>Ga0224568_1000068_pt1 | contig 20857 bp, 15 predicted proteins | sample CLU5metagenome_FD_182727 | JGI IMG/M metagenome (GOLD analysis project Ga0224568, IMG submission 182727) | Spruce litter microbial communities from Bohemian Forest, Czech Republic - CLU5 | ecosystem: Environmental > Terrestrial > Plant litter > Unclassified | place: Czech Republic: South... | reverse complement strand
GCAGAACGCGGCGCTGTCGCGGGCCTGGCGGACATGCTCGCCGCGATCCACGGTGTGGACGTCGCTGCCACCGGACTCGGCGAGCTGGGCAAAGGATCGGGATACCTGCGTCGCCAGCTCGATCGCTGGCAGCGGCAGTGGGAGCTGTCCAAGACCCAGGAAGTGCCTGGCTACGACGAGCTTGTCGCGAAGCTGACCGGCAGGCTGCCTGCCGAAGGCGAGGTCACACTGGTGCACGGCGACTTCCGTATCGACAACGTGCTCGTCGACGCGGACCGGGCAGAGCCGGAGATCCTCGCCGTCGTGGACTGGGAGATGGCCACGCTCGGCGATCCGCTGGCCGACCTTGGCCTGACGCTCATCTACTGGACCGACCCTGGTGACCAGAGTTTCCTGAACCCGTCAGATGACGGGCTGAACACGGACGCCACGACCAGCCCCGGTTTTTTGACCAGGGCGGAGTTCGCCGCTGGTTATGCCAGCAGGACCGGCAGGGACATCTCGCTGATCGGGTACTACATGGCTTTCGCCTATTTCAAGCTCGCCGTCGTGCTGGAGGGCATCAACGCCCGCTACCTCAAGCAGCAGACGGTCGGTGAAGGGTTCGACCGGGAAGGCAGGGCGGTTCCGCTGCTCATCGCCCGTGCCAACCAGGTCATGGAAACTCTCTAGCGAACCCGGCGCCCCGCTGACGCCCGGTTCCGGTGTCCGCAGCACCGCTCTGGACGCCTCGCTTTCGCCAGGCCCGCCGCCGGCTCCCGCTCTGGCCGGGTACTGCAGAGGCCTGGCGCCCGCTCACGCCAGGCCTCTACAGACAAAGACGTCTCCGTAGGGTCCCCGGTTCACCGGCCACGGACTCGATACGGTTACAGGCGGGCCACGATTGCGGCGATACCGGCGGCCGTGGCCGCGTCCGGCGGGCTGACCGGCATCCGCGCGGTCGCGGAGCCGAACCCGCGCAGCGCCACTGCGTGCTTGATCAGGCCGATGCTGGCGCCCAGCGCCACGATCTCATCAATGCGGTCCTGGCCGCCGCGGGCATACGCCTCGGGATAGGCAGCGGACCGGCCGGAGATCACCCCGGTTGCCCCGGCGGCCACAGACCGTGCGGGCGCCGAGTCATCCCCGCAGTAGAACTCCAGCCCCGGCGCACAGGCCGTGTACGCGGACACCAGGCCGGACGCGGAACCGCTGATCTTGGCCCCGGCCAGGCCGGTCTGCGCGGCCACCGTGGCGAAGAACTCCGGCGCCACGTGCACGCCGGTCCGTTCCGGGAAAATGTAGGCATACAGCGTCGCGGCCGGAGCCGCCGTGCGGACAGCGCGGTAGTAAGGCGCCAGATCCTGCTCGCGAACCGGCAGGTAGTAGGGCGTGATCGCGGCCAGGCGGGTGGCGCCCAGCGAGGCGGCCGAAGACGCCAGCCGCGCCGCCTGGAACGCTGACGGCGCCCCGACATGCGCGATTACCCGGGCCGGACCCGCCACGTCCAGCGCCAGCGAGATCAGGGACAGCCGTTCCTGCTCTGATAGCGACGGGAATTCCCCGGTAGTGCCTGCCACCAGCAGCCCGTCGAGCAGGCCGCTGACATGGGCGTACAGCGCGCGGTTCGCGGCGAGGTCAACCGAGCCGTCGGCGCCGAACAAGGTAGGCACAGCCGCGAGAACCGTCGGCCCGCTGTTATCCGCCTGCCGGAGGGTGGCTGCCTCCGCTTGGCTCACCGGCGCTGCGACGTGAAGTACAGGCTGGATGCGGGCAGCCAGAGCATGATGATCGTGCCCAAGCCGGCCAGCCAGGTCAGCGCCGCGGCCGCGGTGCTGAACCCGGAGGCACCGCCGCGGAATATGTTCACCAGGTCAAGGGTGCACAGCACGAACAGGACCGAGGACAGCACCCGGGCCCAGGACCGGCCCTGGCCGTTCTTCCTGGCCATCCACAGCCACAAGAACAGGCCGACCACGCCGCCGGCGATGCTGAGCCCGACCTCGAAGTGGACCAGCGAGGTGACCTGGGCAGCGGTAATGGGCTTGCCGCCGACGGTCCTTATGTGCTTGACGATGTACGGCCGGATGGTGTTGGCCGTGACGGCCGCGGCGATGATGCTGATGGCGCTGAGCACGGCACCGGCGTACATGAGTTTGACGGCGTTGGTGATGGACGGGGGCGCCGGCTCGCCGGCGAGCTGTGCAGTGGCGGCTTGATCGCCGCTAGACGGATACGGCTGGAATGACATGCTGACCTCTGCTGCTAGGGACGGCTCACTCGAGCTTATCCGTCCTGTTTACTGGGACGGTGTCTGAGAACGTATCAGTACCCGGCCCTGGTGATACACGCCTGCAGCGCTGGGAAATCGTCGTCGTCTTCGCCGTCTCCCTGGGCGCGAGCGGCCTGTACGCGCTGGTCAGTTACATCGGCTCGCTGACGGCACGGCAGTCGCTGAGCAACCAGACCACGGTGCTGAACGGGACGCTCGCTCCAGGACGCCCGCTGCTCGACCTGTTCCTGCAGATCACCAACATCTCGCTGGCGCTCGCGCCGGTGGCGTTGGTGCTCTACCTGCTGGCCAGGGCGGGGGAGGGGCCGCGCACGATCGGGCTGGACACGACCAGGCCGTGGCGGGACCTGGGCACCGGCGCGCTGCTGGCCGCGCTGATCGGCGGCAGCGGGCTGGGCCTGTACCTGATCGCCTACAACTCCGGTGTCGAGCTCAATGTGGTGGCGGAGGGCCTGCCCGACGTGTGGTGGCGCATCCCGGTGCTGATCTTCTCCGCCGTGCAGAACGCCACCGTCGAAGAGGTCATCGTGGTCGGCTACCTGCTCACCCGGCTGGACAAGCTGGGCGTGAAGCCGGTCTACGCGGTCGCGATCAGCGCCTTCATCCGCGGGTCCTATCACCTCTACCAGGGGATCGGCGCGTTCTTCGGCAACGCGGTGATGGGCGTGATCTTCGGCTGGGTGTTCAAGCGGTGGGGGCGGGTCACGCCGCTGATCATCGCGCACTCGCTGATCGACTCAGTAGCCTTTGTCGGGTACGCGCTGCTGGCCGGGCACGTGTCCTGGCTGCCTAAGCCATAACCTGGCTGCCTAAGCCATAACAAGGCGTGTTGACAGTATAAAAAACCAGTTAATATCATCAGCTGAGAGCGGGCTTCTTACGGGATAAGCGTCTGGGGACCGGGGGTGCGATGGCTAAGGCCGCTGCTGTACGGATGCCTCCGGAGGCCAGCGCCGCGCGTGGCTGCGAAGGCGCGCGCCGGGTACTGGCACTGATGCTCGCCTTCTCCGCCGAGCGGCCCACGCTCAGCGCCCGTGACCTGGCCGCCGCGACCGGCATCGCGCTGCCCAGCGTTTACCGGTACATCACGCTGCTGCGCGAGACCGGGCTGCTCGCGGAGGGAGAACGCGGCAGCTTCCGGCTTTCGGCGCGGCTGATCGGGCTGGCCCGGGCCGCCGAGGCGGCCGAGTCGATCAGCGACATCGCCGATCCGATCATGCGCGCGCTGATGGCCAGGACTGAGGAGACCGTGATCCTGGTCAGGCTGATCGGCCGGTCCGCGGTCTGCGTGCACCGGGTCGAGTCCGAGCACCACCTGCGCACCACATTCGAGCCCGGCCAGCCGCTGCCGCTTGACGCCGGTGCCAGCGCGCGCATCCTGCTGTCCGGCCTGACGCCTGAGCTGCGCAGGGAATACCTGTCCGGATACAGTGCGCGGGATCCGAAGGGCGCGGCCGCGCTGGAAGAGCGGGTGCTGGCCGCCGCCCGGCTCGGCTGGGCGGTCAGCGAGGAAGAGGTCGACCGGGGGGTATGGGCGGTGTCCGCGCCGGTACTGGAGGGCAAGCGCATCGTCGCCGCGCTGACCATCCCCTCGCCGTTGACCCGGTCGCCGGAGGGCACCAGGGAAGAGCGGCTGGCCCTGGTCCGGGCGGCGGCGAGGGAGATCACCGTGGCGCTGGCCGCGGAGCGCGGGAACGCGTCTATCCTTCCCGCATGACGGATTTGCGCGATCCCCGGCAGGTTATCCCGGGGACCGGCCTGGACGTCGGCAGCGTCACCATCTACCAGCTGCGGGGAGCCCTGGAATCCGCGGCGCTGACCCCGGCCGCGCTCACCGGCTACTACCTGGGCCGGATCACCCGGCTGAACCCCGCCCTGCACGCGGTCATCACCGTGAACCCGGGCGCCGCGGATGAGGCGGCCGCCGTGCCGGACGGCCCGCTGTCCGGCATTCCGGTCCTGGTCAAGGACAACGTGGGGGTGGCGGGGATGCCGACCACGGCGGGGTCGCCCGCGCTGCTATCTTCGGTCGTCCAGGACGCGTTCCTGGTCTCGAAGCTGCGCCGCGCCGGCGCGGTGATCGTGGGCAAGTCGAACTTGTCCGAATGGGCGAACTTCCGCTCCGGCCATTCGACCAGCGGCTGGTCCACCCTGGGCGGGCAGGCAGTCAATCCGTACGCGCTGGACCGCAACCCGTCCGGGTCGAGCTCAGGCTCGGCGGCGGGGGTGGCGGCCGGCCTGGCGCCGCTGGCTGTCGGCACCGAGACCGACGGCTCGATCCTGGCCCCGGCGAGCGCCTGCGGCATTGTCGGCATCAAGCCGACCAGCGGCCTGATCAGCCGGCACGGCATCGTGCCGATCTCGCCCGTGCAGGACACGGCGGGCCCGATGGCCGGCTGTGTTACCGATGCCGCTGTGCTGCTGTCCGTCCTGGCCGGGCCAGATCCCGAGGATCCGGTATTCTCGGCGCCGGCCTGGGGTTCGCGCGCGCTGCTCGAAGGACTGGACCGCAAGGCAGCCGACGGCGCGCGGCTGGCAATCTGGCGGTCACCGTCGGAGCAGGCGCCGCCCGCCGTGCGGGCCGTGCTGGACATGGCGGTGACCAGGATGCGCTCGCTTGGTGCCATCGTGGACGATCCGGTGGACCTGCCCGGCGTCGCCGCGATCAGCGAACCGGAGTTCGGCGCGATGCTGTACGAGTTCAAGTACGGGATCAACGCATACCTGACCTACGTGGCATCGGTCAGCGGTTTCACTGGCCCGTCCTCCCTGGCCGAGCTGATCGGCTTCAATCAGCGCAACGCCGGGCTGGTCCTGTCCCGGTTCGGCCAGGACGTCTTCGAGCAGGCGGAAGCGACTTCCGGATCGCTGGATGACCCGGATTACCTGGCTCTGCGGAGATCGGCGACCGCACTGGCGCGATCTGCCCTGGCGGTCTTGTCGCAGTCGTGTGACGCGGTGATGTCGCTGACCGCGGGGCCGGCCTGGCTGACCGACTACGTGCTGGGGGACCGTGACGATTTCAGCAGCACGTCCCCGGCGGCGGTGGCAGGCTACCCGGCCATTACCGTGCCGGCCGGGTATGTGTGCGGCCTGCCGGTCGGCATCACGCTCACTGGCGCCCGCTGGAGCGAGCCCCGGTTGCTGGCCCTGGCCTATGCCTTCGAGCAGGCGGGCCCGGTGCGCCGCCCGCCGGCCCTGGCCGCCACCGTGGCCGTCTAGGATTTCGCCGCCACGACCACCCGGGCGCGGGCGGTGCCTATGTACCGCTTCAGTCCGCGCGATAACCTGGCCAGCATGGACACCTGGCCCAGTACGGACGTTCCTGAGCTTCCGGGTAGCGGTCAGGTACCGCTATTGCACGACACGGCGACTGGAGAACTGGTGCCCGCCGCCACCGGGCCGGCCGCGACGATCTACGCGTGCGGCATCACGCCTTACGACGCGACGCACATCGGGCACGCGGCCACGTATACGGCCTGGGACCTGCTGGTCCGGACCCTGCTCGACGCGGGCCTCGATGTCACCTATGTGCAGAATGTGACCGATGTTGACGATCCCTTGCTGGAACGGGCGGACCGGGACGGCGAGGACTGGCGGGAGCTCGCCCAGCGCGAGACCGAGCGCTACCGCGGTGACATGACGGCTCTGCGGGTGCTGCCCCCCGCCTGGCTGATCGGTGCGGTCGAGGCGATGCCGATCATCGAGCGCCTGAACGCAACGCTCGACGGGCGCGGCGCGCTGTACTGCGTCGATGACGACGTCTACTTCGCGCGGTCGGCAGATGCTGAGTTCGGTGCCTTGTCCGGGCCCGGTACGGCCAGTGACTACAGCCCGGCCGCGATGGCGGAACTGGCCGCCGAGCGGGGCGGTGACCCGAATCGCCCGGGTAAGAAGGACCCGCTGGACGTGCTGGTCTGGCGGGCCGAGCGGCCCGGTGAGCCGGCCTGGGCATCGCGCTTCGGCAGCGGCAGGCCGGGCTGGCACGTGGAGTGCGCGGCGATCGCGGCCGAGTACCTCGGCGTCGCGTTCGACGTGCAGGCAGGCGGCACCGACCTGGTGTTCCCGCACCATGAGATGAGCGCGTCACACGCCCGGGTGGCATTCGGGCCGGGCGGGCAGGTGTTCGCGCGGGTGTACGCGCACGCCGGCCTGGTGAGCTATCAGGGCGAGAAGATGTCCAAGTCGCTCGGCAACCTGGTGTTCGTCAGCAGGCTCCTGGCCGGCGGCGTGGACCCGATGGCCATCCGGCTGGCGCTGCTCGCGCACCACTACCGGTCGCAGTGGGAATGGACCGACGACGTCCTTGCCCAGGCGCAGGCGCGGCTGGACCGCTGGCGCGCGGCGCTGGCACGGCCCGCTGGGCCGCCCGCCGCCCAGGTGCTGGCGCAGATCCGCGCGGCGATGCAGGATGACCTGGACGCTCCCCGTGCGGTGGCGGCAGTGGACCGGTGGGCCGCGGAACCCGGAGCAGATACCGATGTCGACCTTGTCCGGCGGGCGGTGGACGCGCTGCTCGGCGTCAGCCTGCAGGGCCATCTTAGGTAACAGCGCCGCTCCTGCCGTGTCAACGCGGTACCGGCGGCTGTGGATCTGCCCGGAACGTTATGCACAGCCGGGTCGGCGCGAATACCGCGTCCGGCGGTTCGCCGCAGGCTGTCAGCATGACGTACACGATTCCCGCGGGTGACGGAGCCAAGCACCCACAGCGCGCAGGCAAGACCGGCGCGGACAAGCAGCCCGTTCTGGCCGTCCGGGTGCGCGCTGACTCGCCGGCGGCGCTGCTCGCGATCATCCCGCATCTGCTCGGCTTCGCGCCGGAATCCAGCCTGGTGATCATCGGCACCGAGGCGCCCAGGGGCACAGTCAGGGTGACGCTTCGCTATGACCTGCCGGACCCGCCGGAGCGGGAACTCGCGGCCGAGATAGCCGACCACGCGGCCGCCGTCCTGGCCGCCCAGCGGCTCGGTGCCGCGACGGTGGTCGGCTACGGGCCGCGGGAACTGGTCAGGCCGCTGGCCGCGGTGATCGGCGGTGCGCTGAGCCTGGCCGGGATCGCGGTGTCGGCCACCTTGCGGGTGCAAGGTGGCCGTTACTGGTCAGATGCTGGCGGCGAGGAAGCCGGCGGCCCGGATCAGGGCGTGCCGTTCGATGAGACTGGGCACCCCGCGTCGGTCGCGTTGACCGCGGCCGGCCAGCCGGTGCTGGCCGGCCGCGGCGCGATCGTGGCCGGCCTGGCTCCCGTCGGCGGAATCGCCGCCGAGTCGATGCGGCAGGCTACCCGCCTGGCCGAACGGCACGTCAGCCAGATCCTGGCGAAGGTCACGAAGTCCACCCGTGTCGGCGCGGCCCGCCACCTGATCGCCGCCCAGGGCCTGGCCGCGGTGTCCAGCCTGATCGGGATCTACCGGGCGGGCGGCCAGTACAGCACCGACTACCAGCTGGCCTGGCTCAGCGTCACACTCAAGGACCTGCGGGTCAGGGACGATGCCTGGGCCCGGATGGATCCGCAGGACCGGGGCGCTCACCTGCGGCTGTGGACTGACGTCGTCCGCCGGGCCCAGCCGGGGTACGTGGCCGGGCCGGCCTCCCTGCTCGCGTTCGTCGCCTGGCAGGACGGCAACGGCGCACTTGCTAACATCGCGCTGGACCGGGCCCTGGCCGATGTCTCCGGCTATTCGATGGCCATCCTGCTCCGTCAGGTCATCGCGGCGGGCACGCCGCCGGCGATGGCCAGGCTCCCGCTGACCCCGGCCGAGGTAGCGGCCTGTTACGACGATCTGGACAAAGACGACCTATGTGACGAAGATGCCGATGCCGGGTTCTGCAAAGATGGCGGTGCCGCGGCAGAGGCCGCGGACCGTCACCGCGGTGATCAGGAGGCGCGCCTAGGTGAATGACCGGCAATCCCCCGATGACCTGGAACAGTGAGCTCGGATAAAATGCGCGAAACATCGGGAGGAGATCCTGTGCCAGCCAGAGTAGCTGAGGCGCAAGGGACGATTGAGGCCCACGAGGCCGCCGTGGCCAGGCTTCGTGCCGACTACGCGGCCTTGCCCGCGGGGACTCCGGTCCGGCTGGCCAAGCGGACGTCCAACCTGTTCCGGTTCCGCGACGCAGAGCCGGCCGCTCAGGGCCTGGACGTCTCGGCCTTCGGGCACGTCCTGTCCGTGGACCCGGCGACCCGTACCGCCAGGGTCGGCGCGATGACGACGTATGAGGACCTGTGCCAGGCGACACTGCCGCACGGGCTCATGCCGCTGGTCGTGCCCCAGCTCAAGACGATTACCCTCGGCGGTGCCGTCACCGGCCTTGGCATCGAGTCCACCTCGCTGCGCAGCGGCATGCCGCACGAGTCCGTGCTGGAGATGGAGATCTTGACCGGCGACGGCCGGGTGGTCACCGCCACCGAAGACAACGAGTATCACGACCTGTTCCGCGGCTTCCCCAACTCCTACGGGACCTTGGGTTACAGCCTCTCGCTGACCATCGAGCTTGAGGAGGTACGGCCGTACGTGCATCTGAGGCACTTCGAGTTCGGATCGCCGGAAGAGTGCATGGATGCCATTGCCGAGATCGCGAAGGAAGGCAGTTACCGGGGCCACCGGGCGGATTTCACCGACGGGACCGCGTTCTCGCCCGGCGAGCTCTACCTGACCGTAGGCTCGTTCAGCGATGTGGCACCGTGGCGCAGCGACTACAGCGGACGGCAGATCTACTACCAGTCCATCCAGCGCGAGAACGAGGACTTCCTCACCATCTCGGACTACCTGTGGCGCTGGGATCCCGACTGGTTCTGGTGCTCCAAGCCGTTCGGCGTGCAGCAGCCGCTGGTCAGGAAACTGTGGCCGCGGCGCTACCGCCGCTCGGACGTGTACCGCAAGCTGGTCGCATTCGATCGAAGGCATCAGCTGAGTGACAAGCTTGCCGCTCGCCGGCGGCTGCCGCGGCGCGAAGCGGTCATCCAGGACGTCGAGATCCCGGTCGAGCGCGGCGCGGAGTTCTTGCGCTATTTCGCGCAGAACGTGCGGATGAGCCCGGTATGGATGTGCCCGCTGCGGCTGCGCGGTGACCGCAGCTGGCCGCTGTACCCGCTGCAGCCAGGCGAGGTGTACGTGAACTTCGGCTTCTGGGGCACGGTAGCGCTGCCGCAAGGCCGCGAGGACGGTTATCACAACCGGCTGGTCGAAGACGAGGTCGCCGAGCTAGGCGGGCACAAATCGCTGTACTCGACCTCGTTCTACGGCGAAGAGGAGTTCTACCAGCGCTACAACGGTGCGGCATATAAGGCGCTCAAGCGCGCCTATGACGGTGACGGGCGACTGCTCGGCCTGTACGAAAAGTGTGTTCGCGGGCGCTGAGGCGCACCATCCCTATCGGCAACAACGCTCGCAGCAGCAATTAGAGGAAGGAACGCAGGCTATGGCGCTGGCGGAGGTCTTTGCGGCTTTCGTGGGTGCGAACGCCCCGGTGGAGTTCGCGGCTTATGACGGATCACACGCGGGCGCGCCCGGATCGGAGGTGAAGGTAACGGTCCGCTCGCCGATAGCCGTCGCCTACCTGGCACAGGCGCCCGGAGCGCTGGGGCTGGCCAGGGCCTACGTGTCCGGCCACCTCGACATCGATGGCGACATGTACACGGCCCTGGTCCGGATGTCCACCGCCCAGCGGATGGACCTCACCGTGGCGGAGAAGGTGCGCCTGCTCCAGTCGCTGGGCGGCCCGAAGCTGCTCATTCACCGGATCGCGCCACCGCCCCAGGAAAACCTGCAGCACCGCCGCTGGATGGCGGGCCGCCGGCACACCAAGGGCCGCGATGCCAAAGCGATCTCGCACCACTATGACGTGTCCAACACGTTCTACGAGTGGGTACTCGGCCCGAGCATGGCCTACACCTGTGCCTGCTATCCGGCCGGCGACGCGACCCTGGAGGAAGCGCAGGCGTACAAGTTCGACCTGGTCGCGCGCAAGCTCGGCCTGCACGAGGGCATGCGGCTGCTCGACGTGGGCTGCGGCTGGGGCGGCATGGTCAGGCACGCGGCACGCGAGTACGGCGTCAAGGCCCTCGGCGTCACGCTGTCAGAGCAGCAGGCACGCTGGGCCCAGGCGGCCATCGAGCGGGAAGGGCTGTCCAAACTCGCCGAGGTCAGGCACCTGGACTACCGGGACGTGCCGGAGACCGGCTTCGACGCGGTCAGCTCCATCGGGCTGACCGAGCACATCGGCCAGAAGAATCTCCCGGCGTACTTCTCGTTCCTGTACGGCAAGCTCAAGCCGGGTGCCCGGCTGCTCAACCACTGCATCACCCGCCCGGACAACTCTGAGCCGTCACTGCGCAAGAACGGCTTCATCAACAGGTACGTGTTCCCGGACGGGGAGCTTGAAGGCCCCGGCTACCTGATCTCGCTGATGCACGACGCCGGCTTCGAGGTCAGGCATGAGGAGAACCTGCGCGAGCACTATGCCAAGACGCTCGCGGCCTGGTGCGACAACCTGGATGAGCACTGGGACGAGGCGGTCAAGGAAGTCGGCGAGGGAACCGCGCGGGTGTGGCGGCTGTACATGGCCGGTTCTCGGCTCGGCTTCGACACCAACCAGATCCAGCTGCACCAGGTGCTGGGTGTCAAGCTGCACGCGAACGGCACGGCGGACATGCCGCTGCGGCCGGATTGGGAGCAGCCGAGGGCGCTGGCCCAGTAAGGCCCTTCCGGCAGAACGGATCGTGCCGTTAGGCCCGGTACCGTTGCCTGTTTCGGCGGGCACGGCGTCGCGCATCGGCGGCACGATCCACCCTGCCCGGGCAGGGTCCGGCCGCGGCGTGACCAGGTACGGTCCCAGGTTGTTCACCGCGGCCGCGGTGAACAAGGCGGCGGCTGTCCTGGCCAGCCACTCATCGGCCGCAGGCTCGTCCGGCCGATGAGTGGCCGAACCGCCGGCCGCCCAGGAGGCAGCTGGCGGCAAGGTGGTGAGCGCACCGGGCGGCGCGGCCATCGTGATGGCCGGCAGGCCGCAGGCCGCCGCGGCGATGTCCGCCAGCGTCACCCGTGCCGCAACGTCGCCGACGGCCTGCGCCGCATCCTGGCCAGCCGCAGCGCCCGGCCAGGCCGGATCGGCTTCCGGTCCGGCGACCACGATCAGGTCGGCTGGCGCAGCACCCGGTCGCCGCGCAGCCAGCGCCACGGCCGCGGCGAACAGCACAGGCCTGGCCGGCTGGCCGGCCAGCAGCTCGGTGATGTCATCGGCGGGCGTGACCGGCAGGCCGGTGATGGAGGAAACAAGCCGCCGATGCGGGGTATCGAACACGGTATCCGCCAGCACGCCGCGCAGCGGGGTCTCGCACCTGACCGTGGCGGTGCAATGCTGACCCCTGCCGCCGCCCAGCAATGCCGCCGGGATACCCTGCGCGCGGGCGCTCAGCATCACATCGCGGACGGCGGTACTCGGGCCGGTCAGCACGTACGACCCGGCGTTTTCGTGGACAGCGACCTGGACACCGCCGGCCCGGCACAGCCGGGCTGCCGCGGTGCTGTCACAGCTGACCCGGACCAGCGCGGCCGGACGGCCGGCGCATGCCCGCAGCACCTGACCGCGCAGCGCGGCCAGCCGCATCGCCTCCCTGGCCGGCAGGCAGCCAGCCCAGACCAGCCCGGCGACCTCGCCGAAGCCGTATCCCGCCGCGGAATCCGCCGTTACGCCCAGCTGTTCCAGCTGCCGCAGTGCGGCCAGCGAGGCGGCCAGCAGCCCGGTGTGCTCGGCGGCCGTGGCGGCCAGTCCAGGGAACACCAGCGCGATCGTGCCTGTGGCGCCGGCCGAGATGGCGATGCCTGGTTCGGTCAGCGTCATCGCCGGGCGGCGCAGCTGAGGTGACTGACGCAGCAGCGCGGCCGCGCGCCGGGCCAGGCCGGACAGCTGCTGTGCTCCGCAGCCGGTAATGGTGACCCGCAGCGGGGCCCCGTTTTCGCCAGCTCGCGCAGCGGCCGCGGCCAGCTGCCTGGCCAGGTCGTACAGCTCAGCGGCGGTAAGTTCCCGCGCGCGTGCGGCCACGTCTTCGAGCGTCGCGGCCATGGCGGCTGGCTCGGCTTCGCACAGGGCAAGGATGGTGGCCGGCCCGCCCCGGTCACTGACTTGTTCGGTGCTGGCCCGCTCGGTGCTGGCCCGCTCGGTGCTGGCCCGCTCGGTGCTGGCCCGCTCGGCACTGGCCCGCCCAGGATCGGCCGGGACAGCGGTGGCAGGCTCAGCGCCGGCCGCGATGGCGGTGGCAGGCTCGGCCGCTGCCAGAGCGGAATGCTTGCCCGCCGACGTGAGCCGGGGCGGCGGGGCCGGCGTGATGGCACGCCGACGGCGCCCGCGGGCGTGGCCGGGATCCAGCTCACGGCGCAGTATCAGGTGAACGCCTTCATCGGCGTGCTCGTCCGGCCCGAGTGAGTTGACGGCGGCGAACCGGTCTCCGTCCGGCCAGGGCCCGGCCGCCGCCGGGATGCGGAGCCGGGCGGCACCGGACTGGATCAGCTCGTGTGCCCGCACGCAGCCGGTCCCCGGCGGGATCGAGCCGGCCACCATCGCGACGATGACCTTGATCAGGCTCGAGACTCCGGCCGCCGACCTGCTCTGGCCCAGGTTGGCGGACACGGCCCCGAGCGCGGCGCTGCCCGCGACCCCCTGGCGCAGTCGTGCCAGTGCGGTCAGCTCGGCCAGGTCGCCGCTCGCGGTGCCGGCACCATGGCCTTCGACCAGGGCGATATCACCAGGATCCAGATCCGCCTGTGCGTAAGCGAGGTCAGGCTGGCGCGCCGTGCTCCAGCCGGCGATCTCCGCATATACGGGCAGTGCGGCGGCGCGGGCGTCCGCCGAGCGCATCAGCACGACGACACCGCATCCGTCGCCGGGCAGGAACCCGGTCGGCTCAGCGTCGTAAACCCGCATATCGCCAGTGGCCAGGTCGCCCGCCGCGGCCAGCTGGACGAGCCAGTCCCGGTTCACGCCGAGCTTGGCTCCGCCGGCGATGACCAGGTCGAGTTCGCCCGTGCTGAGCGCGTCACACGACGCGGTGATCGCCCGCAGCGAATCCAGGTACGCAGCTGGGGGGAATCCGCCGTCGGGCCCGATACGGAATCCGTCGCGCGCGACTTCGCAGAGGTCGGGAACCGCGCTGGCGATGATCAGTCCGGCCCGCTGCCCATCCGCTAGCGGGCCTGCCTGGCGGTGGTCGGTGTCGTGGCGGCCGACTCCCGGGCCGCCGTGCCTGACATCGGCGAGTGCCTGGGCGGCGGTCTCAGTCGCCAGCTTATGTACCGCGCCTGGCTCCTGCGCCTCGTCGAACTGGGCTGTCCAGCCGTCGAGCAGCGCCGCCCGGACGAGCAGTGCGGGCCGGCCGGGTACGGCAGGCAATCCAGTGCAGGGCCGGAACATCGCAGCACCCGCCATGGTGAGACTATGCAGTTCAGCCGGGTCGCGGGCGCCAGGGAGCTGGCATGCGATCCCCACGATCGCAATACCCCCCGCAGGCTGCACCTGCCCGTCCATTGTCCCCCCCGTAGCATCGAGCGACCCGGTCTCGCGCGTGTCTGCTCCACTGGCGCCGTCCGCTCGTGGCCGCCGTCCGCGCGCCTGCCCGGATCCGGCAACCGCTGCTGTGCGACTTCGGCTATCTGCACGACGCCGGCACCGGTGCAGGGGAGGGAACCGCACCGGGCGAGCACGTTCACGGCATCTCTGCCGACTGCCCGACCTTATTGGTGCTGCAAATAGGCGTCAACCGCTACGCCGAGACGCGCCGAATGCCCTCTATGCCCGACGGCAATCGCATTAAGCTGATAATCGGGCCTGCCTGTTATGCGGGCACGTAAAGCGTTTGCCCAGGTAGAACGGCTGATGGCTCATTTTTCTTAATGGCCGTCCTGCAATGCGTAGAGTTCGTCTTCGCGATGCGTGAACCATCGTGTACGTGGGTAAGTCCGGTAAAGCACAGCCTTGCCGCGCTGCCGCCACCGGCCGCTGATCCCGGCCCTCAGCTGCTTTCTGGCCGACCTGGCACGGCAAACCAGCCGGCCCGTCCGGCGCGCAGGAATGCGCTACACTACGGCTATGCGTTCCGTCCGCCTGCTCCTTACCTAGCCGCGCCGACTAACTCGTCAGCGCGGCTGCCCCTCGTGTCGAGGGGCTCTTTTATTTGGAGAACAGGGCAGGTACTCAATCATTTGTAGGACGTGAGGACACGATGACATCGGCCGAAGTCGCCGAGCAGGCGCAGCGCTATGACCCGCGCGACATCCAGGACAAGTGGCAGGCGCAATGGGCCGAACTGGACCCGTACCGCGCCGGCGAGGACCCGGCCGACCAGCGTGAGCACGTCTACCTGGTGGACATGTTCCCGTACCCGTCCGGTGACCTGCACATGGGGCACGCTGAGGCATACGCGATCGGCGACGCGCTCGCCCGCTATCAGTTCCTGCGCGGGAAGAACGTGCTGCACCCGATCGGATGGGACGCGTTCGGACTGCCTGCCGAGAACGCCGCGATCAGGAACAACAACCACCCGGCCGACTGGACGTACGCCAACATCGAGACGCAGGCGGCCTCGTTCCGCAGGTACGCGACTTCGTTCGACTGGAGCCGCCGCCTGCAGACCTGCGACTCGTCCTACTACCGGTGGAATCAGTGGCTGTTCCTGCGGTTCTACGAGCGGGGCCTGGCCTACCGGCGCGACGGCTACGTCAACTGGTGTCCGGTGGACCAGACCGTGCTGGCCAATGAGCAGGTGGTCGACGGCCGCTGCGAGCGATGCGGGGCAGAAGTCGTCCGGCGGATGCTGAATCAGTGGTACTTCAAGATCACCGAGTACGCGGACCGGCTGCTGGCAGATGCCGAGCAGCTGGAAGGCAAGTGGCCAGAGCGAGTGCTGCTCATGCAGCGCAACTGGATCGGCAGGTCCACCGGAGCCGAGGTCCAGTTCGCCGTCGAAGGCAGGACCGAGCCGGTCACCGTGTACACGACCAGGCCGGACACGCTGTACGGTGCCACGTTCTTCGTGGTCGCGGCGGACTCGCCGCTGGCCAGGGAGCTGTGCTCGGCGGAGCGCGCCGCGGAACTGGATGCGTATATCACCCAGGTGCAGAAGCTGACCGACATCGAGCGGCAGTCCACCGAGCGCGACAAGACCGGGGTTTTCCTGGGCGTACACGCGATCAACCCGGTCAACGGCGAGCGGATCCCGGTGTGGGCGGCCGATTACGTGCTGCCCGACTACGGCACTGGCGCGATCATGGCGGTGCCCGCGCATGACCAGCGCGACCTGGACTTCGCACGGGCTTTCAAGCTGCCGATCCGGACCGTCGTGCGCACTGAGCTGGAAGATCCCGAGATAACCGGCGTGGCGACCAGCGGCGAGGGCACCCTGGTGAACTCCGGACCGCTGGACGGGCTGAGCAAGCCGGACGCGATCGCGGCCATCATCGAGATCCTGGCGGAGAAAGGCCTGGGCAAGCGGGCAGTCAACTACCGGCTGCGTGACTGGCTGCTGTCCCGGCAGCGGTTCTGGGGCACCCCGATCCCGATCATTCACTGCCCATCCTGCGGTGAGGTGCCCGTACCGGAGGAACAGCTGCCGGTGGTGCTGCCTGACCTGCGCGGCCAGGACCTGGTGCCACATGGCGTGTCCCCGCTGGCCGCCGCGGCCGACTGGGTCAACGTAGCCTGCCCGAAGTGCGGCGAAGCAGCCACCAGGGACACCGACACGATGGACACGTTCGTGGACTCGTCGTGGTACATGTTCCGGTACTGCTCGGTCGGTTACCAGGACGGCCCGTTCGACCCGGCGGCGGTCCGGCGCTGGATGCCGGTCGACATGTACGTCGGCGGCGTTGAGCACGCGATCCTGCACCTGCTGTACAGCCGCTTCTTCACCAAGGTGCTGTACGACATGGGCATGTGCGACTTCACCGAGCCGTTCGGCCGCCTGATCAACCAGGGTCAGGTGATCAACCAGGGCAAAGCGATGTCCAAGTCGCTGGGCAACGGCGTCGATCTGGGCAAGCAGATCGAGCAGTTCGGCGTGGACGCGATCCGGCTGACCATGATCTTCGCCAGCCCGCCAGAGGACGACATCGACTGGGCGGACATGAATCCGGAGGCCATGGTCAAGTTCCTGGGCCGGATTCACCGGATCGCCGCCGATGTCGCTGCTGCGCCCGTGAACGCGTCGGCGGCCCCTGACATGGAGCTGCGCAAGGTCACCCACCGGACGATTGACGGGGTCACCAGGCAGGTCGAGGCGTATCACCTGAACGTCGCCGTGGCCAGGCTGATGGAACTGGTCGGTGCCACGCGCCGGGCGATCGACTCCGGGGCAGGCGCGGCCAACGCCGCGGTCCGCGAGGCGGCCGAGGCCATCACCGTGCTGGCGTCGCTGTTCGCGCCGTACACGGCGGAGGAATGCTGGCAGCTGCTGGGTCACCAGCCGTCGGTGGCGCGTGCGGCCTGGCCGGTTACCGATCCGGCACTGCTGACACTGGAGCAGGTCACCTGTGTGGTCCAGGTCAACGGCAAGGTGCGCGACAAGCTGGAGATCGCACCGGGCGTCGGGGACGGTGAGCTGCGCGAGCTGGCACTGGCACAGCCCGGTGTGACGCGTGCGCTGGAAGGCTTGACCGTCAGCCGGGTCATCGTGCGCGCGCCCAAGCTGGTCAATATCGTCGCGGCTTAACTCGCATTCGCTCAGGCGGAGGCGGATGCGCCCGGCCACCTGCTGGTTCCGGACGCCTCCGCGCTCCCCGACCTGACTACGCTGCTTGAGCGGTGCTCAGACGCGGCGGAGCACGGCGACGACACGACCGAGGATGCTTGCGTCATCCCCGAGAATCGGCGTGTACGCGGGGTTATGCGGGATTAGCCACACGTGCCCGTCGCTGCGCTTGAACGTCTTCACGGTGGCCTCGCCGTCCAGCATCGCCGCCACGATGTCACCGTTCTCGGCCACCTGCTGCTGCCGGACCACAACCCAGTCGCCGTCCGTGATGGCGGCGTTGATCATCGAATCGCCCGCCACCTTGAGCAGGAACAGCGTGCCCTCGCCGACCAGCTGCCGTGGCAGCGGGAAGATGTCCTCGACGGACTGCTCGGCCAGTAGCGGGACCCCGGCCGCGATCCGGCCGACCAGCGGCACGTAGATCGTCTCCTGAGAAGGGATGTCCAGCCCGGGGACGCCGGAGGCATCTACCGCTTCCTCTTCCCTATTGGGCTCGGGGCGCACCGCGGGATGGCCGGGCAGGCGCACCTCGACGGTACGCGGGCGGCCAACGTCCCGGTGCAGGTAGCCCTTCCGCTGCAGGGTGCTGAGCTGGTACGACACGCTGGACGTGCTGGTCAGCCCGACCGCCTCGCCGATCTCGCGCATCGACGGCGGGTAACCGCGACGCTGTACGGAATCGCGGATGACCTGCAGCACCTTGCGCTGACGCCAGGTCAGCACGTGATCCGGATCGGGCTTATCCGGGGTCTCGAGGATGACGGGAGGCACCGAACCCTTCGGCTTGCGTCCCGGCCGGCCCTTGGGTCTGGGAACGTCGACGGCCGGGGTGGCGCCGAATCCGTTCGAAGTGTCGTTCATGCCGGTTTCCTCCATCTGATGACCTTCCGTATCCGGCTTCTAGCTTGCTGAGTAAGAGAGTAGCGGTAATTCTTCAATATCCCAAACATCTGTTCGACGTGTCGTCGAAATGTCAGACCCAGGCGATACAACACTTATATAGCGAGTCTGATCGAACAGGCGTACTATCGAACGTTAGTATGATCGAACTGGTAAACAGCGAACGACAGTTTGATCCATGGTGGTTGGGCTGTCTTGTGCCTGGCATTTCGGTACGGAGGGGTCAGTATGCAAACAGCGACCTTGTCGCGACAATCAGTGCCACAGGCACCAGTGTCGCAAACCGTGGCGCCGCACAGCAGCGAAAAGTCGCAAAAAGTAGCGGCTTCGCGACAGATAGACCATGTGCCGCTGATAGGGCGTGCGCCGCGGGCCGGCCACGCGCCGCTGCGGCTGACCCGGCGTGGGCGGGTCGTGTTCACCGGCCTGGCCGCTGTGCTGGTTACCGCCGTGATGGTGGGGCTGGGAATCGGCACGGGGACCGCCCAGGCGACCAACTCGGCGCCCTCGCATAGCGGAACGGGGCGATATCTGGCCAGGGTGACGGTAAGCCCGGGGGAGAGCCTTTGGGCAGTCGCCGAGAACACCGCCCCTGGGGCCGACCCGCGTGCCATCATCGCCGAAGTGATCGATCTCAACCGGCTGGGCGGCACCACCGTCTACCCGGGCGAGCAGCTCTGGGTGCCGCGCCAGTGACCTGCCGCCGCACCCGGACCCGGGTTCAGGCCGGGTCCGGGGCGGTGCTCTGAGCGCGGCAGTCCAGGCGACACGCCGGCGGGCCGGCCGTGAGGCGCTACCAGCCTGCGGATCCGGATCCAGTGCCGTTCCGCGCTTGCTTCTGTAGGTCTGGTGGACTACCGTAACCACAACATCTAGTACTTACAGCGCTGTGGTTTTTCCACAGGTTGTGTTGACTGGGTAAAATGGCTTGAGGGGGTGATCGCGTGTACTGTCCGTTCTGCCGCAACCCGGACAGCAGGGTCATCGACAGCAGGACCGCCGATGACGGAGCGGCCATCCGCCGTCGCAGGTCGTGTCCGGAGTGCGGTCGCCGGTTCACCACCCAGGAGACGGTCATCTTGATGGTGGCCAAGCGCAGCGGCGTCACCGAGCCGTTCAACCGGGACAAGATCGTCCGCGGCGTCCAGCGCGCCTGCCAGGGCCGCCCAGTGGGCGAGGACAAGCTGGCCGTCCTGGCCCAGCGGGTCGAGGAGACGATCAGGGCGCGCGGCATGGCCGAGGTGCCCTCGCATGAGGTGGGGCTGGCGATCCTGGGCCCGCTCAGGGAACTGGACGAGGTTGCCTACCTGAGGTTCGCCTCGGTCTACCGGAGTTTCGAGTCGCTAGCCGACTTCGAGGATGAGATCGCTACCTTGCGCGAAAAGCGCCAGGTACAGGAAACAGCCGAGTAATCAGGTACAGGAAAAATCTAGCAACCAGTATCAAAGGATGGCCCGCAGGGCCTGGGCGGGATCTGCTTGACAGGTCCCGGGAGGGGGAGACGAATGACGGAAACGGCGAGCAACGAGGCAGCCCAGGAGCCTAAGGCAAACAGGAGGCCCGCCAAGCGGGCCGGACTGAAGATGCGGCGCATCAACACCACGGCCGGTGTGCATCCCTATGACCAGATCACCTGGGAGCGCCGGGACGTCGTGATGACGAACTGGCGGGACGGCTCGATCAACTTCGAGCAGCGCGGCGTCGAGTTTCCCGGCTTCTGGTCGGTGAACGCGGCCAACATCGTCACGACCAAGTACTTCCGTGGCGCCGTCGGCTCCCCGCAGCGCGAGTCCAGCCTCAAGCAGCTCGTCGACCGAGTGGTGAACACCTACGAGAAGGCGGGCCGGGAGAACGGCTACTTCGCCGCCGACGAGGACGCCGAGATCTTCGGCCAGGAACTGCACTACGCGCTGGTGCACCAGATCTTCAGCTTCAACTCCCCGGTCTGGTTCAACGTCGGCACCGCCTCCCCGCAGCAGGTGTCCGCGTGCTTCATCCTGGCCGTTGACGACACGATGGACTCCATCCTGGACTGGTACCGCGAGGAGGGCCTGATCTTCAAGGGCGGCTCGGGTGCCGGCGTGAACCTGTCCCGCATCCGGTCCAGCAAGGAGCTGCTCTCCTCAGGAGGCACCGCGAGCGGCCCGGTCAGCTTCATGCGCGGCGCCGATGCCAGTGCCGGCACGATCAAGTCCGGCGGCGCCACCCGGCGCGCGGCCAAGATGGTCGTGCTCGACGTGGACCACCCCGACGTGCGCGATTTCATCGCGACCAAGGCGCGCGAAGAGAACAAGGTCCGCGCGCTGCGCGACGCGGGCTTCGACATGGACCTGGGCGGCCGGGATATCGTCAGTGTCCAGTACCAGAACGCGAACAACTCGGTCCGGGTCTCCGACGAGTTCATGCGCACGGTGGAAGAGGACAAGGACTTCGACCTGCTCGGCCGCCGCAACGGCGAAGTGGTGGAGCGGGTCAACGGCCGTACGCTGCTGCGCGAAATGGCACAGGCCGCGTGGGAGTGCGCCGACCCCGGCATTCAGTACGACGGCACGATCAACGACTGGCACACCTGCCCCGAGTCAGGCCGGATCAGCGCCAGCAACCCGTGCAGCGAGTACGTGCACCTGGACAACTCCAGCTGCAACCTGGCCAGCATCAACCTGCTGAAGTTCCTCCGCGAGGACGACACGTTCGACGCCGAGCGGTTCGCGCGGATCACCGAGCTGATCATCACCGCGATGGACATCTCCATCTGCTTCGCCGACTTCCCGACGAAGAAGATCGCCGAGACTACCCGCGCCTACCGGCAGCTCGGCATCGGCTACGCCAACCTGGGCGCGTTGCTGATGGCCACCGGCCACGCCTACGATTCCGAGAGCGGCCGCGCTATCGCCGCCGCCATCACCAGCCTGATGACCGGCACGGCCTACCGGGCTAGCACC
>Ga0224568_1000067_pt1 | contig 20883 bp, 17 predicted proteins | sample CLU5metagenome_FD_182727 | JGI IMG/M metagenome (GOLD analysis project Ga0224568, IMG submission 182727) | Spruce litter microbial communities from Bohemian Forest, Czech Republic - CLU5 | ecosystem: Environmental > Terrestrial > Plant litter > Unclassified | place: Czech Republic: South... | reverse complement strand
GGAAAGAAAACGACGGCAAGCGCTTTCTCATCGTCGATGCGGCCATGAACGATTTGATGCGCCCTGCTCTCTATAGCGCGCATCACGAAATCGTTCCGGTGAATCAGCGCACCGCTGCCGCTAAAAAAGAAACTGTGGATGTAGTCGGCCCGATTTGCGAATCGGGAGATTTTTTCGCGCGCGACCGGGAGATGCAGTACGTGGAAGAAGGCGAATTGCTGGCGATCCTTGATACAGGAGCCTACGGAATGTCGCTGGCATCGAACTACAACTCGCGTCCGCGAGCGGCTGAGATTCTGGTGCGGGAAAAATCAGCGAAGGTCATCCGGCGCCGTGAAACCATTCGCGATCTTTACTCCGCCGAACGCTAACCTCAATCGACAACGTTGTGCGGTTTTACCTTTCTCCCCACTTTAATTTCGTGCGCAGCACATGGAAGAAATCGTGATTGGTGCGGAACAGGCTGACACTATGTTCAGAGCGCCGGCAGCAAACGCGGTCCCCGTCTTGAAGATCGACACCTGGTTGCCCGTCCAGGCTGAGATAGGCTGCGTCTCCGCCGCTGCGCAGCAGAATCTCCACGACCACTGCATCTGGCACGACCAGCGGCCGATGTGTAAGCGAATGCGGGGACACTGGTGTGATCACAAATGCCTTCACCGTCGGCATCAATACGGGACCACCCGCCGATAAAGAGTATGCGGTCGATCCGGTTGGGGTCGCCACGATCACTCCGTCGGCCCGATAGTTTGAGACGAACATTTTGTCCACGAAAAGGTCGTATTCGTTCAGGCGCGCTAAAGCCGTTTTATTGACCACCGCGTCATTGAAGACCAGGTAGCTCCCCAATATTTCGTTATTGCGTACCAGGTCGCATTGCATGAGAGCGCGCTGCTCTACCGCGGCATTTCCCTGCGCGATTTTATCGAGCATGGGAAAGAGTGCTGCCAGCGGAACTTCGGTAAGAAAACCCAATGATCCCAGATTCACGCCTAGCAGAGGCACATCCACCGGCGCGGTGGCGCGGGCCGCGGAAAGTAGAGTGCCGTCGCCTCCCAGCACTACCACCAGATCCAGCGAGCGCGACGACATCTGGGCGCGCGGCACAACTTCTTCGCGGCCGCAGTATTTCGCTGTCTCTTGATCGACGATTACCTGATAGCTGTTGGTGTGAAGCCAAGCCAGAAGTTCAGGGACAGTGCTTGCGACCTCGGGCCGCGCAGGACGAGAAATGACGGCTGCAAGTTTCGTTCTTGAAGATGAAGATAAGGGCGAAATGGCCATGACGATAGGAGAAAGAAAGATTGTACAGAATCTTGCGGAAAAGCTTTAGCAGTAGGCGCAAAGGAAGTGTTGCGGAGGGGAAAGAAAGATCAGAAGACTCCCCGAAGCAGGAATTCGCGGTTCCCCTCCGCGCCCAGAATCGGCGAGTCGATTACATCAAGGTTTGTGCAGCCAAGATCAATCAAAGTCTTTTTGACCTTTTCGACCGAAGCCAGTTGCGCCGCCTCGTCGCGCACAATGCCTCCCTTGCCAACGAATTCCCTTCCCGCTTCAAATTGCGGCTTGACCAGAACGATCACCTCCCGGCCACGACGCTCATCCGAAGCGAGTGGAAAAGCTGCATTGATTACGGGCGGCAGAACGATGGTTGCGGAAATAAAAGCTACATCGACCACGATCAGCTCCACATATTCGCCAATCATCTCTCGGGTAGCGTATCGTGCGTTCGTTTTCTCCAGAAGCCGCACACGGGGATCCTGGCGCAACTTAAAATCCATCTGGCCGTAACCCGTATCCAGCGCGATCACACGCGCTGCGCCATTTTGGAGAAGACAATCGGTGAAACCGCCTGTGGAAGCGCCCACATCGAGACAGATCTTTCCTTCCGCCGCAATATTCCAATGTTTCAACGCTCGCTCGAGTTTGAGCCCGCCGCGGCTCACGTACTTCAAGTCTTCGCCTGCAATCCGAATGCTGGCGTCATCTCCTACCAGCGTTCCCGCTTTATCGAGCTTCTGATCGTTGACGAACACTTTGCCGGCAAGAATCAGCGCTTGCGCACGCTCACGCGACGTTGTGAGCCCGCGCTCGATCATGAGCTTGTCGAGTCTGAACTTCATGCTTGTTCGATATCTGGATACATTCGCATTGCGTCAGCGATTCGCAGATGCACCACGAAAGTGCCAGCCCTCGCTCCGGTGCAAAATGCTGAACCACCTTTTACTGCGTCAGTTACAAAGATACGTCCGCGCTTTTCCACAGAATTTTCCACGCAGGTGTTGAAAACTCCGATCCGCAAGGAAGAGTAGTCCATAAAAAAGAAAAGCCGCCAAAGTGGCGGCTTTCTAAAAATCGCAAAAATTAACCGGCAACTTCTTCCAGCAATTTCTGGTCAATATCGAAGTTGGAGTGTACGTTCTGCACGTCGTCCTGATCCTCCAGCGCTTCCATCAGCCGGATCATCGTGTTGGCGGCCTGTCCTTCCAGCTTGATGTAGTTCTGCGGAATCATAGCAACACTCGAAGACGCCGGCTCGATCCCCGCCTTCTTCACGGCTTCCAGTACGGCTTCGTAGGCGGAAGGCTCAGTCAGGATTTCCCAATTCTCGCCATCATCGTTCAGATCTTCGCCGCCGGCTTCGAGGACGATATTCATCAAGTCGTCCTCTTTAGCAGCGCTCTTCGGGATAACGATATCGCCCTTCTTGTGAAACATCCAGGAGACGGCGCCAGCTTCGGCCATGTTGCCACCGTTCTTGCCAAAGCAATGGCGGATTTCACTAACGGTACGGTTGCGGTTGTCCGTATTGATTTCAAGCAGGACCGCGGCGCCGCCGGGGCCGTAACCTTCAAGAGAAAATTCTTCGTAGGTAGCGCCCGGAAGCTCGCCCGTGCCGCGCTGTATGGCGCGCTTAATGTTGTCGGCGGGCATGTTCTCGGCCTTGGCAGCCACAATGGCGCCGCGCAGCCGCGGATTAGCATCGGGATCGCCGCCGCCATTTTTTGCGGCAATGCTGATTTCTTTAATAAGACGGGTGAAAATCTTGCCGCGCTTGGCATCCAGCGCGCCCTTTTTGTGCTTGATTGTGGCCCATTTTGAATGGCCAGACATGGCTAGACCTCGTATTTAAATATCTTGATTGGTGCGGGATTCGCCCCTAGAGGGAATCACAAACTGCCTCTGTAAATCTACAGGCGAAGCCTAATATAGCACGACACATTCGTGCCGTTCGCCCGCTACACAGCTTTGATAATAAACAGCTAAAGGCAGTAGAGCAAGCTTTCTGAGTGCAGTGATGGTGCAATTTCCTCATTTAGCATCATCCCGAAGTCCCGCGTTTTCATCGGCGTTGGGACGAGAGCTCGCCCTAAGCTTGTCGAAGGGGATATCTCTAAAGACACCGCCATTGGAGCTAACCTGCACCGCTACCGCATAAACAGCGGCCTTTATTCTATTGACTGTAGTAGGCACCCGTCCTACCATGCCTGCGGGGCGTTCCCTGGCGCATGGATGACCGAACTATAGGCCACTATCGGGTTCTGGAAAAAATTGGCTCCGGCGCGATGGGCGAGGTTTTCCGGGCACGCGATGAGAGGTTGGCACGCGATGTCGCCTTGAAGCTGATACGCCCCAAGTCCAGCAACAACGCCGATCATCTTCGCCGCTTCGAGCTTGAGGCCCGCTCCGCGGCCGCGCTCAATCACCCCAATATCGTTGCTATTTACGACGTCGGACTCGACAACGGCTCACCTTACATCGTTTGCGAATTGCTGGAGGGCCAGACCCTGCGCAAGCGCATGGCGGAAGGCCCGCTGCCGGTTCGGACGGCGGTCGACTATGGCCTGCAAATCGTGCAGGGACTCATCGCAGCGCACGATCGCCGCATCATTCACCGCGATCTGAAGCCCGAAAATCTATTTGTAACCAACGATGGCCGCGTCAAGATTCTCGACTTCGGGGTGGCCAAGCTGCAATCCGCAATTGATGACCCGGAGCGAACAGCGCAAGATCTGACAACCATCACCAGGAGCGGCACGATCGTGGGTACGGTCGCCTACATGTCTCCCGAGCAGCTGCGAGGAAAAACGGTCGATTCTCGCAGCGACATTTTCAGCCTGGGCGCCATTCTTTACGAAATGCTAGCGGGAAGAAGACCTTTCCGTGGCGAGACCGAAGTCGATACCATTACCGCCGTCCTCAAGGAAGATCCGCCTGAGATTGATCTTGAGCAAGCTGGCATTCCCTTATCGTTCCGGCAAATCATCCGCCACTGTTTGGAGAAGGAACCGGAAAAGCGTTTCCAGTCGGCGCGGGATTTGGCATTCGCGCTGGAAACTCTGGCTGAACCTTCCGGCGCACGCTTACGCTATCGCCCCGCAAAATTGCCGGCAAAGATACTTCCCTGGGTGTTGGCCGGCGTTTTTTTCATCGTGGCTTTAGTGCTGCTGGGCAAAGTGATGCAGCCGGGCATATCGTCGCCCGCATATAATCGCGTGACTTTCGAGGAAGGAACAGTCTATTCGGCGCGCTTTGCTCCCGGCTTTCACTCGGTCGTGTATGGCGCCGCGTGGGAAGGCAAGCCGCTCCAGCTCTTTTCCACTGTCGGCGACTCCCTGATACCACAGCCTCTCAACCTGACTGACGCCCATTTACTGGCGATCTCCAAGACGGGAGAATTAGCGCTCACACTCCATGGCTCGCATGCACCCCATTTAGTAATTGAAAAAGGCACTCTGGCGCGCGCCCCGCTCGCGGGCGGTTCACCCCGGGAGATTCTCGAAGACGTACGCTGGGCGGATTGGAGCGCGAATGAAAAGTTGGCCGTGGTTCATCACGCCGATGGCCGCGACCGCATTGAGTATCCGATTGGTCATGTTCTCTATGAAAGCAGTGGCTGGATCAGCCACGTTCGGTTTTCTACGCGGGCCGATGAGATAGCCTTTATCGACCATCCTGTACTTTGGGATGATCGGGGCTTTATTTGCCGGCTTGATCTCGCCGGACACGTCAAAACATTCTCCAAAGAATGGAACTCAGCCGCTGGCCTAGCCTGGAGTTCTGATGGAAAGGAAATTTGGTTCACGGCTGGGGAGAATAGCTCCATGCGTAGTCTGCTCGCAGTGGATAGCAAAGATCATGTTCGAACCGTCCTTAATATTCCGGCCGGCCTGACCTTGCAGGATATTGCGCCGGACGGCAGGGCGCTTGTGAGTTTGGATAGCGAGCGTCTGGCCATGGAAACTGGTTCGCTCCAGGGCAATCCGATCAATATTTCATGGCACGACTGGGATATTGCGAAAGATATTTCGCAGGATGGGCAGTCCGTGTTGTTTGAAGATGCGAGCGAAGCGGCTCCATCCAACAATTCTGTGGTGATTCGCAGAATCGACGGTACTGCACCCATTGTTCTCGGTAACGGAAGCGCTGGCGGCCTTTCACCGGATGGCAAATGGGCGATCGGTATAATCACTGGCAGCCCAGGACAAATCACGCTCTATCCGATTGGAACCGGGCAGCCCCACAATATCCCCGTCAGCGGATTGGAGCGCATCCACAACGGCACGTCTCATTTTCTTCCGGATGGGAAAAGAATCACGATCAATGCAGTCGAGCCGGGACATGCAGTGCGCTGCTATCTTGTCGACATCGACGGGGGAAAACCGGTTCCAGTTACTCCCGAGGGAGTTACCGGCGGATTGGTTTCTCCCGATGGCAAATACATCATCGCTAGCAATGGCGTAGCCGCAATTTACCGCATCGCGGATGGCACTTCGCGGAAAATTCCCGGTTCCGGGCAAGGGTTCTTTCCTCTGCAATGGGCGGAAGACAACTCGTCGATTTATGGATATAGTTCCGCGGAATTTTCGGCCAAACTTTACAAGGTGAATCTCAACACAGGCGAAAAAACGTTGATAAAGGAGCTTCATCCTGAAGCGTCAACCGGCATGGTTACGATCGCTCCAGTAGTCGTAAATCACGGCGCTTCACAATTCGCCTACAGCTACTATCAAGTTTTTTCCGTGCTCTACGTGATTTCTGGATTGCACTGAATCGTGTTAGTCGAGCGGTCCGGAAAAATCTGCTGGAACATAGTGAAAGAAGATGGAGGTTGAGGTATAGCCGGGAGCCAGAACATCCCGGTAGTGAGGGACTTTTGTACCCCGGTAGACGAGGCCATCTCCTAATGCCTGATAGACCGTGACGGTCCCTTCCGGAGTATCCAGGCATATCGGCCAGGAGGTTGCAGTTTCCGGCTCAGGAGAAAAATCCAAACACAAAGTTACGCTGAATTCGCATTGCTCTCGATCAGTGTGCTTCTTCAGTTCGGCGCCCGCCAAATAAGAAGCGAGATAAACATAAGAAGGCTTCACTGGCTCTCCGACAATTGCGCTCACCGCGCTTGCCATCCGATGATGAAAAAATCTCGCGACCGGTTCATTGTGCGCAATATACCGGCGGGCGCTTTGCGTATCTCCCAGGGAAACGGCTCCAGTGCGAATGGCTCGCCGGTAGTACCGGCGCATTGCCGCTATATGCAATGGATGAATTACATCTCGGAACGGAAAATAATTTCGTTCCTGAAAAACCTGAACGCCTTTTTTCACAACCTCGGACCATTCCGCCCGGCACACTTCAGCGTAATTGGCCTGGGTTAGAATTCCGGCCCATGAAAGAAGACGCTGGGTCTCATTTGGCAGCGACTCGGGAAGTATGTCACCTGCTTTCAGCCGCAAAACAATCGGTTCAAGCCTGCGTCCCAGCCAGAATGGATGCAGTGAATCGCATGCCGGATCGCGCACCCAGGCAATCGTGCTTTGTAAGTCGAAGCCTTGAAGCAGGTTCTCGTGCTCTCGGAATTCCTCCGGAATTTCCCCATTCCGCGTAACAAAGCACTCTGAGTTAATAGTGAGCGGCTGGAAGTTTTCATCGCTACCGCCCTTTCCACGCTTCCATCCATATTGCGGAATCAGATGCAGCGGCAATTCGTCGAGCAGGCAATGGAATTTATCGGGCGCCAGCATCGCGGTAGGTCTTTGCCGCGATGCTGCTCCCGTCAGACTTGCCATCCACTCAAGCCATGCCGTGTCTTTTATCTGTGAAGCCATCCGTTTGCCGTAAAGCGGCTGTCAGCGAAGGCCCGCGACTGGCAGCGCACTGGAGTGATCTCGTGCAAAGTAGAACAAGGAAAAAACACGATCTGGTTCTGTTGTGGAACAACGGTTTGATAACTCCCCTTGCCGAGTGGATGTTCGCCTTTTCGCGAATCGTGAAGGCGCAGCTCTCCGCCTTCGAATTGCCGGGGTTCCCGGTGGAAAAAGTAGACGAAGGTCATGCGGCGGGAAGCGATCTTCTCCTGGGCATCGTCACAATGCGCGCGGAAAAAATCCCCGTCATTGCTGGCGGTTATCTGAACCTCTGTCCGCGTAATCGGAAACTCCTCGATCTGAAGTTCTTCGAGCACTCGCGGCAATACGGCGCGGACCCGGTTCATAATGATCCCTTCCTGCGCTCCCAATTTCATCAGCACGCGCGAACGGCGATGGTTGTAGTCGACCGTTCCCGGTTGTCCATTCGGCGAAATGACTTCGCTGCTCCTGAATTCGGCTTCATGGTCCATGGTGTAGCAAAGAAGAGCTTCCATTTCTTGAGGGGCAAGAAATTCATCCAGAACGACGCATTGTGTACGAACGATGGGAGAGGAATCCATTACAGCGATTCCATACTCGTTTTCTGACGACCCTTTCTGTATACCCTGATGAATAGACTCCCCCCGCTGTCTGAGATTGATGCCCGGCGCCGGTGTTGGAGGTTGCGGCCCCGGTGGATGGTCGTCCGGGTCATCATGGGGACCGGATGGCGCTTGGGGGCTCGGCGGTTGTGGTCCTGCAAAAATTCCGGCCGGCGTGAACTCCCTCGAACCGGAACCGCCAATCCCATGCACGACAATTTGCTCCACTATGCTGGTCCCCAGCATAGTAAAAGCGCGTTGTGCGACCGTCTCGCCCACGGATCGCGCTATCGCTGCCTTGACAGCAGATTGTATTTCGGGGTTACCGCCAGATGCCTCTTTGGAGTTTTGCAGGAGGCATATCAACAACTGCCGTTCTTGGGGACTGAGAATGCGTTCATCCCGCACCAAAACTTCAGAAAAACCATCGAGAAGTTTCGTCGATGTCATTTGCCACACTCCTCCCTTTAAGTTGGGAACGTTTTTAAGCAAAAGGGGAAGTGCTTCGCGCTGACACTAGCAGGAAAAAAATAGATTATCAAACAGATTTTGTTATCTGATTGTGGATTTCCTGGAGTAATTAACGCGAATGTTAGCTACGAACCATCGCTCCCACCATGGAGTCGAAGATTCTCATTCCGTCGGTACCGCCAAGTTCTGGTTCGGCGGAGCGCTCGGGGTGAGGCATCATTCCCACCACATTCCCTCCCGCGCTGCAAATGCCGGCAATGTTCTCTAGAGATCCGTTGGGATTGGCTCCCGGCGAAATCTCTCCGGCTGGTGTCGAGTAGCGGAATACGATGCGATTGTCGCGGCGCAATTCACTCAGCGTCGGCTCGTCACAGAAATAATTTCCTTCCATATGGCCGATCGGAATGGTCAATACTTGTCCCTGCGAGCAGGCATTCGTAAAAGGCGTGTTCGCATTTTCCACCCGGACCTGTACCGGCTTGCATACATATTTCAAGCCCGTGTTGCGCATCAGCGCACCCGGCAGGAGTCCGGCTTCGCATAAAATCTGAAACCCGTTGCAGATGCCCAATACCAAACCGCCGCTATCCGCGAATCGTCGCACCGACTCCATGACCGGCGAGAATTTCGCAATCGCGCCCGTGCGCAAATAATCCCCGAATGCAAAGCCGCCGGGCACAATGACGGCATCGCAATTTTCCAAATCCTGCGATTCGTGCCACAGAAAGGTTACTGGCTGTTTGGCGATTTGCTGGACCGTCCAGAAGGCATCGTGGTCGCAGTTGGAACCGGGAAAGATGATGACTCCGAATTTCATCGCCTGTCCTTTTGATAGTGGGATTAAATTCAGTTTAGCATGCGAGGTTTTGTGCTGCTGGCAGCAAAGTATGGTTTAGCTGGCGAAAACGTTGGCTTTGCGGATTCTCTATTGAGCCGTGGCGTTTGGGTTTGCCGGAGAATTTGGATTTGCGGGAGAAAGAGAAGAAGAGGCGGCAGGTGTTGATGGCGCGCTCTGAGCGCTGGCATCTGGTATTGCCGGTGGAGCAAGAACGTTATTCTGCGCGGCTCGCATGGACGCCGCATCGGCTGGCGGCGTCGTCGGAATTCCCTTCGCCCGTATGATTGCCCAGTGCCACTCCTGGTCGGGGAAAAGGGCAAAGTTAAGCGGTGTTCGAAAAATAGCCGTAGCCGAGGGTTCTGCTGCTCCCTTGACGCGTAGCAAGATGGTGTCATCGGGCTGCTTCTGAGATGAATCCTGCGGGGAATGATACGGGCCGTCTACCGCAGGTACGATTCGCGCTGCTCCATAGCCGGAAGCAGCCTCGGTATCCGGCTTGCGGATGATGGTCAGCCCAATCACAACCTCCCGCAATTGCCATGAAGAACCGTTGTGCACGGAAACCTGAAGCGAGTCTCCGTCGAGAGTGGCGGGGCCATCCAGTTTCGCTAGTTCGCTCCGCGGCAATTCGTCCAACATCGCGGGGTCGGCCAGCAGCGAACTGGTCTTTGCGCTGAAAGAAAGACTGCAACTCACATCGGGCGACGAGACGTTAAAGTTCTTTCCACCCTGTTCCAGCGAGAAAATCAGCGACGAGCCGGCGGCGCGGCGGCTTTCAGCATCGTCCACCACTTTGGAAAAATTATCGTTATCGATAACAATCTCTGAAGAAGCCGGTTTTTTGCGCAGGCTGCGCGCCACATCGCCGAGCGGGGCATCGTTCGTGTCATCTTGCGCGCTGGCGCACTGAGCGAAGCTCAGGACGAATAGCCCCGCGGCAAACATTGCCAGAACCCGTATTGATGGTGACGAAGACGCTCGCACAAATAATCCCGGGACTTGATCAAAACGGCTTCTCGCGAAAACGCGAAGCCACAGCACCAGCCTGCGGTCACGTGAGCAAAATCGCTCACGGTAAGCCGCGATTGGCCCTTGCCATAATTGTAGTGAGAGTAAAGCGGAACGGAGTTAACGCGGGGAAACTTTAGTAATAGAACTTTCGGACAGCAATAGCAGAATCAGGAAGGAAGTGGGCGTGCGCTGACGAAATGGAACGCAACGGGAACGCACGCCCAACACCACAAACTTACAGCAGGCCAGAAGACCGCATACGCGAAACTGGATCAGCCACACCCTGCCGTTTGAATACCCAGCGGGCCACCGCAAAGCCCAGCGCCGCATAGCACAGATGCATGAACCTCATATGCCCTCCAAATCCAACTTAACTACCACTTCAGGGGAGGATCAGCATCACTATCGGCAAAATAGCAGTGGCCGGAGACTCCTACAAGGCCCGTCCGTGCCATTGGCGTGGCACGGAAGTAATAGCAAGTTCGGGGTAAATACGAGCAACAAAGCAGTTTATTTTTTAGCCAGCATCTTGCGTGCGGCTTTGATTTCCTTGAGTTTCGCGGCATCCACTTTTGGATAGGCGAGGTCGAGTTCTTCCAGCGTCTCGGTAATTGCCGCCGCCACCACCAGGTGGGTAAACCATTTATTATCCGCTGGAACCACATACCAAGGCGCGTATTCACTTGCCGTGTTGCAGATCATTTCTTCGTAAGCGCTCTGGTAGTCATCCCAGCTTTCGCGTTCTCGAACATCGGCCTCGGAGAACTTCCAATGCTTTTCAGGGGCGTCGAGCCGCGCCAGAAATCGCTGCTTCTGTTCTTTCTTCGAAAGATGAAGAAAGAACTTGCGGATCACGGTTCCATTGCGCGCCATGTGCCGTTCGAAGCAGTTGATGTCTTCGAACCGCTCCTTCCAAACATCCTTTGTGACCAGCGATGGAGGAACCTTCTGGCTCGCCAGCACCTGAGGATGTACGCGCACCACCAGTACCTCTTCATAATAAGACCGGTTGAAAATTCCAATATGGCCGCGCTCCGGCAGGTGCTGCGTGGTACGCCAAAGGAAATCGTGTTGCAGTTCCGTGTCCGACGGAGTTTTGAAGGAAACCACCTGGCAGCCCTCGGGATTCACTCCCGACATTACATGTTTGATCGTGCCGTCTTTGCCGGCCGCATCCGTCGCCTGAAAAATCAGCAGCAACGACCACTGATCTTGCGCATAGAGCTTGGCCTGCAGCTCTTCCATGCGGTCGATATCTTTTTGCAATGGTTCTTTAGCCTCATCGGCCGATTTCCAATGCTTGGTGTCGCCGGGATCGAAATCTTTCAGCCGGAAATGTTTGCCGCTATCGACGCGGTAGGATCGAGCCAGTTTGGAGGTCTTCATCTATCAAAAGTTTACACCCGCTAGGGGCAGGGAAAGATCGGGATAAGGAGTGAGGCGATCTCTTTACTTTGGACCTTACACGACAACCGGTTTTTCAGGCACCACTGGAAATTTGGCTTGCTGCCATGCGTCAAACCCTTCGATAACATTGATGACATCGCGGAACCCGGCTCGTTGCAGCAAACTGCACGCAATGATGCTGCGATAACCGCTTTTGCAGTGCACTGCAATCGGCAGATTATTGTCGATCTCGGGTGGCGCGATTTTGAAGTTATCGAGCGGCCACCATGTTGCGCCTTCCACGTGGCCGGACTCCCACTCCGCCTCACGGCGAACATCCAACACTTGCAGGCGCTCCGCGCGCAACTGAGCATCAAGCTCCTCGACGCTAACTTGCCGAATCCTAGCCAGCGGCAATCCCGCTCCACTCCATGCCGCAATGCCACCTTGGAGAAATCCTCTGGCGTCTTCCAATCCAATACGCGCCAGCCGCATTCGCGCTTCCGCGGCTTGCTCTTCCGAATCGGCGATCAACACCGGCCGTGCGGATAATCCCAAAAGTGTACCCGCCCATGAAGCAAATTGCCCCGAGAGCGCAATGTTCACCGATCCCGGCACATGCCCCGCCGCAAACTGCTCGCCCGATCGTACATCCACCGCGATACCGCCTTCCCCAAGAATCGTTTTCAGCTCCGCAGGCTCGACAGCCGGCAATGCCGGAAGATCGGACAAAGCCGCTGCCCCGCTGCGATTGATCTCCGCATCCTGAGAAAAATACTCCGGACGCGTCGGCAGATTGCTGGTTAGTTGCCTGACGAACTCTTCCCTGCTCTTGATCTGCAATGCGTAATTGGTCAACCGCTCCGTGCCAATGGTCGATACGCGTTCGGCACGCATGTTTCGTCCGCATAAAGATCCCGCGCCGTGAGCCGGATAAACCAGGACATCGTCGGCGAGCCTGAGAATCTTACTGTGCAGGCTGTCATAAAGCATTCCCGCCAGTTGCACCGGCGTGTGGCGCTTCGATAAATCGGGACGGCCAACATCTCCCAGGAACAACGTATCGCCGGTTAGGACAGCCCAGGGCGCGGCAGATTTCTCTTCGTCTGCAATCACCAGGCAGATGCTCTCCGGCGTGTGTCCCGGCGTTTCCAGAGCGCGAATCGCAATTTTGCCCACCCGCAACTCAAATCCATCTTCGACGGCAACGTGTGGGAACGTCGCCCCCGCTTCCTTTCCCATATAAATGGTTGCGCCGGTTCGTGCCGCCAGCTCGCGATGGCCGGAAACAAAATCGGCGTGCAGGTGAGTCTCAAAGATGTGGCGAATGGTAACGTGGTTGGCCTCGGCAGCCTGCAAATAGATATCGACATCGCGCTGCGGGTCCACCACAATCGCCTCGCCTTCTGAGGCCATCATGTAAGAAGCGTGCGCCAGGCAACCCAGATAAAATTGCTCGAAATGCATCGCTCTCCTTTTATATAACTCCCGAAATCGATTTTAGCTCAGGAAAGCCGTGCGGCACCTCCAGCGGTCTTGCCGGCCAGAAATGCAAAAATATCAGCATTCGACCAAAAAAAAGGCGCCGGAGGGTCATCCGGCGCTGAGGGTTTCTCGCGAGATGCGGTCAGGCGAGAAGTTGTTTCCTACCAGTCAAAGTTATTTACTCTCCGCGATGGGCGAAGGCGTAGCTCCGAAGTCACGGCGGTTGTTGACGGCGGTGCGGGCGGCGCGAGCCGCGGGCATATTCGCGGCTGCGGCTCCATAGCGCTCGAGCAGTATCGGCGCCATGGTGTTTTCCGCTTCCTTGACGAAGATCATCTGGTTCGCCGAGGCCATATCGACGCGGATAAAGTCTCCCAACTTCACCTGCCCGGTCGCCACCAGATTCGCCAGCGGGAACACCAGATTGCGCTCGATCGCGCGCTTCAGATGACGCGCGCCGTATCGCGGATCGGTGCCTTCCTTCAACAAAAACTCCTTTACGCCGCTCGTGCAATTGAAGACAAACTGATTGGCGCCGGCAGCCATGAGCACGCGCTGCTGCACCATGCCCAGCTCGATCTCAAGAATCTGCGCCAGATGCTCGTCGCGCAGGGTCTTGAATACGACGGTCTTGTCAATGCGGTTCATGAACTCGGGCGTAAACTTGCGGCGTGCGGCTTCCACCGCAGTGCGTTGAATCTTGTCGTCGAAGTTGTTGTCGACTTCCACGGCCTTCGGCGCAAAGCCGAAGCCGCCATCGACCAGATTCGTCATCTCGCTGGCGCCCAGGTTCGAGGTCAGGATGATGATGCATTGCGAAAGGTCGACGCGGCGGTTGTCGCCCAGCGTAAGCGTAGCCTTGTCGAGGATGCCGAGCAGCAACTGCCAGAGCGAATCGCTGGCCTTTTCAATCTCGTCGAACAACAGGATCGAGAGCTTCAGCTTCTCGGTGAACCACTGGTTGAGCGCTTCCTGCGTGAGCAAGGGATGCGTCTCGCGATGGCCAAGGTATCCCGGAGGCGAACCGATCAGTTTTGCAATTTCATGCGAATGCTGGAACTCAGCGCAATCAATCTTGATGCAGGCGCGCGCATCGCCGAACAGAGCCTCGGCCACGGCTTCCACCACGCGAGTTTTGCCGGAGCCGGTGGGCCCGAGAAACAGCAGGTTGCCCACGGGACGTCCGGGGGCGTTCAGGCCGGCCAGAAACATCTGATAAATTTCCGCAACCTTTTCGACAGCCTGATCCTGGCCGACAATCTTGCGGCGCAGGGCGGCTTCAAACTCTCCAGCATCGTTACTGCGGCGGTTCGGATCGAGCACGGTAGCGAGGTTCGTTCTCATAAAGTGGCTTGTCCCAGTTTTTGCCGGACTTACAATCCTTTTCCAGGCCGTTTTTTTAAATCTGCGGCCTTTGCCTGCTCCCCGGACTTACCGGCCTTCTCAGCCTCTCCAGTCCCAGATCAATCAGTGACAAAATCTGTCACCTGGAACCAGCCGCCTATCCAGCCCGATAGCGCGTCCAAGGTGACATGGAAATAAGCAAGCTGCTGGCCATGGTCCCGCGCTGAATTGTGGAAGGGAAAACCCTCGAAACAGCAGGAGTTACGTCTCCAGGGCAGAAATTAGAACACTACTCGGGGGAAAGTTAAAGATGCATGAGAGAAATACTTTGCGCATGAAGGACGAGACTGTTCAGCGTACCCCCCTCCCTTTTCTTCGAACGCGCCGTGGGGCTTTATGACCAGCCTTGGACCAAAGGTGAGGAACAAACGCCCGTCGGATCAAATAAAGTTTCTCCGCGCCTTCTGTGCCTCCGCGATGAGAGCTTTTCCACCGCAAACGAGGGGGAGATGACCGCTAGTAACTAGCCAATGAACAAAGTGAACATTAGCATCGCGATCAGGCGTTCTCGGAGGGCTGCTTGCGTCGCTCGTCTATACTCACCATCTCTGCCGTTTCGTGTGCACTTTTTGGCGTAGCCGCTGTGCGGCTGAACTCGCATTCCTCTTCGGCTGAGGCTGCGCAGCTACAAACCGCGCCAGTCACGGCTTCTGCCGTACCGGCAGAGCAACTGAAACCGGTCAGCGCCACGCTGTCGACTACAACTTCAATCAAGCCGGCTGATATTCCTCAGCCCGCCAGTGCGCCCGGAACTCTGCTCTACACCGCCAAGCGCGGAGAGACTATTCCCGGCATTGCGCATCAGCAACTCAAGAACACGGCCTATTTAACCTCTTCTGAACTGGCCGACGCCATCCGCGGCAACAACAAAAATTTAGGGTCAAGCAACATTCTTAAGGCCGGCGAGCAAATCACCATCCCCGGCATTCTTCCCGCTCCCATCGTCGAGCACACCGTCCCCGTTCCCAAAGATTTCGAGGTCCGCGCCATCTACCTCACCGGCATCATGGCCGCCAGCGACCACGGACTCCGCATCATCCGCCACTGGCGTGAAGTCGGCGGCAACGCCGTAGTTTTCGACATCAAAGATTCCGACGGCAGCGTCAATATTCCCTACGAGCACCCGTTGCTGGGCAAGCATCAGGTCTACATCCATGATCTGCCCAAGTTCGTACATTTCCTGCACTCCGAGAACATGCATGCCATCGCCCGCATCGCCATCTTCCGCAACGAGCGTATGGCGACCGAACATGCCGAACTCGCGGTGCAGTCGAAGAAGAATCATGCGCCCTGGCGCGAAAACGGCAAACTGGTCTGGACCGACCCCTCCAACCCCAAAGTTCAGGATTACAACATCGCCCTCGCCAAATTCGTAGCCCAGTCCGGCGCCGACGAAATTCAGTTCGACTACGTCCGCTTCCCTGCCGAAGGCGACCAGAAAGATGCAGGCTTTGTCTTTCAAACCGAGCATCCGACGTGGCAGCGCTCCGACGTAATCACCGATTTCCTGCGCAGGGCCTACGCCGAACTGCACCCGACCGGCGTATTGCTGTCACTCGACGTATTCGGAATCATGGCCTGGCAGCGGTCGGTCGATCTTTCCCACACCGGACAGGACATCGTGGGCATGGCCAAGTACTGCGACGTGCTCTCGCCCATGATCTACCCCTCGCACTTTTTCGGCATGGATAACATCGAGCACCCCGGCGACGCCCCCGAGCACTTCATCGGGGAATCAATGCAGCGCTTCGAACTGATCACAAAAGGCAGCGGCGTGACCATCCGCCCCTGGCTGCAAGCCTTCCGCTGGCGCACCAAGACCTACTCGCCGGAATATATAAAGGTGCAGGTCGCTACAGCCAAAGAAAAAGGCGGAATCGGATTCTTGTTCTGGAACGCGGCCAACGATTACTCCAAGCCCTATGAAGCCATGCCGGAAATGAAAGCCTCCGACCTGAAAGCCGGATCGAACCCGAAATACTTCCGCGGCGACGAACTGCCGGGCGTAACCGTGCGTGCAGCCTTAACGCCGGCAAACTAGCTTGTCACTCTGAGAAATTGTCATGCAGAACGAAGAAAGAGCTTCGCGATTAGCGAAGCTCTTTCGTTGTAGAAGCATCCCTACCCTGTTTACAAGCGCCAGCCTTAAACCTCGGTCCCATCCTTCTTCTCTTCCGCCGGGTTCATCGCCGCCTTAAACCCTCGGATCCCATCACCCAATCCCTTCCCTAGTTCCGGCAGCTTCTTAGGACCAAAAACCAGCAGCGCAATACCGAAGATCAAAATCAAATGCATGGGCTGAAATAGTCCTTCAATCACAAAGTCCTCCTTAAATATTCTAAAAATGACCAAGTTTCAGCTATCCGGCGAGGCTGCGTCCCCCACGCTGCCCCGCCGGATAGCCATCACCCATTAGCATCCCGTGAAGGAGATGAAATCCCCCAGCGGGTTGGGCAAAGTGGGCGTAAACGGCACAAACGGAAACGTCTTGGAAGTATCGAACCCGGCCTGCTGCGCGGCGGCAAGGCTGACAAAAGGCAGCAGAGCGGTCACCGCCTCCTCGATCCGGCTCAGGCACAAGGTTCTCTCGTATCCATTGTTGTTGGGCGGGGCCACGCTTTCCGGCACACCCTGGAAGCCGGTGATCATGGTGATCGGTCCGCCGTCCTGCGGCGCAACATCCGGCCCGATGACGCGAGCCAGCGTGCGGTGGTCGCTCTCAATACCCATGATGCGCGCCGCCGTCAGCCGCAGTTGTCCGGTGCTGAAATTTCGTACGCCCACCAGATAGGCTGCAATGAAAGCATCCTCCAGGCTCACCAGCGTGTTCAACGTGGTCTGCGCGTCGGAAAACATGTTGAAGGGGTAGAAGAACGACGTATAGGGCGTCGGATGACCCGTCACCGACTGCTCCAGCAGGTAGTGCGACATCTCTTCCTGTAGCGCTCCCTGCAAATAGCCCTGATCGTCTTGCGGTATCCGGGTAAAGAACGGCGACGTGTTGATAATGTTCGAGTAGGTGGTAACCGCCAGCGCCTCGGCGATTTGCGCAGCGATCAGGATGTCGACATCCCCTGCCGCCAAACCTTTCGAGTTAACTTTGGTGCTGCCGGTTGCGGCATTGGCTTCTTTATCCAATGCCGAGGCCAGCGTAACCAGCCCGCCCAGCGCAACCGCGCTCGTGGCTCCGGTAATCGCGGCCCGCTTGAAGAACGATCGCCGGGAAAGCCCAGATGGACTTTCTTCGCCAATCGCCTCCGTATCTTTGCCGATAAGCAGAGTATTGTCTGACAGATTCATACAGACTCCTGGGATTGATTTTGGGGAAGCCGTAACTCCGCAATCGCAGGCTTATGTGGCCGGATCACATCGTCCAACTCTCCCGTGCACCTTGTGTACGCAAACCACCGCGCAGCGGATTGCACAGCCGAAATTTTTATTGGAGGTTGAAATCCAGGTGAGAAAGAGGATGGAACGGGAGATGGCGCAAAACCCTATCGCCTGGCTGCGCGTGCTAGCCGCTGCGTAATGGCGTCGTACAAATTTTTCTCCACCACAGCCAGCTCCGGCGTGCTGTCCACTACCAGGTCGGCGTAGCGCTTGCTTGGAAGCAAATACTTTCGCGCCGCCGGCAGCACAGTATTTTCATACTGCCATTTGATCAGCTCCAACTGGCGCTGGCGCTCGGTGATGTCCCTTACCTTACGCCGGTGGAAGCAAACCTCGTCCGGAGCCTCAAGATAAATCGACAGGTCAAAGTTCGGGCGCAGCTCCGCGAAGTGCAACGCCAGAATGCCCTCCACAATCAGCAACGCCTTGGGCGCAACATGCTCATGCCGGTCTTTCACCCGCAAGTGCTGCGCAAAGTCGTACACCGGAGCCTCAATCGCGTGCCCCGCCGCGTACTTCCGAATATGACTCTCCAACAGCGTGGCATCGGTGGCTTCAGGCTCGTCATAGTTCTGCTTCGCCCGCTCCTCCAGCGGGAGATGCTGTACCTCCATGGCGTAGCTTTCCATGGAAAGCGCATGCCCGTTCAGCCGCGCAGCCAAACGCCTGGCTACCGTCGACTTCCCGCTGCCCGACGGCCCCGCCAGCCCGACAATGAAAACCTTTCCCTGCATCGAAATACTCCCCATCGTACCTAATATCGGCGGCCGAATCTTTATCCGTTAACGTTTGGAGGGTAACTTTGGTCTAGTGCCGCCGCAGTTGCGCAATGGGCGATGGCGAAATAGGCTTGAAATGGCAGTGGAGACGCAGGGAATCCTTCGACAACGGAATTGCTTCGCGAAGCGAAGCAATTCCCGGCTCAGGATGACAGCCCCGTCAGATCCGTCTGGTTCGCGGGTTAGTTCCCCGGCTTTACTTCGATCTTCGCCATCATGCCGCCATCCTCGTGGTCAAGAATGTGGCAGTGATACAGAAACGTTCCTACTGTCTCGGGATCGCGGAAGTCGATGCGAATCTTCACGCTCGTGTATGGGCCTTGCCCAGTCCAGTAGGGAACAACAATCGTATCGCGCACGGCTGGATCGTTTGTGGGCGCGCCGTTGATGTCGAGCACGACGAAATGCAGTTGGTGCAGATGGAAGGCATGCACTTCCTGCGTATGGTTCTCGATAACCCAATCCTCAACCGCACCTTGCTGCGTGACGATGGCAGGCGGTACGTTGGGACCATAAAGCCGCGGAGTTTGGCCATCGACTGTGATGAAGAACTTGGTGCCCGCATCGTTTTCTGATAGGTAAAGCTTTCTCAGCGTGGTTGGCGCGGCGTCGGCGAGGCCTGCGAAACGTTGCGGCGTATCGGGTTTGGTCGCGGCGGGAAGGCGCAGGGAGGACTCCGGCGCAGTCTCGCTGGCCGTAACATTGGCCAGAAGAACGGCAGGATTCGGATCGCCGATCGGGCCGGTGTCGTAACCCACATTAAATAGCTGATACAGCCCATTCTTGGGCGGGCCGTGCACCACAATCTCGGCGCGTCCGGCAGGCGGAATCACAACCACATTCGCGATACGAGTCGCTGCCAGCGGCACGCCATCCAAACCGACGATGCCGAAATTTGTCGGCTCACCCTGATTCAGTAACTGCAACTGCAAAAACTGCGTGGAGCTGGAATTCACAATGCGCCAGAGCTGCTCTTCGTTTGGCTTGGTGAGAATGCGCGCGTACAAATTCTCGTGAAACGGCACATAGTTGATGGAGAGAATCGAACTCTCGTCGCTGCCATCGGGCGTCAACTGCTGGCGAATCACAAACACGCGTTGCGGCAGGCCGGCAATTTCAGGCTCGAACTTCTCCACGCCGCCCACGATTAGCGCACCCGACGCGCCTCCGATCACTTGTGTTTTCGTAAAACCGTGCGGATGGGGATGGTACCAATAAAGCCCGGCAGGCTCGTTGGCCGGGATTTTTATTTTGTACTGGAACGGCGGAGCATTCGCCGAAATGCTGGTGCGGATCACGTCGTCCTGATGACACACGGGAGGAATGTTCAAACCGTGAAAATGAATATTGGTGGAAGCCGATGTCATCGCGCCGCCGAGGCAGGGATTCGATCCGCTAGCCGGCATCATGTGAAACGCTGGCGACATGTCTGCCGGCGTGATGTTGGTGAGGTGGTTGGTAAGGTTGATGGTCAACACGTCGCCCGGATTCAGCATCAGGGTTGGGGCTTCGACGCCGCCGTTTCCGTAGAGGTAACAGTAGTCCATGATTCCAGAGGCGTCGAGCGAGTTGACCATGGTCAGGTTCAGCGTGAGTTCGCCGTTCTGGCTGCTTAGTACTACAGCATCGGAGACTACGCTTCCGGCCGCGGGACGTGTGGGGCAGGTTTGGGCCTGGGCCGCGAGGGATAAAGATGCAGCAGCAAATAAGAGTGCAGTAAGCAATAAGTCAGATATTTTTTTCATACAATGGCCCATTGCAATCAGATTGCAGGAACTACCTCGGCGGCTAAAGCCGCTCTGTATCAGTGCTGAATCGCAGCGCTTAAACCGCTGCGTGACCCAAAAGAAATCGGTGGCGCAGTGCTTTCAGCTTGCCTGAGCGAAACCGAAATGCACTGCGCCATCGACCCGACTACTTCACCGTGATCTTCACCGGCCCCGATGGAATGCCGTTGGCTACGACTTCCAGCGTGCTGGCTCCGGTTTCGGTTGTCGTGGAAACATCAAAGTTGGTGGAGACGGCTTTATTTCCCGTCGCCACTGCCATGGTGCTGTGATCGTGCGTTTTTTCGTAGAACACATGCCCGGTGGCGTTATTCGTAATTCGCACCAGAGGGTAGTTGGTTGCGGTTTCGTATTCGTCTCCGAAGGCAGCCGCCTGCGAGAGGCCGTTGAACTGCGTACCGGAGATCTGATACGTCGTCCCGCGCGTCAATGCCGTGGGAACTTTCTTGATGACCGGCACCCACTCCGGCTGGTAAGTCCCCGTCGAAGTGTAGAGCTGCGAGCCTCCGACGATGATCTCGCCCGTGGGCAGAACAAACAAACTGCCGAAGCCGAAGGGACCGGGTGTCATGTTCACGCCGTCAAACTCATATAACCGCC
>Ga0224568_1000066_pt1 | contig 21002 bp, 14 predicted proteins | sample CLU5metagenome_FD_182727 | JGI IMG/M metagenome (GOLD analysis project Ga0224568, IMG submission 182727) | Spruce litter microbial communities from Bohemian Forest, Czech Republic - CLU5 | ecosystem: Environmental > Terrestrial > Plant litter > Unclassified | place: Czech Republic: South... | reverse complement strand
TCGAACGGCGCGGCGAGGAACTTGACCGGGACGCCCGCCCGGCGCTATGGCGCGTGTTCGAGGACATCGACCGGCGGCGCATCACCGACGAGCTCGGCAACGGCAGGTTCGTGCGCAGCCTGATGGAGAAGGCCGGCCAGGCCCGCGACGTGCGGGTGATGAAACCGCTGAGCAACCCGGCGCCGGACGAGCTGGTGACAGTCCGGTCGGTCGATGTAGAGCGTGCCTACGCGGAGCTCACGTCGCGGCTGCGGGGCTATGAGGACACGCCTACCTATGAGGGCGCCAAAGCCGAACTAGCCGCGCTGATTGGCTTGGAGCCGGTCAAGAAGCAGGTCGAGGCGATCGCCGCCCAGCTCCGCGTCGCGCAGATGCGCAAGGCCAGCGGGCTGTCCAGCCAGCCGCCGTCCATGCACTTCGTCTTCACCGGGCCGCCTGGCACCGGCAAGACCACGGTCGCTCGCATTCTGGGCCGGATCTTCGCCGCGCTCGGCCTGCTGGTCCGGCCAGAAGTGGTGGAGGCGCACCGGGCCGACCTGGTAGCCGAGCACCTGGGCGCCACCGCGATCAAGACGAACAAGCTGATCGACTCGGCAATGGGCGGCGTGCTGTTCGTGGACGAGGCGTACTCGCTGCACAATGAGGGTTACTCCGGCGGTGACGCGTTCGGTGCCGAGGCGGTGCAGACACTGCTCAAGCGCGCCGAGGACGACCGGGACCGGCTGGTGATCGTGCTGGCCGGGTACACCGCTGACATGGACAGGTTCCTGCGCAGCAACCCGGGCCTGGCGTCCAGGTTCAGCACCAGGATCACGTTCCCCAGCTACCAGCCCAGCGAGCTGGTCGAGATCGCCCAGCGGCTCGCCCAGCAGGCGGAGGACACGTTCGACGAGCAGGCCACCGACGCGCTGCACGCGATCTTCGCCGATGCCTGCCAGAGCGGCCGGATCGACGAGCTCGGCAACGGCAGGTACGTCAGGTCCTTGGTCGAGCGCGCCCGCGCGTACCATGACGTGCGCATTGATGAGATGAGCAAGCAGGACGTCACCCCCCGCGTGCTCACCACCCTCACGGTCAACGATGTCCAGGCCGCCAGCCGCGACCTGAGCCGCCCCAGCTAGGCAGGTACGGCCAGCCGCCCGCACCGGGCGGCCTGGTTACCCGCCGCGGACACGTTTTACGCTGTCCGGGTGAGCGGACTGTGGGACTTCTGGGTGGATCGCGGCGGCACGTTTACCGATGTGGTGGCGCGGACGCCGGACGGGCGGCTAGTCGCGCACAAGCTGCTGTCGCAGAACCCGCGCGCGTACCGGGACGCGGCCGTGGCCGGCATCGCGCACCTGCTCGGCCTGGAACCGGGTGCGCCCATTCCCGCCGACCGCATCCGCGAGGTGCGGCTGGGCACTACGGTCGCGACCAACGCCCTGCTCGAGCGGACGGGCACGCCGACTGTGCTGGTCATCACGAAGGGCTTCGCCGACGCGCTGCGGATCGCCTACCAGAACCGCCCGCGCATCTTCGACCGGCAGATCATCTTGCCTGAGCAGCTGTACAGCCGCGTGATCGAGGCAGCTGAGCGGGTCAGCGCGACCGGCGAGGTACTGGTCCCGCTGGACGAGGACGCGGTCACGCGTGACTTGCGGGCAGCCTTCGAGGCCGGCCTGCGCTCGGTGGCCGTGGTGTGCATGCACGGCTACCGCTACACCGGCCACGAGGCCAGGATCGGCGAGATAGCCCGCCAGATCGGGTTCAGTCAGGTCAGCGAGTCGCACCGGACCAGCGCGCTGATGAAGCTGGTCTCCCGCGGCGACACCACGGTGACCGACGCCTACCTGACGCCGGTGCTGAGCGAGTACGTCGCCCAGGTCGCGGCCGAGCTCAGCCACGTCCGGCTGCTGTTCATGCAGTCCAACGGCGGCCTGGCCGACGCGGCCGGGTTCCGGGGCAAGGATTCGATCCTGTCCGGCCCGGCCGGCGGCATCGTCGCCATGGCAAGGACCGCGCGCGAGGCGGGCTTCGCCAAGGCGATCGGCTTCGACATGGGCGGCACTTCCACCGACGTCTCGCACTACGCCGGGGAGTTCGAGCGGCAGTACGAGACGCAGGTGGCCGGCGTGCGGATGCGTGCGCCGATGCTGGCTATTCACACGGTGGCGGCGGGCGGCGGCTCGATCCTGCACTTCGACGGCAGCCGGTACCGGGTCGGCCCGGACTCGGCAGGGGCTGACCCGGGGCCCGCCTGTTACCGCAAGAACGGCCCGCTGACCGTCACCGACGCGAATGTGCTGCTCGGCCGGATCCAGCCGGAGTTCTTCCCGCACGTGTTCGGCCAGACAGGTACCGATCCACTCGATCCGGATATCACCAGATCGCAGTTCGCTCAGCTGGCCGCGCGGATAGCGCAGGCCACCGGCGACAGCCGCGGCGCTGAGCAGGTAGCGGCCGGCTTCATCGAGATCGCCGTGGCCAACATGGCGAACGCGATCAAGAAGATCTCGGTGCAACGCGGCTATGACGTCACCGAGTATGTGCTCAGCGTCTTCGGCGGAGCCGGCGGCCAGCACGCCTGCGCGGTCGCCGACGCCCTGGGCATGACCAGCGTGCTCATTCACCCGCTGGCCGGCGTGCTGTCCGCCTACGGCATCGGCCTGGCCGACATCGTCGCGATGCGGGAGCAGGCCGTGGAGGCTCCGCTCACTGAGGCCACGCTCAATGACCTGCCGCGGGTCCTGGGCCAGCTGGAGCGCGACGCACGGGCCGAGATCGGTCACGGCAACGGCGAGATCAGCGTGCGGCGCCGGGCGCATCTGCGCTACGACGGTACCGATACGGCCCTGATCGTCCCGGCCGACAGCAAAGACGCGATGACGCAGGCATTCGAAACCGAGTACGCGAGGCGTTTCTCGTTCCTCATGAGCGACAAGCCCATCATGGTGGAGGCGGTGTCGGTGGAGGTCACCGCGGTGGATCAGGTGCGGAGCAGCATAACTGTCAGCACCGCTAGTTATGAGAAAAAAGCCGTGCAGATGTTCGTCGCGGGTTCCTGGCGGCAGGTGGACCTGCACCAGCGGGCGGCGCTAGGAGCGGGCGGGGCCATCGACGGCCCGGCGATCATCGCCGAAGACCTGGCCACCACTGTGGTGGAGCCAGGCTGGCGGGCGCAGGTGCGCGCTAACGGAGATCTGGTACTGGCCAGGACCGAACCGCGCAAGGACCGGGCCGCGGCCGGAGCGCAGGCTGATCCGGTGCTGCTGGAGATCTTCAACAACCTGTTCATGTCGGTGGCTGAGCAGATGGGGGTGCGACTGCAGTCCACCGCGCATTCGGTGAACATCAAGGAGCGGCTTGACTTCTCCTGCGCGGTCTTCGACGCGGCCGGCGCCTTGATCGCCAACGCTCCGCATATGCCCGTTCACCTGGGCTCGATGGGGGAGAGCATCAAGATGGTGATGGCCAGGAACCCGGTCATGCGCCCTGGCCAGTCCTACGCGCTCAACGACCCCTACCACGGCGGCACCCACCTGCCCGACGTCACGGTGGTCACGCCGGTCTTCCCGGCCGGCGACGGGCCGGCGCCGCTGTTCTACGTGGCCTCGCGGGGCCATCACGCGGAGATCGGGGGAGTGACACCAGGGTCGATGCCGGCCAGCAGCACGCGGATCGAGCAGGAGGGCGTGCTGATCGATAACTGGCTGCTGGTGCAGGACCGCAGGCTGCGCGAACGCGAGACGATAGACCTGCTGCGCAGCGCCGAGTTCCCGAGCCGGGCGCCGGAGACGAACATCGCCGACCTGCGTGCCCAGATCGCCGCCAACGAGAAGGGCATCGAGGAACTGCGCGCGATGGTGGACCACTTCGGCCTGGACACGGTCACCGCGTACATGGGCCATGTCCAGCGCAACGCCGCCGACGCGGTCCGGCGAGCCATCGGCACGCTGACCGATGGCCAGTTCAGCTACGAACTCGACAGCGGTGCGGTGATCAAGGTCAGGGTCAGCGTCGGTGACCAGCGAGCGCACATCGACTTCACCGGCACCTCGGCGCAGCTCGCGAACAACTTCAACGCGCCCTCCAGCGTGGCCATGGCCGCCGTGCTGTACGTATTCCGCACGCTGGTCGACGACGATATCCCGCTGAACTCCGGCTGCATGCAGCCGCTCACCGTCACCATCCCGGCCGGGTCCATGCTGTCGCCGCGGTACCCGGCGGCGGTCGCGGCGGGCAACGTGGAGACATCGCAGGCGGTAACCGGTGCCCTGTTCGGTGCGCTGCGGACCCAGGCCGAGGGGTCAGGGACGATGAACAATGTGACGTTCGGCAACGAACGGTATCAGTATTACGAGACGGTGGCCAGCGGGTCGGGCGCCGGTCCTGGCTTTGACGGCACGGACGTGGTGCAGACCAAGATGACCAACTCCAGGCTCACCGACCCCGAGGTGCTCGAGTGGCGGTATCCGGTGCGGGTGGAGAGCTACGCGATACGGCATGGCTCCGGCGGGGCGGGCAGGCACAAGGGCGGCGAAGGCGGCGTCAGGCGGATCAGGTTCCTGGAGCCGATGACGCTGTCCGTGCTGACCGGGCACCGCACCGTGCCCGCGTTCGGCCTGGACGGAGGCGAGCCTGGGGCGCTAGGGCGGCACTGGGTGGAGCATCCTGACGGGTCCGCCACCACGATGGCGGGGTGCGACACGGTGCGGGTGAACATCGGCGACGTGTTCGTGATCCAGACCCCGGGCGGTGGCGGGTACGGCGAGCCGGCCGATGCCAGATCAGCGGATGAAGCGGGCGGGCGCAGATAACTCGATCAGGTCCCGCAGCGCCGCCAGCAGCGCCGCGCGGTCACCGCGGACGCTTTCCAGCAGGTCCATCAAGTCGTGCAGCACCAGGTGCCGCTCCTGGCCGGCGTCCAGCAGACGCTGAGCGGCCTCCCAGAGCTCGGGCGGGTCGCCGCGCCACAGCCGGTCGGCCAGTGCCAGGTGCCGGTCGATGTGGCCGCTGTCATCCCCGGTCTTGGGCGTGCTGTGATCGGCCGCGAGCAGGGCCCGCCGGTCAGCGGGGTCAGCGGGGTCGAGCTCGCTCAGGTCGATGCCCTTGTACAGGCCCTCGAGCACCGGGAACGCGAACGCGCGGCGCGGCAGCGCCTCCAGGTCACCGTCCGGCAGCAGCCGCCGGACCAGGGCGTACTCCAGGCCGAACTCCGCCGGGTCGCGGTACGCCTCGGCGAACGCCCGCATCGAGTTGAACACCGTCTCCAGCGTCTCGTTGATCATCAGGTCGGCCAGCGAGCGCCGCCTGCCGGTCCAGCGCACCCAGGCCGCGAGCACGTGCGGCATCGCGTCCTGCTCGGCGAAGGACAGCATGACCTTGCGCGGCAGCCAGGAGAGCAGGAACGTCTGCACCTTGGTCGGGCTCACCCGCTCCGGCCGGCCGAAGTCGTGATCGCAGCCGTAATCGATGATCCGGTCCGCGCAATGCGAAGCGGCGCCGCGGTCGGACAGGTCCTCGGCCTCATCTGAGGACAGGAACTCCGCGGCCAGCATGGCCCGGCGGTCCCTGCTCCAGATCCGGCGCTGCGCACCGGTCGCGCCGGTCGCGCCGGTCGCGCCGGCCGGGCCACGGCCACGGTACGGCGGCAGCGCGCGGACCCGGGACCTGATGAACGCGTGATACGAGGGGAACGATTCGGACACGCCGGCTACGAACCGGTCGCTGTCGGTGATCCGCAGCGCGGACTCCAGCATGCGGCGGGCGGCGGGTGCGTCCACCTCGTGAAAGCCCTGCTTGCCCGACGTACCGCGGGCCTCGGCGGCGGTGCGGCAGTGCGTCAGCAGCTTGGCCACCCGCGAGGTAACCCAGCCGTCGCGGATCATCCCGCCGTTGTTGTAGTCGATGACGCTGACCAGCGCGTGCGACTCCTCGCCTTTGTAGGAGAACACGCAGATGACTTCGTCCTGGTCGCCGAAGATGTCCGGGTTCACGTAACATTCGGCCGGCGTGACCTCACCCATGTGCGAGGCCCAGTGCGGGCACGGCACGCCCTCGTCCATCAGCAGGATCGCCGCGCGCTCGGCCTTGACCGCCTGCCGCGGCGTGCCCAGCAGCGCGATGCCGGACAGCAGCGCCAGCGCCGCCGGGCTGCGCTGGGTGGCCGCGTAATCCACCAGGCCCTCGCCGATCAGCTGCTCCACGCCGGTGCCGTGGACGCCGCGCTGGCCCCACCACGTGCCGAGCAGCTCGCTGACCATGAGTTCCGCGTCGAGCGGACTCCGGACAGCGAGCAGCTCCCGCGCCGCTCGAAGCATCTCGGCGAAGAGTGCGTTCGGTGGCGGAGCGGCGGCAGCGGCGCTCTGGCTGCGACGGCTCTGCGGGCTCACCCTGATAGCCTCTCAGATCTGGACATGCGGACGCTATGCTACGACGCCCTGCCGGGTGTAGCGATCCGAGATCCCGCAATTGGTTGCCATCGACTGTGCTCGAGTGGCCGCACCAATTGCCGGACTGTGGCACGCTTATTTGGATGGCTGCGGGAAACTATCCCGGGGAAGGAGCCGCAGATGGCCGCCCCCGGCACGGGACGCGGGATGTCGCCATGAGCGCGGATACGTCCGTGCCCAGGCAGCGCGACGCGTCCGAGTCCGCTCTGGCGGACATGCTGATGGTGCAGGCGCCCGTTGGCATGGCGTTTTTCGGTGTCGACTACCGCTTCCTGCGAGTGAACGCGGCGTTCCTGCATGCCCTGGGGGATGTCAGCGACCCGGTCGGCCTGCTGCCCGCCGAGCTGTGGTCCGAGCCCTACGGCGCGCTGGTGCAGGCATCGCTGCGCAAGGTGCTCGATGACGGCGTCCGCCTGCTGACCGAGCCTGCGCCCGGCGTGGCGGGCTATGTCGCTACCTGGTACCCGGTCCGGGATGGCGAGGAGCTGTACGGCGTCGGCCTGGTGCTGACGCCGGACACGGCGGCCGAGGAAACTATCCGGCGCAGCGAGGAGCGGTACCGGACCCTGGTCCAGGGTGGCGCCCAGGTGGTCTGGGTGGCCGATCCGGCCGGGGCGATGAAGGAAGACGCGCCCGAGTGGCGCTGGATCACCGGCCAGTCGGTGGAGGAGTTCATCGGCGATGGCTGGCTGGACTCGATCCACCGCGAGGACCGGGAGCGGGTCGAGCGTAACTGGCGGGACTGCACCAGTACCGGCAAGGTTTTCGATGACCGGTACCGGATCAGGACTAAGGGCGGCTCCTACCGGCACTATGACGTGCGGGCTGTGCCGATCGAACGGGACAGCAAGATCGTCGAGTGGGTCGGCGCCAGCACGGACGTGACCAGCCAGCGCGAGGCCGAGGAGATGCGCGGGCGCCTGACCGAACAGCTGTCCGCCGCCGCGCTGCGCACCGCGAGGCTGCAGCAGGCCACGTCGATGCTGGCCGAGGCGCTCACCGTCGAGCAGGTGGTGGAGGTCATCACCGAGGTGGGCCGCACTGCCATCGGGGCGCTGCGGTCAACTGTCGCCCTGCTGCATGACAACATCCGGCTGCGCGTGGTGAACGATGACCTGGCCGACGCGCCGGATATGGCCGGCGGTCCGCTGACCGTGGACTCGCCGAGCGTGATGACCAAGGCGATCACCACCCGCCGTCCGGTCCTGATCGAGGACCCGCAGGACCTGTGCAGGCAGTTCGAGGGTGAGCTGGACATCGACCCGGTCCGGCTGCAGCGCGACTCCCAGGAGCGGTCCTGGGTGGGCCTGCCGCTGCTGGCGGCGGGAGCTCCGCTCGGTGCGCTCAGGTTCTCGTTCAACCGCCCGCGGCGGATCACCGAAGAGGAGCGCGTTTTCCTCGAGGCGCTGGCCGGGCAGTGCTCGCTCGCGGTCGAGCGGGCAGCGATGTACGAGCGCGAGCACACCACGGCTGAAACGCTGCAGCGCAGCCTGCTGCCCGATCAGCTGCCGAGCGTCAACGGCCTGGTGATGGCCGCCAAGTACCTGCCGGTGGCCAGGAACATGGAGATCGGCGGCGACTGGTACGACGCGTTCTGGCTGGCTGACCGCAGGCTGGCGGTGGCGGTGGGTGATGTCATGGGCAAGGGGCTGATCGCGGCGGCCGGCATGGGCCGGGTAAGGAACGCGCTGCGTGCGCTGGCACTGACCGATCCCCGCCCCGCGGCGGTGCTCGGCGGCCTGGACCGGCTGTTCAGTGCCACCGAACCCGAGGAGCAGGTCACCACCGTGGCCTACCTGGTGATCGAGCCGGAGATCGGCGAAGGCGTGCTCGGCAACGCCGGCCACTTGCCGGCGTTGATCATCAGTCCGGACGAACCGCCCAGGTTTGACGAGGTTGAGGCGGGTACGCCATTGGGGTGGGCAAGTCCAAGAAAGCAGCACCCGTTCCGGCTACCGCCCGGCGGATCGGCGGTTTTCTACTCCGATGGCCTGGTCGAGAACCGCGGCCGGGGCCTAGATAAGGGGCTCGACGAGCTCGCGGCGGTCGCCGCCCAGGCCAGTCCGCAGATCCGGGACGAACCGGGACGGCTGCTGCAGTACCTGGTAGATCGTATGCTCGCGGGCCATGAGCAAGACGACGACGTGACCGTGCTAGTGGTGCACCGGCCTTAATCTGTATTGGGCGCCAGGTGCCGGAATGGACGAGTCACTGCCGGTACCGGCCTATGGTGATGAGGTGGGAGGCAGGCGGGTTGGAATCAGTGCCGAAAGGAAGGGGTGACCGTGGCCGTGAGCGCTGCTAACTCCGCAGCGCGCAAGCGCGCAAGGACTAAGGCCGCGGATCAGGTAGACCTTCAGGCCGTACCCGCGACCCGCCAGGAACAGGACCCGGAGCCTGAGGAGCCTGAAATGCCGCAACCAGCAGACGCCGCCCTGGCGGATCCCGAAATCGGGGTAGACGACGAGGACGGCGCTGTCGATCTGGCGTCGTTCGATGATCTAGAGGGCGAAGAGGACGTTGTCCTCGACGAGGACCTGGCCAAAGATCTCGAGGCCGAGGCCGACGAGCCTGAAGCCGATGAGGGCGACGCTGAAGAGCCCGAGGCAGGGCCCGCCGTCGCTGAGGCAAAGGTCGCCGAGGTGGTCAAGCTAAACCCCGAGGGTGCGGCTGCCGCCGAGGAGGAAGAGGAAATTCTCGTCCTCGGCGACGATGACGACGACCTGCCCGCCGCCCAGGTGGCGGTGGCCGGCGCGACGGCCGACCCGGTCAAGGACTACCTCAAGCAGATCGGCAAGGTCCCGCTGCTCAACGCCGAGCAGGAGGTCGAGCTCGCCAAGCGCATCGAGGCCGGCCTGTTCGCCGAGGAGAAGCTCGCTGACCTCGCCCCGACGCTGACCACCGATCAGCGCATCGACCTGGAATGGATCGCCGACGACGGAACCAGGGCCAAGAACCACTTGCTGGAGGCGAACCTCCGCCTGGTGGTGTCTTTGGCCAAGCGTTACACCGGCCGGGGCATGCTGTTCCTGGACCTGATCCAGGAAGGCAACCTGGGCCTGATCCGCGCGGTGGAGAAGTTCGACTACACCAAGGGTTATAAGTTCTCCACGTACGCCACCTGGTGGATCCGGCAGGCGATTACCCGGGCCATGGCCGACCAGGCGCGCACCATCCGGATCCCGGTGCACATGGTCGAGGTCATCAACAAGCTCGCCCGCGTGCAGCGCCAGATGCTGCAGGACCTGGGCCGCGAGCCGACCCCGGAAGAACTGGCCGTCGAGCTCGACATGACCCCGGAGAAGGTCATCGAGGTGCAGAAGTACGGCCGTGAGCCGATCTCGTTGCACACGCCGCTCGGTGAGGACGGGGACAGCGAGTTCGGTGACCTGATCGAGGACTCCGAGGCGATCCAGCCTGGCGAGGCGGTCTCGTTCACGCTCTTGCAGGAGCAGCTGCACAGCGTCCTTGACACCTTGTCCGAGCGCGAGGCGGGCGTGGTCTCGATGCGGTTCGGCCTGACCGACGGCCAGCCCAAGACGCTGGACGAGATCGGCAAGGTCTACGGCGTCACCCGCGAGCGCATCCGCCAGATCGAATCCAAGACGATGTCGAAGCTCCGGCACCCGTCCCGGTCTCAGGTCCTGCGCGACTACCTGGACTAGGCCGGCCGCGCCGGAGCTGGTGCCTGCTGTCGTGACTGTCACGGCAGCAGGCATTTCATTGAGCGCCAACCCGCATTTAACGCACTGCAATTTCCTGGTTACGCTGGGATAATCAGGTACAACGCAAAAGCCGCCCGATCGGCTGACCGGGCGGCTTTTACGAAAATATGTAAGCCATATGCCTACTGCGGCTGCGGTGCCGGCTCAGTGAGGCGCTTGCTCTCGTCCTGGATATCCAGCGCGATCTTGGCTAGCGCCTGCGAGTGCTCGCGACCGTGGTGGGCACAAAACAGCAGCTCCCCCGAGTTGGCGAGCAGCACTCGGACATATGCCTGGGCTCCGCAACGATCGCAAAGATCCAGGGCGGTCAGCGGCTTGGTTGGGGCCATTGCTCCGGACACTGTCGCCGTCCTTTCCGTTAGCTGCCTAGCTCTGTCAGCACTACATAACACGTACCCTGCCGTCAGCGTTCCCTACCTGTAGGGGTGTACGCCAAAAGCGAAAACATATTGACGCCCAGTAATTAACTATGTTCTCTGCGTCATCACCGCTCATCTTCTCCCCCCATTGGGAGCAGCAACGATGGCACCTCGACATCGGGTGATTACTACCGTCACACCCATATATACCCCTATACGGGCAGCTGATACATCGCAGCGTGGCGCGTATCGGCTGCCCGCCCGGACCGCTACAGTCGTTGTGGACCCTGCGTACCCCCCGGAAGGAGCCAGACCCGCGTGCCTGCCCTGACCGCCTCCAGGACATCAGCGGATGCTGATTCGTACACCGCCAGGCACCTGTCTGTGCTGGAAGGCCTCGAGGCCGTGCGCAAACGGCCAGGCATGTACGTGGGATCGACCGACGGCCGCGGGCTGCAGCACTGCCTGTGGGAGATCATCGACAACGCCGTCGATGAGGCACTGGGCGGTTTCGGTACCCGGATCGAGGTGATCCTGCACGGGGACGGCTCAGCCGAGGTCAGGGACACCGGCCGCGGTATCCCGGTCGACATCGAACGCAAGACCAAGCTCAGCGGCGTCGAAGTCGTGTTCACCAGGCTGCATGCCGGCGGCAAGTTCGGCGGCGGTTCCTATACCGCGTCCGGCGGCCTGCACGGCGTGGGGGCCTCCGTGGTCAACGCGCTGTCGGCCCGGCTGGACGTGGAAGTGGACCGGGACGGCATCACCTGGGGCGCCAGCTTCCGGCGCGGCGTCACGGGCGAGTTCGCTGGACCTGGTCCGGACGCCGACTTCGCCAGGAAGTCCGGCCTTCGCCAGCTCGGCAAGGCCGCGTCGAGGAAGTCCACCGGCACCAGGATCCGGTTCTGGCCGGATCGCCAGATCTTCCTCAAGGACGCCGTGTTCAGCTTCGACTCGCTGATCGAGCGCGCGCGGCAGACGGCATACCTGGTGCCCGGCCTGGCGATCAGCCTGCGCGCGGCCGCTGACGACGAGAACCCGGAGCCGCGTGCCGAGGAATACCGCTTCGACGGCGGTATCAGCGAGTTCTGCGCGCACCTGGGCACGGGGGAGCAGGTCTGCGAGGTAGTCCGGCTGACCGGCACGGGCAACTTCACCGAGACGATCCCGGTACTGGACGACAACGGCCACATGACTGCCACCGAGGTGGAGCGCGAGCTCGCCGTGGACGTGGCCGTGCAGTGGAGCAACGGCTACGACAGCGTCCTGCGGTCGTTCGTGAACGTGATTGCCACTCCGCACGGCGGCACGCACGTCAAGGGCTTCGAGCGGGCCATCACCAAGACACTGAACGACCAGCTGCGCGGCGCCCGGCTGCTGAAGACCGGTGATGAGGACGTCATCAGGGAAGACGTGCTCGAAGGCCTGGTCGCCATCGTGTCGGTGCGGCTGCCGGAGCCGCAGTTCGAGGGCCAGACCAAAGAGGTGCTCGGCACCCCCGCTGCCAGCCGCATCGTCGGGCAGGTAGTCAGCCAGCAGCTCAAGCAGTACTTCGAGAACCCGCCGCGCGGCGCCAAGCAGCAGACCCGGGCCGTGCTGGAGAAGGTCACCTCGGCCGCCAAGGCCCGGATCGCCGCCCGGGAGCACCGGGACAACCAGCGGCGCAAGTCCGCGCTGGCGAGTTCGTCGCTACCCGCCAAGCTGGTGGACTGCCGGTCCGCTGATGACCGCAGCGAGCTGTTCATCGTGGAGGGGGATTCCGCGCTCGGTACCGCGAAAATGGCCAGGAACTCCGAGTTCCAGGCGCTGCTGCCGATCCGCGGCAAGATCTTGAACGTACAGAAGGCCTCGCTCGCCGACATGCTGAAAAACGCGGAGTGCGCGTCGATCATCCAGGTGATCGGGGCCGGCTCGGGCAGTTCGTTCGACCTTGACTCGGCCCGGTATCAGCGGGTCATCTTCATGGCCGACGCCGACGTTGACGGCGCGCACATCCGCACGCTGCTGCTCACCTTGTTCCACCGTTACCTGCGCCCGCTGCTGGACGCGGGCCGGGTGTTCGCCGCCGTCCCGCCGCTGCACCGGATCGGGCTGAAGAACCTCCGCAAGGGCGAGGAGAAGTACCGGTACTGCTATTCAGACTCCGAGCTGCACCGCATCCTGCTGGAGCTGGAACGCCAGGGCAGGCGCTGGGAAGAGCCAGTGCAGCGGTACAAGGGCCTAGGCGAAATGGACGCCTCGCAGCTGGCCGAGACCACCATGGACCCGCGGCACCGGACGCTGCGCCGGATCAGGATCGAGGACGCCGCGGCCGCGGCGTCGATATTCGGCCTGCTGATGGGCACCGAGGTCGGACCGCGCCGTGACTTCATCGTCAGCGGCGCCGCCGAGCTCGACCCGTCCCGCATCGACGCCTGACCCGGGCGCGACGCCTGACCCGGGCGCCGGCGCCGCAGCCGGGCGCCGCGGCGCCCGGCTGGCCGGACCAGTCAGCGGACGCCGTACAGGTGCTCCAAGGCCAGCTGGTCCAGGTACTCATAGGCCATGCCGCGGCTGCCCAGCGCCTCGCTGTCCGCGGTGACCGGGACGATGTCGCGCCAGGTCTCTGCCGGGCCGAGCGTCGGCTCGGCCAGTTCGGCCACGCGCGAGGCCGCGAGCGCGGCCGCGACCTCCGGGTCGGCGCGGAACGCGCGCACCTTGGCGCGCAAGATGAGGTAGTTCCGCATGCAGGCGGCCGCTGACTGCCACACCCCGGCATCGTCCTCCGTGCGCGGCGGCTTGTAGTCGAAGTGGACGGGCCCGTCATAGCCGCCCGACTCCAGCGCGTCCACGACCCAGAACGCGCCTCGCGTGTTGCCCGCGCCGAACCGCAGATCCTGGTCATAACGCGGTCCGTGCTGGCCGTTCAGGTCGATGTGGAACAGCTTCCCGTGCCACATTGCCTGCGCGATCCCGTGCGCGTAGTTGAGCCCGGCCATCTCCTCGTGCCCGACCTCAGGGTTCACGCCGACCATGGCTGGCTGCTCCAGTGCCGAGATGAACGCGAGCGCGTGCCCGACGGTGGGCAGCAAGATGTCGCCGCGCGGCTCGTTCGGCTTGGGCTCGATAGCGAACCGGATGTTATAGCCCTGGTCGCGGACATACGCGCAGAGCACGTTCAGCCCTTCCGCGTACCGGGACAGGGCGGACCGGATGTCCTTGGCGGCACCGGACTCGGCGCCTTCGCGGCCGCCCCAGAAGACATACGTCGCGGCGCCGAGCGAGGCGGCCAGATCGAGGTTGCGCATCACCTTGGCGAGAGCGAACCGCCGTACCGAACGCTCATTGGCGGTGAACGCGCCATCTTTGAACATCGGGTGGCCGAACAGGTTCGTGGTAGCGGTGGTCACCACCAGCCCAGTCTCGTCCAGCGCCTTGGCGAAGGCGGCGACGTAGGTGTCGCGTTCGGCATCGGAGGCGCCGAAGTCGAAGACGTCGTTGTCGTGGAAGTTCACGCCGTACGCGCCTAGCTCGGCCAGCTTGCGCACGGCCCGGTCGGCCGGCATCGGCGGCCGGACCGCGGAGCCGAAAACATCCACCCCCTGCCAGCCGACAGTCCAGATGCCGAACGAGAACCGGTCGCCCCGAGCGGGAACGTACGGGTCCAGGGTGGTCATTGCTCACTCCTCACGCCGTGCGGACGCTGCCCACCCTAGGCAAGCACCGCGAAACTGGCAAGGTGAGCAGCTTTCGAAATAACCCGTGAGCGCTGGCGGCCGAGCCGGTCCCACGGGGATCGGTGACAGCATGCGCCGGTACCGTGCGTATTGGTAACATCACTGTTCGTGACAAAGTCAATGCTCCTCGCGCAGTACTTCAGGGATCAGGCCTGGTGCCGGCTCGACGGCGCGGGCCCGAACGCACTGCGCGTGGCCAGGAACGTGGTATCCCTGCTGGACGCCGCCGCTTACCTGTCCGGTGTGCCGGACGACCTGCCGGCCATCGCGGCGCTGGACGCGGCAGGCTGCTTCGGCCGCGGCGCATTCGAGCCCGGGACCGAAGGCGCGGTCATCGTGCGCGACTGGCAGCTGGCCGACCGGCAGTCCGCTGGTCCGCAAGACCTGATGTCCGCGCTCGCCGCGGCCGCCGGGCGCACGCCGCCGGACGGCCGCGTGCACGTCGTCATCCCCGCCCAGCTGCCGGCTCGCCAGAGTACGGCGGCAAATTAGCCGCCGATCACCCCCAGCGGGCCGCGCAGCGGCTCACCGGAGCCGTCCCGCCGCCCGACCGGGTCCGGCAGCGCGACCGGCGTGCCTGATTCGGTCACGCCGAGCGCGGGGGAGGGGCCAGCCCAGGCGAGCACCAGCACGTCCTCGCCCTTGAGAAACCGGTGACAGCGCACCCCGCCGGTCGCTCGGCCCTTGCCCGGATACTCGTGCATGGGGGTGACCTTCACCGAGCCGGCTCCGGTGCCGGGCAGCGCACCGGATGTTCCGGCCACCGTCACTACCACGGCGGGGGCGCTGATCCCGGCCGCCGACGTCGCGGCCACCACGCCGAACCACGTCACCGCCGCGCCATCGGCCAGCCTGATGCCGGCCATGCCGCCGGCCGGCCTGCCCTGCGGGCGGACCGAGGAGGCGGGGAAATGCAGCAGCTGGGCGTCACTGGTGATGAACACCAGCTCCGCGTCTTCGGCGCTCACCTGGGCAGCGCCGACGACCCGGTCGCCCTCCTTCAGCGTGATCAGCTCGAACTCGTCGCGGTTGGCCGGGTACTCGGGCACGACGCGTTTCACCACGCCATCGGCGGTGCCCACGGCCAGGCCCTCGCCCGGCTCGTCGATGGGCGCCAGCGTGATGACGCTCTCGCCCGGCTCCAGCGTGATCAGGTCGGCGACCGCCGTGCCGCCGGCCAGTGACGGAGCGGACGCGCTGATCACGACGGCAGGGATCTCCAGCACATTCAGCTTGACCATCCGGCCGGCCGAGGTGACCACGCCGATGGTGCCGCGGGCGGTGCCCCGTACCGTGGCGGCAAGCGCGTCATGGGTGGCGCGAGCGGCACCGTCAGGGTCAGGCTCGGCCGGCGGTCCGGCCGGCACCGCGATCCTGGCGATGCGGCCGGTCGCTGACAGCAGGACCTGGACCGGGTCATCGGCCACCTCCAGCGGGGTGGCCACGGCCACCTCGCCGCCGCCTTCGAGCAGCACGGTGCGGCGAGGGGTGCCGAAGCGCCGCCCGATGTCCGCCAGTTCGTCCGAGACCACTTCGCGCAGCTTGTCGTCGGAGTCGAGGATCGCGGTGAGCTCGGCGATCTCGCTGCGCAGCGTCTCCTGCTCACGCTCCAGCTCCAGCCGGTCGTAACGGGTGAGCCGGCGCAGCGGCGTGTCCAGGATGTACTGAGCCTGTATGTCGGAGAGCTCGAAGGTCTCCATCAGGCGGGTCTTGGCCTGCGCCGCGTCATCGCTGGTGCGGATGATCGCAATCACGTCGTCAATATTCACCAGCGCGACGATGATGCCGTCGACCAGGTGCAGCCGCTCCTCGCGTTTGCGGCGGCGGAACTCGATCCTGCGCCTGGTGACCGCAAGGCGGTGGTTGACGTAGATGGTGAGCAGTTCGCAGAGCCCGAGCACCCGCGGCTGGCCGTCCACCAGCGCGACGTTGTTGATGCCGAAGGTCTCCTCCATCGGCGTCAGGCGGTACAGCTCGGCCAGTACCGCCTCGGGGTTGAAACCGCTGCGCACCTCGATGACTACATGCAGGCCGCGGTTGCGGTCAGTGAGATCCTTGAGGTCGGAGATGCCGTTGATTTTCTTGGCCTGGACCAGGTCCTTGATCCGGGTGATCAGCTTTTCCGGGCCGACTGTGTACGGGAGTTCGGTGACGACAATGCTGGACTTACCCCGTGCCCCCTGCTCGAGCGTGGCTCGCGCCCTGGTACGGAAGATGCCGCGGCCGCTCTGGTACGCCTCGCGGATACCGTCCAGGCCGACGATGAGGCCGCCGGTGGGCAGGTCAGGGCCGGGGACGTACCGCATCAGCGTGTCCAGGCTGGCGCTGGGGTGCTTGATCAGATGCCGGGCCGCCGCGATGACTTCGGTGAGATTGTGCGGGGCCATGTTCGTGGCCATCCCGACGGCGATGCCCGCCGCGCCGTTGACCAGCAGGTTCGGCAGGCCGGCCGGGAGCACTTCCGGCTGGGTCTCGCTGCCGTCGTAGTTCGGGATGAAGTCGACGGTGTCCTCGTCGATGGACGCGACCATCTCCATCGCCGCCTGCGTCAGCCGGCACTCCGTGTACCGCATGGCGGCAGGCTGATCGTCGCCGCCGATAGAGCCGAAGTTGCCGTGGCCGTCGATAAGGGGCAGCCGCATCGACCACGGCTGAGCCAGCCGGGCCAGCGCGTCATAAATGGCGCCGTCGCCATGGGGGTGCAGCCGGCCCATCACGTCGCCGACTACCCGCGCGCACTTCACGTGCGCCCGGTCCGGGCGCAGGCCCATCTCGTTCATCTGGTAGAGAATCCGTCGCTGGACCGGCTTCAGCCCGTCCCGCGCGTCGGGCAGCGCGCGCTGGTAGATGACGCTGAGCGCGTACTCGAGGTAGCTGCCGCGCATCTCCTCGGCGACATCGATGTCGACGATGTTCTCTTCAAAGTCTTCGGGTGGGGGTGCGCTTGCGCTGCCGCGTCGGACTGCCATGACGGTTATTGTGCCGTGTTCGCGTAACTTGGCGCGCGCGGTGGCCGCTGTCGGCGTGCCGCGGGGCTCACATCGCGGCGAAACCGCCGTCTACGTATACCGTCTGACCGGTCACGTACGAACTGGCCGGGGACGCGAGGAAGACCGCCACGCCGGCGAAATCGGCAGGCGTCCCGTTCCGCCGCGCGTGCGTCCGCGCGGCCAGCTCGGCCACCCGGGCCGGGTCGGCGGCGACTGCGGCGGTCAGCGGCGTGGACACCCAGCCCGGGCACACCGAGTTGCAGCACACGCCGGATGCCGCCCAGGCCTCGGACTGGGATCTGGTCAGCGCGGCCAGCCCTGCCTTCGACACCCCGTACGCGCCGCTGTCGCCGAAGGCGCGCTGTGCCTGCTGCGAGGTCACGTTGATGATCCGGCCCCAGCCGCGGGCCGCCATCGACGGCCCGTACGCCTGCCCGAGCAGGAACGCCGCGGTCAGGTTCAGCCGCAGTGACGCGTCCCAGTCGGCGACCGTCAGCGATGGCAGCGGCGGGCGCAGGTTGATCCCGGCGCAGTTGACCAGGATGTCCGGCGGCCCGAACGGCTCCGCCGCCGCGACCCCGGCCCTGGCCACCTCGTCCCGGACGGCCAGGTCCGCGCTGACCCACTCGACCGCGGTCCCGGTCCCGGCCGCCACCGTGGCGGCAGCGGCGGCGAGCCGGCCGGCCTCGCGGGCCACCAGAACCATCCGCGCCCCCGCTGCGGCCAGCGCCGATGCCATCGAGGCGCCGATACCGGAACTGCCGCCGGTGACCACGGCGACGTGTCCTTCCAGCGAGAACAGGGAGCTGAGATAATCGGTCATGCCTGATAACGCTAGCGGCAGCTACCTTCCCGCCGTCACGGCAGCTACAGAACGGGGCGCGCGCCGATCAGCCCGAGCGCGTGCGCGGCAAGCCGGCAGCCCGAACCCAGCGCCTCACCCGGCGGCTTCTTATCGAGCCAGGCTGGGATGAACCCCGCGGCGAACGCGTCGCCGGCCCCGGTTCCGTCGATCTTGCGGTCGACCGGCGGAGCAGGCACCCGGACCGGTGGCCGGCCGTTCGCGTAGAACAACGCGCCCTCGGCGCCCATCTTGACCACGACCTGGGGATACCAGGCGGTCAGCACGCGCGCGGCGGATTCGGGCTCGTCCCGGCCGGTGAGTACCTTCGCCTGGGCGACGTTGACGAATAGCAGGATCGCCCCGCCGGACAGTTCGAGGAACGGTTCGGCGCCGACCCGCTCAAGCGGTGCGGCCGAGGCGGCGTCCACCGACGCGGTCATGCCCGAGCGCCTGGCGTATTCCAGCGCGGCCAGCCCTGCGGCCCGGCCGCCTTCTGACAGCAGTGTGTAGCCGGACACGTGCAGATGCGCGCCAGGGACGAACAGGTCGTGCGGCAGGTCGTCGGGGGACAAGGCGGCGTTCGCGCCGGGATCAGAGAGCATCGTGCCCTCGCCCTTATGCGTGACCATCACCACGCAGGTACCAGTGGGGCGCTCGGGATCCATGACCAGGCGGGCGTCGACGCCGTACCCCATCAGCTCCATATCGCGGTTGCGGCCGGCGATGTCAGCTCCGCGCCTGCCGACGAACGCGACGTCTCCGCCGTCCGCCGCCATCCACGCCGCGATATTCGCGCCGGAACCACCGCCGTGCATGCTGACCTGAGCCGGAGTGTCGCTGCCGCGCGCCAGCGGCAGCGTGGCGTGAGCGACCGTGTCGGTCATCAGGTCGCCGATGACAACCACGCGGGCCATACTCACTTCTCCTCCGGCCGGGAACTCCTACCGTATCGGCCGATAGCCTCCGCTGGCCAGCGGGCACCGGCGCCGTCCAGCCAGTGACCCGCATCCGTGATCAGACTGTTACCTCAGCGGATGTCCGGTGGCGCCGCCAGGATCCCGGCCGCCCTGATGCCCGCTGACGCGTCCGCCGCGCCTCGCGATCAGCGCAGGAACGACAGCCGGACCTGCCGGTCCTGGTTATCCACGTTCAGGTCGACAAGCGCGATCGACTGCCAGGTGCCCAGCGCCAGCCGCCCGCCGATGACCGGCACCGTCGCGTACGGCGGAATCAGTGCGGGCAGCACGTGCGATCGGCCGTGCCCGCGCGAACCGTGCGCGTGCCGCCACCTGCCGTCGGCGGGCAGCAGGTCGGCCAGGGCGCTGAGCAGGTCGTCATCGCTGCTCGCGCCGAGCTCGATGATGGCCAGTCCCGCGGTCGCGTGCGGCACGAACACATGCAGCAGCCCATCACCGCTGCCCGCCGCCCGGCGGGCGAACTCGGCGCACTGCCCGGTGATGTCCAGCACCACGTCGCGTCCGCCGGTATGAACCCGGACGATCTCGCTCTCCATGATCCGCGATCATAGGCGGCTGGCCGGGCCCGGGCCGCACGGCCGGTCAGGCGGGGAGCAGACCGGCGAGAATGCTAGCATTCTAGTATGGTAGCAAGCCAGCAGTTCAACGTGTACCTGCCGCCCGCCCTGGTCCGTGCGGTCAAGCACGCGGCGGTCGATGAGAGCATCTCGCTGTCCAGGCTGGTTGACCAGGCGCTGCGTGACTACCTGGCCAGGGCGGGCGGCAGTGCCGGGCCCCCTGAGCTGGACCGGCCAGCCGAGCACGGCATGCGCGCGCAGACGATCAGGTACGTGCGTGACGTGGCCGGCGCGCAGCGGTTCTACCAGGCGCTCGGCCTGGCTGAGGAGTTCGCCAGCCGGCCGCCGCGGGCCGGCGGGCCGCCGGTGTGGACCGAGCTAACCGGGCTGGCGCTGCACTACTGGGCGGACGACCCGCCGGCGCACGCCGAGCTCTGCTTCCAGAGCGCGGAGCCGCTGGAGCAGGTAGCGGACCGGCTGCGGGCAGCCGGCTATGAGCCGGCCACCGAAATCACGGACGAGTCGTTCGGACGCTCGTTCACCATCCGCGACCCGGAGGGCCTGATGATCCAGATAAACGAGAACGACTATGAGCTGCAGTCCTGAAGCGGCGGTTGAGGTCAGCGGGCTGACCAAGGACTTCGGTGACACCAGGGCGCTGGATGGCGCCACGTTCGGCGTCCGCCCGGGCGAGATCTTCGGCCTGCTCGGCCCGAACGGTGCCGGCAAGCCCGTAACGGGATTGTGACTTTCATTGCCCGGAACCTGCCCCGTCGTCCCGTCTGGGACAACGATACGCCTGTGCAGGTGAGGCATGGGAGCGGTTTCGGGCGGGAGACGGGCGGGCCGGTTGCCAGTTCGCCGCTGTGGCAAGGCGCCGTCGGCATGTAGTCCCGTTCATCGTGACCTGGAGTACCGGCTCACCGATGATGACTGGGAGTGGATCTGGCGGACGGCCGGTAGCCTTGGGTCTCTGACTGAGCGGCAAAGAGACGTACTCGGCCGCCTGCTGCGTCCGAGATCGGGCTGACAGCGGTCGTGACGGCGAGGGAGGGAACCTTGGCTGGCGATATCTCCGTGAAACTAGTGTGTCCCGCTTGAAATCTTCGACAAATATTCGGCCAGGGAGTTGAGGATCTCCTCGGCCGTCTTCGTCCAGGCGAAGGGGCGCGGGTTCTCGTTCCAGGTGTCTATCCAGGCGCGGATGTCAGCCTCGAGTGCCTGGACTGACTTGTGGACGCCACGGCGGATCTTCTTGTCGGTGAGGTAGCCGAACCACCGCTCCACCTGGTTGATCCACGATGATCCGGTCGGCGTGAAGTGCACGTGGAAGCGAGGGCGGCGGGCCAGCCACTGCTGCACCTCGAGGGTCTTGTGCGTGGCGAGGTTGTCGCAGACCA
>Ga0224568_1000065_pt1 | contig 21201 bp, 14 predicted proteins | sample CLU5metagenome_FD_182727 | JGI IMG/M metagenome (GOLD analysis project Ga0224568, IMG submission 182727) | Spruce litter microbial communities from Bohemian Forest, Czech Republic - CLU5 | ecosystem: Environmental > Terrestrial > Plant litter > Unclassified | place: Czech Republic: South... | reverse complement strand
CGGCACGAATTCAGCACCTGGCTTTTCAGGATCGCGCGCAATCTGGTCATCGACAACCTGCGCCGTAGGCGGCCAGCGAGCCTCGACAGTCTGACAGATGCAGACGCTGCCGCCTCGTTCGACATTCCCGCCACCGGACAGCCTTCGGCGTTTGATGCGACGGTCCAACGCGAGCAGAACGAACAGATTTCTGCTGGCATGGAGCATATCGCAGTCGAATACCGTGAAAGTCTGGTGCTTCGTTTCCAGGAAGGGATGTCACTAGAAGAAATTGCCTCAGTAACCGAAGCGCCCCTGGGCACGGTGAAATCGCGGATCTATCGGGGCTTAAGCGCCCTGGAGCCGTGGGTGAAAGGAGTCCGCTTATGAACACTGATCTTATGAATTCCGATCCTCATGAATGTGCTCGACTTCTCATCGCTTTGTCCGGCCCGGAAAATGTCTCCAACCCGGAGCAATCCTGGCTGGCTGCCCATTTGGAGTCTTGCCCATCGTGTCGCGAGTTCTCGGAGAGCACGGGCCAGACGATTCGCTCGCTGCGAGGGATTCCGATCACCGCCAGCGGACGTCTCATCTCCACGACTCAAATGCGCGTGCGCCAGCGGGCGCTGGAGTTGCAGCGCCAACAAGAACGGTTCTGGGTGATCTGTGCTTGCTGTGCAGCGGTCACGTTCTGCAGTGCCGTAACCACGGCCTTGCTATGGAGCGGGTTTGCCTGGATGGGCAAACAGGCACGCTTTCCTACTCCGGTGTGGGGTGGAGGCTTTGTCGTGATCTATCTGGCACCAGCGGTTCTGGTGGGAATTCTCCTGCTTGCCCGGGGGACTTTTCTGGCAGATCACAACGGCTTACGTCAGGATGGGTCATCGCATTGATGACCCATGACGCTGCCGTAAACACGCTGCTGCTTTACCGGAAGGAACTCTGGAGGTTTGAAATGCCGGTCAAGAACGAAGCTTCGACGCGCTTTATGGATGAGGTCCGTATCATCTCGCCCTGGGCATACATCATCGCATCTCTCGGCTATGTGGCGGCGGGCGCTGCCGTGGTGTTCGCCACTCTCACGACCAAAACTGCTGATCCTTTTTATAGGTTGCCAGTACTCGTGCCGCTCGCAATCGTCGGCGGAACTTTGATCGCGTGTTACATCCTGCTTATCGGCTACGTCAACCGCGACGCCAGCCGGCGGGGCATGAGCCGCCTAGCCTGGACTCTGCTCGCGATTTTCATTCCTCACGCGCTCGGCATCGTCTTATATTTCGTTCTGCGGCAACAGCGCACCTTGAACTGTCCGCAATGCAGCACGGTGGTCGAACCCGGGTTTGGTTTTTGTCCTCGATGCCGGTGCCGCTTGAACGCCATCTGTCCGCAGTGCCAGCGGGGCGTGAATGCCGCCGACAAATTTTGCCCGTACTGCGGCGGCGACCTGGGGACTAGTGTCAACAAGGTTTCCGTAGCCCTTTCCAGCCAAAGCTGAGGGGGAAGAATGCAATCGCCAATATTGTTAATTCATATTTGCGCTGGAGTGTTAGGGTTACTGTCCGGGACCGCCGCATTGTGTTTTCGGAAAGGTTCGCCCGGCCATGTCTTGGCCGGAAAAGTGTTCGTAGCATCGATGCTGACTATGGCTGTTGGCGCGGTGTACATGGGAATCGTGAAGCATCAAACCGGCAACATCGGCGGCGGAATCATAACCTTCTATCTTATCGGAACGGGATGGCTGACCGCGAGGCGCAGAGAGGGGGAAACCAGCCGTATGGACCGGGTTGCGCTGCTGATTCCTTTGGCACTTGGTGTCCTCATCTGGATGAACGGTATTAAAGTGGTGCGCAGCGGGGCGAGTTCACAAGACGGAGTTCCCGTTGGGATGAGTTTTTTCATGGGTTCCATCTGCCTGCTTGCGGCTGCGGGCGATGTTCGCATGCTCACGCGCGGCGGCGTTCTTGGAGTAAAACGCATCGCGCGGCATCTCTGGCGCATGTGCTTTGGACTGTTCATCGCGGCAGGGTCATTTTTCATGGGTCCCTCAAACCGCCCCCTGAGATTGCTTTCGGCACTGGGGCTCGGACAACACCTGCCCTCGGCATTATTTAGCACCAACTTGTATCTAATTCTCAGCATACTGCCACTGGTTTTGCTGATTTTCTGGCTAGTGCGAGTTCGCTTCACTAAAGCTTTCAAGGAAGAGTCCATGCCACCCGGTGGCGATGTTTACTCACTACGGACATAGACTTCGATCTCTCCTTTCCGTAAGACAAGAGACCAAACACGGCCACTTGCATTTTGAGTGTCAATGCAGACTCTCACGACGTCGTTTACATGTAAACGACGTGGTGAGCCGCCAATCAATGAAGAAAACACTTGCGAACTCCAGATAACTCAACGCACTGCGCTTCGATGGCTTCGGCATCGGTCAGCTTGACTAGTCAGCGCCCGTCGATGACGACGAGCGCGTTTGCCATTACCGATCCCTCCTGTCTCTCTTGAAATTCGGGTTGCGTTCGTTTCATGCCATCCGATGTTTCGAAATTGAGCCTGGGGCAAGCACTCTCAAGGATCCGCAGCCGAAGCCGCATAACTGTTCCTCGAAACGGACCTACTGCCAGCGCAGAATCATTGCGGCGAAATCTAGTTCGAGTTGCTTGGCGTGGAGCGAGGTTGGACCCAAGTAACCGTCAATTCCACTGAGATATGTTTTTCCGGGGCCTTCGATCAAAAAGACTGGAGTCAGGGCTTCTGGGCGAAAACTTTGCACTCCGGGCAAATTGACTCGTGTGGCTTGCAAGCGTCCGATCACGCCGTCCCTGGGTTCTCCTTCGGTGCGCAGGTGCGGAAGTGCGCTATTGAGACGATCCCTGTATAGCAGCATGTATCGTAATCCGGTATCAACCAACAAGCGCATGGGGACTCCCTGGATAGCCACAGTGATTACAAAGGTCTTCACGGCGGAAGGCTTACTTCCGCACCCCTCATCTAGTTCAAAAGAAATCCTCCTTCGCTCGTAATCGATGCCGATTTTTTTGGCCCGACTCAACACATCCAGTCCGATGATCCCATCGGCACCATCCGCGACCACGCTAATGTCGGCGAGTCTGGCGACCATCATGCTGACACCGACGACGCGAAGCGGACCTATCGCAACATCGGGAACGTCCGCCCACTCGATAGCGAGGTTGCGGTCAAAATTAAACACTTTTCCAGGGTGGCGATGCAGTCGCATCCTATCCGCAACTCTGCGGTCAATCACGCTGTAAGACGAACCGGTGTCTAAAATGAACCTCAGCCCATCCAGTTCGGCGATCTGTCCGTGGACGACGATCTCGAAGTTCGACACCAGGTCAAACGATAGGGGGAAATCCGGACCGGGGCGATGAAGGTCCTGTGCGCTCGCATGCAATGTCGACCCGGCAACAAGAAGCAGCCGGACACCCCCTGCCAGAAGCGTTCGCAGACCCATGATCCCAACCTCAGCCCAATCGCAACTGGGGCTGAGCATCGTGCGGATAGGGCCATCTTCTCAATTCACAGGTGGTCTCCCTTGTACCTTACTTATGTCAACAGGTAGTCACCTGATAGCAAACAATTTAGACTCGATTGTCTCCTGAAGTATTGAGACTTCGGTCTCCCGTTTTCGTCTATTCTGAATGTCACTGCGCCAAAGACGGGTTGTCGGACCGTCGCGGCCCGTGCTCAAGGTGCAAGATGGAACAGTCCGCTCCAAACTCCTCGACGCGTTTCGGGATCTTCGAGCTCGATTTGCGTTCAGGCGAGCTGCGGAAAGCCGGAACACGCATCCGGCTTCAGGACCAACCGCTGAAGATCCTGATTGCCTTGCTGGAACAGCCCGGTGCGGTTGTCACGCGCGAAGAGCTGAAACGGCGCATCTGGCCGCACGATTCCTTTGGGGACTTTGACCACGCCGTGAATGTGGCTGTGGCTAAGCTTCGGGTGGCCTTGTCGGATTCGGCGGACACGCCGCGCTATGTGGAAACGCTGCCCCGCCGAGGGTACCGTTTCATTTCCCCGGTCACGGCCGCCGCTGAGACGCCGCACGCAAATACCGCAGCGCGCTCCGCACCGGCGCAAGCACCGATGGAAAAACCAGCACGCTTCGTGTGGCTGCCAGCGATCGCCATAGGCGCGATTGCGCTCGCGCTCATCGCTGCGGGCTGGTGGGCGCTCACCGCGCGCAAGTCGCGGAGAAAGTTGACCGACAAAGACAGGGTGGTTCTGGCGGATTTCGAAAACACCACGGGCGACGCAGTGTTTGACGGCACGATGCGTCAGGGCCTGGCGGTACAGCTCGAACAGTCGCCATTCCTCAGCCTGGTTTCGGACGCGACCGTGAAACAGACGCTGCGGCTCATGAACCAGCCGCCGGATGCGCGGCTCACTCCGGATATTGCGCAGCAGCTTTGCATTCGCACCGGAAGCACTACGGTGCTGAACGGCTCCATCGCGAAACTGGGTAATCAGTACGTGCTGGGGTTGAAAGCTACCAACTGCGCGACCGGCGATTCCCTGGTACAGCAGCAAGTGACTGCGGAAAGAAAAGAAGAGGTACTGAACGCCTTGGCCCAGGCAGCGTCTCACCTGCGCACAAGGCTCGGTGAATCGGCAGGGACGGTACAAAAATACAATACGCCTCTCGATCAAGTTACCACGCCTTCGCTTCAGGCACTCCACGCGTACAGTTTGGGACGTACCACATTGATCGACAAGGAAGACCAGACCACGGCAATCCAGCTTTTTCAACGCGCCATCCTACTCGATCCGAACTTTGCTATGGCCTACGCCTCTCTCGGACTAGCATATGGGGAATATTCGGAACAAGAAAGCGTTGCGAACTATCGTAAGGCGTATGAGTTGCGCGAGCAGGTGAGCGATCGTGAGAGGTTATATATCGAAGCGCACTATCAAGAATCGGTCACGGGCGACTGGGAACAGGCCCGAGAGGTTTACAAACTCTGGAGCCAGCTTTATCCACGTGACGATATTCCGCACCCGAACGTGAGTGAAATTTACTCCAGTCTCGGCCAATACGAGGACGCAAGGAGGGAGTCGGCGGAGGGCCTGCGGCTGCTTCCCGGAGATTGCCTGAGTTACGGGTTCCAGGTGGGCTCACTTATTCGATTGGATCGCCTGGACGAAGCCCGCGCGTTGATGAAAGGCGCCGAAGAGCGAAAGGCCGATTGCTATCATATCCAGGTGGCCCGATATGCACTGGCGTTCTTGGACCACGACAATCTTGAGATGGGGCGGATTGCAAACAGTTCCGGGACTCAGTGGAAGTTGCAACTGACTTATATCCAGGCCCAGACCGCAGCGTATTCCGGGCGGTTGCGGGAGTCCCGCGAACTGATGCGCCGGGCCGATTTGTTGGCGGGGGAATCAGACCAGGAGCAATTAAGCGGGCTATTTGATGAGCTTGCCGCTATATCGGAGGCGCTCTTTGGCAATGAAGAACTGGCTGACACGGAGACGCGAGAAGTGCTCTCGCGATCCAAGAGCCGGGATGCCGAAGGACTCGCCGATATCGCCCTCGCGTTGACGCACCACGAAAACCGTGCACAGTCGCTGGCCGATGATCTTGCCAAGCGCTTTCCTGACAACACGCTGATGCACGTGAACGATTTACCCTCAGCGCGTGCGCAACTGGCGCTGAACCATATGGACCCACAGAAAGCCGTCGAAGCTCTACAAATGGCGGTTCCTTATGAACTTGGGAGCCCGGAGGGAAACAACCCCATGCTACCCATCTACCTGCGTGGGCAAGCCTATCTGATGGCACGGAGAGGCGGCGAAGCGGCGGCGGAGTTCCAGAAAATCCTAGAGCATCGCGGAATTGTTTTGAACTCGCCCATCGGTGCCCTCGCACATCTAGAAATCGCTCGTGCCTTCACCATGCAAGGTGAAACCGCCAAAGCACGCATTGCCTATCAGGATTTCCTGACCCTCTGGAAGGACGCCGACCCTGAGATCCCCATCCTGAAGCAAGCCAGGGCCGAGTACGCGAAGCTGCCTTAGCTCTCCTTGGCAGGAATTCGCAATTTCCCTGCATCCAAAGTGAACTGCTGGTAGGCGGTCAGGGGTGTTTGGCGAAGATTCCGCCCAGATCACCGCCATTTCGTCTGTTATTACTCGGGCAACTAATCGAAATAGCCGATCGGGCTGGAAAGATCCGTACCGATGGGTCGGCTTCTCGTCATCAATCGCACAACTGGCGACAAGCGCGTTTATCAGGACCGATCCGGTCTAACCACATTTCCGGAAAGCCGGTTTTATGGCCACTTGGAATTCCCAGCATACCTCTGCCGTGTCACGCAGGAGGTGGCGGGTTCGAGTCCCGTCGCTCCCGCAAGAATTACAAGACATACTATCTTTCTTTCGCAGCTCTGGATCGCACGATTAGCGTTGTCCCACTGGGATGGTATGCAAAGGACGCCAAAATATCAGCGGATCGCGCCAAGAACGCTTGATTGATCAGCCGTGTTTTGAAGGCCTCAAAAAGATCGGCGCGATTGCAGTTTGGCGCTTGTTGCAGCGCCAGTCCTATAGCGCAACAGCTATCTATATTCAACCCCGCAGTTTACGAATTGGTATTCGAGTATCGCCTCAGCCCAGAATTCGTACGCTTTTCTAGCCCCCTGTATCGCGTCGTAAAGTCCTAGGCAATAATTGACATCAGAACCATCGGCTTCGGCGATAGGAGTTTTGATTGATTGTCGACGATTCGTGACCATCTCCTTCCAGTCACTATCGATTGAACGGAATATCTCGTTAAATACCGGGTCTACTGTCTCTTTCAAACCTTTACTGATGAGCTCGCCATCCTGGGAAAAGGTCACCTTCGACGGGGTGTCATTCACCACGGTGTCAATTACAAAATGATTTTCGTGTCGCTCGATCGAGTAGGTTATCTCGACATGCTTGTCGTGCGAATGGACGCGGAGTACACCCTTATTGCGCGCCTCTTTCGAAACAACCTGTGAAACGATCTCCGCGTCGTTGCCGCCGAAAGCCTTCCAACCAGCGGCGGAATCGAACACGTAATGAGTGATGCCCGTCGCTGCGTGTGTTGCAGCAGATGCTTCAATCCTCTCAATGCTTGTCAATTACCGCTCCTTGGAATTGAGTTTTACTCGTACGTTACATCGCGGCGAGTATAGCACCCATTCTCCTTAGAACCTCTGCTGTCAATGCCCCGTCCGGCCTATTCCTCGGAGAACCCCTTTGAAACTTGAGAATCCGATCCACAACTCGATCCACATTTTGCTGCTTCATGTACGATCTTAGAGGTATTTGGGTAGCCCTCACGGTGTTGTAAGTCGTTGTAAAGCTCAGAATCGGAGCGCTGACACGGCAGAGGTCAACAATTCACTTGGGCGAATAGTCGGCATTTCGTACACGTGGCCCCTCGGCGATCACCTGTTAAGAGCAGAACTTCTGAGGCAAGACTGTCTTCAGTTCTCCGGTTTATCGGCGTCGCCAAGAATTAGTACCGAAATGTCGGCATCGGGGAAGCCCTGAGAAGTTGCCCGTCTCCGGCTGACCGACAGTCAGTCGAGAAATGGCTAAGACACCCAGCAAATCTGGCACACCAATGGCACACTAGCTCGGGTTCAGACGTAACTTCCGGATTGCCCGTGATCCAGGAGCAAGCCGCGCATTCGAGATCGCAGAATCGGATTACACGAGCCGAGTTGCAGGCACTTTCCCGCAATCTGTTAAAGGGCCTTGTCATCAAACGGCCTCGCGTCACCGAGCAACACGGAATCCCTGCGTCGGTGTGTTTAGAGATGCTGTCTATGCTTCCCTCAACAACTCGGTTCGATACTTGGGGGCAAGGGCTTTGACCCTTTGAATAAATTCTGCTTCTTGTCTCCTGTTGGTTGGACTGACGCGGCCGGAAATCTCTGGCTTTTCAGCGGCGGCTATCCAGGCGAATATGGCAGCTTTAACGATCTGTGGGAGTTCAAGCCCTGAACTGACGGCAAAAAAATATTAACCAGGCGCGGACGGTTTCCGAGGCAATCATCAGTTGCGCAGCATCCATCTGGGACTCGGTGCCTCAAGTAAGCACGAACGAGCCAACGACGCTCGCAGCGCGCGATGATCGTGGCCGATCTCACCGTTGCCGTTGAAGTGGGCATTGTGCTTGCAGCGCTGCTCTACATCCACCGAGTTTCGCAGACGACCACCGTGGAATGGGTCACCGACGACTATATCCGGGAAGGACTATGCACGTTCTGCAGGACAAGCAGGTTCCGTGGTATGTCTCTATTCTTCGTATCCATGGCCCTTCCTTTTCGGGACTGCGGAAAAGCTTGCGGAAGCGACCTCCAACCTTGACGCTTTTCCTCCGGTAGTCATCGTCCGCCTGCGCAATATGACGGCCATCGACGCAACTGGCCTCCACGCTCTCGAGACATTGGCCAAGCGGTTGAAAAATTCGGGACGGAGGTTATTGCTCTGCGGTGCGCGCGACCAACCCGCGCGGTTCCTGGAGCAGGCAGAGTTTGTGGAGCATGTCGGGGCGGGAAACCTGCTACCAAACGTGGGCGCAGCGATCGAGCGCGCAAAGCAAATCATCGGCGGCGTCGGGCAGGAAATGGCCGAAAACTTCCAGCGCAAGAACCTTTAATGTTCGTCCCGACAGGAGCGGCAGTTGCTTGCATCGCCAGCGGCCCTACTCTCTTCGCAGGTTATTTCCGGCACACCGTCGGCGCACAATGATAAAGTCGGCCGCATTCGTAGGTCGCGGGTTAGAAGCGGGTGATTAGCCGCGATTGTCGGCGCACTTTTCGTCCGAAATTCGTTTCATGGCGAGAAGGACTGGGATTTCGTTTCCGAAGTCTCTGTGCCTATTATTTTACTTCTATGTTCCGGCTCTTACTTTTTAGGGAGGGAAGCGCCGTGAAATTCAAAATAGCTTTCTGAAGGCATTTCCGTCCTCGAATTATTTTTACCCGTGCTTTGCCGCCTAAGGAATTCATGGCTCGGCTATGCTCCGGTACAAATTCCCAGAGGAATCGCGTGTAAGCGGGCAAGATTCCACGCCGGTCAGGATTTCTTTTCTTTGAGGTTCGAACGGTTCGATCATGGGCAAACAGGGCTCTGTCGATTCAGGGTTACGATTGTTTTCTCTGGCAGTCCGGGCTGAAGTCGGGCATAAAGCACTGAATACGTGTCGGCGTTCTCCCCTTCCTTGCCCGGGCTGCCTGTAACAGATACCAAAGTCGTCCCATCGGCTTTGTAGTAGGTGTCTTGCGAGCGGTTGCCGGCGTAAGCGTGCGTCTTCTTGAAGCCCGGCAAGTGACCGTCATACCATGCGAGAGTCGTGTTCAGCTTGGAGTCGTAGATCGAATAGAAATCCGCCTGCATTCTGCTTTTGCAGACCTGCGATTCCGGCAATTGCGTAGGCTCATTCCCCAGGTGCAGGGGAGAATCCGTGGCTGGAGGAAGAGGAAGGCCTGTCAACGGGTCCGTCGTGAGCAGCCCAGGCCCGGCCTGGGCGTTGAACACGAAACTCAAGACAAGGAGTGCCAGCAAACCACCTACACGAGATGTTTTCATATATGCAAAAACCCCATTCCGGATCCATTGTCTGTTGGCTGCCCGCTTTTCATTCCCAGGGCTAGTTCTGTTGCAGCCTCCGTATTTGATTTACGCCGTCTTTATCACTGCGATTTCGCATCAGTAAACTGCCTTTCCGAAAGGCATATTGCCTTCAGGCCGATGGCAGCCTATAGCTTGGCAGCTTCGCCTACTGCTCGACCTTGTACAAAGTGACCATGCCGGCATCCATATGGTCGTCAATGTGGCAATGGAACATCCACGTACCAGGATTGTCCGGAACCATATCCACGGACTCCATTTGTGCCTGCATGAGGGGAACGACATCGGTACGCTTGCCATCTTGCAAAACCACGTTTCCGTGCCAGTGGGGCGTGTGCACGCTGAACTGCTCTCCAAGTGCCACTAGATACCAACGGACGCGCTCGCCCTTTTTCATCGTCATCATCGGGCCAGCGCCATAAATGTAACCGTTGATTGCGAATTTGGCGTTGGCCACAATAAACCCCGAGCCAACTCCGGAGAAGTTGCCTTCATTGTCGACCGGGGCGAATTCGAGTTTGTTCACACCTTTCGGGTCGCTCGTGAACGTCTGGATGTTGTGGTCGAGATACCAGCTCACGTTCTCGTCGAATAGCAGATATAGGCAGACAAATTCGCGATCGATATCCTTCGGCTTGCCATCGGCATCGGCCATGCCGCGTTTCGTAACAATCAGTGCCCCGATCAAACCGCTTTCTACATCCTTCAGCTCATTGGTGTGGGAGTGGTAGAGCCAAACAATCGAACTTGGATCGTTCGGCCCGGGTCCAGCACGCTCGGGAACCTCCCAGGTGTAAAGGTGAGTCTTGCCGGGAGGAACCGCATCGTCTTCTTTATCAGTCCCAGACGTGCCGTCGTCGTATGGAGCTCCCTCCGAATCCTTTTTGTAGAAGACGCCGTGGGGATGCATGCTGTACGGGCGCGTAGCGTTGTTCTTGAACATAATGCGAATCGTGTCACCGACTTCGGCTCGCAGGATGGGCCCAAGAATTCCGGTGTTCTCCCACGTCAAAGGCTTTGCCTTGAGCCGGGTGAAGGTGTCATCCGTATATTCGCGATAAAGGGCTTTGCGATACACCGTTCCAATTCTGTGCGGTCCCCGTTCGGTAAATATCTTGGCATAGCCCTCGAACTTCATGCCCATCATCTTGTTGACACCACCCGGGGCATAGTCCCAGTCCACCTCGTCGGCGGCGATGTAATACGTCCGCACTTTCGCGGTCTGCGTCTGCCCGAAACAAGCGGGAATGGCCAACAGGATTAGTACGATCAGGATTCGCCTCATACTCTCTTCATCCTCCAGTGTCGCCCCCAGGTGGGAAGTTGGCATCTCCCCGATGCCATTTCCCCCTGACGGTATTTGGGCAGCCCTTCAAACGGGTGATCGCGCAAATCGCTGCCCGCGAGGATCAATCTGCAGGGGCTTGGCCGCGGGGTCAATGAAACTGTTCTTTAAACCTGCTTTAACTGATAAGAGACAGCTTTTTATGAGGTTAGACGTTCTTCTTAACGGTGCTGTGCTACCATTTCGGCCAAAGGGGAGCGTGTGTCGCTTGGGGAACCTCAAAAGAAGACGGTCTACAGGTTTGGTCCGTTCGAGCTTGATTCCGCTAACGCCACGCTCAGCCGCAATAAGACTCAGCTGAAGTTGCAGGATCTTCCCTACCGCCTACTCGCGATTCTGGTCGAGAAACCAGGAGAGATCGTCTCCCGCGAAGAGCTGCGTCAACGCCTGTGGTCCCAAAACACCTTCGTGGAATTCGACAACAGCCTGGGAGTCGCGATTCGGAAGATCCGTGACGCACTCGGAGACAATGCCGATGCGCCCTGCTACGTGGAAACGTTACCCCGGCGTGGCTATCGGTTTTTAGCGCCCGTCACCTCGGTTACAGAAACAACCGACCAGGTTCACTCCATTCCATCCGAGCCGGTAAGAGTCCCCATTGCCTCGCTCGGCGGAGAAAAACATTCCGGCGTCTCAGCCCACGGATTAGGTACCCTGGCGATCGGCGTGTTCGTTATGCTGGTAATCGGTGGTGCCGTTTATCGGTTTCGCTTTCCGCGGGTCGGCATACAAAGCAACGCGACGGCCGAAATCAACCTTCCTCCGGTACACGTTCGGCGATCTGTGGCAGTGATGGGTTTTCGCAATCTCCCCGGACGTCCTGAGGACAATTGGCTTTCGTCGGCCTTTGCAGAAATGCTCAGTACCGAACTCGCCGCCGATAACGCCTTACGCATGGTGTCGGGTGAAGACGTAGCCCGCGCCAAACGCGAACTCCCGTTGGCCGACGAAGATAGTCTGGCGAAAGAAACCCTGGAACGGCTACGTACGAACCCCGGAGCCGATGTAGTCGTTCTCGGCTCCTACACGCCGTTGACGGGAAAAGAAGAAAGGCGGATTCGTCTGGATGTCCGGATTCAAGAAACCGCACAGGGCGAGATTATAGCTGAGCGGGCTTTCATCGGCAACGAAGATAACCTGTTCGAGATTGTGACGCAGGCCGGAGCATCCCTTCGGGACAGTTTGGGAAGTACCTCAATTTCCCAAGAAGCTGTCGCGCAGACAAGAGCGGCCTTACCCCAGAAGCCTCTGGCCGTAAAACTCTACACGGAAGGTCGGACTCGCCTGTGGGCATTCGATTTTGTCCGCGCCCGAGATCTGCTGGTCCAAGCAATTGCGGTCGAACCGGATTTCCCTCTCGCCCATTCCGCACTGTCCGACGCATGGCATCATCTCGGATATGACTTGAAGGCTCGCGACGAGGCAGAACATGCGCGCTCGCTCTCCGAACATCTGAGCCTCGAAGAACGCCTTCAGATTGAAGGCCAATACTATTCCTCGCTGCACGATACCAGTAAAGCGATTGAAGTATACCGCAAGCTTTTTACTCAGTTTCCAGACAACCTGAATTATGGACTCCGTTTGGCCGACGAGCAACGCCGTGTGAACTCTGAGGACGCACTCAGAACAGTGGCCGCCCTGCGGCGCCTACCCGCTGTTCTTGCTAACGATCCACGGATCGACATGATTGAATCGCGCGCTTGGGCCAATCACGATTATGCGAAAGCGCAAGCGGCGGGTCGGCGTGCGATTGAAAAGGGTACCGCAGAAGGCGCTCACTTGCTCGTCGCGCGCGCCTACGGAATTCTTTGCGCGAATTTGGGGAATGGCGCTTCTACAGACCAAGCCATCCGAGACTGCGAAAATGCCCGCCAGAGCTATGCAGCTACCGGGGATCTCAACAACGAAGCCCGTACACTTAGCGACTTTGCCGGACTCTACTATCAACTGGGCCAGATCGATCGGGCCGAGAGCATGTATCGAGAGGCCCTGAGAATGTTCCACCAGATCGGCGCCATCGATGGACTGACGACGGCTTCGAGTAATTTGGGCGATGTCTTTCTGGCCCGCGGAAATCTCACCGGCGCAGAGCGTGCCCTTTCCGACGCCCTTCCCGGTTACAAAGAAATGGGAGATAAGGACGGCGTCGCCCTTATCCTGAACGATCTTGGAGAGGTCGCCCTCCTCCGAGGAGAACTGGACAAGGCTTTATCAATCTTTGAGCAAGCCAAGGCTCTGGCTCAAGAGGTCGATGACAAGAGTGCAATCGCGTATACCTTGTATGGAAGCGGAGACGTTTTCGCCAATCGCGGTGATGTGACCGCCGCCCACAAGTCGTACGCGGAGGCATTGGCGATACGCAAACAAACTGGCGAGAAGCAAACGGCGGCGGAATCGGAACTCGCGCTCGCTCGTCTCGCAATAGAGGAAGGTCACGCCGCGGACGCGGAGGCTGTAATCCGCAAATCCAAGGAACAGTTTCATGAAGATCAACAGTCCGACGACGAATTGGCAGCGAGTATCGGACTGATCGATGCTTTGCTGGCGGGATCCAAGCTTCACGAAGCCGAGATTGAGGCGGAACGCACAAAACCATTGGCCGGCAAAAGTGCGAACATACTGTTCCGCTTGCAATTTGAACTGATGTCCGCCCGTGTCGAAGCATGGACCGGGCATTCTGCATCCGCGAGCGCCAAGCTGGAAAAGATCCTGCGAAGCGCACAGGATCATGAGTTTTTGGAACTTGAGTTTGAGGCGCGGCTTGCCGTGGCGGAGTTGAGGAAAAAAGCGGGGCAGTTGGTCGCGGCCCGCGCAGAATCCATAAGCCTCGAAAATGCTGCCAAAAAGAAAGAGTACGGGCGAATAGCAAGTGAAGCTCGCTCCTTGCGCGATGCCCGCAAATGAAGTATTTCCCTCCCGTCCATTTCAGCGTTCAGTCTCGCCATCAGAACCGAAAGCGACTTGATCGATTGGCCGCCAGCCTTCCTCCGTTGTTCCTATAGGTCGGTCGGCGCGAACAGCTGTCTTTGTGGATCTCTTAACAGGAGGTTGACCTTTACCGGATGCCGCATTCTCGATCCGTTAATGTCGACGCGCAAGTAACAGTCCATGAAGGATTTCCCAGTTAAGACACACTTAAAACGCTGTTTCATTGACCCCATCATGTTTATGAGTGATCTTCATGGCACGCGATTGAGCGATGTCGGCATCGAGTTTGGCCGGTCCGACAAAAAAGCTCCACGGGATTGTTCGAGGCTTCTAGAAGGAGAATTCTATGATCTGCAAAACGATCAACGAATATGTTCTGGGCCGTCTGCGTAATGCGACCTTCGTCATGGCCATTTCAACCTTTCTAGCCATTGTTCCACCGGAATCGAAGCCTTTGTCACCACGCCCAACGATCAAAGTCACGTCTACTACCTTTCTAGTTTGGACACGTGCCATGTCCACCAAACTGTTTTACAACGGCAGCGGTTGGAGCGATGAGGACCTGACCGCCGATACCAGCGCCGTACCTGGCACCGCAGGCAGCTCGATTTTTACGTAACCCAGCCGTAACTGCGAATCACTGCGGTGTTCAACCCCATACATCGAAGATTGACGACAGAGCCAAGAGCCGAGGAGAAATCTATGACCAGCGCAGTTACCGATTCAGGAACAAAACGCCGGTTGTTTTTCGGATTATGCAGTTTGTGGAGCGTGCTTTCACTTGCGGTGCTGCCCGCCTCCGGGCAGCACGTGCATCAACTTTCCTACAACGGATCGACATGGGTAGACCAGAATCTTGGCGGAACCCAAGCTTATGAGTTCACGCAAATCGCTTCAATTCTGACAACGCCCAACGATCAGGAACATGTCTACTACGTTTCCGGCTACCCATACCACGTGCATCAACTCTTCTTTAACGGAACAAACTGGAGTGACGAAGACTTAAGCGCTGAAACCGGTGCGCCTATGGCGGACCAATACCCTTCCGCTTTCTCGGTCGGGAACTACCAATACGTTTTTTATTGCGATGTGAACAATGACCTTCATCAGTTGCTTTACAACAACAGCGCCTGGGGCGATACCGACCTGACGAAGATAGTCGGAGGGCCACCAGCGTCTGGGCCATTGGTTGCCTTCACCACGTCACCCGCGATCCACGTGTACTACACAGAAGTTCAATCCGGTGACGTTCACCAGATTTTCAACACTAACGGCACGAACTGGCAAGATCAGGATCTCACAGTGATCACGGGCGGCACTGCAAATGACGGAACTGCCTTGACGGGATTTAACATCGGCAACTTTCAATATCTTTATTTCTACGATTCTTCCGGCCACGTTCACCAATATCTTTACAACAATTCGAACTGGTCCGACGAAGATCTAACGGCCTTAACCCACAGTTTTCCTTCGGAGTTTGGCAATAACGTATCTGCCTATGTACCGCCTGGCTCCAAGAACCTGATCGTCTACGTTCAAGCTGAAAATAAGCACATTTTGCAACTCTCTTCCAACGACAATGGGAAGTGGAGCAGCTTGGATTTGACGAAAAACACAAAAACTTCACCAGCGTACGACGGCACGGCCATCGCGGGATTCTACATTCCGAACATCGGGTTTCAAGCTTACTACATGTCAGGGCAAGGCGACGTCAATCAGGTTCTACTGCCCCCCCATGCAACCGCTTGGCAAAACATCGATTTGACTGCTGAGACCGGCGGCACAGGCGTGGCCCCACAGGCCGGAATCTCCGTGCTCTCTTTGCAGAATCTGCCCATTGTGTTTTATCTGGGCGATTGAAACCGGGCCGCTTCACCGGCGGCCCCCTTCCTTGCTCTCAGGAACGAATTAGTTAACGAGGCCAGTGAATCGAACCATATCGGCAGGAGGATCATCATGCACTACACCAAGCACTTGCATCTCGCGAATTTACTCTCGCTGATTTTTACCTTGTTGTTCTCGCTCATACTGGCGGCACAAACCGGGAATACACCTCCGCCTAAGAACTCGTTGATTAACCGGGTTCCGCGGCGACTGGAACAGATTTTGGTCCGCTCCAGGCAAATGTCACCGGCGGCTGCAGAGAGGACACCTCCGCCCGTTCCCTTCGATCCGCGTGCCCGTGATGGTCGGCAAAATTCTTCGGTGCAAGCGAAACGGTTGCCCGGCGCTCCAATCGCTGCTCAGCGATACATCTTCGGCAGGCTCGATCTGGCCACCGGATTGGATCCTTTCGCCATCGCAACTGGAGTTTTCAAGACTGGTGGCGCGCTCAGCATCGCGGTCGCGAACTACGATGCCGCCACAGTTTCAATCTATCTGGCGAATGGCGACGGCACCTTTCAGACCCCGGTCGACTACGAAACCGGTTTTGCCCCAGATTTCATTTGTGTCGGAGATTTCAACGGCGATAAGAAACAGGATTTAGCAGTCGCGGATTGGGCGAGCGGCACCGTTTCTGTTCTTCTAGGCAATGGCGACGGCACTTTTCAATCACGTGTGGATTATTCGGTCGGCGCCGGCTACGTTTCCTCCGTGGTGGCTGCCGATTTCAACCATGACGGCAAGCTCGATCTGGCGGCGACCAGCGAGGCTTCGGCTTCGGTCGCCATCTTGTTGGGCAACGGCGACGGCACTTTTCAGCCACAAGTCAGCTACCCGGCGGGCAACGATGTCGTCGAAGTGGTTGTGGGAGACTTCAACGGAGATGGTCACCCCGACTTGGCCGCCGCAGCCTTCACCGACCAGGTATCCATCTTGTTAGGAAACGGCGATGGTACGTTCGCTCCCGCCGTCCACTACGTCACCGGTCTCTTTCCGTCGGGAATTGTTGTCGGAGACTTTAACGGAGATCACAAGCTGGATTTGGCAACCAGCAGCTTCGACATAAACACGATTTCGGTTCTCCTCGGCAATGGGGATGGCACATTTGAACCTCATGTAGACTATGCCGCGGGCAACGGCCCGTACTCGGTAACGGCCGCCGATCTCAACGGCGACGGAAAGCTCGATCTGGCGGTCGTCGATCTCAATGACAACACCGCTTCAGTTTTGCTGGGCAATGGGAATGGTACGTTCCAGGCTAGAAAGATCTACGGAACCGGCTTCCAACCCATCGCAATGACCATCGCCGACTTGAATGGAGACGGAAAGCTTGATCTGGCAACTGCTAATGCGGGAGCGAATACGCTTAGTATCCTAGCTGGCGCAGGCCAGGGAACATTTCAGACTCACTCCGATTTTCCCACCGGCAATTTCAGCACTCCTACCAGCGTGGCCATCGCTGATTTCAACGGCGATCACCTTGCGGACCTCGCGGTGGCAGATTTCGGGGTCGACTCCGTTTCCATCTTACTGAACAAGGGCAGCGGCAAGTTTGGATCGGCAGTGGCCTACTCCACGGAATCCGGTCCCTTAAATTTGTCGGCTGGCGATTTTAATCATGACGGCTTTGCAGATCTCGCACTGACCGACGCCGGCTCCAACGCTATTTCCGTCCTGATAAACAAAGGCGACGGAACGTTTCAATCAACCGTAAATTTTGCAACTGGCAATTATCCGCAGAATGGAACCGCGGGCGATTTCAACGGCGATGGAAATCTGGATTTGGTTACACTGAACGACGACGCAGCCACCGCGTCGATATTACTCGGCGACGGAAAAGGCGGATTTGCCCCCCATGTCGATTACCCGATCGGCCCGGTCGCTGAGTGGGTTGGTACCGCAGACTTTAACCTCGATGGCCACCCTGATTTAATAACCTCGAACGCCGGCAACGACACGTACAGCCTTCTACTGGGAAATGGTGATGGCACGTTTCAGACGGCCATCTCCTCTCCTATCCCAGATGATTCGTTCGCCGGAGTCGTTGGCGATTTCAATCAGGATGGAAAACCCGATTTCGCGATTGCCAACAATGATCTATTCACCGTCTCGGTTTTTCTAGGAAACGGCGATGGAACCTTTCAGCCCCAGGTTCAGTATGCCACCGGCAATTATCCTTGGGGCATGACGAGCGGTGATTTCAACGCCGATGGGAAACTTGACCTTGCAGTCAGTAACGCCAATTGCATCGATCTCAGCTCAAATTGTCTAGGGACCGTTTCCATTCTTCTGGGCAACGGAGATGGCAGCTTTCAAACTCCCATTAATTTTCCGGTTGGGCTCTTCCCGGTAAATCTCGCGGGAGCGGACCTGAACGGGGACGGCGCCTTTGACCTTGCTGTCCCAAATGCTGTATCCGACTCGGTTTCCGTATTACTCAATCTTCCCGTGGTCGGAATTTTTCCGAACACGCTGAATTTCGGTTCAGAAAAAGTCGGGACCACCACCAAGCCACGAACGATCGCAATTGGAGATCCGAGCGGCACCAACATCAAAATTAATCAAGCCAAGATTATAGGCGCGGACTCGGCGGACTTTTCGCTCGTAAATAATTGTCCAGTATCGCCACATACGTTGGCCCCCGGAGCCCACTGCGTTCTGAGCATAACTTTCGCCCCAAAAGCAAATGGCACCCGCACGTCGTCCTTAAGCCTTATGGACGACGTTCCAGGAAGCCCTCAAACGATCCCTCTATCTGGCGTAGGCACTAACTGAAGAACATGCCATTGTCTATTAAAGACATCGTGAGCAGATTGTACAAACCGGAAGCGAAGAACTGGTAAGCCCTGGGGTCTGTGCTGCTGGCGGAGAGTGCGCTAGATAGCAAGAGTTGAGCCTCAGGCGCAACTGCTCAGAATGTCGAAGAGAGCACAGCCTGAAACCACCCAAGTTGTAAAGATTGTAAAGTGGCACCTCGGGCATGAACCACGTCCGAACCTCCTCTTATTATCCACAGTCGAAAGGCAAGACTGAGCGCCGGCACAAGTCGTTGAAAGGCGAGTGCATTCCTCTCCCATGCCGCGTGTGCCCACCATCTGCACAAGCCGGTACCGGCCAATGCTGGGGAAGGAAGTTTGGGTTGAGTCGCTGCTGAGAGTTTTGTCGTCAGAAGCGCCGGTCATATGAATTTCTGGTTGGGGACACAAACATCGTTTCGAGCTGCGAACATATCACTAAACGGGCGACCTCCACTAGACCTAACGGCCACGTGCCCTATCCCGTCAACCGCGTGCTTCGCTCAGAGAACGAAGAGCACAGCGCTTCGGAGTGCGGGTCTGCGTTTCCTCTTGCCGGTTCAACCTCGGGCTTTCCAAACTCACCAGTAGTAGGTGGCCACCACTTCCGGCGTCGCGGGCGTGTTTGCGATGACCTTCATGTGCAGCACGATCTGAAGGTTTTTCGTTTCCCATCCGGCCGGACGGTCACGTAGCGCGTTCTTCAGCAACTCAGGATCGGTCACCACCATGGCTGCGCCTTCGGTCCCGTATTGTGTGGCTCCGCTAACCAGCACGACCATGGCGCGTGTGGCCGGATCAAGAAATCGCGAGACGATGGCATAGTCTTCGTCGGCGTGCAGATCTTTGCTCAGGTGACGAGGGTACCATTCGGTGTCATGACCACGGTCGGTGATCATCCCCGCGCGTTCGCCGTCGATGTAGTACCGCAGTTCCTTGCTGATCGACTCCCATTGCGTGCTGGAGTAGCCGATCAGGACTATCGTGTGGCGAGGCAGGTCGCGCACATCGACAGAACTGCTGGTCTTCACCTCATACGATTGATGCATGCGTTGCAACATGGTTGCGAGCAAATGCGATGCCAGCATGTCTCCCTGTCCGACGTACTGATCATTGGTGGCGACATACTCGGTGTGAAGATTTGGAGGCAGAGTCTCGCCGGCCGTATAAGCCACGAAGACTGGGGCGGCGGCGGCCACCAGGTAAACCGGTTCGGAAGAGTGCAAGGCGGGCGCCCAGAACTGGCCCAGCAAATTCTGAGCCGTGTGACCGCGCTGGTACCACGGGATCATGACGAATGCGACGATAAGGGCAACTAGGAATGAACCCAGCAAAACGGCTCGCCGATTTCGAATTCCCGCTTCGGTCCGAACGACGCCGACAGTGATTTGCATGCCCGGCTGGGAATCCTTCGCACGCCGGGCGTCCAGCAAACCGGTACTCCTCATGCCCTGATCTTCGAAACGATCGAAAGCCGGAACATAGCCGCCTTTGGGCAGCGATATTCTTAGGGCACTCTCTTTACCTGAACCTCCGTAGTAATAGCCGAGGCGCTTGCGGACCTCGCTGGCGGCAACTCGAACAATGGCGTCGTCGTGGGAATCATAGGAGGGGATGCGGCCGAAGACCGCGACAGCGATGGTGCGTTCTTTGAGTTCGTGCTGGACGCCGAGGAGGGTCTGCTCGACGATGTGGGCGAGGAAGTCGCAGGAGCGTTTGCTGGCGGCGAAGGCTTCGCTGTGCAGGACGTCACGGAGGGCAGCGCGCACTTCGGCGGCTGGAAATGGCGGCGTAGGGGAGAGTTCGGTCGTGATCTTGGGGTCCATACGTAAGCGCCGCGCAGTAGCACTCTGACTATACAACCAGCTAACGTGTGATAAGGACCGAGATCCAGACCGCGATCCTCGGCGGCGATGCGGTTCCGAACCGTTCACAACGTATCCCCCAGAGGGCGCCGGCATTACAGTGCTTGGCGGCAACCATTGCCAGGAGGGAATATGAGAAAAGGCCGGGAATGGAAGTACGTTGCAAGCCTTGCGGCGGCGTTTTTGCTAGTTTGTGCCGCGGCGGCACAGACCAATATTGCGCCCCAAGGGCAGGGCTATTACTGGTACGGGATGAAGACTTCAGCGGCGACGACGAACCAGACGACGACTACACTCATTAACGATGGCAACCTGGCCGATACGCTGAATTGTGATGTGACAGGCGAAACTTCGACGAATCGGTACGAGGGCGCCGGGGTCATATTTTCCTCCGCGCAGAGCAATATCACTTCCGTTTCATTCATCAACGGCCCCCTGGACAGCAATGGCAATGGAAACTTCGAGGCCAACCTTTCGTTGCAGACCTACAACGGCACTTCGTGGTCCGTGGTTTCGGGATGGACGGTCAGCCCGACATATCCGTATACCTCGGCAGCGGCGAGCCAGACTTATACGTTTAGCGGGCCAGCTTTGAACAATGTGCTGGGAATACGAGTAGTGGGCGAAGTGCGCGTGGCCAGTATTGACGATTCGTGGTCGTGGACGGTGAACGAAATCGAGATCTACACGAGTGCCGCGTCCCCAAGCTTCACACTGTCGGCAAGTCCTTCTACTCAAACCGTGACGGCCGGACAGAACACCAGCT
>Ga0224568_1000064_pt1 | contig 21214 bp, 8 predicted proteins | sample CLU5metagenome_FD_182727 | JGI IMG/M metagenome (GOLD analysis project Ga0224568, IMG submission 182727) | Spruce litter microbial communities from Bohemian Forest, Czech Republic - CLU5 | ecosystem: Environmental > Terrestrial > Plant litter > Unclassified | place: Czech Republic: South Bohemian... | reverse complement strand
AGCCCGCTGCGGTAGCCGGGCACTGCCGGGGCGCCAGCGCGGTACGGCAGCATCGGTTCCGCGGCCAGGCTGGCCAGCTGGTCCCGCCAGTAGCCGAGCTGCGCGTCGAACCCCCCGGCCACGGCCAGCTCGCGCTGGTATGCCGCGAAGTCGCGGTAACGCACCGGGAGCGGCGGCAGCAGGGGCACGCGGCCGGCCGCCAGCGCGTCGTACGCGGTGGCGAGCTCACGCATGAGGATGCCTATCGACCAGCCGTCGCAGCTCGCGTGATCCATGGTCAGCATCAGCACATGCTCGGCCGCGGTCACCCGTACCAGCAGCGGCACTATCGCGGGACCGTGCCGCAGGTCGAGGCAGATACGGTGCTGGACGCGGGCGATGCCGATCAGCTCGCTAACCGGCTCGGCACCGGTCAGGCAGGTCACCGGCAGCAGGACCGTGGCGCATTCGTCCACGTGCTGGTTGCCCTGGTCAAGCCGGGTTCGCAGGATCTCGTGCCGGCGAAGGAGAAAAGTGATCGCGTCGCGCAGCGCGGTCACGTCCAGCTGCCCACGCAGCGCGATGGTGAGCAAGATATTCCAGCCGGGATTGGGATACCGGGCCTTGCCCGCCCACATGTATTCCTGCAGGTAAGACCACGGTGTACTGGGGTTGTCCGGTAGCCGTGCCAGCTTTGGCTGGCCGGCCGGGTCCGGCCCTGACTGGGCGGTCAGCCGGTCCAGGTATGCGGCCTGCTTGGCCAGCACCGCGTGATCGAACAGGCCCTCCACCGTCGCCGCGACCCCGAAGGCCGCCTCAATGTCGTCCACGAGCCGGGCGGCCGCCAGCGAGTGGCCGCCGAGATCGAAGAAATTGCTCAGCCCGTCCGGCTCCGCGTCCAGGTCAAGCAGGGACCGCCAGATCCGGGCCAGACGCTGCTCGGTGGTGTCCATGATCACTCACTCCTTCAGCGTGCTAACCGGTCGCTGACCCGGCGGCCGGGCCGGTTCCTGGCCACCGGCCTGGCTGGCCGCGCGCATGACTCCTTTGCGTATTACGCACGACGATGGGCTCTCTTGACCAGCGTGATGCACGAGCGCAGTGCCGATGGCGTCACTTGCCCGTAGTTTCCAGAGCAATCCGGGCGGAGACCGGTAAATGGGCCATTGCGTGCCGTCCACGATTCCCCAGCGCGCCAGCGACTGCATGAGGAAGGGATCCGCGCGCTGCCACGATCCCGCTATGTCGAACTCGACCCAGACATGGCGCATCGGGAACGGCGACGCCATGAAGAAGCCTGATGCCGGGCGGGCAACCAGCCCGGCTTCGGCGGCGGCCTGGACCAGCAGCCGCGCCGCGACACGGCAGTCGGCCAGGCCGGTCTGATAGGCGGGCCACGACGCCACCGGCACGGATTCGGGAAATATGTGCAAGCTCAGGTCGGCCAGGCGGTCGAACAGCTCGGCGTAAGCGCCGTCGAAGGTGAACGTTTGTGTCGGCAGGGCGACCTGCGCGGTCACCACACCTGCCGCGGGACCAGTCAGGGTGCCCGGAGTCACAGCCTGCTCCAGGTAGGGACTTACCGAGAACGCGCACTGGCCGAGGTGGCCGGGATAAGGGCAGATGGCGGCAATGCGGAGGCTGAACTCAATGTCCTGGTCGGCGGTGAGCGTGCGCAGCGAGCGGGCCCACCACTGCATCGCGACGTAACGCGGGCAGCGCAGGCGCAAGGACAGCGCGATGTTCTCCAGGTCCGTGCGGTCGAAGCGGTACCCGGTCCCGCTGGCGCGGCAAGGCAACCCGAGGTCCAGCAGCGACGGCAGCAGGTCGGCCGGGATTTTATGTATTCTGGCCGCCTCCTCGGCGCCGTCGGTGAACACCCGATACCGGTCAGGTATGAGTTGAATGCGCCGCGTTATCTGCTCCAGTGGCTCAGTGTTCATCCATCCGGCCGTTCTTAGTTGGCGATGTCGAAGCGGTCAGGCACTACCGAGCCGGCGAGCCAGGGTTGTCTGCGCCTGAGCGCGTCGCGCAGGGCGGCGGTGGCAATCGGCTGGCTCGCTGACACGTGTGCGAGCAGCGTCCCGTCACGGCACAGTTTCACCGAGCAGGACTCGACGCCGGGAAACGACTTGACCAGTTCGCAGGTGGCCAGCGGGGCCACGGCCACACCACTGTGATGACCGTGCAGCAATTCTTCGGTGAACGGGCGGACCGGCACGTCCGCGATGACCTGGTCCGGAGACGCACACAGTGCTCGCATCACCGTCAGGCAGTCCGCGGCAACCTGTTCCGCCGCTCGCTGCCTGGCAACTGGCCGGCGGACACTGAACCGCACGGCCGGGTCCGGATTATGGATCACCGTCACCACGAAATCGGCCTTGGCCGATGGCGGATCGATCCGGACCTGGGTCTCCTGGATGTCCAGGCCGGCTAGCTTCGCGGTGCCCTTACCGTCGCGCGGGATCGGAATGTAATTCAGCTCGAACGCCGGCTGAAAGATCGCACCGCGCGCGGAAGCCGGGGCATTGAGCCAGTCCAGCAGGCCGAGCGCGTCGTAATGACCCCAGCGCAGCGTCGCGAACGTGATCCGGGATAGCTGAGCCACCCGGTCCCGGAAGGTGTCGCCCGGCTGGCCGGCGACCGGCAGGTACACGGCCTGTGCGAGCTGGGCGACCGCATGAGCATCCGCGGGTGCCATCCGGTTGGCATAGGTGGACCGGAATACCTGCCGGTGCTGGCCGGAGACGAGCTGGACGAAAGAGCTGATGATCGCCGCCCAGATAACGTACGGCGTGGCCCTGAGCTGCCGGGACGCGGCACCGACGGGGTCGGCCGCAAGGGGGACCCAGACGTCTCGCGCGGGTTCACGCGGTGCGCGCGGTGCCGCCGAGTAGGTGCACGACCTGGGCGCGTCTGCCAGCAGATCCCGCCACCGCGCGGTGTTCGCCCGTATCACCGGATCCAGCGGCCCGCGCGCGTACTGCGCAGCCTGGCGAGGCAGGGCCGGCTCAACCTGGTCGTGCCTGAGAATGGCGGTAAGGTCACGGGTCAGCGCCTGGACCCCGAACGCGTCGGTGAAGACATGAGATACGGACAGCTTGACCGCGCGGACAGAGCCGGCCCGAAGGAACAGGACGCACCGCACCGCCAGCTCCGCCGCCGCCACTTGTTCCGGCCCGGCGTCCGGCCGCGATCCGGCCGGCAGCTCGATCTGTGTTACCGCTAGCGCGGCGGCTGCGCCGGCTGGGGTGAGTACTTCCTGGACGGGATCTGCGCCGCGATCGCGGGCAAGCCTGGCCCGCAGCGCCTCATGCCTGCCGAGCAACGCACGCACGGCCGCGATGGCGTCACTGGCGCTGATGCCGGCCGGCGGCTGGATGAGGATCGCCGAGGTCATCGACAGCTGGTCCGCGGCGGACCAGTGCCGCAGATTGCGAAGCTGGGCGGTGTTCAGCGGATAGCTCTGCTCAACCAGGGACATCAACGCCACCCTTGGCCGCCAGGCTCCGCCCGGGCCGGCTGAGCTCGCCGAAAGCCGCGTCGCGTGGCCAGGACATGGGAGCTAGCCCGGCATTGATGCCGATACCGTTCTCGGTCACGGCCGACGGCGGATGCCACAGGTGCAGGATCGGATCGCCATGGCGATCCAGCGCCGCGTTGGCGCTGATCCGCAACGCGAAATCCCGGTCTTCTCCGCCCCAGCCCTCATAACGCTCGTCCATTCCGCCGATGGCCGAGAAAATCGGCGACCTCAGCCACAGGCACAGTCCGGGCGGCCGGCGCAAGATGAACCCGCGCAGGCGTGACCGGTCCGGATCCGGCGCCCGGCGCAGCAGGCGCTGGGCAAGCGCCGTCTCCGCGGATGCCGCGTCTAGGCAGAGCACATCGCTGAATGGCTGCACGGCCTGCACACCTGGGTGCCGGAACCGGTCCACGTTGCGCTGGACGAAGTTCCGGTCCGGCAGTGCGTCGGCGTCCAGGACGCAGACCACTTCGTGGCTGTCCGCGGCTTGCCTGAAGCCTACGTTCACGGCCCACGACTTGTTAAAAAGCCCCGGTTTGCGGGCGAAGATGTACTGATCGCACAGTGGAGCCAGGACATCGCGGCCACGCGGCTCGGCATCGCTCTCGACCACGGTGACCAGGAAGTGCCGGCCGCTCAGCGACTGATCGGCCAGCGCACGCAGGCAGGCGACGAGATTGCGTAGCCTGAGCCGGGCCCGGGTGTCGTCACGGAACGGGATGATGATGAGCGCCGGGGCGGACGCCGGCGAGCCGGCCGCGGCGCGCTGGCCGGTGCCAGCCCGATCCGGTCCGGCCGGGCGGACCTTCGCGGCATGGCCGGCGTACCGGTTCCCGATGTGGTAACCGATGCGGGCGTTGCACTCAGCGGCCCAGGCGGCCGCGAGCAGGCCGGCCAGGCCCGTCCGGTCGCGGCTGAGCGCCGAGGTCAGCCGCGAGCATAGCTGCCGGTAACCAGCAACGTCGCGCGGGCAGGCCATCAGCAGCTCGGCCGCCGCCCTGACCCGCTGATCGGGCACCAGCCGGACCGCTTCCACCACCGACCTGTGCCAGGGGGCTGACTTGTGCCAGTAAACCGGCGCTATCGCGGCCGCGTCCGGATCGGCCGCCACGACCAGCGTGTCGGCGACGGCCCGCACCAGCACCCGGTCCTCAGCCGGAAGCAGCCGCATAGCTGAACCCAGGGCCGGCCCGGTCGAGCCAATAACAATAAGCCGTCATGACAATTAAGCTTATAGTAAAGAATAATTCCAGTTGATGCCCGTTCAACTGCGCATGAGCTCGCGGTTGAACGCGCCGCGGCGTCGCTATCAAGTTGTCGCATTACTGTCCAGCCGGGCATGTACTTAGCCGCGACAAGTGCGGGAGCAGTGATCAGGATGCAACACCGGAACGTAAGGCTATTCGCCACGTGCCCGCCATCATCGCAATACGGCCCGCGCGGCGACGACTACCTGCGCCGGGTGAGAGAGATCGCCAGATGGTGCGACGAGGCCGGCCTGGAGGGAATGCTCGTCTACACGGACAACTCCCTTGCCGATCCTTGGCTGGTGGCCCAGGAGATCTTGTCCAGCACATCAAGGCTGGCACCGCTGGTCGCGGTCCAGCCGGTATATATGCATCCTTACACCGCCGCAAAAATAGTTACGACTTTCAGCTATCTTTATGGTCGGCGTATCTGCTTGAACATGGTTGCGGGTGGGTTCAGGAACGACCTGAGAGCGCTTGCTGACCAGGCCGAGCATGATGCGCGTTATGATCGCCTGGTCGAATATGTGTCAATTATGCAGCGCTTGTTCTCCGATTCCGGGCCAGTCAGTTTCACCGGCACATATTTTACTGTCAAGAAACTTACCGTGAACCCGAGGATACCGCCTGACCTGATACCTGAGATATTTGTCTCGGGTACTTCCGCGGCTGGCCTCGCCGCAGCGCGAAAAATCGGCGCCACATCGGTCAGCTACCCCGGGACCCCTGATGAGGGGAAATCAAGCAGTAACGGGCCGGCCGGCATACGAATCGGGATTATCGCCCGCCCGGACTCCGCCGACGCGTGGCGGACCGCCAGGGAAAGGTATCCGGTGGACCGGATGGGCCAGCTCACGCACGCCATCGCGCGCGCAGGCTCAGACTCAGCGTGGTTCGAGCAGCTGTCCGAACTTGGGGACAGCGCGCCTGAGCAGCGTTCTGTCTACTGGCTGGTGCCGTTCCAGAATTTCCGGACGTTCTGCCCCTACCTGGTCGGCAGTTACGAAGAAGTGCGTGCGGAAATCACGAAATATATCCAGGCGGGATTTTGCACGTTCATTCTCGATGTGCCTCCCTGCCGGGAAGAACTGCTGCATACGGCGCGAGCTTTCGGCGCGGACTCCGGTTATGCGCAGATCCTGGATACTGGAACCCGGATTCAGCACTTAGCGGCCGCCGCCGCCACCTCGTATGCTGTCTATTATGGAAGCCCGGCTGCAGTTCACCCTGCACTTGTCCGGACACTTGCCCGGGCACTTGCCCGGTGGCGTGCGCCCCGATGAGGACGCCATAGCGGCCGAGAATAGCTGCGTCGCGGTGTTCGACGGGGTAACCCTGCTGCACCAGGATCCGTACCCGGTGCCGTCGCCCGCGGCCGCGGCCGCGAGTCGTGGCGCGGCCGCCGCGATCGAATATGCACTGGCGCACCTGGGGGAACCAGATTTCCTGACCGGATGCTTTGCCGCGGCGAATAAAGAGATCCAGACGGTCAATATAGAGCACGGAATAACTGCGGATACGGTGGATTTCCTGCGCGTTCAGTACGCGGCTGCCGTCGGTGCCGTTGCCTGCTTCGATGGCCGGATTCTGCATTATGCTCAGATTAATGACTGCGGAGTTATGCTGTGCCGGCCAGATGGCTCTGTGCTAGATGAACTAATTGTCGATAAAAGTGGCATCGTCGGCTATGTGCTGGCGGCACGTGAGGCCGGAGCCTTCCGCGCCGGATCTCCCGAAGAGCACGTTTTCGTCCGGCGCGAGCTCATCAACAGTCCCCGGACTCATTTTGCCGAGTATGTGCTGACCGGCCAGGAAATCGCGGTCAATGGCGTGTGCGTGCGCAGGTTCGCTGCCCGGGAACCGCTAAAGGTCCTGGCGTACAGCGATGGATTCATTCCGCTGCTGCATAACGCCCGGCTCAGGAGAAAGATGCTGCGCGCGGCGAATGCCGGTGCGGCCGGCCGGTGTGCCGCCTCGGCCAGGAACAAGCATGCCCCCGCCGGTGAGGCCTCACTGGCGGTGCTCTCGATAGAGTAGCTCCGCGTCCGCGCGCAGCCTGTTCCTGTCGATCTTGCCGTTCGCGGTGCGCGGCAGTGAGTCGAGCCGCCGGTACCGGCGCGGCACCAGCGGCGGTGGCAGCAGGCTGGTGAGGAATGCCGCCAGCACGCGGTCAGCGGTCTGGGCGCCTACATAAAACGCGTGCAGTTCGGTGGCCGCCGCCGCGGCACAGGGAACGACCACGGCCTCGTCGATGCCCGGGTGCCGGCGCAGGTGCGCCTCTATTTCGCCCGGCTCGACCCGGTATCCGTTGATCTTCAGCTGGTCGTCAAGGCGCCCCAGGAAGACAAGCTCGCCGTTGGCATCGCGGCGGACCAGATCACCGGTCCGGTACCAGGAACCGGGGGTGATGGCGGCTGCCGCGGTGCCGTCGGTACAGGCGAATCGTCCGGCGTTGTCCGCGGCGTCGAGGTAGCCGTCGAAACGCTGTGCGCCGCGCGCGCATAGCTCGCCCGCCGCTTGGCGGCCGTCCTGACCGAGAATCAGGAACTCCAGGCCATCGTGCGGATCGCCAAGCGGCACGGTGCCGGTCTGGGTGGCCGGCCAGTCCGCCGGCCGGGCCGGGAGGCGGAACGCCGAGCAGCTCACCGTGAGCTCGGTCGGACCGTAGAGATTCTCGATAACACTGGCCGGGGCGGCGGAGCGCCAGGCGGCCGCCTGCTGATAGCTCAGCGCCTCGCCGCAGAACAAGCTCCAGCGCAATCCGGGCATGCTGCCCGGTTTCAGTGTCCGCATCTGGTCCGCGACCGAGATCGCCGAGGGCACCGAGAACCAGCTGGTGAGCCCGCGCTCGGTCGCGTACCGGACCGGGAGCCTGGCCTGCGCCGGGGTTGGCAGGACAAGGGTGGCCCCCGATCCCCAGGCGCAGAACAGGTCGAACACGGACAGGTCAAAGGTGAGCGCGAACGAGTGCGAGAGCCGGTCACCTGGCGCGAACCCGTACCGGGTAATCGCCCGCCTCAGGTAGGCGGTCACCGACTGGTTCGTGACCGGGACGCCCTTAGGGCGTCCGGTCGAGCCCGAGGTGAACAGCAGATAAGCGATGTCTGCCCGGTGAGATACTGGCCCGTCGGCCGCGCGCCCGGCTCGGCCGCGCCCGCTGAACCAGCGACCACCGTTCAGGTCAAGTACGGGCGCGGTGGTCAGGTCAGCACCGGCGGCCGGATCCACCGCACAGGTCAGCAGGAGATCCAGCCCGGCCGCTCGGGCTATGGCCGCGTTCCTGGCCGCTGGCTGCGCCGGATTCATCGGCACGACGGCCGCTCCCGTGCTGGCGATGCCCAGGTAGCCGGCGTACGTCTGCGGGCACTTGGCGCCGAGCAGCCCCACCGCGGCCGGCCGGTCGTCGAGGCCAGATCCTATGGTCGCGGCCACCTCCGCCGCCATGGACATCAGCTCACGGTAGCTGACCTGGGCGTGCGGGAAATCCAGGGCGGGGCGATCGGGGGCGATTTGCGCGCCCTGGCTGAACAGGGCGTAAAGCCCCTGCTGGCCGGTGCTTACTGGCGCCATCTAGGACTCGCGGAGCTGGTCGTGCAGCAACATCGCGAGCGCGGCCATATCCTCCGCGTCGATGATGGCGGTCGGATCGAATTCGGCGCCGAAGCGTTCCTCGAGCGTGTACATCAGCTCCACAGCCTGCATTGAGTCGCCGCCGAGATCGAACAAGTTGTCCGCGGGCCCGACTGGCCGGTCCAGGATGGCCTGCGCGATGTCTAGCAGCACGGGCAGGACGTCGCCGGTGATCGTGTCCTGTTTGGCCTGGGTCACTGGTTGTCCCGCGTCTCGCGGCTGAGCTCGGGGCAGTGATCGGACAGGTAGTCCGCCAGGTCCGTGATCGTGGCGTCGAAGAACAGGTCGCTGTCCGGGTCGACGACGATGCCGAACTCGGACTCGATCGCGTCGATGAGCCGTACCTGGGCGAGCGAGGTCAGGCCGAGCGCGACGAATGAGCAGTCGCCAGCCTGCGCCTGCCTGGCACTAACCCAGCCATCGGAGGCGTCGGCGATCATGTCCGCGAGCTGCTCGCTGAGCCGTGCGTGTTTCATGTCGTCCTCTCCGTGCTGACCACGCTCAGGTGGGTTAAGCCCGCCAGCGAGGCGCCCTCCCGCGCCAGCAGTGCGCGCAGTTCGCGCTTGAGCACCTTGCCGGCATGGTTCTTCGGCAACGAATCGAGGAAGAGCAGCCGCAATGGCAACTCATGCCTGGCCAGCCGGCCGGACAGGAATTCGCGCAGCTCATTCGCCGAGGCCGGGGTCCTGGTGACGACCGCGGCGGCCACCGCGGTGCCGAGCACCTGGTGCGCAAAGCCGAACACGGCGGCCTCGGCGACCGCGGGATGCTCATACAGCGCGGACTCCACCGCGATGGTGGAGACCTTGAACGCCGCGGATTTGATGATGTCGCTCTCCCGGTCTACCAGGTAGAGATAGCCCTGATCGTCCAGGTAGCCGATGTCGCCCATGCGCACCCAGCCGTCCTGGAAGACGCGCTCGGTCTCGGCCTTATCCCGGTAGTAGCCGCGCGGCCCCGCTGGCGTGCGTATCCATACCTCGCCTTGTTCGCCGGGCGCGGCGGGGTGCCCGGCCGGGTCGGTGATCTTGACGGTGCTGCCCAGGCCTGGCTTGCCCACCGACCCTGGCCGCCTGCTATCCACCACCATGGCAGTCTGGGCCGGCGCTGACTCGGTGGACATGTAGTAATTGATGATGATGGCGTGCGGGAACGCGGCGGCAAGGTCGGCCGCGATCTTGGGCGGCAGCATCGCCGCGCCCGATCCGAGCAGCTGCACACTGCTCAGGTCGTAGCGATCAGGCATGCCCGCTTCCAGGAATGCGGCGGCCATGGTCGGCACGAGATACACCGTGCCTGGCCGGTAGGAGGCGATCAGCCGGGCAAATCGCGCCGGGGTGAAGTGGGGCAGCGTCAGCATGGCCGGCCTGGCGTCGAGCGCGGTGATGAACACCGATTGCCCGGCGGCGGTCCCGACGGGGAATGCGTGCAGGAAGTGCTCCGAATGCGCGTAGGCGCGGCGAGCCCCCAGCGGCCGGGCACCGTCGGTCAGGCTGGCGTGCGTCGTGGCGACACCTTTATGCCGCCCGGTGGTGCCCGAGGTATACAGGATCTGGGCCAGGTCATCGGGGGCGATAGCGACATGCGGCGGCCGCGTATCGGTGCCGGAAAGCTCGGCCACCGTGGCCTGCCATGCCTGCCCTGGCGCTTGTTCCGGCACCGCGGCGCACACCCCGTGCAGGATGGCCGATACCGAACAGTCAGCCAGTATCCGCCGCACCGCGCCCGGCGCCAGGCGATCGGAGACCGGCACGACCACGGCCCCGGCCTTCAGCGCGGCGCAGCAGCCGACCGCGAACTCGATCCAGTCCCGCTCGCCGAAAACCAGCCCGACCCTGTCCCCGCGCCGTACGCCCAGGCGGGCTAGTTCATGCGCGACCGCATTGGACCGTGCATCCCATTCCCCGAAGGTGAGGGCACCGATGCCGTCGACAATGATCGCGGTGCGGTCCGGTGTCTCCGCGGTACGGATAGAAAGCAACTCCGGTACGGTGAGGCGGCCGCCGTAAGTCACGCGTTATCACCAGCACTTCGGATTGGCGCAGGTACGTTCGCTGCATAATACTTACGCTATCTAATATATGCGGTAGCAGGCCCCGGAGGTCACCCCTAGATGCATCGTGGTTAAAGCGCGCGGCCGATGGGCGCATGGTAATCAACTGCCGCGTAATCAACTGCCGCGGCGCCGCAGTTGAACGCGCCTAGTTGCCTCGCTGGCCAGGCTTGGTTACTGTTCTGCCGGTTACGTATACCTCGGTGCTTTAAGAAGACGACGCACGTATGCTGCCTGGCAAAATGCATGTTCTGGGCCATACAGTAGCGCTGACGGCAGCTGGGCTGCCGCCAGCGGAGTACTAGTTAATTTTCCTGCAGTCGGCCAATCCGGCACGCCAAGTTATGCCTCATATTCGGGCTATCAGGAATGGCAGACGGTAGATGGCGAATGAAGATAAGCTTCGCGATTACCTCAAACAGGTAACCGCAAAGTTGAATCAGGCGCGCCGACGTCTTCGTGAGGTTCATGACCGCGCACGTGAGCCGATCGCCATTATCGGCATGGGCTGCCGCTTCCCCGGCGGGGTGCGCGACCAGGAAAGCTTCTGGGATCTGCTGGCCGCGGGCACAGATGCGATAGCGGATTTCCCCGCTGACCGCGGCTGGGATGTGGAGGAGCGGTATGACCCGGAGGCTGGCCGGCCGGGGACCTCATATGCGCGCCGGGGCGGATTCGTCTACGACGCGGGTGACTTCGACGCGGGCTTTTTCGGGATCAGTCCCCGTGAGGCGCTGGCGATGGATCCGCAGCAGCGGCTGCTGCTTGAGATTTCCTGGGAGGCACTGGAACGCTCCGGCCTGGACCCGGCATCGCTGCGGGGCAGTCAGACCGGCGTGTTCGCCGGCAGCAGCGGCCAAGATTATGCCTCGCTGCTCGCCGACGCCGGACAGGGGCTAGCGGGGCATCTGCTGACCGGGAACGCGGCCAGCATCATCTCCGGCCGTATCGCCTTCACTCTCGGCCTGGAAGGCCCGGCGGTGACGGTGGACACGGCCTGTTCATCATCGCTGGTGGCACTGCACCTGGCCTGCCAGGCGCTGCGATCGCAGGAGTGCGCGCTGGCGCTCGTGGCCGGCGTGACCGTGATGGCCACCCCCGATGCGTTCACTGAGTTCTCCCGGCAGCACGGGCTGGCAGCCGACGGGCGGTGCAAGTCGTTCGGTGCCGGAGCGGACGGGACCGGGTGGAGTGAGGGCGCCGCGGTGCTGGTGGCAGAGCGGCTGTCCGATGCGCGGCGGCTAGGACACCAGGTGCTGGCGGTGGTGGCGGGCAGCGCGGTGAACCAGGACGGGGCGAGCAACGGGCTGACCGCGCCGAACGGGCCGTCGCAGCAGCGGGTGATCCGTGCCGCCCTGGCCAACGCGGGACTGTCGGTGGCGGACGTGGATGCGGTGGAGGCGCACGGGACAGGGACGGTGCTGGGTGACCCGATCGAGGCGCAGGCGCTGATCGCGACGTACGGCCAGGACCGGAGCCCGGATCACCCGCTGTGGCTGGGGTCGGTGAAGTCGAACATCGGCCACGCCCAGGCGGCGGCGGGGATGGCCGGCGTGATCAAGATGATCCTGGCGCTGCGGCACCAGTTGCTGCCGCGCACGCTGCACGCGGACGAGCCCACCGCGCAGGTGGACTGGCCGGGCAGCGGGGTACGGCTGCTGACCGAACCAGCACCCTGGCTCGTTGCCGGCCGGCCGCGGCGGGCCGGCGTCTCGGCCTTCGGGATCAGCGGCACCAACGCGCACGTGATAGTGGCTGAGCCGCCTGGCCCGGGCGATGATGAGCATCCCGCTGAGCTGGCGCCGGCCAAGCCGGCTGTACCTGTGCTGGCAGGCGTGCTGGCCTGGCCGTTGTCGGCACGCAGCGGTGCGGGCCTGCGCGGGCAGGCAGTGCGGCTGGCGGACCAGATGGCTGCGCGTACCGATCTGGACGCGGCCGATGTGGGCTTCTCGCTGGCGGTTACCCGGTCGGCGCTGGAACACCGGGCGGTGGTGGCAGGCCGCAACCGGGACGAGCTGCTAGCCGGGCTGGCAGCGGTGGCGGCCGGTGCGCCAGCGGCGCGGGTAGCGGCGGGTTCGATCCCGCCCGGCAGGAGCCGGGTGGGATTCGTGTTTTCCGGCCAAGGCTCGCAGCGGGCCGGGATGGGGGCGGAACTGTACGCGGCCAGCCCGGTGTTCGCGGCCGAGTTCGACCGGGTGTGCGGGCTGCTCGAGGACGGGCTCGGACTTCCTGTCCGCGCCGTGGTGCTGGGCGCCGGCCAGGACGAACGGGCGGATCAGACGGCGTTCGCGCAGGCCGGCTTGTTCGCCGTGCAGGCAGCCCTGGTCGCGTTGCTGGCCGCGTGCGGGGTCAGGCCGGACGCGGTGGCGGGGCATTCGGTCGGCGAGGTAGCGGCGGCGTACGCAGCGGGTGTGCTGTCAGTCGAAGATGCCTGCGCGCTGGTGGCGGCACGAGCACGGCTGATGCAGGCGCTGCCCGCCGGCGGGGCGATGACGGCGATTTCCGCGAGCGAGGCGGAGGTCACCGCGGCACTGGCGGCAGTGCCCGCGGTGTCGGTGGCGGCGGTGAACGGGCCGTCGTCAGTGGTGATATCCGGCGACGCTGACGCGGTGGATCAGGTGGCAGAGGCGTTCGCCGGGCAGCGGCGGCAGGTCAAGCGACTGCGGGTCAGTCACGCGTTCCATTCACACCGGATGGATCCGGTGCTGGACGAGCTGGGCCGGGCGGCGGCTGGCCTGTCCCACCACGCGCCGCGGATCGCGTGGGCGAGCGGGCTGACCGGAGGATTGCTCACCAGCCCGGAACCCGCCTACTGGGCGGCGCAGGCACGTCGCCCGGTCCGGTACGCGGACGCGGTCGCGGCGCTGGCCAGGCAGCGCGTGCGCGTATTCATCGAGATCGGGCCGGACGGAACGCTGTCCGGGCTAAGCCCGGCGGCACCGCAGGAGTACGGCGAAGGCGTCGTGTCAGTGCCGGTGCTGCGGCCGGGGCGCCCAGCGGTGGAGTCGGTGACCGCCGCTCTGGCCCGCGCGTACGTGCACGGAGCCGGGGTGGACTGGGCCGCGGTAATGCCAGGACGGCGGGTAGACCTGCCCACCTACGCATTTGCGCGGCGGCGCTACTGGCCTGAGTCAGCGGGTGCGGTACGGTCCTGGCGGCAGACGCGGCGGTGGCGGTACCGGGTGTCCTGGGTGCCGGTGCCCGGCCAGGGGCCGGCGGCACTGTCCGGAACCTGGCTGGTGCTGGTCCCGGACGAGCTGGCCGGCCAGGACCTGACCGTACGGTGCGTGCGGGCGCTGGCGGGCGCGGGCGCCAGGACCGCGGTGACCCAGGTAGCGCCGGTGCCTGACCGTGCCGCGCTGGCATACCTGATCGGGCAGCTCGCGGCGGGCACCGGCGGGATCAGCGGGGTGCTCTCGCTGCTCGCCATGGCCGAGGAGGCGGCGGCAGGGCCGGCCATGACGCTGGCGTTGATGCAGGCGCTCGGGGACGCCGGTGTGCAAGCTAGGCTGTGGCTGGCCACCCGCGGGGCGGTGGCGGCCGGGCCCGGTGCGCCATTGCCCAGCCCGGTTCAGGCGATGACCTGGGGGCTTGGCCGGGTGGCGGCGGTTGAGTTCGCTGACCGGTGGGGCGGCCTGGTCGACCTCCCGGCCAGCTTGGATGAGCAGGGGCAAGCGCGACTCGCCGCGGTAGTCGGCGGGCGGGCCGAGGATCAGGTCGCGATCCGGGCGGCCGGCGTGCTGGCGGCGCGGCTAGAGCGCGCACCGCGGCCGGCCCAGGCCGGTGCGGACTGGGCGCCGCGCGGGACGCTGCTGATCACGGGCGGAACCGGGGCGGTCGGCGGCCACGTAGCCCGCTGGGCGGCCGGACGTGGTGCGCCGCGGATCGTGCTGGCGAGCCGGTCCGGGCCCGCCGCCGCTGGTGTGGCCGTGCTAGCCGCGCAGCTGGCGCAGGCCGGGTCGGCGGTCACCGTGACCGGATGCGATGTGGCCGCGCGAGCCGGGCTCAGCGGCCTGCTTGACGCGATAGCGCGGAGCGGACCGCCGCTGGCAGCGGTCATGCACGCTGCCGGGATAGTCGACGACGCGATGCTGGACGGGCTGACCGCGCAGCGGCTGGCCGCGGTAGTGCGGGCCAAAGCAGCCAGCGCCAGTTTGCTTGATGAGCTGACGCGGGACCTCGACCTGGACGCGTTCGTGCTGTTTTCTTCCGCGTCGGCGGTATTCGGCGCGGCCGGGCAGGGCAGCTACGCGGCGGCCAACGCCTACCTGGACGCGCTGGCCGTGCACCGCAGGGAACGCGGGCTGGCGGGCACATCGGTCGAGTGGGGGCCGTGGGCAGGCGGCGGAATGGCGCAGGCGACCGAGGCGACGCGGGCGCGGCTGCGGCGGAGCCCGCTGTCGCCACTGGACCCGGCCCAGGCGGTGCAGGCGCTGGGCCAGGCGCTGGCCGCGGCCGACGGAACGGTCGCGGTGATGGACGTGGACTGGACGCGGTTCACGACAGTACCCGGCCTGGCTCCGTACGCACTGGTCCAGGACCTGCCAGAGGTCAGGCAGCTGATCGCGGGCGGGGAAGCCGGCCAGGACCTGGGCGGCGCGCTGGGGCGGCGGCTGGCCGCACTGCCTGCCGCGAGCCGGACCCCGATGCTGGCCGACCTGATCAGGACCGAGGCGGCGCTGGTACTCGGCCACGAGTCAGCGGACGCGGTGCCGGCCGGGCGACGGTTCCGCGACCTTGGCTTTGACTCGCTGACCGCCGTCGAACTGCGGCACCGCCTGGCCGCGGTGACCGGCCTGCGCCTGCCCGCCACGCTTGTCTTCGACTACCCGACCCCCGAACTCCTGGCCAGGCAGCTCGCCATAGAACTGCGCGGCGGCACCGAGCTGAGCAGCACGGCCCTGGCCAGCCAGGCACCGGCGGCCAGCGCCGCGGCCAGCGGTGATCCGGTCGCGATCGTCGCGATGGGCTGCCGGCTTCCCGGCGGCGTGCAGGATCCGGACGGGCTCTGGCAGCTGCTCATCACGGCCGCGGACGCGATCACGCCCTTCCCCGCGGACCGAGGCTGGGATCTGGCCGGGCTGTATCACCCCGACCCCGATCATCCGGGCACGTCCTACGCGCGCGAGGGCGGGTTCGTGGACCATGCCGCGGATTTTGACGCGGAGTTCTTCGGCATCTCGCCGCGCGAAGCGCTGGCGATGGACCCGCAGCAGCGGCTGCTGCTTGAGGTGTGCTGGGAAGCGCTGGAACGGACCGGGATAAACCCGGACGAGCTGCGCGGATCGCGGACCGGTGTGTTCGCGGGCGCGACGTTCTCCGGCTACGGGGCCGGGCTGCCGACGGGCGCGGGCGGAGTAGAGGGCTACCTGGCGACCGGGTCAGCCACCAGCGTTATCTCTGGCCGGGTGGCGTACTCGCTTGGGCTGGAAGGCCCCACGGTGACGGTGGACACCGCGTGCTCATCCGCGCTGGTAGCCATGCACCTGGCCCGCCAGTCACTGCTGGCCGGAGAATGCGAGCTGGCACTGGCAGGAGGCGTCACGGTGATGGCGACGCCGGTGGTGTTCACCGAGTTCTCGCGGCAGCGGGGAGTCTCGGCGGACGGGCGGTGCCGGTCCTTCGCGGCGCGGGCTGACGGGTCTGGCTGGGCAGAGGGCGCCGCAGTCGTGGTGCTTGAGCTGCTGTCCGCGGCGGAGCGGAACGGACACCAGGTGCTTGCGCTGGTGATGGGCAGCGCGGTCAATCATGACGGGGCGAGCAATGGCCTGACCGCGCCGAACGGGCCATCGCAGCAACGGGTAATCCGCGCCGCGCTGGCAGACTCAGGACTAGCCCCCGACCAGGTCGACGCGGTGGAAGCGCACGGTTCGGGTACGGTGCTCGGAGATCCGATCGAGGCACAGGCGCTGATCGCCAGCTACGGACAGCACCGTGCGCCCGGCCGGCCGTTGTGGCTGGGGTCGGTGAAATCGAACATCGGCCATACTCAGTCCGCGGCAGGCGCGGCAGGCGTGATCAAGATGGTGCTGGCCATGCAGCATGAGCTGCTGCCCGCCACCCTGCACGCGGCCGAGCCTTCCCCGCAGGTGGACTGGTCGGCGGGTAACGTGCTGCTGCTCGCCGAGCCGGTGCCGTGGCCGGCCGGGCGGCGGCCGCGTCGCGCTGGAGTATCCAGCTTCGGCATGAGCGGGACCAACGTTCACCTCATCCTCGCCGAGCCCCCGCCTGGCCGGGCAGCCGCAGCCGGGCGCGCCGGACCCGGCCCGGTGCTGACCGGGGTCATGGCCTGGCCATTGTCTGGCCGGACCGGCGGTGCGCTGGCGGCTCAGGCGGCGCGGCTGGCCGGCTGGGTAGCGGCGCATCCCCAGCTGGATCCGGAGGATATCGCTTGGTCACTGGCGACTGGCCGGGCCAGTCTCGGCCACCGGGCGGTGATCACCGGCAGCAGCAAGGCCGAGCTGGCGGCCGGGCTCACCGCGGTGGCGGCCGGGTTCACCGCGGTGGCGGACGGCGCGGCCGGCGGCCATCCGGCCAGGCCGGCGGTGACCGGGTCGGTCCCGGCCAGCGGCGCTGGCCGGGTCGTGTTCGTGTTCCCAGGGCAGGGGACGCAGTGGGCCGGCATGGGCCAGGAACTGGCGGCCACGTCGCCGGTGTTCGCGGCCAGGCTGGCCGAGTGCGCCCAGGCGCTTGCCCCGCACCTGGACTGGGACCTGAACCAGGTGCTTGCCTGCGCGCCCGGAGCGCCGGGGCTGGACACAGCGGAGGTCATGCAGCCGGCCCTGTGGGCGGTCATGGTCTCGCTCGCCGCGGTGTGGCAGGGCGCCGGGGTGGTACCCGACGCTGTGCTCGGGCACAGTCAGGGGGAAATCGCGGCGGCAACCGTGGCTGGAATCCTCTCCCTTGACGACGCGGCCCGCGTGGTCGCGGTCCGCAGCCAGGCGCTGTCCAAGCTGGGCGGCAGCGGCGCGATGGTCTCCGTGGTAATGCCCGCCGACCAGGTACGCGCGCTGCTGACCCGATGGGAAGGCCGGCTGGCGGTAGCGGCCGTGAACAGCCCGGCGGCAACGGTGGTATCCGGGGATCGCGCGGCACTGGCCGAGTTCGAGGCCGAGCTGTCCGTGCGGCACGTGCTGCGCTGGGCCGTACCGGTCACCGATTTCATCGCGCATTCACCGCGAGTGGACCAGCTGGCACCCGTGCTCGCCAGCCAGCTCGCCGAGATCGCCCCCAGGGCCGGCCACATCCGGATGTTCTCCACGGTGACGTGCGACTGGGTAGCTGGTCCTGAGCTGGACGCCGGGTACTGGTTCGCGAACGCCCGGCGGACGGTCCGGTTTGCCGCGGCCATCGCGGCCCTGGCCAGCGACGGCCACCGGGTGTTCGCCGAGATTTCCCCGCACCCGGTCCTGACTACCGCGATCAGCGAGTCATTCGAGCAGGCGGTGGTGACCGGCACGCTGACGCGCGATGACGGCGGCGCGCGGCAGATGGCCACGGCGCTGGCCCGGCTGCAGGTAGGCGGAATCGCCGTGGACTGGGCGGCAGTGGCCGGCCGGGGACGCCAGGTCCAGCTGCCTGCCTATGCGTTCCAGCGGCAACGGTACTGGCCGCGGCCGGTGCCCGCGGCGCCCGGCCGCCATGACTGGCGGTACCGGGTGACCTGGGTCCAGCTGCCCGACCAGGCACCGCAGGCCTTGTCCGGGTGCTGGCTGGTCGCGGTCCCTGACCTGGGTACGGGCGCGGCCAGCCTGCCGGGCCTGGCCGCGGCCTGCGCCCAGGCCCTGTCCGGCGCCGGCGCGCGGGTAGTAATGACCCCGGTCGCTCCCGGTGCCAGCCGAGGCGCTCTGGCCGCTCAGCTCAGCCAGGCGCTGACCGGGATGACAACGTCCGGTGTGCTGTCGCTGCTGGCCTTGCGGGAGGAAACCGAGCCGGGCAACCCGGCCGTGCCGCAGGGCCTGGCCGCGATGCTGACCCTGATCCAGGGCCTGGGTGACGCTGGGATCAGTGCCCCGCTGTGGGCGCTGACCAGCGGGGCCGTGGCCCCTGGTGAAGACGCCGCACCCCTGCGTCCGGTGCAGGCGCAGGCGTGGGGACTGGGTCAGGTAGCCGCGCTTGAGCACCCGGATCGGTGGGGCGGCCTGGCTGACCTGCCCTCGGTATGGGATGAGCGGACAGGTGGCAGGCTCTGCTCGGTACTGGCCGGCCGCGGCGAAGACCAGGTCGCTATCCGCGGCTCCGGCCTGTGGGCCCGCCGCCTGACCAGGGCCGCGCGGCCGGCCGGCCAGGGGGAACAGTGGGTGCCCCGCGGCACCACCCTCATCACCGGCGGCACCGGCGCCATCGGCGGGCAGGTAGCCCGCTGGCTTGCTCGCGCTCACGCCCCCAGGATCGTGCTCGCCAGCAGGTCCGGGCCGGCCGCAGCCGCCTGCGCCGTGCTCGCCGCCCAGCTGGCCGTGCAGGGGACCGAGGCCAGCATCTTCGCCTGCGATACCGCCGACCGGGCCGCACTGGCTGATTTGCTCAGCCACATCGCCGCCCGGGGGCCCGCCCTGCGTGCCGTGCTGCACGCGGCCGGCCTGGCACAGGCCACCGCCCTGGCGCAGACCGACGTGGCGGAGCTGGCGAGCGTGCTGGCAGCCAAGGCGGCGGGCGCCGCGTACCTCGATGAGCTGACGCATGATTATCAGCTGGACGCCTTCGTGCTGTTCTCCTCCATCTCCGCGACCTGGGGCAGCGGACTGCAACCCGGGTACGCGGCGGCGAACTCATTCCTGGACGCGCTGGCCGGGGCCCGGCGTGGCCGGGGCCTGCCCGCCACGTCTGTGGCCTGGGGACCTTGGGGCGGCGGCGGGATGAGCAGCGGAGCTGCCGCGGACCAGCTGCTGCGGCGCGGACTGCGGGCGATGCCGCCGGAACTGGCAGTCCGCGCGCTGGGCGAGAGCATCGAATACGGCGAAGCGGCCGTGACGATCGCGGATGTCGACTGGGCGCGATTCGCGTCCGCCTTCACCCTGCGGCGGCATAGCCCGCTCATCGCGGCGCTGCCCGAAGTGGAGCGGGTGCTGGCCGCTGCGGGGGCGGAGCCCGCGGGCACCGGTTCGGAGTTCGGGCGGCAGCTGGCCGGCTTGTCACAGGCTGAGCGGGAACGGATGATGATCGGCCTGGTACGGACCGAGGCGGCCGAGGTGCTCGGCCACCGGTCGGCGGATCTCGTCGAGGCGGACCGGGCGTTTAGCGAGCTCGGCTTCGACTCCCTTACCGCGGTGGAGCTGCGGAACAGGCTCAGGGACCGCTGTGGCCTGCGGCTTGCCGCCACCTTGCTGTTCGACTACCCCACCGCCGCGGGGGTGGGCAGGTTCCTGCTCGCGGGGCTGACCCAGGAGCCGGCCGGCCCGGCGCCGGCGTCACCGGCTGCCAGTGCGGATGATCTGGTCGCGATCGTGGCCATGAGCTGCCGGTTCCCTGGCGGCATCCGTACCCCAGAAGAGCTATGGCGGCTGCTGGCAGCCGGCGGCGACGCGATTTGCGGCTGCCCGCAGGACCGGAACTGGGATCTGGCCGGGCGGGATGCGGAGAATCCAGCGCACGTGGGCACCTCCTATCAGATCGCGGGCGGGTTCCTTTACGACGCGGGCGAATTCGACCCGGCGTTCTTCGGCATCAGCCCGCGGGAGGCAGTGTCGATGGACCCGCAGCAGCGGCTGCTGCTGGAGACCTCCTGGGAAGCCCTGGAACGGGCTGGCCTGGACCCTGCGTCGTTGCGCGGCAGCGCGGTCGGCGTATTCGCCGGGGCGGCGTACGCCGGATACGGCGATGACAGCGACGGCGATGGCGGCGTGGCGGAGGGCTATCTGCTGACCGGGGCCGCGACCAGCGTGATCTCGGGCCGGGTGTCGTATGCCCTTGGCCTGGAGGGGCCGGCGGTCACCGTTGATACCGCCTGCTCGTCGGCACTGGTCGCGATTCACCTGGCCTGCCAGGCGCTGCGGGCAGGTGACTGCTCGCTGGCGCTGGCGGGGGCGGCGGCGGTGCTGGCCAACCCGCGGATCTTCGCCGAGTTCTCCCGGCAGCGGGGGCTGGCCCCGGACGGGCGTAGCAAGTCGTTCTCGGCCGCCGCGGACGGCATGGGTTTGGCCGAGGGCGCCGGGATGCTGCTGCTGGAGCGGCTTGGCGACGCGCGCAGGCACGGGCACCCGGTGCTGGCCGTGGTAGCGGGCAGCGCGGTGAACCAGGACGGCGCCAGCAACGGGCTGACCGCGCCGAACGGCCCGTCCCAGCAGCGGGTGATCCGGGCGGCCCTGGCAAACGCGGGAATCCGCGCGGCGGACGTGGACGTGGTGGAGGCACATGGGTCAGGGACGGTACTCGGCGATCCGATCGAGGCGCAGGCGCTGATCGCCGCCTACGGGCAGGACCGGCCCGACGGCCGGCCGCTCTGGCTCGGGTCAGTGAAGTCGAACATCGGCCATACCCAGGCCGCGGCGGGGGTAGCCGGGGTGATGAAGATGGTGCTGGCGCTGAACCACGAGCTGGTGCCGTGCACGCTGTACGCGGAGCAGCCCTCGCTCCACATCGACTGGTCCGCCGGGGACGTGCGGCTGCTGGCCGGCGCCGAGCCGTGGCCGTGCAGCGGGGAACGGCCGCGCCGGGCCGGGGTGTCCGCGTACGGATTCAGCGGCACGAATGCGCATGTGATTGTTGGTGATGCGCCGGTGCTGGAGGGCGGTGCGGCTGAGGTGCCGGTGCCGGTGCCGGTGCCGGTTCTGGTGCTGGGCG
>Ga0224568_1000063_pt1 | contig 21562 bp, 19 predicted proteins | sample CLU5metagenome_FD_182727 | JGI IMG/M metagenome (GOLD analysis project Ga0224568, IMG submission 182727) | Spruce litter microbial communities from Bohemian Forest, Czech Republic - CLU5 | ecosystem: Environmental > Terrestrial > Plant litter > Unclassified | place: Czech Republic: South... | reverse complement strand
CCTTCGACGGAACCAGCATGTGGGTGGCAAACGCCGGCAGCAACAGCGTCACTAGAGTACCCGCTAAATGAAGGGCATTCGACGAGTTGACAACATCTTGCATGACACTCTTGCTGATTTTGGGGCCTGAGTTCGCCAGAAACGGGCTTCGGGGAAGTTGGCCAGATTGGTAACGGGAAGTCGGCTTGTCGGAAACGATCTCCGCAGCTCGCATCGATTCTGGACGGATCACGGGCTAATCGGAAGTGGAAGGATTCATCCGGAGTTTCCCGATCTCAGCAGGATCACCGGTTCACGGTATACACAGGAATTTTGATCTGAGAACAATTTGGGTGGTGACACTCCCGCCACTTCGCTCGCCAGATTATGGCGCCCGCTAAGATCATGTACATCCAATCGGTTATCGTCGCTAGCCAATTCGCTATGTCTGGAATTGCGCACCCGATACGAAGCACGTTTGACTGAAATCTTCTTCCAGTCTAAAACAACTCAAATTACCGCGCCCAGCCAACGGTCGTCGTAACCGGGTCGCGACATCGCACCGGCAAATCGCGCCACGGGTCTGACGGGCGTTCACCGCGGGGCAACTCAAGGAGTCCGCGAGGATGAGGATACCAATGTCGACCCACCCAGGTCCGGCAACGCCGGCCCTTACGACACACTTTGAACCCTACGTGTCAGTTGAGAAGGCCGCTGAGTATCTCGACATCGCACCCAAAACTCTCCTGGAGAAAGCACGTAAGGGCGAGGTTCCGGCATACCCTTGGGGAAATGGAATACGCAAGATATGGCGCTTCAAAATCTCGCAGCTAGACGAGTGGATGGAAAGAAAGCTACACTCGGATCGCCGCCCGCCTCTTTCTGAAAGGAAAGGGTTTCAATGAGAAAGAGGCATACGAGTAAGGGCTTCCTCAGCACGATCCAAAGGAAGTCCGGTGCTGTTTTGGTCTATCGATGGTATGACCCTGGAACTGATGGTCGGCCGACAGAACGCAAGCGTGTACTCGGCTTAGCTAAAGACTTTCGAAGCGAGGCCGCGGCACGGAGAGAGGTTCAGCGTCTTGGTTTGGGTCGCCGATCTGGGGATGGTCCTAGCACCTTCAAGGAACTGGTGGATCACTGGCTGCAGAAAGAGTGCTCAATGGAAACAGATCCTAAGAGCCGCCGAGCTTTCTCAACCAAGGACAACTACCGAAGCTACTTGCGGAGGTGGCTCATTCCCCGATGGGGTGAGGTAGCGCTGGAGGAAGTGAAGGCAATCGCTGTGGAGGATTGGCTCTCACCACTCAAGAAGCCGAACGGGAACGCTCTGGCTCCCGGGACCAAGAAGAAAATCAGAGACCTCATGCACGTTCTCTACGCACACGCCATTCGCTACGAATGGATTGACCACAATCCCATCTCGGCCGTTCGCCAGGGTGGACAGCGTCTGTCGACTCCGAGCCGTCTTAGCGTCGATCAGCTATCCCAGCTCATTTTCGAAGTATTGAAACCGAGGGAGCGCATCATGGTGCTTCTCGATTTCGGTACGGGCCTCCGCAGAGGGGAGTTGAGCGGCGTCAAATGGGAAGATATCGACTTCGGCGAAAGGAAGCTCACTCCCAGGCGCTCAATTGTTAAGCAGCACGTGGGAGCAGTGAAGACGGAGAAGTCGAAGAACTCCATTCCTCTGGACGAAGACCTCCTTGATGAACTGTTCGCTTGGCGACAAGAAACCCCCTATGCCGAGAACAGTGACTACATCTTCGCTAGCCCGAAAATGAAAGGCAAACAACCGTACTGGATGAGTCGCATCATGCAGCACCACATCAAACCTGCGGCGAGCGAGGCAGGAATCGAAATCAAGGGATGGCACACGCTACGCCATTCCTACACCACACTGCTGCGGCAGAATAACGGCGATCCGAAGGTCGTCCAAGGACTGCTGCGCCACAACTCCATCAAAGTGACGATGGACATCTACGATGAAGCGATGTCGGACGAGAAGCAGATGGCGCATAGAAAGGTGCTTCGTTTGGTCACTCGCAAACAAGACCGTACCGTAATGCGTACCGCGTCGGGAACTGGGGTTCCTGCAAGTACTTGATTTTGTTGGCGTCCCCGACGGGATTTGAACCCGTGTTACCGCCGTGAAAGGGCGATGTCCTAGGCCAGGCTAGACGACGGGGACGATTGTAAGGTAGGTAATGAACGTGACAGTTGATCCTAACAAGCCCTTTTGAACGTGTCAAAATTCTTGCAGACGACTATCTTCACCCAGAAGCAGGATTTTGCATCCTCTTGCCGCCGATAAAATCGAATTAAGAGCGCGAGTTTTTTATGCAGGCTCGCCATTGTTAGGAGCCTTCGCTGAGAGGTTTGCTCTTAACTGGGATCGCTACGCAATCAAATTATTCGTTCGAGGTGAAAGTGCCAGATCCGCTTTTTCTTAGTCTCTGGTTTCCCGATTTTTCCGGCCCCGAGATGCTGCCGCACGCTTTCTCGGTGTTGCAGCAGTTCCCTTTTTCCGCGCAGCGTCCGGGGGTCAGTTATCTGGCTGTGCATCCCGTCTCCTGGAGCGAAGCCACGGTGCTGGAGCGGCGCTTCCCTGCCGGCATCGATCCCGGACAAGCCACATTGATTGCGGCGGAACTGGTTCACGATGACTATGCTTATGTCTTCCAGGCTCACTGGGATCTGTGGACGCCGGAGGAAACGAACGCGAACTGGGTGCTTGAACCGGCAACCGTGAAGTTCATCGTGCAGGGACAGGAATTTGACGAGGAAGCCTCACAGCAGACGGGTCACATTCAAATTGATTTCGGTATGGACTCGTACTTCTTGCAGCCTGAAGTTTCGTTGAACGAGCAGACGAAAGCCAAGATTCGCGACAATGTCATCAAACTGGTGGAATTTTCGGCGAACCTGGAAAAGAACAGCGGCGCCAGCTCGCGGCTGCTCTGGTCCGAATCGGAAGACAATCTGGCGCAGAAATTAATTGCGCGGCTGCAGAAAGTGCAATAGTCGGCGTCAAATCATCTAACATCTTTCTCCTTAAATCTGGCCATCGATTGAATCATGTTTACTTCTGTCACCCGCCTTCGAGTTCGGTCATTTCTAAATCTGCCCGCATTCTTATGGATGACTCTGCTTGTGCAGCGCCAGACATTGCGCGCCCGGGGATTTCTCGGCGGACGGTTGCTCGTGGACAATATCCATACTTATTGGACGCTGACTGCGTGGGAAGATGAAAAAACGATGAAGGCATTTCGCGGCTCCGGTTCGCATGCCCGCGTGATGCCGAAACTAATGGAGTGGTGCGACGAAGCTGCATACGCGCATTGGGCTACAGCGAATGAGGCAATTCCAGAATGGCCAGAGGCTTATGAACGTTTGCTGAATGAAGGCAAGCTGTCACGTGTGGCGAGACCATCGGTAAATCATGAGGCACGCCGCTTTCCGCATCCAAGATTACAGCCACTGATTGGACAAAACCTGAAACCGGCGACAAAATTTCGCGAAAAATCGGCAGCGTAAGCAGTTTCCGGAAATTAAAAATCCCCGCCAGATGATTGGCGGGGATTTTTGTTTTCTCACCAAAAGTGCTTTACTTTGTCCTTCCACCTTCAATCTTCAACTTATCCGCCGCCCCTGCTTGTACCGCCGCCAGCCGCGCCGTAAACACGCGGAACGGCGAGCAGGAAACGTAGTTGAGCCCAACCCGATGGCAGAATTCCACCGAGGACGGCTCGCCGCCGTGCTCGCCGCAGATGCCGACCTTCAGGTCCGAACGCGTCTTGCGTCCCCGCTCCGTTGCCATCTTTACCAACTGACCTACACCTTCCTGATCGAGTACGGCAAACGGATCCTGCTTGATGATTCCCTCTTTAAGGTACGTCGGCAAAATTTTGTTGACGTCGTCGCGTGAGAAGCCCCAGGTGGTCTGGGTAAGATCGTTGGTGCCGAAGGAAAAGAACTCCGCCTCCTTGGCAATTTCGCCGGCGACTAAAGCGGCGCGGGGGAGTTCGATCATGGTGCCAACCATATACTCCACGGTGCGCCCCTTCTCTTTGAAAACTTCTTTCGCAACCCGGTTCACGATCGCGGCCTGATTTGCCATTTCATTCACGGTGGCAGTGAGCGGGATCATTACCTCCGGATAAACTTTGACGCCGTCTTTGGCGACAGCGACCGCGGCCTCGAAGATGGCGCGCGCCTGCATTTCTGTAATCTCCGGATACGTAATCCCCAGCCGGCAACCACGATGCCCAAGCATGGGGTTGACTTCGTGAAGTTGCTCGACGCGCTTGAGAAGCACCGGCAACACTTTCTTCAAATCGCCGGCCCCTTTGACTCCATAGTCGCGATACTTGGCCACGAGCGCCTTCTTCTGCTTCGCGTCCATGTATTGAAGAGTCGCGAGATTCACCATCAGCTCTTCCCGTGGCGGCAAAAACTCGTGCAACGGCGGATCCAGAGTCCGAATGGTTACGGGAAATCCGTTCATGGCGCGGAAGACGCCGTCAAAGTCCTTGCGCTGCATGGGCAACAATTTCTTGAGCGCGGCCCGACGGGCATCTTCGGTGTCGGCGAGAATCATGGCCCGCATGTGAGAGATTTTCTCTTCGCCGAAGAACATGTGCTCGGTGCGGCAAAGGCCGATGCCTTCAGCGCCGAACTTCCGCGCATTGAGTGCATCCCGTGGGATGTCGGCATTGGCGCGCACCTTCATCGTGCGATATGGCTCCGCCCAGGTCATAAACTTATCCAGCAACTTCATATCGTTCGGATCCGGCGGGACCGTCTTGACCTGGCCCTTGATCACGCGCCCAGTGGATCCGTCGAGAGCAATCCAATCGCCCTCTCGCAGGACTTGCCCCTTCACGCGGATCTCGCGCTTCTTCTCGTCGACATCGATTTCCTGTGCGCCGGCCACGCAGGACTTACCCATGCCGCGCGTCACCACTGCGGCGTGGCTGGTCATACCTCCGCGAGAAGTAAGAATGCCTGCGGCCGAAACCATGCCTTCGATATCTTCCGGCGAAGTTTCCGCACGCACCAGGATCACTGGTTTCTTCTCGCTGCCATGGCCCGCCATTTTCACTGCATCCTCGGCGGTGAAAGCGATCTGGCCTACCGCGCCGCCCGGAGACGCCGGCAACCCTTTCGCCAGTACGTTCTCGATCTTCACGTCTTTTTCGTCCAGCCGCGGAACAACGAAATAAACTAATTGGTCCGGCTCCGGACGAAAGATCGCTTCTTCTTTCGTGATCAGCCCTTCTTCGACCATCTCGATGGCAATTCGCACTGCCGCCAATCCGGCGCGTTTGCCGTTGCGGGTTTGCAGCATGTAAAGTTTGCGATCCTGAATGGTGAACTCGAAATCCTGCATATCTTTGTAATGCTTCTCCAAACGAGTGGTAATCTCGCGGAGTTGATTGAAGACATCAGGCATGATCTTTTCAAGTTCGCCGATTTCGACCGGCGTGCGTACTCCTGAAACCACATCCTCGCCTTGCGCGTTCAGCAGGAACTCGCCGTAAAACTCTTTGGCGCCGGTCGAGGGGTTGCGTGTAAAACCAACACCGGTGCCGCTGGTGTCACCTAGATTGCCGAACACCATCGCTTGAACGTTGACGGCCGTGCCGAGCATGTCGTCGATATTGTTGAGGCGGCGATAGGTTTTGGCGCGCTCGTTTTGCCAGGAACGAAACACCGCGTCCCGCGCCATCACCAGTTGCTCGTGTGGATCTTGCGGAAACTCACGCTTGGCGTGTTTCTTGACGACCTTCTTGTATTCCTCAATCACTTCCTTGAGCGCCTTCGCGTCAAGTTCGGTGTCGAGCCGGGCTTTCCTCTGTTTCTTCTTGGCGTCAAATACTTCTTCGAACTCGACCTTGTCGATTTCCAGCACAACGTTGCCGAACATTTGGATCAAGCGCCGGTAGGAATCCGCGGCAAACCGCGGATTGTTAGTGCGCTTGGCCAGCGCTTCCACGCTCTTATCGTTCAAGCCCAGGTTGAGAATCGTATCCATCATGCCCGGCATGGAGAATTTTGCGCCCGAGCGCACGCTCACCAGCAGTGGATTTTCGCCGCTTCCGAGTTTCTGACCTTGCAGCGCTTCCAGCTTGGCCAGCGCTTCGTCCATCTGCCGCTCGACTTCCTTGGAGGTCGCACCCGACTTCATGTACTCGCGGCAAGCCTCGGTCTGAATGGTGAATCCAGGAGGTACGGGCAAGCCCGCATTGGTCATCTCAGCCAGGCCGGCGCCCTTGCCGCCAAGGTCTTCTTTCATTTTGCCGTGGCCATCAGCCTTGCCGCCGCCGAAGGAGTATACATATTTAGTTTTCGAATTCTTGCTTTCGCGTACTTCCGCTTCGGGGAGAGTAATCGTCGCCATATCCGTCCTTGATTGAAATTTTACTGTTTACTGCACGTGCTCGAGTCCACACGGGACCAGTCCGCGCTCTTCCGTACGAAATAGCTCACACGGTAGTGACGGTCATCGAGCCGTTCAAATGTGAATCGCTGGCTGGGAGCGGATGCGCTGCCCAACGTGTCTCCCTCCCATTGTAACCGCCGCGATGCGAAAAGAGAGTCCCATCCATTCGAGCGAAACACGCGCACGCCGCCGGTGGAATCCTGCGCAATCATTACGAAATTCTTCGCTGCGGAATCCCAGCCCCACTCGGCTAGCGAGTGATAGTTGAATGGCGGTTTGTCATCGTGCTGGAACAAGATCCAGCTGCCGTCGAGTTCGGATGTGAAATGCTGGCTCGCGTCAATCGATTTTCCGGAAGAATCGAATTTGCCGGAGCACTCCCAATCGCCCAGAAAAAAAGCGAGAGGAGATAATGCCGGCTTTATTTGATTCTCCGCGAGTTGGGCAAAAGAAGAGGAAAACAGGGGACAAATTGCAACCATCAACACGAATGCGCGAACTGAGGATTTACCTATACTTTTCGTCGTCATCATTAATTATTACGCTGCGCGCGGGCCTTCTTTTCCTTCAGTTACGATTTCGGAAAAGTCAGCGATGGTGGAGAATTCTTTTAATAGTGTTCGCAGGAGTGCCAGGCGGTTGGCGCGCACGCGTGCGTCATCGACCATCACCATAACTTTATCGAAGAACTTGTCCACCGGTTCGCGTGCTGTAGACAGCAAACGCAACGCGTCTAAATATTCTTTCTTGCTTCGATGTTTTTCGACCGTTACTCCAGTCCGTTCCAGATAGGAAATCAGATTTTTTTCTTCCTCAGAAGAATCCGGCAGGGATTCGACTTTGGCGGCAGGTTCAATTCCCTTCTCTCCAGCCTGTCGCAAAATATTCCGCATGCGCTTGCCGGCAGCGCCAATCGCCTGAAATTCCGCCATGTGCATGACTTGCTTCACAGCCTCGGCTCGCGCAACGGCATCCACTACATCGTCGGCATCAGCGGCCAGCACAGCTTTCACCACGTCATACGAATATCCGCGCACATCTTTCAGGTAAAACTCCAGGCGCTCGCGGAAGAAAGCTCGAACCGTCTCATGGAATTTTTCCGAATCGACAAACTTCTTCTCCGCCGCCGATCCTTTGTATCCGGCGCGCGCATCCCGCATCAGATCGCCAAGCCGGAGCGGCAACTTCTTTTCTGCAATGATCCTGACAATGCCATTCGCCTGCCGCCGCAGGGCAAACGGATCCTTCGATCCACTCGGCAGCAATCCCAGCGAAAACATGCCGGCGATCGTGTCCGCTTTGTCTCCAATGGAAAGCACCGAACTTTCGATCGACCGCGGAACATCATCTTCTGCCGACTCGGGTTTGTAGTGGTCGTAAATCGTATCCGCAATGGCGAGCCGCGTAGCTTCCGGCAGGCCGGCATCCAGCGCCTGCACCCGCGCATAAAGCCCGCCAACAATGCCCTGCAACTCAGTAAACTCTTTCACCAGTTCGGTGGTGAGGTCCGTCTTTGCCAGGCATACGGCTTTGTGAATCACACCCGCGCGAACCGCAATTCCATCCTGCTTAATAATTTCGCTCAGCCAACTGCACAAACGCTGTACGCGTTGCGTTTTGTCGTAATAGCTCCCTAGGTCTTTCTGGAAGGTGACATTTCTCAGCGAATCAAAACGCTCCAGCAAAGACCGCTTCTGATCCGTCTCCCAGAAAAAGCGCGCATCGTTGAAGCGCGCGCGCAGCACGCGCTCGTTGCCATGGCGAATGAGTCCCTGCGGATCTCCATCCGTATTCAGAACAGCCAGAAAATGCGGCAGCAGCTTGCCGTTCGCATCTTCGAGCGCGAAATATTTCTGGTGATCGCGCATCACTGTGACCAGCACTTCTTCCGGCAGCGCCAGAAATTGGGGATCGAATCCTCCGAGGATTACCGAAGGAAACTCTGTGAGATTCACCACGCTATCGAGCAATGATTTGTCTTCCCGCCAGCGCGCGCCCGGAATCGTTCGTGTGGCTGCGTCGAGTGCCTTGCGAATCTGTTGCTCGCGATCTTCGCGCCCCAAGACTTTAGCGGCACGCAACGCATCCACGTAGCCCGAACCTGCGCACGTTATTGTCACCGCGCCGGGCGACAGGATTCTGTGTCCACGCGAAACGTTCCCGGCCTGGATTCCGTCGAACTCCAACGGAATTGTTTCACCATCGAGCAGCGCAACTATCCAGCGCACCGGTCGTACAAAGCGCTCATTCTGCTTGCGCCAGTACATGTTTTTTGGCCAGTAAATCGAAGCAATCTCTTTGGGAAGATTTTCGACGAGAATTTCCGCGGCGGTCCGGCCCTTCTTCGTCACCTTCGCGGAAAGATAGTCGCCCTTTGCAGTAGTGATCGTCTCCAGTTGCGAAACTTCCACCCCAGACTTCTTGGCGAAGGCATGTGCGGCGGGCGTTGGCTGACCGTCCTTATAGGCAATTTTCGTCGCGGGGCCAGTAAGTTGCTCGGTCACATCTGATTGAGACGTCGAAATCCCTTCTGCCCTTACAGTCAGTCGCCGAGGAGTTGAAAAAGTCTCTACCTTTGAAGCTGTCGGATACAAGCCGTGATCGAGGAGCAGCTTGGCGACACCTGCGCCCAGGACTGTCTCGGCATTTTCAATCATGCGCGCCGGAATTTCTTCGCAACCGATTTCGAGCAGAAGATCTGGCATAACTTATTTCGTTTTCCTAATTTTCTTCGCGGTTATATGTGGTTACGATTCGACTGGCGCTAATTTTTCGTTTCAGATTTCTTCTGTCTGGCAGGTGCAGGCTCCTACGGCGTTTCTGCCACCGGCTCACTCTTTTGCTGATCCACCCATGCCTTCGCAATTCCCACTGCCAGCGCGCGCACCCGCGCAATTACTCCCACGCGCTCGGTCACGGAAATCGCACCCCGCGCATCAAGGATGTTGAACAGGTGCGAGCACTTCAAGCAAAGATCGTATCCAGCAAGCAGCGGAAATCGCGACGTATCCGGGTGCCCCGTCCTCGTCTCCGCGTCTTTTGCGGAGACAGGGCGGGATTTTTGACTGCTCGTCAACTCCCCATACCTCTCCAGTAGCCCTTTGCACTCCGCTTCATACAACTCGAAGTGCTTCCAGGTCTTCTCCACATCCGCATCTTCAAAGTTGTAAACCGAAAACTGCTGCTCATCTGCCAACCGCACATCGCCATACTTCACATCATGTCCAGTTTCCGGATCGCGGGCCCACACGATGTCATAAATCGAATCCACATCCTGCAAGAAAGCCGCGATGCGCTCCAGCCCATACGTCAGTTCAGCGGAAATCGGAAATAAATCCACCCCACCGCACTGCTGGAAATAAGTAAACTGCGTAATCTCCAGCCCATCGAGCATCACCTGCCAGCCCACACCCCACGCACTCAGCGTCGGGGCCTCCCAGTTATCTTCTTCAAACTTGATATCGTGCTGCCGCAGGTCGATCCCAATCGCGCCCAGCGACTCCAGATACAACTCTTGCACATTCTCCGGCGGAGGCTTCAGGATTACCTGCAGCTGCATGTGCTTGAACAGCCGGTTCGGATTCTCGCCATAACGCCCGTCCGCTGGCCGGCGCGACGGCTGCACATACGCCACCTTGTATGGCTTCGGCCCGAGCACGCGCAGAAACGTCTCCGGCGCCATCGTCCCTGCGCCCACTTCCACGTCGTAAGGCTGCTGCAACACGCATCCGTGCTCCGCCCAAAAGGCTTGCAGGCGCAGAATGAGTTCCTGAAAGGTTAGCGGATTAGCATCGGAAGGAGTCATGAATCGCAGGCGAACCCAAGCTCAAGCAGGCAAGGGATGATTGTAACGGAAGTCGCAGTGGAACGTCAGCAGCTTTGGATTGCTCAGTATTGGCTGAAAGTGTTTACAGACTACCAATTGTTAGTCAAGGTTCAAACCGCATGTCGTAACCAGCTCGCCGAACATCCCCGAAACTCGCTCTATCCTGCGGCCTGCCAAAAACAACACGACCATCAGAACCAGGTTGAGTGACTCAATCAACCCGGCACAACTGCGTTCTCAAAGGGATGGCTTTCATGGCAGGAATTGTAGCTTAGGATCAATGATCGCCGACCCGCTCCAGCATCCCCGCCGTCACCAGCTTCTTCTCAATATGCCGTTGCAATATCTGCATCAAGAATTTGCGTAAATCAGCCCCTTGAGCCTTCGGCCATGCCATCGCGGCAAAATTCTCCACCGGAGTCCGAAACATCAGCGCCGCCAGTGCTCGCGAGTCATTTGAAATCTCGGAGGACGCCAGCCGCTTGTCGTCTACGCACATCAGACCATCGGCCAGCGCGTGAAAGTAAGCTCTGCTGCCGTTCAAACTTCGCCCGCAAACCACGCACTCCGTCAACTCCGGCAGAAATCCCACCAGCCGGGTCAGCCACAGATCGAAATACGTGACCGGCATCCATATTTCATCGCCCGTTATCACTTGCAGCACCGAGAGCGTAAGACGGAAAATCGCGTCATTGACTTCATGATCAGGCAGCAGTTCATCGAGCAATTCGGCCAAATGAGCCAGCCCAACGGCGCGGGCGTAACCAACTTCCGTCGCCATCGGAGACGCCAGCACCTCGCACGCATCCAAGCGCACAAGTTCCTGCCGTTCGCGCACGTCATAAAATGCGCGCACATGCGTCATGGGTTCGAGCGCGCCGCCGAACCGCCTCTTCGATTTTTTTGCCGACCGCGCTACGCCGCGCACTTTCCCTTCCGCGCGCGTAAACAGCGTGACCAGCAAATCGGCCTCGCGCAGCGGATAGGTACGCAGCACGATCGCCTCAGTTTCTCGCAATGCCATGGAAATTCAACGATCCCGGAATGATTGTATAAGGATGAGTAAACCGGTTGGGCCGAACCCAGATCAGTCATACCTAAGCAGCAAGCTTGCCGGGTAAACCTGGTTCAACTTCGATTCGCTTCGCGCAGCCGTGCAGCCGCATCTTCAGGAGTAATGTCGCGTTGCGCTCTTGCCAACATTTCATAGCCCACCATAAACTTGCGCACCGTCGCCGAGCGCAGCAATGGCGGATAAAAGTGAGCGTGAAAGTGCCATTCCGGATGGCTGTGTCCATCGGACGGGCTCTGATGAAATCCCATCGAATATGGAAAAGATGTTTGGAACAAATTGTCGTAGCAAGTAGTCAGGCGCTTGAGAATTTCCGCCAGGCCATCCCGTTCCTCTCCGCTAAGTTCTGGAAACGCACCTAAATGGCGCTTCGGAATCACGATGGTTTCAAACGGCCAAACTGCCCAGAAAGGAACGATCACGGAGAAACACTCGTTCTCCATCACAGTGCGCTCTTTTCGTTTTAGTTCCTGATCCAAATAATCGCAAAGCAAACATGAGTGTTGCGCGACAGAATATTCCTGCTGCGCACTCTGCTCTTTGGCGGGCAGGTCAGGCACGCTTGAACTGGCCCAAATCTGGCAGTGCGGATGCGGATTGCTCGCCCCCATCATCTCGCCACGATTTTCAAAAATCTGCACATAGGCAAGCGAGGGATGAGCGCTCAATTCCGCATGCTGTTCGACCCACACATCGACCACGCGGCGAATCTCGGGCGCCAGCATGCGCGCGAGCATGAGATTGTGCTTTGGCGAAAAACAAACCACACGGCAAATTCCCGACTCGCTATGCCTGATAAACAAGCCTTGTTCGCCGCCACTTTCTTCAATCAAATCGGGAATGAGCGCGGGATAGTCGTTGTCGAAAACCAATGTTCCGTTGTAGCCGGGATTGCGAACTCCTGTGGCCCGAGTGTTTCCGGGACACATATAGCAAGCCGGGTCATACTCCGGCTGGCTTACAACATTTGCCGCCTCAACCTGCCCCTGCCAGGGACGTTGCGTCCGCTGCGGCGAAACCAGCACCCACTCATGGGTAAGCGGATTGAAGCGCCGGTGAGCATGGTTTTTGAAATCAAATGTCGGCATGAAAGATTTTTTTCTTCAGAAGAAAATTAAGCCGTCACCTCGGTTGCGCCATCGCTGGCAGAGACTACTAATATCTGTGGCGCAAGTCCAGTTCTGCTCTCATATTCTTTCGCCATCGCGTTCTGGAACTGTTCCACCGTTTCATTCGCAACCAAGTTAATTGTGCTCCCTCCAAATCCTCCTCCCGTCATGCGCGAACCGCACACTCCATCCTGTTTCTCTGCCAGCTCCACCATCAGATCCAACTCCCTACAACTTACCTCGTAGTTATCCCGCAAACTGCGATGCGATTCCTCCATAAGTTTCCCCAGCGCAGTCACATCTCCATTTTGCAATGCGGCCGAAGCATTCAACACGCGTGCATTTTCGCTCACCACATGGCGGCATCGTCGGTAAATTTTTTCAGGCAATTCACGCCCATAGCGTTCCAGGTCGGATAATTCCACGTCACGCAGCGATCGAACTCCAGGCAGCTTGCCCGCCAACAGCCGAACACCCTCTTCGCATTCGGCGCGCCGTTGGTTGTACTCGCCGCCCGCGTGGGCATGTTTGATCATCGTGTTGCATATCACAAGGCTCACACCGGCAGGTAGCGGCAAGAGCCGGTATTCCAGAGAGCGGCAATCTAATTCAAGCGCATGACCCGCCCGCCCGCAGCAGGAGATGAATTGATCCATGATGCCAACTCGCGCGCCCACAAATTCATTTTCCGCCCGCTGGCATAAGCGGGCCAGCTCCGCGCGATCCATTGACAAGCCGGAATTCGTCAGCATGGCAAGGCCCGCGGCAACTTCAATCGCCGCCGACGAACTTAAGCCTGCGCCCATGGGAATGTCCCCGCAAACCAGCAGATCGGCGCCTTGCATGCGATATCCGGCGCTCGCGGCCACGCGCGCGACTCCTTGGATGAAGTCGCTCCAATGATGCCTGCTGCTCCCCGACGAATCTGCCAGATCGAACTCGATCTCTTCCGAAAAATTAGCGGAATAAACCCTGACGGTGCTGTCGTTGCGAGGCGCAATCGCAGCCCAGACGTGAAAGTTGATCGCAACCGGCATTACGAAGCCGGAGTTGTAATCGGTGTGCTCGCCGATTAAATTAATGCGGCCGGGGGCGCGGAAAACACGTGCCGGCCCACTGTAGTGCCGGCAGAATTGGGCATAGACTTCCGCTCGGTTCATGGAATCAGTTCATCTTACATGGCGATTTCAAGAAAGATGAGAACTGTCCCTACCACAATTTGCACTCATCCTCGATGATGAACCTCAAACCTAATCCTGCTGATTTTTAGCCCTGGCATAATACCCCGCGCGAGTCTGAATCTTGTAACTCTGCTTCGATTTGATCTCCAGCTTGCGGTAGCCGCCATCCTGGTTCGTATTGGTCGAGGTATATCCAATGCTGTACTGGCTGCGCAGTTCGGCCGCGATTTGGTCAAAAGCTTCTTTCAGCTTGTCGAACTTGTTCCCCACATTAATCACTCGTCCGCCGGTTTCTTCGGTCAGCTTGCGCATCTCGCTTTCGCCGGAGTAGCCCACGCCCATGCTGAAATACTGCCCGCGGTCCGCGCACAGCAGAACATAAATAATCGCATCCGCTTTTTGCGCAGCCTCAATGGCATCCTTAATCTTAAGTTTGCTGCCTTCGTCCTCGCCATCGGTTAGCAGGACCATCGCCTTGCGTCCTACCTCTTTGGAGAGCATCTCGTTGGCCGAAAGGTAAACCGCGTCATAGAGAACGGTGCCCGGGGTGTTGTGGGTCGGCACCGGGCCGCCTCCCAGTCCGGGTATGCCGCCGCCGCTCGATACCCCGCTGTTGATCTTCACTTTATTCAGTGCCGCTTGCAGTCGATGAACATCGCGCGTGTAATCCTGCACCAGCTCCGACTGAATGTCGAAATCCATCACGTAGGCCAGATCTTTGTCGGTAAGAATCTGCCGGAGAAAAGCCCCTCCTACCTCCTTCTCCATATCCAGCACGCGAAGCTGGCTGTAGGACGTGTCGATCAGGATTCCCAGGGTGAGCGGCAGGTTCGATTCCGCGGTAAAGTACTTGATGGTCTGCGGCTTGCCATCCTCGGCCACGGTGAAATCGTCTTTGGTCTGGTTGGGAATCAGCGCTCCATGTTTATCTTTGACGTTAAAGAAGACGCCCACCAGGTTGACGTTTGCCCGGATTGTTTCATCAGACTTCTCGGTGTCCGATTGCTGCCCATTCGACTGTTGCGCATTCGAGGATTGAGAGGCGTCCGAATTCTGGGCAACGGCCCGAGGCACACCTGAAATCGACGCCAAAAACACCGAAGCTAAAAAGACCGCAGCTAATGAGAAACGAACGGCGGCTGAGGCGGGCAAGCGTCTTCGGTAAGCGGATAATCGAAACATGGAGGATTCCTTTTTAGGCTTTTTGTTAGTCTAATCCTGAAGAGAGTTAGATGCACCAAACTGTAAGGTTCAGGCATCCCAAGCTAAGGATGGAGCAGTTTATTTTTCTGTCCGCTAAAATAGCTTGCGAACCAGGGATAGCCAGTTGCCGAAAGGCTGGACGGGAGTCTTAGATGACGGTTTTGGATAAGAAACAGAAAGTGGGGCACGCTGGTTGTGAAGTACACAACAAAACCGCACGTCATAACAATGGCCTTACTTTGGTCGGATGGTTGACCGCCGTAATTGCTGTCGCGTGCCTTTTCGGCTACTTGAGCGTTAGCACTCCCAGCATTTTCGCGCAGAATGGCGCAAGCCAGACGCAACAAAGCTCGCCAGCCCAGGCCCAGCCTGCCCAAACTGGAGACATTCCGGACGCCCCCACCGTCCAACCCTCAGCCACTCCTCCGCCTGAGCCGTCACCGCCAGCTCCCAAGCCGGAAGAGAAAAAGCCGGCCCCAAATCTTAATCCCTGGACCAATCAGCCGAATCCAAACTCATTCCCCGCCGATTCGACTCCTGCTCCAACCGACGACACTGCGCCGCCCATGCCGCCGGTAAGAACCTTGCCCCCGGGAACCACGAAAAAAACGGACTCGCAGGAAGATATTTACACCCTCGTCGTTCACACCAATTTCGTGCAGCTCCCAGTCACCGTAAAAGACCGCGACGGCCGCATGGTCGATGGTCTTTTGCCCACGGATTTCGTGGTCAAAGAAAATGGCGTAGTACAGAAGTTAAGCTACTTCAGCGCCGATCCATTCGCCCTTTCGGTAGCGATCGTGCTCGATCTCGGCATGCCCGACGTGGACGTGCAAAAAGTAAACCGCACCTTTTCCGCGCTGGTCGGAGCTTTTGCTCCTTATGACGAGGTTTCGGTCTATACCTACAGCAGCACCGTCACCCAGGTTAGCGACTTCATGGGCGCGAACCAGAAGCTCACTGCTTTGTTGAACCAGATGAAGACGGAACGCGGCCATAATAACGGCGTCCCGGTCCTAAGCGGCCCGCTGGCGCCCAATGGCCCGATCATCAATGGCGTGCCTGTGGGCAGCCCCACGGAGCCGGTCTATACCCCGCCAAAAGAATCGCACGTTCTGAACGATGCCATCCTGCGCGCCGCGCTTGACCTGCGCAAACGCAACCGCGCCCGCCGCAAAATTATCTTTGTCATCAGCGACGGCCGCGAGTACGGTAGCTCAGCCAGCTATCGCGACGTGCTGAAGATGTTGCTCTCCAATGAGATTCAGGTGAGAGCGGTCGCGGTCGACAGCGCCGCGCTGCCGGTTTACGGGAAAATCGAACGGCTGCATCTGCCGAAGGAAGGCTACGGCGACATTCTGCCAAAATACGTTTCCGCTACCGGCGGTGCGCCGGTTTACAAAGAACTGACGCGCAATGCGATCGAAGATATCTATGGGCAAGCCATGAGCGAGGCCCGCAATCAATACACCCTGGGATATACCCCAACTCGGCCTAAAACGCCCACATCGGTCCCCTATCACGGCATCGAGGTGCTCGTAGACCGGCCCGGATTGAAAATTTATGCCAAGGATGGATATTATCCCGCCGTGGCGCGGTAACCCTCGTGAATGGTTCACTTTAAGAGCGGAAGTCACCTAGGTAACCTGCTGGCCATCGGCGCGTGTGATATAAAAGCCCGAAGCCCCCAATAGGGATATTTTGGTGCGCGGAGAGGTGTGTCGCCGCGCTATTTGAGGAAAGCCTTGAGTTTCATCAACTTCGCAGCCCGCGAGATCAACTGCAAAATCGTGTACTACGGCGCCGGGTTAGGCGGCAAAACCACGAACCTGCAAGTGATCTATCAGAAGACCGCGGAACAGCAGAAGGGCAAGATGATCTCTCTTGCCACCGAAACCGAACGTACCCTGTTCTTCGATTTTCTGCCTTTGGATCTCGGCTCGGTGCGCGGCTTCAAAACCCGCATCCACCTCTATACCGTTCCCGGGCAAGTCTTCTACGACGCCAGCCGCAAGCTCATTCTGCGCGGGGTCGATGGCATCGTCTTCGTCGCTGACTCGCAGGAGCAGCGCATGGACGCCAATGTGGAAGCCCTCGACAACCTGATGTCGAACCTGAAAGAGCATGGCTACGACTTCAATAAAATTCCCTACGTCTTGCAACTCAACAAGCGCGATTTGCCCAATATTCTTTCGCCGGAAGCGTTGAACAAAGAACTCCGCAAGAAAAATGAAGCTGTGGTCGAAGCGGTAGCCTTCCAGGGCACCGGCGTATTCGAAACCCTGAAAGAAATCGCCAAGCAGGTTCTTACCGAACTAAAAGCCGGCAGCTAGCCCTATCTCGCCTTTACCATCCTGAGCGAAGAAGGAACCCTCCACCGCACCATGCGATCTTTAACTTTTATTGCAAAGAACTGTAAAGATCATGGCCTTTTTCCTCCAACTGAGCCAATCTAGGCATTTAGCGGATGACGTTTCAATGCGTTGAATGGCAGCCGTTGCGGTATCCTAAGATCGTGCAGATAAGTGCTGCTTCTTTTCGGGAGATACAGTTCATGTTTCGCGGTAGAGTCCGCCATTTTCGCTTGAACAGAATCGCGCTGGGAGTTGCCCTGCTCGCGTTTCCCTGTGGAGCTTCCGCCCAGCACGGCGGGGGCGGGCACATCGGCGGTTCGGCGGCTGGTGGCGGCGGTTTGAGCGGAGGAAATCACGCGAGCGGTGTCGATCAGAAAGATGACCTCAAGAGTTTTCACGACGTACTGGCGGCGCAGGCGAGCGGTGAGCAGGCAGCCGCATACCGGGTGATGTTAAAGAGCACGGTCGCGGCGAGTGTGGAATTGAAAGCTTTGGAAGAGCAGGCCGGAAAAGAAAATGATAAACCGGCGCTTGCCAGCCGCGACAAAACGCTGGCAGACGCATTGGAAACAGCGCGAACGCTGAATAAAAAATTCCAGGAGGGGTTTTCCAGCCAGCAGAAATCCTTACTGAAAGAAATCATCAAAAGGCTGGGCAAGACGGATTCGGAGCTCGGACAACAATCCAAGGCGGTCGATCAGGCTGTCGAGGCGAATGCCGCGAGTTCGGTGATGACGGGTTCGGCTCAGAACCTCGATCATGCGCTTGCGGATTTTCAGCGCGCGCAAGTCGATCTGGGCGAAGAGATGAGCATCAATACCGGAAACGGCGTGCAGGATTTCACTTTTAATCTCACCCCGGTGAAAAACTCGGTGGACTTTGCCGGCGCAAACATGGCGATTACGACATCCGGTACGGTGATGAAGGGCGCAGCGGCAGGCGGAGAGAACGCTTTTGCGGTGCAGTTGACGGAGGATATTTCCGATCTCCAAATTGCAATTCCCAACGTGCTCCGCTCGCAGCTCAACAAGAACGACAATTGTGGAGAGCGGATCGCGATCCTCACTGCGGAGCTTACTCCTCAAGAGCAGTCAGCGCTGATAGTGGAGCAAGTGCATTTTGAGCGCTGGGCATGCACCACGACGTTTGGAAGGCAGAGCGCAAACGAAATTGTGGAAGGCAATGGCACGATTACATTGAAGTTGATGCCTGCGGTCGCCGACGGCATGCTGCATGTAACAGCCCAGATTACGCATGTTGATGCCGGAGGCCTGGTGGGTGAGTTGTTGCGCTCGGGATCGATGGACGAACAGATGCGCGATAAAACCGCGGACACGATTCTCGCCATCATGCGCCAGGGCGGAGAGTTCAAAACATCACTTCCTGCGGGCGCAAGAAGTTATGCAACTTTGCGCTCTGCCCAGTTTTCGGAGGCAGGTTCGGGCAGGTTAATGCTGAAGATGAATGGAGATATCCGCGTGCCTGACGACAAACTAGCCGGGTTGACCGGGGAATTGGGGCAGGCGTCGCAGGTACAATCGGTACCGGGCCCGTTGTTGACCAGGCCCGCCACGCCGCAGGAAGCAGTTTCGCGTTAAAGCTGCTTAGAAAATGCCTCTCTGCTAATCTTGAAGTCTTAATTTTCCCGGACGCACCTTTCACTTGCGCAAACTCCTTTTCATTGCTGCTTTGCTTCCCCTGCTGGGCGCGGCGGGATGGTGGTATTTCCGCGCACAGGCGTTGCCTGATTACGGTCCGGCCTACCGCGAATATGCCTACGTAAGCAACGGCAAAAGCAATACCGTCAGCGTCATCGATCTGCGAACGTTCGAACTGGCAAAGACCATTGCCGTGGGCATTGCGCCGACCGGGATTATCGCGAACAGCAAAAAAAACGAAATTTATGTGGTGAACTCCGGGTCGAATAACATCAGCATCATCGATGCGGAAAAGAACGCGGTTGTAGCTACCATCGGAGTCCATGGGAAGCCGTATTTTATTGATGTTTCACAGGACGGCAAGCGGGCTTACGTAGCGAATGCGGGCTCGGCGAATGTCTCGGTGATCGATATCGAGAAGCGCATTGTGATCGGAAATGTGCGCGTAGGTTCTGCGCCGGGACTAGCGCGGGTCTCTCCCGATGGATTCACTGTAGTGGTGTCGAACCGGGGGGATAATTCCGTTTCGCTGATCGACACGAAATCGCTTCGCGTACGGGCGACATTGCCGGTATGCCAGCAACCGGAGGACATTGCGATTTTGCCGGATTCCCGCAAGGCTTTTGTAGCCTGTTCTGCCTCGTCACAGGTCGCATCCATTGCGTTGGCCAGCGCCGATGGAAGCGCAAAGGATCAAGTGCTGGCATTGCTCGATGTGGGACGAACGCCGGTGAATCTGGCGCTGAAGCCCGATGGCGGTGAATTGATGGTTTCCGATTTTGATGCGGACAGTATTTCGATCATCGAAACCGGAAGCGATGAAGTCGGCAGCAGCGCTCTGGTGGGGCAGCATCCCGCGCACGGCATTGTGACGCTGGATAATTCCAGGCTCTATGTAAGCAATTTCGGATCGGATAGTGTTGCGGTGTATGACATCGATCTGGGCAAACGCATCGCCACCATGCAAGTGGGAAGCCGTCCCGATGGCCTCGCGCTATCGCAGGATCAACAATATCTGCTGGTGCTGGATACACAGTCAGGTGACGTAACCGTAATCCAGAAACGCAATCCGCGGAAACTTGAGCCGACAGAATACTCGCTGATGACCATGATTCCCGTAGGCATGCAGCCCAATGCAATTACGGTGAAAGCGTTTATGATAAGCAAACCCGTAGCAACGAAATGAGACTGCTAAACCGCAGGCTCGGATTTGAAAGGGCGCGGCATCCCGCCGCGCCGTAAAGATTCAAAATGAATCCGGCTTTAGCCGCTGGGTGGGACAATTCTCTGGATATCAGGCCGATACCGGTTTGCCGCAAAATTTATCGAGCGCCGTTTTAAGTTCAGCCGCAATGGCTCCGGCTTCACGGGACTCGATGTCGCGCCGCGGCATCATGTAAACCAGTTGACCATCGCGCAGAATGGCAATCGACGGAGAAGACGGCGGTTGGCCGGTAAAATAACTGCGGGCACGTTCCGTGGCTTCAGTATCTTGTCCGGCGAAAACGGTAAACGATTTGTCGGGGTGCGCGGCATTTTGCAGCGCCATACGAACCGCAGGGCGCATCCGTCCGGCGGCGCATCCGCAAATGGAGTTCACAACTACAAGCGCCGTTCCGGGTTGGGGCTTAAGGGCATTATCGACTTGTTCAGCTGTGCGAAGTTCTTCGATTCCCAGGCGGGTCAGTTCTTCACGCATTGGGATGACCATGATTTCTGGATACATTTGCGTACTCCTTCGATTCGACTGTGTATGAGAAACTTTAATGTAATTTCATTCTAAACCACAGCCGAGCTTGTTTGAGTTCTAATGCCGTTCAGGCAACCTTGCGGGAAATTGAGGCACCGAAATCACAGCCTGATGGGCGGTTCGATTTGCAGGCGAACAGGCGTAGAGTTGTGAAAAGCCAAACTGGAGGAACATTCACTGATGCACAAACGATCACGATTTCTAAGCTCGTGGTTACTGGCCGCCGCGATGACGGCCGCGGTCGCTGGCACAGCTTGCGGGCATCACCATTACCGGGTTTATGACCCTTACTACAGCGACTATCACGTGTGGAACGACGATGAAGTCGTCTACTACCAAACCTGGTCTCGCGAAAATCATCGCGACGAACACCGCGATTTTCGCAAGCTACCTCCCGAGGAGCAGAAGGAATACTGGACCTGGCGGCACAGTCACGGCGACCATCACTAGGCTGAAATTTGAGATTTTGCAGGAACGGGCGGGCGCGGATGCGCTCGCCCTTGGTTTTTGGGGTGGTTTCCGCGCCCACAGCGTACAATTACCAAGCCCGGTGAGAATGCTCCGGCAGATTTAAGTCAACGCTCCGGTCTGGATAAAAGAAAAATCCGAGCGCTCGTTGACAATTCCCGGCTTCCACAGGCAAACTACCCCATCTGCTGCTTGCGGCTTGCGGCAAGCCCTAACGGGCTACTTCGAGGGACAGGTGCGGGTCTAAGACGTCATCATTGCCATGGAGCAACAGGTTTCTTATACGCTCGATTCCACTTTGGAAACTGTGGACAGTGCGGAGGAAAAAGCTAACCGCATTGCAACTGAATTGGGCTTTAAGGAAGACGAAATCATGCAGATTTCCATGGCCGTCCGTGAGGGCGCGGTGAATGCCGTATTGCACGGCAACAATTACGCACCCGACAAAAAAGTGACTCTGGCTTTTCAGCGAACGCCTGAAGATCTGGTCATCACGATCCGCGATCAAGGCAGAGGG
>Ga0224568_1000062_pt1 | contig 21573 bp, 11 predicted proteins | sample CLU5metagenome_FD_182727 | JGI IMG/M metagenome (GOLD analysis project Ga0224568, IMG submission 182727) | Spruce litter microbial communities from Bohemian Forest, Czech Republic - CLU5 | ecosystem: Environmental > Terrestrial > Plant litter > Unclassified | place: Czech Republic: South... | reverse complement strand
CAGGCTGCCCGCGACCTTGCTGCCAGTGATCAGGCTGCCAGTGACCTCGCTGCCAGGGCGGACGCGATGCCGCTGTTCGGGCCGGGCGTGCTGGCGTGGCCAGTGGCTGCACGGTCGGCGGAAGGGCTGGCCGGTCAGGCCGGGCGGCTGGCCGGCTGGATACGGACCAGGCCAAGCCTTGATCCGGCCGACGTGGCATGGTCACTTGCCACGACCAGGTCGGTGTTCGAGCGCCGGGGGGTAGTGATCGGCGCGGATCGGGACGAGATGCTGGCCGGCCTGGTCAGGCTAGCCGGTGCAGATCACAAGGACGAAGTGATCCGTGCGGCCGGCGCCGGTACACAGCACGAGGACAGCGTGATCTGTGCGGCCGCGGCCACCGCGGGCCGGGTGGTGTTCGTATTCCCTGGGCAGGGATCGCAGTGGCTGGGAATGGGCCGGGAGCTGATGACATGCTGCCCGGTGTTCTCGGCACGGCTGGCCGAGTGCGGCCAGGCGCTGGCCCCGCACATTACCTGGGACCTGATGGAGGTGCTGACCGGCGCGGCGGGCGCGCCGGGCCTGGACGCCGCCGAGGTCGTGCAGCCAGTGCTGTGGGCGGTGATGGTGTCATTGGCGGCGGTGTGGCAGGCGTCCGGCGTAATACCGGACGCGGTAGTAGGGCATAGCCAAGGCGAGATCGCCGCCGCGACCGTGGCCGGGATGCTGTCGGTTGCGGACGCCGCGAGGGTGGTAGCGGTGCGCTCCCGCGAGCTGACCAGGCTGGGCGCCGGCGGCGGGATGGTATCGGTGGTGATGCCAGCCGCAAGCGTCGAGGAGCTGATAGCGCGGTGGGGCAACCGGCTGGCGATCGCGGCTGTGAACAGCCCGGGCGCGACCGTGGTCTCCGGCGACACGCAGGCGCTGATGCAGTTCGAAGCCGAACTCGCGGCGCGGCACGTGCTGCGGTGGCCGGTACCGGCCACCGACTTCGTCGCGCATTCGGCGCGTATGGACTGCCTAGGCCCGGCGCTAGCCGCCGAGCTAGCCGGAATCTCGCCGCGGGCGGGCCGGGTACGGCTGTTCTCCACTGTGGAGTGCGATTGGATCGGCGGGCCCGAACTGGATGCCGGGTACTGGTTTGCCAACTTGCGCCAGCGGGTCCGGTTCGATGAGGCCATCCGGGCCCTGTCCGGGGCGGGATTCGGAACTTTCATCGAGGTGTCCGCGCACGCCGTACTTACCGGCGCGATGGCCGAGACGCTGGCGGAATCAGCCAAGGCGGGGTCCGTGATCAGCGGGACGCTGGACCGTCAGGACGCCGGTGCGCGGCGGATGATATCGGTGCTGGCCGGGATGTATGTGCGGGGAGTGCCGGTGGACTGGGCGGCACTGCTTGGCGGCGGAAATCAGGTGGAGCTGCCAACGTATGCGTTCCAGCGGCGGCGGTACTGGCCGCCGGCGCCGGTCCGGGTCGAGGCGTTGCCCGTGGCGGGAGGCGACGGGACAGACGCGGGGTTCTGGGCGGCGGTAGACCGGCAGGACCTGGCCGGGCTTGCGGGCACGATCGGGCTGCGCGGTGATCAGCCGCTGAGTGCTGCGCTGCCGGCCCTGGCCGCATGGCGGCGTCAACAGCGAGCGCAAGCTGGAGCGGACCAGTGGCGGTATCAGGTCAGCTGGGAACCGGTACCTGGCGTGGAGGACGCCGTGCTGGACGGACGGTGGCTGCTGGTAGTCCCGGCCGGACCTGACGCCACCGGGCTGGCGGCGGCATGTGCCGCGACGCTGGCGGACGGCGGATCGCAAGTCGTGACCGTGGCAGTGGACCCGGCCCGGCTTGGCCGGGAGGCACTGGCGGGAGTGCTACGGCAGGCCGCCGGAACTGAGCTGGCGGGGGTGGTGTCGCTGCTGGCACTGGACGAAAGGCAGGGTCCGGGTGCGGCGGCGTACCCAGCTGGCGTGGCCGGCACGGTGACACTGGTGCAGGCATTGGGCGATGCCGCGATAGTGGCACGGCTGTGGGTGCTGACCTGCGGGGCGGTACCTGCCCAGGCCAGTAGGGTGAACACCGCGCAAGCGATGGCGTGGGGGCTGGGCCGGGTCGCGGCGCTGGAGTACCCGGGCCGGTGGGGCGGCCTGGTAGATGTCCCCGCGGCGCTATCCGGTAAGGCGGCGGCCTGGCTGCGGGCGGTGCTGTCCGGGCAACCAGGCGAAGATCAGGTCGCCATCACCCAGACTGTGGTGCGGGCCCGGCGGCTCACGCGCGCCAAGGTCGGGGAGCAGGCCAGGCGATGGCTGCCGGCCGGGCCGGTGCTGATCACCGGCGGGACAGGAGCGGCCGGCGGACAGGTGGCCAGATTGCTGGCTGGCCGAGGTGCCCCGGTGGTGGTGCTGACCTCACGGCGCGGCGTCGCGGCAGACGGCGCGGCCAGGCTGGCCGGGCAGCTGGCCGGTGCCGGGACCGCGGTCACCATCGCGATGTGTGACGTGGCGTGCCGCGCGGACCTAGGCGCGCTGTGGCACCGGCTAGCGGCGGCCGGGTCACCGGTACGCGCGGTGGTGCACGCAGCGGGGGTGCTCGACGACGGGGTGATCGACTCGCTGACGCCGGCCCGGATGGCCGGGGTGGCCACGGTCAAGGCTGCCGCCGCGCGCTGGCTCGATGAGCTGGCGGGTGATGAGGTGCAGGCGTTTGTGCTGTTCTCCTCGATAGCAAGTGCGGTCGGGGCAGCCGGGCAGGGTAACTACGCAGCGGCCAACGCGGGCCTGGACGCTCTAGCCGAAGACCGGCGGGCAAGAGGCCTGAGCGCGGTATCGGTGGCGTGGGGAATCTGGGGCGGCGGCGGCCTGGTGACCGATCAAGTCGCGGCCAGGGCAGCCCGCGGCGGGGTACTGGCGATGCCGCCGCGGGCGGCGGTGGCCGCCCTGGGCCGGGTGCTGGACCTAGGCGCCGCGGCCGGACCAGCGGTGCTGGTCGCCGATGTGGATTGGAGCCGCTACGCGCTCGCGATCAGCGGCTCCCGGCCCAGCCCGTTGCTATCCGGCATCCCGCAAGCGCGGCACGCGATGGAAGTGATGGCGGTAGCCAAGGCCGCAGCGGCCTCAGGTACTGGGCAGGAAAGGCTGGCCGAGCGGCTGACCGCGATGCCGGCGGCGGACCAGGAACGGCTGGTGCTGGGCACGGTGTGCGAGCAGGCGGCGCTGGTACTCGGGCACGACTCGGCGGCGGCAGTGCAGCCCAGCTCGGTGTTCCAGGATCTCGGCTTCGACTCGCTGACCGCGGTGGAGTTCCGCAACCGTCTGGAGGCGGTCACCGGGCTGGCGCTGTCGACCACGGTGGTGTTCGATTTCCTGACGCCGGCCGGGCTGGCTCAGCATGTGCTGGCGGAAATTTCCGCCGGCAGGGGGCCGGGCGCCGATGATGGCGGCCAGGACGCTCGTAATACCGAAGTCAGCGGGTCCAGGAAAATGGCCGCAAGCGGCGGCATGGGCGATTTGTTCTACCGGGCGGTGCAGATCGGTAAGACCGATGATTTCCTCAAGCTGATGATGGATGTGGCCAAATTCCGAGCCACTTTTGATGAAGCTGACGCGGCCACCGTGGTGCATCCGACGCTGATCGCGCGTGGCGAGACCAGGCCAAACCTGATCTGCTTCCCGGCGTTTATAGGCAGGTCCGATGTGTATCAGTACGCGCGTCTTGCCGCTGGTTTCCGTAAGGTCCGTGACCTGTGGTCGCTGCCGCACCCGGGATTTCAGGAGGACGAGCCCCTTCCGGCGAGCATGGCGGCCATCGTAACCGCGCATGCAAACTCCGTCCAAGAAATCGCGGGTGACCAGCCATTTGTCCTGATGGGTCACTCGGCCGGCGGATTTGTTGCCCACGCGGTGGCGAGCCGACTTGAGTCAGCCGGGATTTCTCCCGCGGCCGTAGTGCTTATTGACTCTTTTTCAGTCGCCGAAACCCGGACGTATCAAGACGCGAAGTCGGTTATGGAACATACCATGCTGGATCGCGACGACGATCTTCGAGATGCCGAGGGCGGCGACTCGTGGGTCACCGCTATGGCGCATTACTTCAACTTTGACTGGTGGGATCTGCGTGATATATCGGCGCCAACTTTGGTGGTGCGGGCGGCAGACCCTGTCGCCGGCGCCCCGGCCGACGAGGAATGGAGCGTATCTTGGAAATCCGCGCGGACAGTAACCACCGTGGACGTGCCAGGTAATCATTTTTCCGTGGTGATAGAACACGCCGACTCTACCGCGCAGGCAATAAATGGCTGGCTCACCGCCATGTTCCATTAGCTTTACGGGAATCTGGAAATCCGCGAACTGGAGCTACACGAACAGCTGATCAGGAGGGTAGGAACGTGGCGCTGGGTTATTTTGTCGGCATCGGCGGAATGCCGATCGAACCAACGGGCTTGGAATGCTACGAGCAATATCCGGTTATGCGTCGCTGGTGCGAAGAAGCAGAGTCGTGGACTGGAATAGAGATGCAGTCACTTTTTGCCGAGGATCACACGGCACCGCTCATAGCCGGCAGTATTCATTCCCCGTTCGAGCCGCCGGATCTCTCTGTGCGTCCGGAATTCCTCTATCGCGGGCAGGTCAGGCAGGCCGTGCACGTGCTCGGGATATCCGACATCTTGGCCGAACAAGGCGTTCAGCCTGATCTTATCGTTGGTACCAGCCTGGGTGGTCTTATCGCGGCGTGCCTGGCGGGCAGCCTTGACCGTAAGGACCTGTTCCGGCTATTTGCCAGGGTCGCGGAGATGCCGCTCGCTCCAGCCGGCGAGCCAGCCCGTGGTATCGCGATGATCGAGCTGCCGCCCGGCACGGATATCGACTGGTACTGCGGAGCAGGCCGGCCGCATATAAATATGGCCGCGGACTTCCAGAACTCTGGCGAGAACACGCTCATGATGCTTTCCGGCTATCTAGAAGACCTTGAGCACATGGCGGCTGACGCACCGCCTGGACATGTGCAAGTGGTAACCGGCGCTATCGGTGCTGTGCACTGCCCGGATCTGCAGTTCATGGCCGATATGCTTGAGCCGTTCCTGGCGGAGATAGACTTTCGTGATCCAGAAATCCCGCTGCTCTGCGGCGTAGGCGGCGAGAAATTGAAGACCGGCGCGCAGCTGGCCACTGGCGATGAAATAAGGCGAAGCGTGGTTGCGAACTACGTCGCCCCCGTCGGCGGCTTTAGAGAGATAATCGCCGCACTCGGCGAGCATGGCATGGGACTGGTCGTGGCGACCGGAGCCAAGCTGCCGGTGACCGTACCGCCCGGTCCCTTCCCGCTTTTGCAGGCCTCCGAGCCGGATGACATCGGCCAGATCATGATGATGCTGTACGACCTCGGTCTCGTCGGAGCATGACGGTGGGCGCGGCAGCAAAGACGGTGGGCGCGACAGCAAATGCGCCCTCGCTGATCGGCAAGTGGCTCGCGGAGGATGTCGACCAGTGGACACGGCGCACTCTGCGCCGCCACTTTGATCCGGTGACCGGCAGCCCGTACTGGCTGAACCGCGCGGCCGCGATGCCGTTCGATCCGCGGGACATCAGCCGGTATGAAGAGCTGTCCGCCTTCGGGCCCTTTCCGCTGGAGGATCTGCGGACGCTGGATCCGGCGGACCTGGTGCCGCTGGCCGTACCGCGGCCCTTGTCCGGCCTGATCTGGGAATCCGGCGGCACAGAATCCGGCTCCCCGGAATCCGGCCGGGTCTATTACAGCCCGCCAATGCTCGAGCACCGTCTCGCCTGGCGCCGCTGGGCAGATAAACGTGAAGGTTTCGACCCGGCCGGGAACTGGCTCGTGGCGACGCCCGCCGGAGCCCACCTGCTCGGCTACGGTGCCCTGGACCTGGCGGCTGCGCGCGGCGGCCGGGTGTACGGCGTGGACTTTGACCCGCGGTGGATCGACCGGCAACTTCGAGCTGGCCAGATGCAGGCGGCCATGGAGTACACCGAGCACGTTGCCGATCAGATCTGCGCGATCTTGATGACACAGCCAGTGGATTACGTCTGCACCACTGCCGTGCTGCTTCGCGCGATCGCGCGCCGTGAGCCCGGCCTGGTAACCCAGCTGAAGGGAGCCAGGCTGGTCGGACCTCAGGTCACCGCGCAGACGCGGCAGGTGCTGGCGGACGCGATGGACGGCGGCCTGGTCAGCATCAGCTACGGCAATGCATTCGCGTCCGCGGTCACGCTCAGCTGCACCCAGGACACGGGAGCCATCGTCTCCGTACCCTGTTATCCCCAGGTCACCATGGCGGTGGTGGACACCAGCGACTGGACGCGCGTCGTCGATTACGGCAATGACGGTCAGGTCCTGCTCACGGTTATGCACGAGGACCTGTTCCTGCCCAACGTCGCGGAGCAGGAGCTGGCCATCCGGTACGACACCGGAGAGGACTGGCCCTGCGATGGGGTGGCCAATGTGCGGCGCCTGGCCAAGGCCAGCATCGCGCGCCAGCCATCGGCATATGTGCAGGTGCGCCTTGCGCAGCTGCGCCGCGACCGGCGCAAGCCCGCGGCGAGCTGATCGCGATACCGGGCGAGCCCGTACCGGATCTGACCGCTAAAACTGACGGACGCCAGTGCGCGGGAGATGCACTGGCGTCCGTTATGATGTGAACGATTTCCGGCTGGCGAGCCGGGACAGATTAAAATCAGGCTTTGCCTGAGGCGGTGACGTCGGCCGCTGATTCACCGGCCTGGTCTGCCGTATTAGCTGACCTCCATAGGATCGGCGCACCCTCGCTTGGCTGCTGCGCCGGTGAAATTGGTTCTTCCCAGATAAGATGCTCGACCACTTCGCGCAGCACCGCCGCGTTGGACTTAGTGTCATTATCCGGCCGGGACTCATCGATTTGCCCTCGGTATACGAGCTTGCGGTCGCCGTCGAAGAGGAAGAAGTCGGGTGTGTAGACCGCGCCGTATGCCTTCGCTATTTCCTGAGTCTCGTCGATCAGGTAAGGGAAAAGAAAGTTCCCCCTGGTGGCCTGATCGACTAGTCCGTCGACATTGTCCTCGGGCTGGGTTGTCGCGTCAGTGCTGCAGATGGCGACGGTAGCGAGTACCGCCTGCGAGAAATCTTCACACATCCGGCCGAGGGCACGCTCGACATGGCGGCTGTGTGCGCAGGCATTGGACATGAATGCCACCAGCAGCGCCGGAGCGGTTTCGAAATCAGTGAGCCTGACCAGAGGGCCGTCTAGAGCCGGCAGCTCGAAGTAAGGCGCATTAGCGCCAAGCGCTAGGGGAGAAATTTCCGGACTCGTGCTGAGTGTCGCTGCCATAAGACCAATTCTCCTTCAATATCTTATGTGGCGCCAGCACCGGGGCGTTGACCTGCTGAGCCTGGCTGCTACTGCCGCCAGGCTCAGCAGGCACGGTAAACGGGGTGATATCCCGTTCCGCGGCGTGCTTACTGTCCGGTGGGGCCGCCGGCCTCATCCGGAGCGGCCGTACCGCCCTGGTCGGCAGGCTCGGACGGTGTTGTCTTCTTGGCGGCAGGGCTGCGCCTGGTCCGCTTCTTCGGTGCCGCGTCCGCCTGGGCGCCGGCCGTGGCGTCCGGTTCCGCCTTGGCTGGCTCCGGCTCGGCCGGCTCCGCCTTCGCCGCGTCGCGCGGCTTGGCCTTGGCGGCGGCGCCGCTGGCGGCGGGCTTGGCCTTAGCCGCGGTGCCGCTGGCGGCGGGCTTGGCCTTAGCCGCGGTGCCCGCTTCTTCGGTCAGGTTCACCAGCAGGTCATTGAGTTTGGCGACGAAGGCGGCGGGATCATCGATGCGTGCGCCAAGGGTGAGCACGGCCTGGTTGAACAGGACGTGTGCCCATTCGGCCAGGCGCGGCTCGGCCTGCTCGCGGTTGAGTCGCCGCACCAGCGGATGCTCGGGGTTGATCTCCAGCACCGGCTGGCTGGGCAGCCCGGATCCGCGCAGCCGCCCCATGTTGAGGTCGATTTCCGGCTCGTTGGACACGATGCACGCGGGGGAGGTGGTCAGGCGGCTGCTGACCTTCACATCCCAGGCTTTCCCTGCCAATACCGCCTTGAGCTTGCCGATGAGATCCGCGTACTCGGTGTCGGCCTGCTCTTTGGCCTGGGTTTCTTCCTCGTCCTGGAGCGGACCCAGATCGGCGGTGCCGACGGTAACCGACTGCAGCCGTTTGCCGTCGAACTCGCGCAGGCTGCTCACCAGGAAGTTGTCCACTTCCTCGCCGAGCAGCAGCACCTCGACGCCCTTCTTGCGGAACGATTCCAGGTGCGGGCTGGCCGCCGCAGCGGCCGCGGAAGGGGCGACCAGGTAGTAAATGTACTTCTGGCCTTCCTTCATCCGGCCCAGATAGTCGCTCAGCGATACGTCGGCCGCATCACTGGCTGCCGACTTAGTCGAAGCGAAGCGGAGCAGCTTGGCGATCTCATCCCGGTTGAGGAAGTCGTCGGCCACGCCCTCCTTGAGGACCGAGCCGAACTCCGTCCAGAACCTGGCGTACTTTTCCGGTTCGTTCGCGGCCAGGTCCGCCAGCAGCTTGAGCGTCTTCTTGACCGCGCTGTTCTTGATGTGATCGACCGCCCGGCTGCCCTGCAGCAGCTCGCGGGAGATATTCAGCGGCAGGTCGCTGGAGTCGATGACGCCGCGGATGAACCGCAGGTACTGCGGCATTAGCTGGCCGCTGTCCTCCATCACGAACACCCGCTGGATGTGCAGCTTCACCCCGCGCCCTGCCTGCTGGGTCCACAGATCGAAGGGGGCACGGGACGGGATGAACAGCAGCAGGGTGTACTCGTAGTTGCCCTCCACCTTGCTGTGCAGCCAGGCGAGCGGATCGGAGTACTCGTTAGCGACGTGCCGGTAGAAGGCGTGGTAGTCGCTGTCGCTGAGCTCGCTCTTGGGCCGGGCCCACAGCGCCGACGCCTGGTTGACCGTGGACTCCTTGACGGTGGGAGTCTCGTCGGCCGACGTCACGGTGGCGTTCTCGTCCCGCATCACGATCGGCAGGCTGATGTGGTCCGAGTACTTCTCGATGATCGAGCGCAGCCGGAATCCGTTCAGCAGGTCATCCTCGTCGTCGCGCAGGTGCAGCACGATCGTGGTACCGCGAGCCGGGCAATCGGCCGGCTCCAGGGTGTACTCGCCGGTGCCGCCGGACTCCCAGTGGACACCATCGCTTGCCTGCAGGCCGGCCCGGCGGGTGGTCAGCTCAACGCGGTCGGCGACAATGAACGCCGAGTAAAATCCGACGCCGAACTGGCCGATCAGGGCCGCGTCCTTGCGCTGATCGCCGGTGAGGTTGCGCACGAAGTCGCGGGTGCCGGACTTGGCGATCATCCCGATGTGCTCAATCACCTCGGCTCTGCTCATGCCGATGCCGTTGTCCGCGATGGTGATCGTCCGCGCGTCCTTGTCATGGCTGACCCGGATCTGCAGCGTGCCCTCGTCCTCCGGCAACTCCTCGGCCTGTGTCAGCAACTCGATGCGCAGCCGGTCGATCGCGTCCGACGCGTTCGAGATCAGCTCGCGCAGGAAGATCTCCTTGTTGCTGTAAAGGGAGTGAACCACCAGGTTCAAGATCTGGGCGACATCCGCCTCGAACGAGAATGTCTCCTGCTCAGTCATCTGCACCGATTCTTCCGACAGCACTGTCTGCGCACTCATTTGCTCCACCACTCTAGAACATCCATGATCGACTGACGCCAGCATGTAGACGATGAGTAAGCGCTCCCGCGGCCTTGCCCCAAGCCCGAAGGCCGGGTCCTGGCACGCCATCGGGCGCCGGGTGAGGACCAGGGTCAGCCGTCGATCCACCCGCGCTTTTTCGCGAACTCGAGCAGGCCCTGCCGGACCTCCAGGATCTGCGGTCCGGTGAGGGCCGGTATCGTCTTGAGCAGCATCTCGGTGAGCGCCTCCGCGAATTCGCGCTGGGAGAGGACGTCGCACATCTGCTCATCGTCGATGGCGGAACCCGACTGCGCGGGCACGGCCATCCTGGCCGGTGCCGCGGGCTTATCCCCGGCGAACCGGACAGCGAACGCCTTACGTCCCCTGTCGCTGGCCATGATCTCGAATTCCAGGGACGTTCCGGGGGTCAGATCGCTCGAATCCCCGTCGAATACCGACGCGTGCAGGAAAACATCCTCGCCGCCATCATCCGCGGCTACAAAACCGTAACCGCGAGACGCGTCAAACTGCAGTACCTTACCCGTAGCCATTTTAAAACGCATCCTCCGACTTTTCCCGCGGCGGCAGATCCGCCCGATCCGCTCGGCATCCGTGCCAGGGATCTTTCCGCCAATTCCAGCTAAGCTCGCGGACCGAACGTACGGCACTGGACGCCGTTCGCTCAAGAGCCGCTGCTTGCCCGCTGCGTTCAACTGAGGCAATGCTGCAGTTGGACACCCTATTTATCCCTTACCGGAATGGACTTAATCGCTGCGGCGGTGCGAAGCTTACCGGAGATTACGGGGCGCGACACCGGGCAGATCGGCGTCTCCTGCCCTTTGCGCATGACCGAGGGGCATTGGCTATATCGTTGATTCCTTCAGGAGAATACGTGGCCGGAGATTTGGCACTCAGCAAAGCCGACGTGCTCGATGACCTGTGCGGCCAGGAAGAAATTCAGCCTGGCGGCATTGCCGAGGCCGCCGGCGGCCGGCAGGAGCAGATGGTAGCTCTCGGCGCCCTGTTGCGCGAGTGCGGGCGCGGCCGCGGAAAGGTCGCCGTCATACGCGGGCCTGTGGGCAGCGGGAAGAGTACCATTCTGCGGGTCTTTGCCGGACAGGCCGCCGCGACAGGAGCTCTCTGCTGCAGCGCGGTCGGGTCACGGGCCGAACGCGAGCTTCCGCTCGGGATCTTGCGCCAGCTGCTCCGCAGCGGTCCGCTACCTGACGCGGTAGCTCGGCAGGCAGCCGATCTGATCGAAGTCCACACCCGCATCGTGCTGCCGTCCGAGCAGCAGCCGGGGATGATCAGCCCGGCAGCGGCACAGGTCTTCGAGGACCTGTTGCATATCCTGGTGGAGCTATCGCAGAGCCACCCCGTGGTGATTGCCGCTGACGACTTGCAATACGCGGACATCGCATCGCTGCAGTGCCTGTCCTATCTAGCCCGCCGGGCCAGCGGCTCCCGCATCCTGGCGGTGCTGACTGAGTGCACTCAGACGCTGCCGGCCGACCGGCAACTGCACGCGGAGATCCTGCGCCAGGAGAACTGCACCTGCATTCCGCTTGGCCCGTTGCCGTTGTCCGGTGTGGCTAGCGTGCTAGGGGAGTACCTCGATCCGCAGCACGCCCGGCGGCTGGCGCCGTCCTGCTTCGCGCTGACCGGCGGCAGCCCGCTGCTGGTGAGTGCGCTCGCGCAGGACGCTCGAACTGGCGAGGACGGGCTGGTCACGCTGGTACCGCGCGGTGCGTTCCGCTCAGCCGTGGTCGCCTGCCTGCACAGGTACGAGCCAGGCATAGTGGAGCTCGCGCAGGCGGTCGCTGTGCTGGGTCAGAACGCGACCTATGACCTGCTCGCCGAGCTGCTTGAGATGAGCGCCGAGTCGGCCGGGCACGCTATCAGCGCGCTCACCGCGTCCGGTCTGTTCAAGGCCGGCCGCTACCGGGATGAGGCGGCCAGGCAGGCCGTGCTCGAGCACATGACCGCGGCCGAGCGGGCGGCATTGCACGACCGTGCGGCCAGGACCCTCTACAAGACAGGAGCAGCATCAGGGATCCTCGCCGCGCACCTGGTCGAGGCACCCCGGATGGGAGAGCCGTGGGCGGCGCCCGCGCTGGCGGAAGCCGCGGAACTGGCGGTCACCGACGGGGAGCCGAGCCGGGCCATCGGCTACTTGAGACGAGCGATGGCAGAATGCGTCGATGACAAGCAGTTGGCCGCGACCAGGTTCGCACTCGCCTGCGCGGAATGGCCGGTCAATCCGGAGAGCGCCGCGCGGCACCTGCCCGAACTGGTGCTGGATGCTCGTGCGGGCAGGCTTGAGGGTGAGTGCGTCGCCAAGCTGGCTTACTACCTGCTGTGGCTGGGTGATACGCACAACGCCGTGGAGGTACTGAGCACGACCGATACTGCTCAGGCCGAGGGAAAAGCGGCAAAAACGGGACTTCGGACCTACCATCTCCGGTCCGCGCTGAGCTCTCTGTACCCCGAACTGGCGCGGCGGGACGGCACCGCCGCGCATTACCAGAAAGCCTCAGCCGCCGAGGATGGCCGCCGGCCAGGGCACGCTGGCATCGACGGTGGTCCCGTTGCCGCGGAGAGAGCCCTGCAGGAATGCAGTCTTGACGATCCCACGATGGCCTCGGTCACGACCGCCTTGATGGCTCTTATCTGCGAAGACAGACTGGACCGGGCAGCGTTCTGGTGCGGCGCGCTGATGGGAAAATCAACGGCGCGCGGCGGTGTGCTCTGGTCGGCGGTGCTGACCGGATTCCGAGCTGTCATCGAGGCCAGATGGGGAAATCTGGAGGACGGCGAGACGCTGGCACGCTCCGCGCTGGCCATGCTCAGCAGAAAGGCATGGGGCGTCGCGATCGGCATGCCGCTATCCAGCCTGCTGCTGACGACCATCGCCAGCAGAAAGCTCGGTGACGCGGCGGAATGCCTGCGGGTGCCCGTGCCAGAGGCGATGTTCGAGACTCCCTACGGGCTGCTCTACCTCTATGCGCGTGGCGAGTATTACCTGGCAACGGATTGCCCGCAGGCCGCGCTGGCCGACTTCACCGAATGCGGCAACCGGATGATCAGGTGGGGCCTGGATCAGCCTGGCTTGGTCCCCTGGCGGACGAAAGCGGCCGAGGCATATCTCGCGGCCGGCAACAGCCTCAAGGCGAGAGAATTGTCACGGGAACAGCTCGCGCAGGTGGGTGCGAGGCTTTCGCGGACGCGAGGTATATCACTGCGGGCGGTGGCTCTGACGAGTCACCCAAGCAAGCGGACGGCATTGCTGCGGGAATCGGTGGAGGTCCTGAAAGATTCTGGTGCACGACTTGAACTGGCCTACTCGTTCAATGACCTGAGTAATGCTCACCTCGCGCTCGGTGAGCACAGCCGGGCTCACTGGGCCGCGCGCCAGGCGCGGAATCTTGCTGAACGATGCGGAGCCCAGGCGCTGCAGGCCGCGCTCAGCAAAACGGATCTGGACTCGACCGAGCCAGGCAATAGCAGCGCGCGTCTGCTTGCTCAGCTAAGCGACGCTGAGCAGCGAGTCGCCATGCTAGCCGCCTGTGGCTACACGAATAACCAGATAGCGCATAAGCTCTATATCACGGTGAGTACGGTCGAGCAACACCTAACCCGGGTTTATCGCAAGCTCGGGGTAAATGGTCGTGCCGAGCTGCCAATCGATATTTAGTGGGCATAGAAGTCCTGCAGTTAATCGTGCTGCCATTCTCTCGCCTTATTGACCGCGTCCAGGCGGGAGACGGCGCCAAGCTTCACGAAAACGTTTCTGAGGTGCCGCTTGACGGTCGCCTCGGTCAGATTCAGGCGAGCGGCGATCTGGCTGTTGCTGAGAGCCTGTGCCACCAGGTCGAGCACCTCCAGCTCACGGGCGGACAGTGCTCCTGGCGAGCGTCCCTGGCGCACCCTGGCCAGGCTCTCGCGAGACACTCCGAGTACTACTCTGTCGCTATCGGAGTGAACGGCGCGGATGGCTACCACTAGCTCCTGCCAGCGGATGCTCTTGAGCAGGTAGCCGCGGATGCCCGCGGCGAGCAGTGCCTGAACGAGCTGCGGACCCTCGTGCATGCTCAGGATAAGTATCCGTGACCGGGGGGACCGGGCCCGGATCTGGCTTACCGTCTCGGCGACATCGGCACCGGGAATCTCCACGTCAAGCAGGACGATGTCCGGCATCGTCTCCGCGGCCAGGGCCACGGCCGCCGAGCTGTCTCCTGCCTCGCCGACGACCACCATGTCGTGCTGGGTCTGCAGGATCTCCCGCAGACCGTCGCGGAACAGGGCATGGTCATCCACGATGACGATGGCTATCGGGCTGGCCGAGTTAATCATCGCGATGTCCCGGCAGCGGGATCAGCAGCTCTATGTGGGTACCCTGCCCCGGTGCGCTGTCCAGGGTGAGGCGTCCCCCCACCGAGGCCGACCGCTCGCGCATCGAGGCCAGGCCCGTTCCGGCGGACACCGGATTCGCGTTGCCCGCGACCATGAAGCCGCGGCCGTTGTCATCGATCCATGCGTGCAGCTCGTGCGGAGCGAGAGTGACTCCGATGAGCACCATCTGCGGTTTGCCGTGTGTCAGTGCGTTGCGGATCGCTTCCCTGATGATCAGGAATGCCTCCTCGATGACCGCGGGCGGGATCCAGCTCTCATCGCCGCTGACCCGCAGCCGGACATCGGCGGCGGTCGGGACGGAGTCAAGGTATTGCACGAGCGAGGTCTCCAGGCTCCGCACCGCCTCCTGCCGCAGGCCGGAGGTCACCAGGCGGAGCCGGCGCATGGCCTCGGCCAGCGCGGCCTTTGCTGGTTCGGCGCCGGCGCCGGCGCCGGCGCCGAACCCGGCCGGATCCGCGCCGCTGGCGAGTTCATAGAGCTCGATCTGGCGCAGTGCCACGCTCAGGCCTTCGCCTAGCCGGTCATGCAGGTCTCGCGCGAGCCGGCGACGTTCGTCCACGTGGGCCTGGTCGACACGCTCGAGCAGAAAGCCGGCGTAGGCCAGCGTCGCCTCCCTGATCCGCCTGCTGCTGCTCTCGTTCAGTGCGACGATGGCGGTGACCAGGCAGGACAGCAGCCGCGGATCATCGCTGACGTAACGAGCCAGCGCGCTGACCGTCACCTCGAAGAACGCCGCTGTCACCCACAGCAGGTCCGCGGGGCTCAACGGGCAGGAGGCCCTGGTTTCCCCGATCATCTGGGCGAGCATCTTGTCGTGGTCGCGGTCATCGGCGCCGATATCGGTGCCGCGCAGGCTGGCTGTGATGTCGGTGATGGTGTCCGCGGAGCTTCGCATCGCCTGCTCGCGGGCGTGCGGGCTCGCGGCCACCGGACTTCCGGCAGCTTGCATCCTGTCCGCGTACGCAGCCAGGATCGCGACACGATCGGCACTGATCAGGGCGGCGAATCGTTCATTTCGCTGGCCGGCTTCTCCTAGCGGGTGAAGCAAGTCTCCGGTCACGGCTTCCCCTGGATACAGCGATCTGTCCGTCCGTCTGATCTGCACGCTGCAGGTAGGCGGCACACCTTCCCGCCGACATAGCGCAGACCTCGCGCTTACTGACTTCTCACCTACTGATAATGCAGTGCTTGCGTGATGGAGTAGACGCCTAATAGAACATTCTGGATCATAGTGGGACAAGTGGTCAATGGCGGATCCGCCTTCTTCCGGATAGCGGAACGCGATGGCTTGATAGGCGGATTTCTATCGATGTGTAGCCGCACCTTCACAATGGTTTACAGCCATGACTTGTTCGCCAAAAATTCGTGATCATTTCGTTATAGGGATAATCTTCGCGTGCCGGCACCAGGGCTCTCGGCACTCTCGGTGTTATGATCGTCATCTCTAGTGATTTACAGGTGTATTGTCACGAAAGAAGAAGCCAGGACTCTTTCCGGCCTGCATCATCGCTCGATCGCTGTTTCTTGACACGATACCGATAATCGGTCATACTGAGTCGTAAACCGGACTATTTGGACATGGCACTTCAGGGTGCTCCCTTTTGCGCGCCCGTTCAGAATGAGGCAGCAGGTACCTCCCGTGACGAACCTATGCCAATTGATGAGCTAGGTCCCGGTACGGAGCGCACGTGGAGTTTCGGATACTCGGGCCGATCGAGGTCATGGTCGGCTCAAGGCGACTTGACCTAGGCGGAGCCAGGCAGCAGATTGTCGTGGCGACTCTCCTGCTCAGTGCCAACAGGGTCGTCTCGCTGGACCGGCTGCTGGAAGCGATCTACGGCGCTGACTTGCCGCCGACTTCCCGCGCTCAGGTGCAGATCAGCATCTCCTCGCTCCGGCGCCTGTTCGCCGCGCATGGTCTTGACGGCGTCATCACGACTCGCGACCGCGGCTATGTCATCCGGGTCGAGCGCGGCCAGCTCGATGCGCAGCGCTTCGAGGAACTGGTGGCAGCCGCCGCGGCGGCGCGCGAGGAACACGATCTGGACCTGGCCATCGCGAGATACCGCGACGCGCTCCGGCTCTGGCGCGGACCCGCGCTGGATGGCCTGTACAGCCAGCTTGTCCAGGCAACAGTCGCCCGTCTGGATGAGCAGCGCATCGCGGCCAATGAAGACCGGCTGGAACTTGAACTCGAGGTCGGCCGGCATCACGAGCTGGTCGGTGAACTCAGCGAACTCATCGCGGAGTTTCCGCTGCGGGAGAAGCTGCGGGCTCAGCTGATGCTCGCCTTGTACCGCTGCGATCGCACGGCCGAAGCGCTGCGGGTGTACCGGCAGGCCAGGCGGACCATGATCGAAGAACTGGGAATCGAGCCCGGCGAACGCCTGCAGCAGCTAGAACAGGCGATCCTGGCGGCTGATCCCGCTCTGGCCGCGCCGTCGTCGGCGGTCCCGGCGCCGACAGCCAGGCAGGAGGCCCCCTGCCTGCTGCCCACCGACATCGCGGATTTCACTGGCCGGGCAGATGAGCTCAACCAGATTTACCGGAAGCTGACCCCGGTAGCTGGCCAGCAGCCGCGGCGCGCTCCGCCGATCGTCGTCCTGGTCGGCAAAGGGGGGATAGGCAAGACCAGCATCGCGGTGCATGCTTCCTATGGTCTGGCTCAGCATTTCCCTGACGGGCAGCTCTATGCCGATCTGCACGGCGGCGCCGCGCATACTGTCCACCCGATGCAGGTACTCGAGCGTTTCCTGCGCGCGTGCGGCGTGCCGGGCACGCAGATACCGGAGGGCCTCGACGAGCGGGCGGAGGTTTACCGCAATCTGCTCGCTGACCGGAAGATCCTGGTCATGCTTGACGACGCCGCGGGTGAAAGCCACGTGTCCCCGCTGCTCCCGGGAAGCGGCTCGGCCGGCGTGCTGATCACGAGCAGGAGCAGGCTGGCCGGGCTGGCCGGCGCTACGCGCATCGACGTGGACGTCTTCGAGGCAGGCAAGTCGGTGGATCTGCTCGCCCGCATCGTGGGTGCTGAGCGCGTGCACGCACAGGTCGAGGCAGCTGCTTCGGTAGCCGACCACTGTGGTCATCTTCCGCTGGCGCTGCGCATCGCCGGCGCCCGGCTGGCCGCGCGCCCGCACTGGAGTATTGACCAGCTGGTCGAGCGTCTCGCGGACGAGAGCCGCCGCCTGGACGAGCTGCGGCACGGCGATATGGGCATCAGGCCGAGTATCTCCCTCACTTACGAGAGTGCCAGCCAAGACGCGAGGCGCCTGTTCCGGCGGCTGGCGCTGCTGGATATGCCGACCTTCTCCGGCTGGCTGAGCGCCGCCCTGCTCGACCTCCCGCTGGCGGACGCGGAGGATCTCCTGGACGACCTGGTCAATGCCCAGCTCGTCGAGACCACGAGCGGCTCGGGCGTGGACAGCCAGTACCGGTTCCATGACCTGATCCGGGTGTTCGCGCGGGAGCGCCTGGCCGCGGAGGAGACGGCGGGCGAGCGGACAGCGGCGCTTGAGCGTGCGCTCGGTGCCCTGCTCTTCCTCGCTGAACAGGCACGTAATCGTTACCACAGCGGTGACTACCTGCAGATACCGAACGACGCGCCACATTGGCCGCTGCCCGCATCCCTGGTGGAGCAGCTAGTCAGGGATCCGCTGTCGTGGTACGACCGGGAACGCGTCGCTCTGGTTTCCGGGGTGCGGCAGGCAGCGCAGGCGGGCTTCACCGAATTGTGCTGGAGCCTGGCTGCCGCGGCGGCCGTGCTATTTGACGCCAGGACCTATCTGGATGACTGGCAGGAAACCCATGAGATAGCACTGGAAGCAGCCAGGAAGGCGCGCCTGGTCCGGGGTCAGGCGGCGATGCTTTACAGCATGGGCACGCTGCACGTGACACAGCAGCGGTACGGCGTAGCGCATCAGGAACTGAACGCGGCGGAGCAGCTGTTTGCTGAGGCTGGTGACGAGCACGGCATTGCACTGGTAATCCGGCATCTGGCGTTCATAGACCGGCTTGATGGCCGGCTGGCGGACGCCACGAGCAGATACGAGCAAGCGCTAGACATCTTCCGCCGGACCGCGGACCTGCTCGGGTGCGCGTACGTGCTGCAGAACCAGGCCCAGGTGAGGCTGCAGCTCAAGGAGTACGACCAGGCCAAGGAGCTGCTGTCCGAAGCCCTGCTCATGTGCCGTGACGCGCGCTGCGTCCGGATCGAGGCCCAGGTGCTCTACCGGATGGGCGAGGCCTGTCTGCTGACTGGCGAGCTGCCTCGTGCCATCGAGACGTTCGAGCTCGCGCTGAGAATGATCCGTGATATCGGCGATCCCATCGGGGAGGCATACGTCCTGCACGGCATCGGCGTCGCACAGCTGCGGGACGGCGAGTTCGCGCCAGCGCGGACCGCTCTGCAGCGGGCCCTTGACCTCGCCGGAGGTATCGGCGAAGGGCTCGCCGCGGCCCGTGCGCTGCTCGGGCTGGGCGAACTCGCGCTGGCCAGCGGTGATCCGGTCCAGGCGGTAGACCTCGGTCAGCAGGCAGCGGATTTCTTCCACAAGATGCAAACAGCACTGTATGAGGCAGAGGCGCTCACGCTGATCAGCAACGCGCACTCCGCGGCCGGTAACGTTGACGCGGCATGTTCGGCATCAATGCTGGCGGCTGCCCTGCGCCCTGAACTCGACAATGATCAGCAGGCCTCGTAGCCGCGATCGTGCGCGTGCGGCGCGGGTGCGGCCAGCATCTGCAACGGCGTCGCTTTAGCCGGCGGCAGCCACCCGTGCCTGCCAAGCACCTGGCACAAGATGGCCAGGGCGGCTGGGCTGCCGTGACCGGCGGCGGCGGCACGAGCAGCGATAAGCACCTCGTCCAGCAGGTGAGTCACCCCATAGCGGGCCTGCTGTGCTTCGCTGGCCATAGTGAACAAGGTCCAGCCGAGCCGCGCGAGTACCTGCGCGTCGGCCTGGTCATCGGCGTCGATCAATGCTCCGTAAAGACCGAACAGATTAGCTGACGTCGTGGCGGCCGGCTCGTTCTTGTCCTCGTCCCCTATTTTTTCTCCGTCGGCGGAGGTACCAGCCACATCAGCGTGGGCACGCGCGGGCTGGCTGAACCCGTGCATTTCGCTCAGGTCCAGGGGTCGCCCGGGCGTGCGGCCCGCGTGATAATGTATTCGCGCATGTTCCTCAACCTCAATCTTCCTCGGGTTTAGTTCTATATTGACAAGGGTACGGATCGCCGCCTTCGGTGTTTTATCGGCCGGGGAAGGTCTACCGATAGCAGCTTGCTGGAAGCTATGAAAAAGTCGCAGCGCGCCGATGTAGGCTATCGGGGTATCGCGGAGGACTAAGGAGTTACGAGTGCGGTCACGAGCGCGCAGGTTCGTTCACGCGACCCTGCTGCACCCGCAATGCTCATTGGCAGGTGTTCCGGGATGAGAATAGTAACGCAGGTGCTTGACGGCACATACGGAAAACCTGCAGCAGGAGTCCGTGCTCGCCTGTCGCGTGGCGGCGGGAATAGCTGGACGACAGTCGCCGAAGCCGAGACTAATGGTGACGGGTGCATCGAGGAGTGGCGCACCTGGCATTTGGAGCTGGGCCTCTATCGCATTGTGTTCGACAGTGACGGGTACTTCGCGCGGCTTGGCTCAAGCACCGCCTATCCGGAGATCATTGTCGTTTTCAGGATGGAGAACGAGTCTCACCTCTTTCAGGTGCAGGTGACGCTGGCTCCGTATTCGTACTCGACCTACTTCGGTACGACGGAAAACTGGTCGGGCCGCTCAGGGTAAGCGCGGCCGTTTGTCGCAGGTGCTATGCGGCTCGCTGCCAGGAAGGCGATGCTGACATGAGGCTGTCCGGATACGGCAGCGATAATGCTGCCCGATTGACCATGGTTTCGCTGCTGAGTATGCGTGCGGAGCTGCAGCCAGCGGCCATCGCCTATTCGTTTGCAGCTGACGAAGGCGAGCAGCGGATCACCTATGCCGAACTTGACCGCCGGGCTAGAGCGGTCGGGTGCATGCTGGCCGGCCAGCGCTTGGCGGGAGAGCCGGTGCTGCTGCTTTACCCGCCGGGCATCGACTTCATTGCCGCCTTCTTCGGCTGCCTGTACGCGGGCGTCATAGCGGTGCCAGGGCATATGCCCGCTCAGGCGCGACTGGAGAACGCGCAGTGCTGGCTCGCCGCCGTCGCGCGCGAGGCCATACCCGCGGCAGCGCTGATGCCGGCCATGCCCGATTCCCGGCTGTCCGCTCTGTTCAGGGCAGTTCCTGAGCTTTCCGCGCTCCGCGTCATCGTCACCGATGATCTGCCGCAGGCCCGCCAGTGGCGGCCGGCCGTGGCCGATCCAGAGTCAACGGCTCTGGTGCAGTACACCGCCGGCGCGACAGCGGTGCCCAAAGGGGTGGCGCTTACCCATCACAACCTGATGAGCGGCGCGCGGGCCGGCTGGAGTGCTCGCGGATACACCCAGCAGGACCGGGGCGTGATGTGGCTGCCGCCGTGGCACGCCATGGGCCTGCTCGCCGGGATCGTGCAGCCCTTGTACGACGGATTCCCGATGAGGCTAATCGCTCAGGCTGACTTCCTGGCCCGGCCGGTGAACTGGCTAGAGCAGATCTCGCGGACCCGCGCCACGACAAGCGGCGCTCCGGACTTCGCTTACGACCTGTGCGTGCTGAAGACGACCGAACAAGAGCGCTCACGCCTAGATCTCAGCAGTTGGCGAGTTGCGCTCAACGGGTCAGAGCCGGTCGCGGCCGACACGATGGAGAGATTCGCGCGAGCCTTCCAGGTGTCGGGATTTCGCGCTGACGCGTTTTACCCCTGCTACGGGCTCGCGGAAAGCACCGGCCTGGTAGCTGGCGGGATCGCGTGGTCGCCAGGTGAGACCAAGTCTTTCGATGCGCTGGAGCTACGGCAGGGCAGGGCCGTGCCGGCTGAGCTGACCGCCCGCTCGCGGCGCGTGGTCTCGTGCGGCCCGGCGGCGGGCTCGCACCGGGTGCTGGTCGTCGATCCGGTTACCGGTGCCGAGCGTGCGCCGGGCGAGATAGGCGAAATCTGGATCTGCGGCGCGAGCGCCGCGCGGTCCTACTGGCGCCGGCCGGAGGAAACGCGGACGATGCTGCAGGCCCAGCTCGCCGGCAATGCCGACGGGCCGTTTGCCCGGTCCGGCGACCTCGGCTTCATGCTGGATGGCCAGCTGCACGTCATGGGCAGGATCAAGGACCTGATTGTCACTGGCGATGGCGACCATCAGCCGCGGGACATCGAACGCACGGCGGAGCAGAGCAGCCACGTGCTGTGCCCGGGCCGCGGTGCCGCGTTCCTGGCCGCGGTTGGTGGCGCGGAACAGCTTGTCGTGGCGTATGAGATCAATCCGCCGGCGGGCGACGTGAACGTGGCCGAAGTGGCGGCGCAGATCCGGATGGCGGTGGCGGCAGAGCACGCGCTGCAAATCCACACTGTCGTTCTGGTGGCGCCGGGGGGGATTGCGACGACGCCGGCCGGCAA
>Ga0224568_1000061_pt1 | contig 22370 bp, 19 predicted proteins | sample CLU5metagenome_FD_182727 | JGI IMG/M metagenome (GOLD analysis project Ga0224568, IMG submission 182727) | Spruce litter microbial communities from Bohemian Forest, Czech Republic - CLU5 | ecosystem: Environmental > Terrestrial > Plant litter > Unclassified | place: Czech Republic: South... | reverse complement strand
CACTAACGTGACCGCGCACACCATCGAACGGGCCCGGCAGGCCGAACAGGCGGGTGTGCACGGCCTGCTGGTGGTGACCCCGTACTACAACAAGCCCCCCCAGCCCGCGCTGGCCGCGCACTTCACCGCGGTAGCGGACGCCACCGGCCTGCCGGTGCTCATCTACGACATCCCTGGCCGGACCGGTGCTGCTGTAGCCACCGAGACCCTGATCGCACTGGCCGCGCACCCCCGCATCGTCGGCGTGAAAGATGCCAAGGATGACCCGGCCGCGACCAGCGCCGTGCTGGCGCGGACGGACCTGGTCTACTACTGCGGCACCGACATGCTCAACCTGCCGTGGCTATCGCTGGGCGCGGCCGGATTCATCAGCGTGGCCGGGCACGTCGCCGGCGACCGGCTGCATGAGATGATTGACGCGTACCAGGCCGGCGACGTAGCTCGCGCCCGCGCGATCCACTACGAGCTGATCCCGGTTTACACCGGGCTGTTCCGCAACCAGGGAGCGGTTATGACCAAGGCGGCACTCGACCTGCTGGGCTTGCCCGGCGGCGCCGTCCGTGCCCCCCTGCTGGCCGCTACCGACGCTGAGCGGGACCGCCTCCGCGCCGACCTGACCGAAGGTGGCGTTAAGGTATCCGAGTGACCGTGACCGAAAAAGAGAACCGCGCGTGAGCCATCCGCATCCCAACCTAGAACTGCCGACCGCGCTGGACCCGGACGGACTGCGTATCGTCCCGCTCGGCGGCCTGGGCGAGATCGGCCGGAACATGACGGTCTTCGAGTATCGTGGCCGGCTGCTCATCGTGGACTGCGGCGTGCTGTTCCCGGATATCGACCAGCCCGGCGTGGACCTGATCCTGCCGGACTTCGGTTACCTGGAAGGGCGGCTGGACCAGGTGGAAGCGTGCGTGCTCACGCACGCGCACGAGGACCACATCGGCGCCATCCCTTACCTGCTGCGGTTGCGCGCCGATATCCCGCTGGTCGGCTCGAAGCTCACCCTTGCCCTGGTGCGGTCCAAGCTGGCCGAACACCGGCGTGACCCGGTTACGGTCGAGGTACGCGAAGGCGAGCACAGGTCGTTCGGGCCGTTCGACTGCGAGTTCCTCGCGGTTAACCACTCCATTCCGGACGCGCTGGCGGTCGCGCTCACCACCCCAGCCGGGGTAGTGCTGCATACCGGCGACTTCAAGATGGACCAGCTTCCCCTGGACGGGCGGCTGACCGACCTGGCCGGCTTCGCCCGGCTCGGCGGCGAAGGCGTCGACCTGCTGATGGCCGACTCCACCAACGCCGAAGTGCCAGGGTTCGTGACTTCAGAACGAGCCATCGGCCCGGTGATCGACTCGGTGTTCGCCGAGGCGGGGCAGCGCATCATCGTCGCCTGCTTCGCCTCGCATGTACACCGCGTTCAGCAGGTGCTAGACGCCGCGGTCAAGCACAAGCGCAGGGTGGTATTCGTCGGCCGGTCCATGGTGCGCAATATGGGCGTCGCACGTGAGCTCGGCTACCTGCGGGTGCCTGGCGGGCTGCTGATCGACCTGCGCGACGCGGAGGAACTGCCCCCGTCCCAGGTGGTGCTGATCTCCACCGGGTCGCAGGGGGAGCCGATGTCCGCGCTGTCCCGGATGGCCGGACGCGACCACCAGATCCGGGTCGCGGCCGGCGACACGGTGATTCTCGCGTCCTCGCTGATCCCTGGCAACGAAACCGCCGTGTACCGGGTCATCAACGGCCTGACCAGGCTGGGTGCCCGCGTCGTGCACAAGGGCTCCGCGCTGGTGCACACCTCGGGTCATGCCGCGGCCGGCGAGCTGCTCTACGTGCTGAACCTGGTCAAGCCGAGGAACTTCCTGCCGGTGCACGGCGAGTGGCGGCATCTGCGGGCGCATGCCCGGCTGGCCTCGCTCTCCGGTGTACCGGATAACCGGATCGTCATCGCCGAGGATGGGGTCGTGGTCGATCTTGTCCGCGGGGTCGCGTCGGTGGCCGGCAAGGTGCCGTGCGGATACGTGTATGTTGACGGGCTGACCGTCGGCGAGGTGACCGAGTCTCAGCTCAAAGACCGCCGGATCCTGGGCGAAGAGGGTTTCGTGTCGGTGGTGATCGTGGTCGATTCCTCATCCGGCAAGATGGCGGCTGAACCGGAGATGCACGCGCGCGGATCGGGCATCGACGACGCTGCGTTCGCCGGTGTGCTGCCGAAAATCGAGGAGGCACTCGCGGCCGCGGCCGCCGACGGTGTCACCGACGCGCACCAGCTCAGCCAGCTGGCCCGGCGTGTCATCGGCAAATGGGTCAGCGACAACTACCGGCGCCGCCCGATGATCCTGCCCGTGGTCATCGAGGTCTGATCCGGGTTCGCGGCTGCGCTCAGGCCGTATCCGCACCGGCATTGCGCTAGGGATGGTGCGGGTGCGGCGCGTAGTGCCCTACGATCTCGTGCATGGCCAGTGAAGACCGCATTATCAGGCTGGAACGCCAGGTCGACTACCTGTTCCAGCGACTGCAGATCGACCCGAACGCGGCATTGACCGCGGACTCCGTCGGCCCCGCCGGGGCTGGGCTGCCGTCGTCGTTCCATGACGCGCTCGCCCGGGGCAAGACGATAGAAGCAATCAAGATCTACCGTGAGGTCACCGGCGCGGAGCTGAAGGAGGCAAAGTCGGCCGTCGATCAGATGCAGCGAGATGCGCGCTTCTGAACCGGCCGGATCACTGCTTCGCTATACCCGCTCACTGATAGCGTGCCCGGCCGCGATCCAGCCGGCCGGGCACGCTAGAGCGCCGCGTAGCGGGTGGGGGAGATGCCGAGCGTCGCGGTGAAGTCGCGGGTCAGGTGAGCCTGGTCGGCGTAGCCGAGATCCAGCGCCAGCTGCCCCCAGTCCACCGGATCTCCGCTGTCCGCCCGCAGGGCCGCCTCATGCAGCCGGGACCGGCGCATCACCCACTTGGGGCTGACCCCCACGTAGTCGGCGAACAGACGCTGCAGGCTCCTGGCCGACAGGCCGGAGATCCCGGCCAGCTGATCGACCCGGCGCAAACCCGGATCGCCGGTAATCAGCTCGACGAGCTGGGCAGTCTGGTCGGTGACCGGGTCGGGTTCGGGCAGGACGTCTAGGAGCAGCGCGGACGCCAGGGCGGCCAGCTCGGCGTCGGGGCCGCCCGACATGATCAGCGTGCGGGTGCGCTCAGCGGCCGGGCCGTACAGCGAGACAGCCGGGACCACCCGGTCGGTGAGCTGAGAGACCGGGGCATGCCAGAACGGGCGGAAGCCGCCGGGCCGGAACCGGACGCCCAGTGCCTTATCCCGGCCGGACAGCGTCCTTGTGTACAGCTTGCGGTCAACGCCGAAGATGCCTGCTCCGGTCGCCTCGAAGGCCAGGTTCACATTGGGGTGGGGCAGGATCGTCTGCTGATGCGGGTCCTGGCCGCGCAGGTCCCAATGCAGGATCCAGATGAAGTCCACGAACGGTGCGAGCTCGGCGCACGGCTCGTATCTGGCCAGCGTGAGCCACTGCGCGGCCTGCGCCGGACGCAGTACCCCACGGCCAAGGTCTGCCATCGGTCCAGGGTAGCTGTCGCGTTTGTTCAAGACCGCCAGCCGGGTGCCGATTATTGTCTGCTCATGAACTCACATGCCGAGATGACAGCCGCGGCCGCGGAGACGGCGCGGATCGTAGACGGGGTAAGCACCAGCCAGTTTGCCGGGCCGACGCCATGCGCGGACTGGGACGTGCGCACGCTGCTCAATCACATCATCTTGTGGACCGCCTATTCGGCGCAGCAGCGGGCGCATGGCGGCAGCGCCGCCGAGGAACTGATGAGCAAGGACTTCGCGGCCGAACCAGGCTTCGCGCAGGACTACGCCACGCAGGTGGCCAAGGCGGTCCAGGCCTGGTCAGACCCGGCCGCCTGGGAACGGGAGCTGACCGTGATGGGATCGGTCACCCCGGCCGCGGACGTGGCTGAGCTGCTGATCGCCGAGACCGTCCTGCACGGCTGGGACCTAGCCGTGGCCACCGGCCAGAAATACCAGTGCGACGACACGGTGGCATCCCTGGTGCTGCGCGTGGTGGCGGCACAGGCTGAGCTGTTCCGGCAGTACCAGGGCTTCGCCGAGCCCGTCGAGGTGCCCGGTGACGCACCGGCCTTGCACCGGGCGCTCGCCCTGTCCGGCCGGGATCCGGCGGCGGCGGACAGCTAGTTCAGCACCCGAACCGGCTCGCCAGCTGCGAACGCGGCGATATCTTCCGCGGCCTCACCGAAGAACACCTGGTAGGTATCGTCGGTGACGTAGCCCAGGTGCGGGGTGAGCACGACATTGTCCAGCTTGCGCAGCGGGTGCGACAAGGGCAGCGGCTCGGTGTCGTAGACATCGAGCCCCGCGCCGGCGATCGCGCCCGTGCGCAAGGCCGTCAGCAGCGCCACGTTATCTACGATCGGGCCGCGCGAGGTGTTGATCAGGTAGGCAGTGCGCTTCATCTGGACCAGTTCGGCCGCCCCGACCAGTCCGGTACTGCGTTCGCTGAGTTTGTAGTGCACGCTCACCACGTCGGACCTGGCGAACAGCTCCTGCTTGGCGACCGCTTCCGCGTGTGCCTTCGCGGCCGCCGCCGGGTCCAGGTTCTGGCTCCAGGCGAGCAGCTTCATGCCGAATGCCCGGCCCACCTTGGCCACTGCCCGGCCCTGGTTGCCCAGGCCGAGGATGCCAAGGTGCTTGCCGTGCAGGCCGGTGCCAACCGTATGCTGCCAGCCACCGGACATCGCGGCCCCGCCAGCCCGGCCGACCGCCTTCATCCGGCCGTCCTCGGCCGGGATGTGCCGGGTCACGGCCAGGATCAGCGCCCAGGTCAGCTCCGCGGTGGCGCCCTTGGCGCCGCCGGTGCCACAGACGGCGATCCCGCGTGCGCGTGCCGCTTGCATGTCGATAGCCGCGTTCGCCATGCCGGTGGTGACCAGCAGCTTGAGATGAGGCAGCAGGGAGAGCCGCTCAGCGGAAAAGGACGTCCGCTCTCGCATCGCCACGATCACGTCGAACGGTTCCAGCGCACGCACCAGCGGCTGGGTCCGGGCGATGTGCTCGGAGAAGACGGTGTACTCGGCGTCCGGCCAGTTGGCGCTGGCCAGGGCGACCTGCTGGTAATCATCGAGGATCGCGACCCGCATGCTGTGACATTACCCTGCAGAACGCCCTAGCGGGATCGCCCGGCCGCGCTGCTGATAACGTCGCGTCATGACCTGGCTGGATGTGATCGCGGGAAAGAGCCTGGCGGGAGAGCCGCTGGGCCAAGATGAGGCGCTGGCGGTCCTGGCCAGCGGCGATGACGAGCTGATGGACGTGGTGGCCGCGGCGTTCCGGGTCCGGCTCCAGCACTTCGGGCGGCGGGTCAAGCTCAACTACCTGGTCAACATCAAGAGCGGGCTATGCCCGGAAGACTGCTTTTACTGCTCGCAGCGGGCCGGATCGGCCGCTGACGTGCTCAAGTACACCTGGCTCAAGCCGGCGGACGTGCGCGCGGCGGCGGAGGCCGGCGTGGCGGCCGGCGCCAGGCGGGTCTGCATGGTGGCTAGCGGGCGGGGGCCTAATGACCGGGAGATCACCAAGGTCGCCGGCATGATCGCCGACTTCAAGGCCGGGCACCCGGACGTGGAGGTGTGCGCCTGCCTCGGGCTGCTCTCCGACGGCCAGGCCGAGGTGCTGAAGCAGGCGGGTACCACCGCCTACAACCATAATCTCAACACCGCGCAGGACCACTACGCGGACATCTGCAGCACGCACACGTTCGCCGACCGGGTTTCGACGGTGGAAAAGGCCAAGGGGGCAGGACTCTCCCCGTGCTCGGGCCTGATCGCCGGCCTGGGCGAGAGTGACCAGGACCTGGTCTCGGTGGCGTTCGCGCTGCGCCAGCTCGAGCCGGATTCGGTACCGGTAAATTTCCTGATCCCGTTCGACGGGACGCCGCTGGCCGGGCAATGGCAGCTCACCCCGCAGCGCTGCCTGCGCATCCTGGCCATGGTGCGGTTCGTCTGCCCGTCGGCCGAAGTCCGGCTGGCCGGCGGCCGGGAGATTCACCTGCGGTCGCTGCAGCCGCTGGCGCTGCACATCGTGAACTCGATCTTCCTCGGCGACTACCTGACCAGCGAGGGCCAGGCCGGCGCGAAAGACCTGGAGATGATCGCGGACGCAGGGTTCATCGTGGAAGGTGCCGATACCAGCAAGAGCGGGCGGCCCGCAGATCTGGTCCGGATCCGCCGTCGCGGACCCGGCACCAGCGCGCCCGCTAATGCCTGAGAACTTCGCTGCACTGCCGGAGGCCGGACGCGAGGCGGCCATCGAGCGGCTGCTCTCGGCGATGGAGGCCGCGGATAAGGCAGGCTGCTACCCGCAGCTGACCGTGGAACGCCCCTGGTCCGTGCACAACCCGGTGCTGCAGGGCGAGTTCGCCTGCCCGGAGGCGATCGGCTGGTACCTGCGCCGTGAACTACGCCGGCTGGCATACGCGGGGGCCCGCATCTCGGTTTCAGCCGGCCGCCCGGCCCTGGACCTGCACGATCCGGCCATGGTGAAGGCCGTGGATGAGACCAGCTGGGATCTGCGGCGCAAGAAGCTGTTCTTGTTCGGGCCCGAACGGATGGCGCTGTCCATCGACCGGCTGCAGCACTACACGGGCACCAGCGCCGAGTCGTTCCAGCGGTATGTGCTGCTGACCAACTATGCCTGGCATGTAACGGAGTTCCGCACCGAGTTCCCTGGCGCGGTCGGGCCGGCCGCGGACGGGCGCCAGATGCCTGCCTGGCACCATGTGCAGCCGGACCGCGCCGGGCTGACGATGATCAATATCGGGGTCGGGCCGTCCAACGCCAAGACGATCACCGACCACCTCGCCGTGCTGCGTCCCGACCTGGTGCTGATGATCGGGCACTGCGCCGGCCTGCGTAACCACCAGGAGGTCGGCGACCTGGTGCTGGCCACCTCCTACCTGCGCGATGACCGGGTGCTGGATGAGGTGCTGCCGCTGTCCATTCCGGTCGTGTCCAACCACACACTGAATTCCCTGCTGCTGGAGGAACTGACCGGACGCGGGCTGCGCAGCCGGATGGGCATCGTGTACACCACGGCGAACCGCAACTGGGAGCTGCAGCTCACTTCCGTGCGGGAGCGGCTGCAGCTTTCTCGCGCCGTCGCCGTCGACATGGAGTCGGCGACCGTGGCCGCCAACGGGTTCCGCTACCGGATCCCGACCGCCACCTTGCTGGCGGTCAGCGACAAGCCGTTGCACGGCCAGCCCAAGCTGAACCTGGAAGCCCAGTCGTTCTATGCCGATTCCCGCCGCCTGCACGTGGCCATCGCGATCGCCACGGCCTGCGCTGTCCGCGAACGGTATCCCGGCGGCCTGCCCACTGCCGACCTGCGCTCCGCCGACGAGCCGCTGCTAGGCGGCTAGGCGCCGCCGCGGCGGCGGGGCGCGCCGGGGTGGCGCACGCGACACGCCGGGAACGAATGAGCTTGGGCTTGACCGGGGTTCTCGCTAGCTTTGCCAGTATGGCGACCCGTGCGCCCAAGAAGCCTGCCCGTCCGCGCGACGGGTTCGATGAGGCTGCCCTGGAAGCGCTGGAGCCAGGCGAGCGCCCGTCGCGAGGCACCGCGGGCAGCAGGCGTTCGGCCCCGGCCCGCCAGCCCAGCCGCCAGGCCGGTAGCCAGACCAGCAGGCAGAGCAGCCGCCAGAACAGCAGGCAGGCCAGCAGGCAGCCCGCCGCTAAGCGGCCGCCGGCGAAAAAGCCCGCAGGGAAACGGCCGCCAGCCAAGCGGACCTCCGGTTCCGCGAAGGGCCGTCCCGGGCCGGGCAGGGCAGGCTCGCGGGATCCGTTCGTGATCCTGGCCAGCTGGGCGGGCCGGGTAATCGTGGGGGTCTGGCTGGTCGTGGCAGGCGGTGTCGGCTACGCCGCGCGTACCGTCGGCAAGGGCGCGCGTGACCTGGAGCCGCATCACCGCAGGGACGGCCTCGGGCTGCTCACGCTCGGCGCTGCGATCGTGCTCGCGGGGAGCCTGTGGTGGAAGATGGGCAACCCCGTCGGCCGGGCTGTCCAGTACCTGTTCTTCGGCGGGTTCGGCGCGCTGGCCGGGGTGACGCCACTGCTGGTGGCGCTGCTCGCCTGGCGGTTCCTGCGTCACCCCGACCGTAACTCCGAGACGGCTCGCGCCTGCATCGGCTGGATCGCGCTGATGATCGGTGCGGTCGGCTTGACCCATATCGCCAGAGGCCTGCCGCATCCGTCCGACGGTATGGCCGCGATGCGGGCAGCCGGGGGCTACATCGGGTACGCCGCGGCTGGTCCGCTCGCCGCCGGTGTCACTGCCTGGGTGGCCGCGCCGCTGCTCGCGCTGCTGGCCGCGTTCGGGGTCCTGGTCATCACCGGGACGCCGCTGCACGCGCTGCCGGAGCGGCTGGCCGACCTGCGCGAGATCTTCGGTCATTCGGTCCTGACCGACGATGATGACGACTTCGAGGTCGACGATCAGTACGAAGAGTCGACAGGAAGCGTGCCGCGCGGCGTGACCCGCGGCGCCCGTGCCCAGATCGCCAGGCAGATCCGGCTGCGCCCGGCGCTCGAGCCGGGAGAGCACACCAAGCCGTACGACACCCCGCTGGTCGGCTACGGCAAGCCGGCGAAAGCCGGCAAGGACCCGGACCTGACCATCTTGGACAAGCTGGGATTCGACGACCCGCCGCAGCCCCTGGCTGAGGTTGGCGAGCCCGCCGCCGCGCCGGTCAAGCTGCCTGAGTCGCTCGAGCCGCTGCGCAACCCCGAACAGCTGACGCTGACCGGCGCCGCCGTGGGCGGCTATACGCTGCCGCCGACGGCGCTGCTGCGCCCGGGCACCGCGCCCAAGCAGCGCACCCGGGCGAACGGCATTGTTGTCGCCGCCCTGTCCGAGGTGCTTGAGCAGTTCAACGTGGACGCGCAGGTCACCGGGTTCAGCCGCGGCCCGACCGTGACCAGGTATGAGATCGAGCTTGGTCCCGCCGTCAAGGTGGAGCGGGTCACCGCGCTGTCCAAGAACATCTCCTACGCGGTCAAGAGCGCCGACGTGCGGATCATCTCGCCGATCCCGGGCAAGTCGGCGATCGGCGTGGAGATCCCGAACGCCGACAAGGAAGTCGTCAGCCTCGGCGACGTGCTCAAGTCGCGGGACGCGATCGACAATCACCATCCGATGCTGGTGGGGCTCGGCAAGGACGTCGAGGGCCAGGTGCTGGTGGCGAACCTGGCCAAGATGCCGCACATCCTGATCGCGGGCGCGACCGGGGCCGGCAAGTCGGTGTGCCTGAACGGGCTGATCACGAGCATCTTGACCAGGGCGACTCCGGATGAGGTGCGGATGATCCTGGTTGACCCGAAGCGGGTCGAGCTGACCATCTATGAGGGAATCCCGCATCTGATCACGCCGATCATCACGAATCCGAAGAAGGCGGCAGAGGCGCTGGAGTGGGTAGTCGGCGAGATGGAACGCCGCTATGACGACCTGGCGGCGTCCGGCTTCCGGCATGTGGATGACTTCAACAAGGCGGTGCGGGCAGGCAAGCTGACGCCGCCGCCGGGGTCGGAGCGGGTGTACCTGCCGTACCCGTACCTGCTTGTGATCATTGATGAGCTGGCGGACCTGATGATGGTCGCGCCACGCGATGTCGAGGACTCCGTGGTGCGGATCACCCAGCTGGCGCGGGCGGCCGGCATCCACCTGGTGATCGCGACACAGCGGCCCTCCGTGGACGTGGTGACCGGCCTGATCAAGGCGAACGTGCCGTCGCGGCTGGCCTTTGCCGTGTCGTCACTGACCGACTCGCGGGTGATCCTGGACCAGCCGGGCGCGGAGAAGCTGGTCGGCCAGGGCGACGCGCTGTACTTGCCGATGGGCAGCTCGAAGCCGGTGCGGCTGCAGAACGCGTACGTGTCTGAGAAAGAGATCAGGGACATCGTCGCGCACTGCAAGAAACAGGCAGAACCGGACTACCGCCAAGACGTGGCGGCGGCGCCGGAGAAGAAGCGGGACATCGACGAGGACATCGGCGACGATCTTGAGCTGCTGATCCAGGCCACTGAGCTGATAATCTCCACCCAGTTCGGATCGACGTCGATGCTGCAGCGCAAGCTGCGGGTCGGTTTCGCGAAGGCGGGCCGGCTCATGGACCTGCTCGAATCACGCAGTATTGTCGGGCCCAGCGAGGGGTCCAAGGCGCGTGATGTACTGGTGCGGCCGGACGACCTCGAAGACACGCTCAGATCGCTGCAGGGAAGGTAGCCCCGGCTGTCAGATCCGGCCGGGAGATCGCAGCCCTTGCTTGGCTGATCGCGGTCTGTCCGCTGTCTACACTTGGTGATGGTTCCCGTACCCCGGGATGACGGAATGCGACGACATGCAGCAGCGGGAGGCCCAGCGTGAGCATCGGTGAAACCCTGGCGGAAGCCCGCCGTCAGGCCGGTCTCACCGTCACCGCGGTCAGCGAGCGAACCAGAGTCCGGGAATCAATCATCCGCGGCATCGAGCAGAATGACTTCTCCGCGTGCGGTGGCGATTTCTATGCCAGGGGCCACATCCGCAGCATCGCGGCCGCGGTCGGCATTGACTCTGCTCCGCTGATCAAGGAGTACGACACCGAGCACGGGACGCCGGGCGGAATTTCGGCCGCTGACGTCTTCGAGCCGTCGACGCCGATCAAGATCAGGGAACGGCGCTCGCCGAGCCTGAGCCTGATCGTCATCGTCGTGCTGCTGGTCATCATCGGGTACGCCTCGTACAAGTTCGCGGACGGCCACGGTCACAAGACGGCTGCCGCGGGCACCTCGGCGGGCTCCACACCGCGCGCGACCGCGGTCCGCGCCGCGCCGAAACGCCCGTCGCCCTCGCCGTCCCCCTCGCCATCACCGCTGCCTGACGATGTGGTGATCCAGCTGACGGCGGTGGCCGAATGCTGGGTAGAGCTGACCGACACCAGCACCGGGCAGCCCATCTTCGAGGGCGACATCTATCCGGGCTCCCCGGAGAACTGGACCGAGAAGCACGCGGTGACCCTCTCGCTCGGTAACCCGCCCGGCGTGGTGCTGATCGTCAACGGCAAGCAGATAGCGACGAAGAAGACCGTGGAACCGGTCACCCTAAGCTTCAGCCCTCCGGCGAGTTAGTCCCGACGTCAACTAGGCTCAAGCCTGTGGTAAGCACACCGAGGACAGTAAGCCTGGTCACGCTCGGCTGCGCGCGCAACGAGGTCGATTCAGAAGAACTCGCGGCGCGGCTGGCCGCCGACGGCTGGGAACTAGCGGACCCTGGCGAACAAGCCAGTGTCGTCATGGTCAACACCTGCGGGTTTATCCAGGCGGCCAAGCAGGAGTCCATTGACGAGCTGCTGGCGGCTAGCGACAGCGGCGCGAAAGTGGTCGCCGTCGGCTGCCTGGCCGAACGGTACGGCGCGGATCTGGCGGGCGAGCTGCCCGAGGCCCAGATCCTGAGCTTCGACGACTATTCGGCCATCGGCGCCCGGCTCGATGAGGTGCTGGCGGGCCGGGCCCGGGCGCCACACGCGCCCAGGGACCGGCGCAAGCTGCTGCCCATCAGCCCGGCAGAGCGCAGGGCGGCGCCAGCATCGGCTGCCGTCTCCGCGGCCCAGGACGGGCCGTCCGGGGCGTATATCCCCGGTTTCGGGCTCACCGGCGGGACATTCCGGCGGCGGCTCTCGACCGGCGTGGTGGCGCCGGTCAAGATCGCCTCCGGTTGCGACCGGCGCTGCTCGTTCTGCGCGATCCCGTCTTTCCGCGGCGCTTTCGTTTCCCGGCCGCCAGCGCAGATCTTGGCCGAGGCCGCCTGGCTGGCCGGCCAGGGAGTCAAGGAGCTGCTGCTGGTCAGCGAGAACTCCACCTCGTACGGCAAGGACCTGGGTAACCTGCGGCTGCTCGAGGAAATGCTGCCCGACCTGGCGGCGGTGCCTGGTATCGACCGGGTGCGGATCAGCTACCTGCAGCCGGCCGAGGTGCGGCCAGGACTGATCACGGCGATCGCCTCGACCCCTGGCATCGCCCCCTACTTCGACCTTTCCTTCCAGCATGCCAGCGGTCCGGTATTGCGCGCGATGCGCAGGTTCGGTGACCGGCCCCGGTTCCTCGCCCTGCTCGACCAGGTCAGGGACCTGGCGCCGCACGCCGGTGCCAGGTCGAACTTCATCGTCGGCTTTCCCGGCGAGACCGAGCAGGATCTGCGCGAGCTCGAGCTCTTCCTGGGCAGCGCACGGCTGGATGCCATCGGCATCTTCGGGTACTCCGACGAGGATGGCACCGAAGCCGAAGGGCTGCCCGGCAAGCTGGACGACGCCGAGATCAGCCGCCGGGTCGAGGAGTTCGCCGACCTGGCCGAGGAGCTGATGGCGCAGCGTGCCGCCGAGCGGATCGGTGAGCTCGTCGAGGTGCTCATCGAGGAGCGGCTGGGTGATGGCCTGTATGAGGGCCGGGCGGCGCACCAGGCGCCGGAGGTGGACGGGGTGACCACGGTCCGGTCCACGGTCTCGCTGATGCCCGGCGACATGATCACCGCCGTGGTGACCGGTTCTGAGGGAGTGGACCTGACGGCCGACGCGCCCAGTCCCCGGTGAAACAGCGCACGGTGAGCCAGCCCGGACAGGTCAGCCTGTACAACATCGCCAACTGGCTCACCGTCGCCCGGATCGCGCTCGTGCCCCTGGTGGTGATCGGCCTGATGGCCGGCGGTACCGGGTGGCGTCTGGTGGCCCTGGCCGCGTTCGGTGTGGCCTCGGTCACTGACCTGCTTGACGGCCAGCTGGCCCGCAGCCGGGGGCTGGTGACTGACTTCGGCAAGATCGCCGACCCGGTCGCGGACAAGGCGCTTACCGGCGCGGCCCTGATCTGCCTGTCCGCGCTCGGCGAGCTGCCGTGGTGGGTCACCGGCGTGATCATGGCGCGGGAGGTTGGCGTCACCCTGCTCAGGTTCTGGGTAATCCGCCGGGGCGTCATCGCGGCGAGCCGCGGCGGCAAGGTCAAGACCGTCCTGCAGATCCTGGCCATCTGCCTGTACATCCTGCCCTGGGGGAACGCGGTGTCCAGGGACGTGATGATGGGGGCGGCGCTGGTCGTTACGGTGGTGACGGGGTTCGACTACCTGCTGCGTGCGATCCGGCTGCGGCGTGATGAGGAGGCCGGGCAGTGACCGTTGGTTCAGCCGGGCAGGCCGCGGCGGAACTGGCCGGGCAGGTACACGCCCTGCTACAGGCCAGAGGCCAGAACGTGGCGGTCGCGGAATCGCTGACCGGCGGGCTGGTGGCCGCGGCGCTGACTGACGTGCCCGGCGCCTCCGCGTCGTTCCGCGGCGGCATCATCTCCTACGCCAGCGAGCTCAAGGCCGCACTGCTTGGCGTGGACGCCGCCATGCTGGCCCGCCACGGCGCCGTGTACGCCCCGGTGGCGCAGTCCATGGCTACCGGAGTCAGGATAAGGCTCGGGGCCAGCTACGGGCTTGCTACGACCGGCGTGGCGGGGCCGGAACCGGCCGACGGCCAGCCGGTAGGCACCGTGCACATCGGCATAAGTGCGGCCACCGACACGATAGTCAGGACCCTCACGTTGTCGGGAAACCGGACTCAGATCCGTAGACTTACCGTTGAGCACGCTCTTGGATTGCTCCTGGAGCGGCTCAGGGAAGAGAGAAACTGATTACAGCGTTACGTCAGGAGCGAACACGCACCGCCATGATCTCGCGCGGTAACGGTTCGGCCAGGTACGGTGGGAGTGTGGGCGGTATAACGGGTGGAAGTTCTGCCTCGGGAAGGGAGTGCGACTTATGGTTCTGCTCCGTCAGTTGCTAGGTGACGTGCTGCGACGGCTGCGCATACGCCAGGGCCGCACCCTCCGTGAGGTGTCGGCGTCCGCGCGCGTATCGCTCGGCTACCTGTCCGAGGTCGAGCGAGGCCAGAAAGAGGCCTCCTCTGAGCTGCTCCAGGCCATCTGCACGGCACTAGGGACACCGCTTTCCCAGGTGTTCCGTGAGGTCTCCGATAATTTTGCCCTCGCCGAGCTGCAGAGCGAGCCGGTGCTCGAAGCGATGCGTGAGCCGGCGCTGAGGGAACTGGCCGATACCGGGCCAAGGGCGCCGGAGATCACCGACATGGTGCCGGTCTAGCTGGACTTAGCGGCTCCGGTGCCGCCGCGGATCTGCCTGCGGCGGCACGGTTATGTGCTGGCTGCGGTTATGTGCTGGCTGCGGGCCACCTGAGCGGCAGGACCGCGTCAGACCCAGGCCTTGGGATTCTCAGTCAGATGCCGTACTGCCTCCGGCAGGTTCCCGGACACGATGTCGGCCAATGTGACCAGCTCAAGGACCGCCCGCTCGTTGGCCCGCAGCGCGATCCAGACCTGCTGCAGCGGTTCGGCCACGCCAGGGTACGTCACATTCTCGGGCCGCTCGCCCCGGACACCCAGGAGCTGACCGTCAATGGCCCTGATGATGTCGGCAAGGGCGATTTCCTCGGCTGGCCTGGCCAGCCAGAAACCGCCTTCAGGGCCTCGCTGGCTACGGACCAGGCCAGCGCGCCGCAGCTGGGTCAGGATCGTCTCAAGGAATTTTCCCGGGATCTGCTGGGCACGAGCTAGCTGGTCGGCGGTGACATGGCCGTCGCTAGCGGCGGCGAGCTCGATGGCGGCCCGCAGCGCGTAGTCGGCCCTGGCTGACAGTCGCATGTCGCTATTATGCAGTGTCCCGACTGGTTTTCTCGCATTAAAGCTTGCGGTGAGCATGAGCCGGGCGCAAATGGCGGCTAACGGACTACCGGAAGTGACGCAGCAGATTGGTGCGGTAGACCAGGATCGTCCAGGCATCGACGTGGTACACCTGAGCCGGGTGGCCGAAAGTGGCCATCGCGGCCCGCTCCAGGCCGGCGAGGGGCACGTCGGTTCGCGGGCCCCCGGTCACGATGAAGGTCGCGTCATGGTAGGCGGGGTCGTACTGCGAGTTCTTGGACTCCCAGTGATAGGGCCCGACCCAGTTGCGGCCCCCCGTCACCCCGCTGACCAGGATCCGGCCGCCGGTGTCCATCGTGACGCTGCCCGCCTCCCAGTAGCTGGCCAGCCCGTCGGTCAGGCGGTGCGCTTGCAGGAAGCTGGCCAGCTGCTGGTTCCCTGACGGCACCGCGCGCTGCGCGCCGTCATAGACGAACCCGGCGCCATACCCCGCCGCCACGATGGCGAGCAGCAGGCCGAGCAGCGCGTCACGCCCGGCTGGGCGCCGCCACTGCCCCAGCCGTGCCGTCAGCCATGGCGCCAGCGCCCGGGCGGCCAGCACGGCTCCGAACGGCATCACGGCGACGATCTCGCGGATGCTCTCCAGGTTCGTCGAATGAATGCTGTGCAGGAACGCCACGAGCTCGATCACGATGGCTGTGGCCAGCGCCGCGCCGAGCAGGCCGTCCGCACGGAAGTACCGGCACAGCGCCAGGCCCAGGCCGGCCAGCGCGAGCAGCACCCCGGCCAGGTGCAGCCAGATGAGTACCAGTTCCAGGCCGTGGCTGCTGCCGAAGGTACTGCTGGCGAACGGGTCGGCGCCGAACAGCTCCAGCACGGCCTGGATGGTATGCCAGAGCCCGTGCGGGAGGTAGGACAGCGGCACCGTGCGGTTGTTCAGGTGGAAGATGTGAAACCCGCCTGCGGCCTGGATGGCCCTGGGTGCATACCAGCCCACCAGCCCGCCCAGCGCCGCCGCGAGCCCCACCGACAGCTCGTACCACCGCGATGCCTGGCCCGGCCGCAGGGCACGGAGCACCGTGGCGATCGCCAGCGGCGCGGACGCGGTCAGGGCCACCCCGGGATCGGCCGTCATGGCGGCGGCCAGGATCATGCCAGCCAGCGGCGGCACCCACCACCGCGGGGGTGCCCGGTCGATCAGCAGGTAGGCCGCCAGCACCGGGATCACGGTTCCGGTGTGGTCCGGGCCGAGCAGCATGACCAGGGCGGCACTGGTCTGCGGCGCGGCGGCGATGACGCCTCCCACCAGGGCCAGCACCAGGCCTTCGCGGCCGCGGCTGCGTCCCCTGGCGACCAGGGCAACTAGCACGACGAGCAGCGTGTAGGTCATCGCGGCGGCAATGTGAACGAGCCCGGCACCGAAGCCGAACACCGCCCCGAGCAGGATGTACTGCGGCAGCTCCGTGGTGAAGAACGATACGTCAGATACCCACCAGCCGTGCAGCAGCCAGTCCCCGTGCAGCATGTCCCGCGCCTGCAGCACAGCAGATGCGCTGTCCGAGTTGGCCGGCACCGACCAGGACAACCGCCAGTAGACCAAGAACATCAGCGCGATCGCCAGCGCGATCACGGTGCCGAGCGCCCAGGCCCGCGGACGGCGATCAGGACCGGGCACCGCGGCTAGCGATCCGGTCGGAACAGACTGGGCAGCGCTGGGCGTCACCGGGAAAGAATACCGGGGTTCCCCGCCAGCGGGGGCAATGAGCGGCAAGGTTATCGGCCGGTACGCTAGCGTCACACTGGGACAGATCACACGTGCAGGGAGCCCTACAGTGCCTGACGCAGGTCCGCGCGAAGCGCCCGCCGAGGTACCGGCCGTCCAAGCGCCAGCCCCGGCCCCGGCGTCCACGCGGATGGCCAGGCCATGGGGGATACTGGCGTTCGCCGGGGTCGTCGCGGTCCTGTTTTTGGCCTACCTGCACCTGTCCAGGAACCAGCAGGTCGAAGCCGACGGGGCATCGAACGCGCTGCAGGCGTGGGACATGCTGCACGGTAACCTGCTGCTGCGCGGGTGGACCGTCACCGACGTCTCGTTCTACACGACAGAGCTACCCGAGTACATGCTGGTCGAGGCGATCCGCGGGCTCAGCGCTGACGTCTTGCACGCCGCCGCCGCGCTGACCTATGCGCTGATGGTGCCGCTCGCCGCGATGCTGGCAAAGGGGCGGGCTACCGGACGCGAAGCCGCTGTCCGGATGCTCGTCGCGGCCGGGATCCTGATCGCGCCCCAGCCAGGGGCCGGCGTGTTCATCGTGCTATTCCAGCCCGACCACATGGGCACCCAGGTGCCGCTGCTGGTGACCTGGCTGGTGCTGGACCGGGCGCCGCGCAGGTGGTACACGCCGGTCGCGGTAGGGGTGCTGCTGACCTGGATCGGCGTTGCCGACATGATCGTCGCGCTGGTCGCGGTGATCCCGCTGGTACTGGTCTGCGCCGTGCGCGTCGTGCTCGCCTGGCGCGCGGCGGCACCGGACCGCGCGTCCGCTGCCGCGGCTAGCTCGCCGGGCGCGGCCTGGCGCGGCTCTCTGGCGCTGGCCTGGTTCGAGCTGGCACTGGCGGGCGCGGCGATCGCGGCCTACCTGGCGGCCGACCTCGCGGTGGCGCTCATCCGCGCCCTCGGCGGTTATTCGGTACTGCCGGTAAGCAACCGGCTGGGCACCCTGGGCACGCTCCCGGACCGGTTCCGGGTGGCGGCGGACGGCGTGCTCGGCTTGTACGGGGCCAGTTTCCAGGGCGGCCCGCACGGGTTCGCGCTGGCGTTCGCGCTGCTGCACCTGGCCGGCCTGTGCCTGGCGGTGGCGGGGCTGGCGCTGGCACTGCGCCGGCTGTGCGCCGGCCAGGACATGATCGCTGAGGTGCTTGCCGTCAGCATCTGCGTCAACGTGATCGCCTACCTGATCAGCGTGCGGACAGTCGGCTACTGGAGCGCGCGGGAGATCGCCGGCGTGCTGCCGGCCGGGGCGGTACTGGCCGGCCGGATGATCGGGCCGGCCCTGACGCAACGCCGCGGACGGCAGGGTCAGGCGATCTGGCGGATACTCAGCACCGTGCTCGCGGTGGTGCTGTGCGGATACCTGGCCGCGGTCGGCTACGGCGCGACCAGGCCGCCGGTCCCGGCAGTCGGCCAGGATCTGGCGGCGTGGCTGCGCGGTCACGGCTTGCACCACGGCCTGGCGGGTTACGGGCTGGCCAACGTGAGCACGCTGGCCAGCGGCAACAGCGTCCAGGTGCGTCCGGTCGTGCTGGCGCCTGACGACCGGCTGATTCCCGGTCCTTACGAATACGATCTGGCCTGGTACGACGCCACGCGGCAAGATGCGAGCTTCGTCGTCGTGCTGGTGCATCCGCAGGCACTGGACTGGATGACCAAGAGCCAGGCGATAGCCACGTTCGGCGCTCCAGCGCACCAGTACGTCTTCTCCCGCTACCTGATCATGACCTGGGACAAGAACCTGCTGACCGAGCTAGGGCCGCCCTGTCCCGCGCTCGGCGCGCAGCTGCTGGGATCGGCGGGGAAGCTCAGCCGGGACGCCTGCGGTCCGGCTTGACGCCCGCGTTACCCGGCCAGGCCGAGCATTTCGGCCGCGGCCTGCGCGCTGGCCCTGGACGCGCCGAAGGTGGCCAGGTAGGACGTGCCGTCCGGGGGAGACCAGTGCGGCAGGCCCATCTCTACCAGGACGGTATCCGGGCGGGCTCCGAGCAGTGTGGTAATGAGCGCGCGGACGCGTTCATCGACATGCACGTCGCGGACCGTCACCACCAGCGACCGGCCATCGGCGGCGGCGAGGATCCCGGTGGCGAGCGCGGACGTGCTGACCCGCTGCACGCTGGCGGGCGGCACCCACGGGCTCAGCCCCCAGTCCAGCTCGCCGGCCGCCATGTTCTCCCTCGGCTCGACCTCGATGATCAGCGGCCGGTCCAGCATGGGCCGCGGGCCGGACATCCGCAGGGCCCGCCGCGCGGCGTTCAGCCCGATCCCGTCCGGGCGGGCCGGCCGCGGATCGCGCCGGCTAGCCTCCAGCCTGGTGCGCAGCGCCGAAACCCGTTCCGCCGCCTCCTCCAGCCGCGACCCTGGCAGCTCACCTGAGCGCACGGCGTCGGCCAGGGCCGTGCGCACCGCGAGATACATCGCTTCATCGGTGTCCCGGCCAAAGCACAGCAGGTCGGTGCCGGCGGCGATGGCGCGGACCCCGGCGCCGGGGATGCCGTACGCGTCCCGCAGCGCCTTCATCTCCAGCGCGTCCGATATCACCACGCCGTCGAAACCCAGCTCGCCGCGAAGCAGGCCGGTGATCGCGGCGGCTGAGACGGACGCGGCCAGCTCACCGGTCAGTTCGGGCACGCGCAGGTGGCTGGGCATGACCGCGGCGGTTCCCGCCTTAATCGCTGCCGCGAACGGAGGCAGGTCCCGCCGGCGCAGGTCCGCCAGCGTGCCGTCGACGGTGGCGAGCGCGCGGTGGGAGTCGGTACTGGTCCTGCCGTGGCCGGGGAAATGCTTGGTGCAGGCGGCCAGGCCCGCCGCCTGCAGGCCGGTCACGGCCGCCGCGGTGTGCCGCGCGACCAGGTTCGTGTCCGAGCCGAACGACCGGGTGCCGATGGCCGGGCTGTCCGTGCTGCCGAGCACGTCGGCACACGGAGCCATGTCCAGGTTGATGCCGAGGTCGGCCAGGTCGGTGCCGATCGCCCAGTGCACCTGCCTGGTCAGCGCCACATCATCGACCGCGCCGAGCGCGGCGTTGCCCGGGTAAGGGCTGCCCTGCTCGGAGGCGATGCGGGTGACGTCCCCGCCCTCCTCATCGATGGCGATCACCGGTTCGATACCGGCTGCGGATCGCAGCGCGGCGGTGAGCGCGGCCGTATCACCTACTACGTTGTTGCCGTACAGGGTTACCCCGGCCAGGCCGCGGCCCAGGGCATCCAGGAACCAGCGCGGCGCGGTGGTGCCAGGGAACGGCGGGATGAGGACGGAGTCGGCCAGCTTGAGCAGCGAGTCGTCGCTCACCCCTTCACCGCCCCGGCGACCAGGCCGTTCGCCATCCGGCGCTGAACCAGCAGGAAGAACACCATGACCGGGATGGTGAACAAGGTGGAGGAAGCCATGATCGCGCCCCAGTCGGCTCCGTTCCTCGCGTAGAAGTACTGGACGAACAGCGGCAGCGTGTACTTGGCCTCGTCGGTGAGCAGGAAGGTCAGCGCGAACACGAACTCGTTGTAAGCGAAGATGAACGCGAACACGCTGGTGGCGATCAGGCCAGGGGCGACAAGGGGGAGCAGCACCTTCCAGAACACCTTGAACGGGCCGGCCCCGTCGATCGCGGCGGCCTCTTCCATTTCCTTCGGCACGGCAGCGACGAAGTTACGCAGCATCCAGATCGTGACTGGCAGCGCGAACGAGGTATAGACGAAGATCAGCCCGACCAGGCTGTCCAGCAGGTTCCACGAGCGGTAATCCAGGAACAGCGCGATGACCAGCGCCTGCTGCGGCAGCATCTGCACGATCAGCAGCATGATCAGGTAGGTGGTGCGGAACCGGAACCGGAACCTGGCCACCGCGATGGCCGCGATCAGCGCGATCACCGAGGACAGCACCACCGCGGTGACGGTCACGAACAGGCTGTTTTTCAGGAATGTCAAGTACGGGATGCCGGCCGCGCTGCCGTTGATTACCGCACGGTAATTCGCCAGCGTCGGGTGCGACGGGAACAGGTGCGGGTTCAGGGTCTCTATCTCGGCGGCCGGCTTGAGCGAAGTCGAGATCATGTAGAAGATCGGGAACAGGGTGATCACGGCGACTAGTACGCCGAGCAGGTTGAGCCCGGTTTTGCGGGCTAGCCGTCTGCGCGAGCGGACCCGCCTGGTGAGCGCTAGCTGCGTCACTTGATCGCCCCCTGCCTGATCGAAGACCGTACGTACCCGACGGTGATGACGAGCAGGATGAGGGTGAGCACGAACGCGAGCGCGGACGCGATGCTGTAGCTGGGCGGCATCGTGAAGGCTCGCTCGTACTCATACATCCCGAGGTTGTACTCGTCCATGTTGCCGGGTCCGATGAGCACGTACACCTGGGTGAACACGCCGAAATCCCAGATAATCGAGAGCAGCAGCAGCACCAGGTAAATCGGCTTGAGCAGCGGGTAGGTGACCCGCCAGAAGATCCGCCACGAGTTCGCGCCGTCCACCCGGGCGGACTCGTGCAACTCCGACGGGATGGTCTTGAGCCCGGCCAGGACGCTGACCGCGATGAACGGGAAGCTCTGCCAGACCAGCAAGACGGTCAGCACCGTGTAGGCGGGCAGCGCGGAGTTAGTCCAGCTGTAACCGGCCCAGTGCGCGCCACCGCCCAGCCAGTGCGGGAACTTGGCCAGCGCCCAGTCGACGACGCCGCCGTCGGGGTTGACCAGCCAGTAGAAGATCACCGACGCGGACACCGCGGGGGTGGCCCAGGCGATCATCGCCGAACTGGACACGAACACCGACATCTTGCGGCCCAGGCGGTTAAGCAGCAGGCCGACGAGCGTCCCGGTGACAAGGGTCAGCGGCACGACCACCGCGGCGAAGATCAGGCTGATCCGCAGCGAGGACCAGAACTCCGGGTCGTGCAGGATCAGCGAGTAGTTGCTGAACCCCACCCAGCTAATCGGCTGGACACCGGTGGCCTGGGGCAGCCCGTAATTCTGGAAGGAGTGGGCCGCTATCTGGATGGCGGGGTAGACCACCATGATGCCGACGGCGATGACCGAGGGCACCAGCATGACGTACGGAGCCAGGTGATGACGGCGGATGAAGACCGCGACGCGGACCCTGCGGCGGCCGTACGCAGCCGGTTCGGGCCGGCCGGCCGGAGAATCGGTATTCCCCGGCCGGCCAGTGATCGTTCGCACCATGGGAGAGTAGCCCGGTTAGCTCTCTTGGCCGGTGTTGAGGACGTTGGTCAGCATCGTGTTGTACTTGGCGACTGTGGCCTGGAAGGGAGCGCCCTGCATCAGCGCCTTGAGCATGTCCGGGATCACGTAGTCGGTGGAGTCGGCCGTCGACCAGTTCTTCGCGTTCAGCGGCGAGATCTGGGTGTTGGCGGCCGCCTTCGCGAAGCCGGTCATCAGCGGTGTGGCGTAGTCCTGGTTGCTGAGCTGAGCCGTGTACGGCGGGAAGAAGCCGAGCGCGCTCGCGAACGCGGTGGAGTTGGTCGGGGTGTCCATGACCTGGATCAGGTCCCAGTCCGCCGCCGGGTACTTGCTGGTCGACCAGATGCCCAGGTCCGAACCGCCGGCGAAGACCGGCGCCGTGCTCTGGCCGTTCTCACTGGGGATCGGGAACGAGGCCAGGTTGGCCTTATCGGCGATGGTGCCGGTGAAGTTGCCGTTAGCCCACGGACCGTCGATGTACAGGTCGGTCTTGCCGAGGAAGAAGTCCTCGTTGACGCCGCCGGAGGAGGCGCCCACGTTACCCAGCTCGGTCTCGCCGACGTACTTGGCCGGGGACAGGTGGTACTTGGAGTAGAGGTCGACGTAGAACTGGATGCCGGCCTCGGACGCGGCTGAGGTCAGGTCCCCGGTCCACTTGCCGCCG
>Ga0224568_1000060_pt1 | contig 22648 bp, 16 predicted proteins | sample CLU5metagenome_FD_182727 | JGI IMG/M metagenome (GOLD analysis project Ga0224568, IMG submission 182727) | Spruce litter microbial communities from Bohemian Forest, Czech Republic - CLU5 | ecosystem: Environmental > Terrestrial > Plant litter > Unclassified | place: Czech Republic: South... | reverse complement strand
ATGCTTACGAGCTGCCGAATTTCCGGGCTTATGGCGAAAGCTGTGCTGCTATCGGCAACATGATGTGGAACTGGCGCATGTTGGCGGTTACAGGAGACGGAAAGTTTACCGACGTCATCGAACGTGCTCTGTACAATGGAATCAACTCTGGCATGTCGCTCGACGGCACTCTTTATTGTTATCGCAATCCGCTGGCTTTTGATCCCTCTACCGGAGACAAAATCCGCAATCCCTGGTATGACGTGACTTGCTGTCCGCCGAATCTCGAGCGCACCTTTGGATCGCTGCCAGGATACTTCTACAGCACAAGCGCGGACGGAATCTATGTGCACCTCTACGACAACTCGGAACTTGACTGGCATTTGGAGAACGGAGTTGGTCTCAAGGTCACGCAGAAAACGAATTATCCCTGGGACGGTGGTGTGGGAATCACGGTCAATCCCACGGAAGCGTCCGAGTTTACGTTTTATCTGCGCATCCCAGGCTGGGCTGATCAAGCGCAGGTCGCCGTGAATGGCAAGAGCGTAACGGGTGCGAAGCCGGGAGAATATCTTCCCATCCGTCGCCGCTGGTCGCCCGGTGATGTGATTCAACTTAGCGTGGAGGTCAAACCCCAGGTGATTGAAGCCAATCCTCGCGTCGCCGACGATACCGGACGAGTTGCGATACAGCGGGGACCGCTGATTTATTGTCTGGAAGAAATCGATCAGCCTAGCGGCGTATCCCTGAGCGATGTTGCGGTAAATCCCGGACGTCACGTTGCAGAGCAATTTCAGACTGAGTTCAAGAACGACTTGCTGGGTGGGATGGTTGTGCTTCATCATACCGGCGCAGTCTATGAGCGAGGAACAACAGAGACGTCCCTCTACTCGCAATACAGCAGGGAAGCGAAAAGCAGAAAAGTTCCACTCACGTTCATTCCTTATTACGCGTGGGCGAACCGGCAAGCTACGTCGATGCAAGTTTGGAATTTGCTATTGCAGGCGTAGCAGAGGTTGCATGCTTACCACGAAAGCCGTACCAGCGAGAGGCCTTGCCGGGGCAGGGTAAATTGCAATTTGATGCCGCCCTGTTGCATCTCTACCCATGCTGGCGAATTGAGAAGTTGCAGTTGGCCGGCACTTTGTAAGCGTTCGGATTCACGCTCGTTGGGTGAAAGAGGCGAGCCCATCTCTTTCCACGCTGTGAATGCATTGCTATGGCCGGAGTCCGTGCGGAAGTGCTCGAGCAGGGCGCGTTTTGCATTTGCAGGCAAGCCGGAGATCGTTAGATCAATTGACGCAGCCTGGAAGGGAAGATCGTCATCGTGGTAGTTCCAGACCAGAATCTCGATCTCCCGGTCTTTGTCCTTACGAGTGGCGATTGCATTGATATCGGGCTGTGCCCGCACTCCGGTGCTTACAACTTCCGCAGTTGCCAATGCTCCTGAACTGACGACCTTTAGTCGCTCGTCGCCCAACAATCCCAGCATCCGAAAGGCGTTTAGGACGGGCTTGTCCACGCCATTCGTCGCCAACTCCCGGAAGCCAGCAAAGTAAGACTGATCTTCAAATTCAAAGGCCCAGGTGACAGCTCCCAGAAAATTGATGTGTTCTTGGCGAGCCAACTCCAGAATATTGTTTAGAACCTCGATGGTATAAGCGCCGTACAGAGGCCCGTTGCGATACAAGTTTTGCGGATGCTCTTGAGCAGAACAGGCTGCACAACCCTCCGGATCCGATTCTCCCAGAATAATCGGAGTCTGCCGCCACTCTGGAAAGGATGCAGTGACCTTGAATCCCTGTTCGATCGCGGCAAGCTGACGGCTAATGCCCATCTGTACGTGATCGCTCTGCCACGTCGGAGATCCCTTGGGATGAAAGCTGACGAAGTCGAGATGCGAGCCAACCTTGCCGTTCGCATAATTTTTCTCGTGCGCACAGTGTTCAAGAAATGCCCGGAGAAAGTCTGCCGCCTTCGAATTGCCAGGACCCGTAGTGTCAGGCCCTCCGATCCGTGCCTCGGGCAGAGCACGAAGGACGCCATCTACGGAAAAATCATACAGCTTGAAAAATTCTTCTGGCGTTCCTTTCCAATATCCGATGTCAGGTTCGTTCCATACTTCCCATAGCCACGTCTTCACTTCGTCATCGCCGTAACGTTCGCGGAGATGGTGAACGAATTGAAAAACCAATTCGGACCACTTCTGGTAATCTTTCGGCGGATAGGCCCATCCCGTATAAATATCGCCGACAGGAATGCGCGGAAAGTCGTGACGATAAGGTTCCGGGTGCGTCGAAAGCGCCTTCGGCATAAAACCAATTTCAACTAGAGGTTTGACACCGGATGCACGAAACGTGTCGAAAATCTGATCCAGAATCACCCAACTGTAAATAGGGTTTCCGGACGCATCTTCCGTATAGACGTTAGTCGATCCCCACTTCAACGATGCAGTCCCATCGCCGGTCGTTAGCAGGTTGTGAACGCGCACGTAGACCGGTTTCGCATCCAACGCAGCCAGTTCGCCGAGAAGTTTTTTGCCGTTCGGAGCGTAGGTGTAATTGGGCTCGTCGTAGCCGAAATAATTCCAGACCGGTGAGATCAGCCCCACGGTCTGATCAAACTGCACCTGGATGTTCACGCTCTGCGGCGCTTGCGGCCAGCACAATTGAGTTATTAGAAGAAGAATCGAAGAAAAGAAAATGGTCCGCCATCCGCTGTAACAATCTGCCATAGTTTCACCGGGCGGAGAAGCTGAAGATGGTTATGGAGTGGAAGGTTTGGCCGGGTTTCAACTCGGTGGAGGGGAAGGAGGGGTGGTTGGGGGAGTCGGGGAAGTGTTGGGTTTCGAGGCAGAGGGCGGCGTGGAGTTGGTAGGGGGTGCCGGCTTTGCCTTTGATGGATCCGTCGAGGAAGTTGCCGCTGTAGAACTGGATGCCGGGCTGATCGGTGAGGACTTTGAGGACGCGTCCGCTGGCGGGTTCGTAGACTTCGGCGGCTTCGGTTAGTTTGCCGCTGTCGTTATTTTTATCCAGGACCCAGTTGTGGTCGTAGCCACGGCCGAGGTGGAGTTGGTCGTCGTTGGCGTTGATGCGCTCACCGATGGCGGTGGGTTTGCGAAAATCGAAGGGAGTTGCGTCCACGGGCTTCAACTCGCCGGTGGGAATCAGTCCGGCGTCCACGGGGGTGAAGCGCGATGCGTGCAGGGTGAGTTGATGGTTGAGGATGTCGCCCTGTCCAGCGAGATTGAAATACGAGTGATTGGTCAGATTGACGACGGTGTCCTGGTCGGTGGTGGCGGAGTAGTCGATGCGGAGATCGCCTTTGACCAGGGTGTAGCGAACCACGGCGGTCAGGTTGCCGGGGTATCCGGCTTCGCCGTCTTTGCTGAGGTACGTCAGTTCGACGCCGTTGGCGATGGGCTTGGCTTTCCAGACTACGTTGTTGAAGCCGTGGGGGCCGCCGTGCAGAGAGTTTTCGCCGTTGTTGAGGGGCAGAGAATATTTTTTGCCGTCGAGGGAGAAGCTGCCGTGGGCGATGCGATTGGCGTAGCGGCCGATGAGGGCTCCGAAGAAGGCGTCGGCGGGGCCGTTGAAGTTGGCCACGTAGCCGTCGAGATTATCGAAGCCGAGCACGACGTCGCCAGACTTGCCGTTGCGGTCGGGGACTTTCATGGAGACCAGAATGCCGCCGTAGGTTGCGATGCGAGCTTCGTAGGCGCCGTCGCTTAGGGTGAAGATCTCGACCGGAGTTCCGTCCGGGGTTTTTCCAAAAGGTTCGCTCGTCACCTTGGTCTTGGCCTCCGAGGTCATGGAAAACAGCGTTAGCCACAACCCGCTGATCGCCATGGTTCGCAGGACTCTCTGAAAATCCATGCTCATTTGCCACTCCTTGCTGGACTATTCCGTGGTTCGGTTGAGGGAAGACGCAGCCACTGTAATTAATGTTGGTAGAATGTCGCCCAGGCCATCGCTGCCGCGCTGGCCCAGGGTGAAATACAACTTGCCATATAAAGGATAGATGTCCTCGTAAATGCGCTGTGCTGCGGCGTCCGGCTGGAACGCCCGGTAGGACGGGCAAATCTTGTCCTGCGCTTCCTCAATGGTTTTGAACGTGCCCGCCGCCATAAAAGCAAAGATTGCCGATCCAAGACTCACCACGCTCTTGTCCGGAACCAGCACGGGACGGCCTAGAACGTTGGCATAGACCTGGTTGAGGGTGTCGTTTTTCTGTGGAATGCCGCCGGCGTTGATGACGCGTTTGATGTGCACGCCGTGGCCGGCCATGCGGTCGAGGATGACGCGGGTGTGAAAGGCCGTGCCTTCGATGGCGGCAAAGAGTTCATCCTGCGCCGTCGTCTGCAGATTCCAGCCGAGGGTAACGCCGCGCAGGTTGGGGTTGACGAGCACGGTGCGGTCGCCGTTGTCCCAGGTCATGCGCAGCAGGCCGGTTTGTCCGGCGCGATAGTTTTCGAGTCCGGCGGACAAGGTGTTTACATCGGTTGCAGCGCGCGCGGCGATGGCGTTGAAGATGTCGCCGACGGCGGAGAGTCCGGCTTCGATGCCGGTGCGCAGGGGATGCACGCTGCCCTGGACTACGCCGCAGACTCCGGGCACAAGATTGACCGACGGCGTGATGCCGATGATGCAGGTGGAGGTGCCGATGACGTTGACCATGTCATCGGTGCGGCAGCCGGCTCCAATGGCGTCCCAGTGCGCGTCGAAGGCGCCTACAGGAATAGGAATGCCAGCCTTAAGCCCAAGTTTCTCCGCCCAGAATGGAGAAAGCGTCCCGGCGATTTGATCCGACGTGGCGTATTCGCCATCCAGCTTCTCGCGAACGCCCTTTAATAAAGGATCTACCTTTACTAAAAAGCTTTCTGGAGGAAGCCCGCCGAGCTGGGCGTTCCAGAGCCACTTATGCCCCATGGCACAAATACTGCGCTTTACTTTTTTTGCATCCGTGATGCCGCAGAGCGTGGCCGCGACCATATCGCAATGTTCGAAGGCGGATGCAAATTGCTGCCGCTTTTCTGGATTGTGGCGAAGCCAGTGCAGCAGCTTGGAGAATCCCCACTCGGAGGAATAGATCCCGCCGCACCATTCGATTGCCTCCAGGCCTTCGCGATGCGCCGCTTCGGTGATTTCCGCAGCTTCTCCTTTAGCGCGGTGATCGCACCACAGATAGTATTCACCAAGCGGTTGAATATCCTTGTCCACGGCAATTACAGAAGAGCCGGTGGTATCGAGGGCGATGGCCTGCACTTGATCTCCCGCTATGCCTGCCTTCTTCAGCACGTCGCGCGTCGCCGTGGCGAGTGCGAGCATGTGATCTTTGTGTGATTGCGTGGCGTATTCAGGGTCTTCGTGTTTGCGGTGCAGCGGGTACTCGACGATGGCAGATTGAAGCAGCCCTCGTTCGCTATCCACTAAGGAGACGCGAACGCTCAAGGTTCCGAAATCGACACCTGCAACAATAGCCATCAGCCTTCTCCGTTATTGCAACCGTGATAGTGCATATCCCAATGCAGGTAGCGAGTCGTGGCTTCGTACACCGCGGATGCGACCGTGGAAAGGTTGGCGGCCACGTGGTGTTCAAAGCCGCGCTCGCAGATGAAGTGCAACAGCCTTTGCAAGTTGGGAATCTCTACCACGCCGGCGCCGCCGAACGTATTCAGCGGGTCGTCGGTAAATCGTCCTTCTCCGACATAGCCACGCATCTTTCCTGAAGTGTCATCGGTCGAGAAGCGGGCGAAGCTCATCTTCTCCGGCTTGATCAGCCCCACGCAGGTTCCGAATGTATTTTCCTTACCCACGGTTCCGGCAATGATTTCTTGAAAATCCATCTTCACCGAGCGGAAGAAATGCTTCGGCAGGTTTGAGCAGTGGAAGCAGACCGCCTTGTTCGGGTCCGATCCGTAGTTGTTATTCCAGTCGAGAAGTGCTGACGGCGTTTGCGAAGCCAGTTGCAACGCGTGCATTCCCAGCACGCCGCAAATATCGACTTCGCATGCGCTGGAAAGCAGTTCGTTGCTCATCATGCTCATCACGGTGCAGGGAACTATGCCGAGGTTCTCTTCAATGGATGTCCAGCACTGCACGGCGCTGATGGTGACCTCCGTCGCCGCCATCCATTGATCGACCACCGCGCCCAGCTTCGCCATTTTCATGAGAGCGGGCGCGGGAACGCTGCTGGCATCGACATACTTGTGAATTGCAGCCAGCTTGGCCTGCGCATGGTCATCGTTGTCTTTCATGCGTTCGATGCGCCCGAGCACTTCGGAAAGATCCAGCGTCTCAATCGAGATGCCCTGTGACTCCAATATTTTTTCACTATAACGTACGGTATTGAATGCAGTAGGGCGCGCGCCGATCGCGCCTACGCGCAAATTGCGAAATCCTTTGACCACCCGGCAAACGGCGGCGAACCATTGCAGATCTTTGGTGAACTCGGGAGAGTCGGGGCTTTCGGTATGTAGCGTTGTTATGGAGTAGGGAATGCCATACTGGCGAAGATTATTGCAGACCGACATCTTGCCGCAGAAGCTGTCGCGGCGCGAGGCGATGGTCATCTTCTTCGGATCGTCTGGCGTGGCTTGAATCAATACCGGAACGCGAAGATCGGCCAGCCGCAAAGTATCCGCAATGGCGCGCTCTTCCCCAAAATTTGGCAACGTGACGATGATCCCATCGATGCGATCGCGGTTGTGTTTGAACAGGTCGGCGCAACGGCGAGATTCTTCGCGCGTCTCAACAGCGCCATATTTACTCTCCTCGGGAGTGAGTGCTACGGCATCTATTCCAGCGCTTTCGAGAGCGCGCAGAATTTCTTCGCGGCCGCTCTTGGCCAGATGGTCGGGAAAGAATCCCCGGTTGCCTACGATGACCCCCATCGTCATCTTCTTATTGTTATTCACAGACATATCACTCCAACCGCGTTAAGATTCTCTCCGTGGTGCGAATTTGAAACAATAGATGAGTCCGAACAGGAGCAACGCGGCGCCCCACCAGACGTTGGCGTGCAGCGCAAACAAGACTACTCCGGGATTTACCGGCGGATTTACCAGCTGATAGATTCCCGCCGCCAGGATCAGCGCTCCGTTCACCGCCAGTGAGATGCCGATGAAAAACCAGATTGAGATCATTTCGTCTGCCCCATCTCTCTCATAAATTCCTGTCGCATGCCACAGATCTTCTCGCAACCGATCTATCGGAGACGATCTCTCCAAGAGCTTCCGTAAAATCCTCTACCAGAAAATAATATTCAGTACCACGAAGACAACTCCCACTATGGCTGCCCAGAACAGCGGCTTCTGATAGAACGGAATGTCGCCTACCGACGGCACTTCTGTCAGTCCATACACCAGCCCTGTCAAAGCCGCGTCTGGCTTGGGTTTGGTCGCCAGGCTTACCACCACGGTCACTACTATGCAGGTGATGAACGACCACAGCGCCTGATACATATCCTGCGCCAGGCCCTTGGCATCGGGCGACAACGCCACATAGCGCAGCGCCGTGGGATCGATCTTCACCCACGTCCACATGCTGACCGAGCACAGCGTTCCGCACAGCAAGCCCCAGAAGCCGCCGGCATTGGTCGCGCGCTTCCACAACATGCCCAGCACCACTGTTCCAAATAATGGCGCGATGAAGAAGCTGAACAGCGCCTGCACGTAGTCCATAATGCTGGCGAACTGCATCACCAGGTACGCCGTGCCCACGCTGATGAGCACGCCGACGATCGTGGTCCAGCGGCCCATGTTCACATAATGACGGTCGCTGCCCTTGCTGTTAAACAGCGGCCGGTAAATGTCGTAGGTCCACACCGTGGTGAAGGCGCTCACGTTGCCCGCCATGCCCGACATGAAGCCCGCGATCAGCGCGGTCACTCCCAGACCAAGCAGCCCCGGGCCGCAATAGCGCGCCAGCATCAGCGGCAGCACGTCGTTATAGCTGTGCGCCCCGGTGACCGCCGCCACTGACTCCGGCACCAGCTTTTCCGGCAGCACCGCCAAACCCAGCAGCCCGGGCAGGATCACGATGATCGGAACAAACATCTTGAAGCCGGCGCCGATGATCGGCGCCATCTCCGCGCTGCGAATATCTTTTGCCGCGAGAATGCGCTGCACTACAAGAAAGTCCGTAGTCCAGTAGCCCATCGAGATCACCGCACCCAGGCCGAACACGATGCCGGTCCAGTGAATGCCCATGGGATTGTTGCTGAACGATCCCAGCCCCGCCCAGAGATGCACATACTGCTCCGAGGCGCGATGCGCAATCTGCAACTTCAGGTTCGTCCAGCCTCCGGCTTCGTACAGGCCGAGGATCGGAATCAACAGCGCGCCTGCCCAGATCAAGAAAAATTGCAGCACTTCATTGAAAATGGCCGAACGCAGGCCACCCAACGTAACGTAGATGGCAACCGTAACGGAGGAAACCCAGATGCTGAAATTAATGTCCCAGCCCAACACGATCTGCATGACCTTCGCCATGGCGAACATGTTCACGCCGCTCATCAGCACGGTCATGAAGGCGAACGAAACCGCCGACAGCGCGCGGCTGGGCTCGCCGAAGCGCAGCTGCAAATATCCCGGCACCGAGTGGGTTTTGGAAATGTAGTAGAACGGCATCATGACCAGCGCCAGAAACAGCATCGCCGGTATGGCCCCGATCCAGTACCAGTGCGTGGCCAGAATGCCGTACTGGTACGCCGATCCCGCCCATCCCATCAACTCGAGCGCACCCAGATTGGCGGAAAGAAAACTCAACCCGGCGACCCACGCCGTCATCTCCCGCCCCGCCATAAAAAAGTCTTCCCCGGTATTCGACCGCCCCTTCAAATACCAGCCAATCGACAACACCAAAGCAAAATAAAACACCACGATCACTACATCGACCGCCGAAAGATGCACCAACTGGGTCGCTACGCCTGCCGCCAACATGGGCGTCATGGGGAGTCCTTAATTATTTCCGGGAGTATGGAGCGAACGTATTTTTACCGAACACCCAACAACAGATCAACCGTCAACTGATCGAGGCGCTCGTAGGGCAATCGCCTCTTAAGGATTTCGTCTTTCTCGAAAGCGCGAGCCAGCAATTGAGCGGCGTCATCTTTCGAATAATGGCTGGGTTTGCCGTTACCATTTCCATGATTCGAAAGCTCGCTGAGAATTCCCTGGATTTCTTTGTCCTGATTCCAACGCTGCGCTTTTTCTTTCAGAATCAAATAAGTTCGCATGCAGCCGCGAGCGAAATCTTTTACGCCTTCGTAGTCTTCGGTGCGGTAAGCGTGAGCGTCGAAATGCCGCGGCCCCGCGTAGCCGACATCCTCTAAAAATTTCACCAACCAAAACGCCGACTTCAAATTCGACGACCCAAAGCGAAGATCCTGATCAAAGCGGCCCGGCATCTGATCGTTCAGATCGATGTGGAATAATTTTCCCGTCTCCCATGCCTGCGCCACGGCATGCATAAAGTTGAGACCCGATATCTGTTCATGCGCTACTTCGGGATTCACACCGACCATCTCAGGATGGTCGAGCGTGGGAATAAACCCAAGGTATTGGCCCGTGGTCGCCATATAAATGTCAGCCCGTGGTTCGTTGGGCTTGGCTTCCAAGGCGAACTTCATGCCGTACCCGCGCTCGATGTTGTATTCGCAGAGATAATTGATGGCCTCGCGCAGCCGCTTGATGGCATCATCGGCACGACGGCAGGCGTCCGTCTCAACGCCTTCACGCCCTCCCCACAATACAAAAATCTTTGCGCCCAGCTCGGCCCCCAGGTCCATGGCGCGCATGGTTTTTTGCAAGGCATAAGCGCGAACATCGGCATCATTCGCGGTAAACGCTCCATCGCGAAAAATGGGATGGAAGAACAGAGAGACGGTCGCCATGGGAACCACGATCCCATTCGACTCGCACGCTTTCTTGAATGAACGCACGATGCAGTCGCGCTCGGCGGGCGTGGCATCGATCGGAACCAGATCGTTATCGTGCAAATTCACGCCCCACGCGCCCACTTCGGCCAGCATGGAGACTATCTCTACCGGCGAAATATACGGCCGCACCGCATCGCCAAACGCATCCCGCCCCCGGTTGCCGACTGTCCAGAGCCCAAACGAGAACTTATGTTCCGCGCGGGGCTGGTAGCCGTTCAAACTCGTCATAAATAATTCTCCATGCTGCAAAAGGTTTAATTGAGTACGGACTTCATCGCCGGGTACATCCGCCGGTAAGCGGAATAAGCTTTCTGCATGGTCGGCGAATCCTCCGAACTGGGTTTCGTCTTCCCTGCCACGCGCACCACGGCCTGGCAAGCCGCATCAACTGATGGCCAGACTTTCACGCCAACCGCAGCCAATATTGCGGCACCGTAGGCAGCGCCTTCTTCAACGGCGACTGTCTCGACTGCACCGCCATAAATGTCAGCCTGAATCTGCCGCCAAAGCTGGGATCTCGCGCCCCCGCCACCGAGGCGAATCGTCTTCACCGGAACTTTGATTTCCCGAAAAATCGTGAATGTATCTTGCAAGCTGAAAGCGACGCCTTCCAGGATCGCGCGAATCAGATGCGCCCGCGTGTGAGAGGCGGTCAACCCTACCAGCATGCCACGCGCCTCGGGATCGAGATAAGGCGTGCGCTCTCCCATTAGATAAGGAGCCCACAAAAGACCGTCGCAGCCCGCGGGAGCCTTGGCCGCTTCGGCCACCAGGCTCTCATACGATTCAACGCTGCCGTTTGTAGAACCAAACTGATCGCGAAACCAGCGCAGCGAAAGCCCCGCCGCCTGAGTTACGCCCATCACCAGCCATCGTCCGGGCGCCGCGTGACAGAACGTGTGCAATCTTCCTCCGGGATCGAGCGCGGGATGATCGGTGGCGGCGAGAACCACGCCCGAAGTCCCGATGGTTGCGCTCACCGCTCCGGGAGCGTTGACGCCGATTCCAGTAGAGCCAGCGGCCTGATCTCCGGCTCCGGCTACTACTGGCGTTCCTTTTTGCAATCCCGTTGCCGCCGCGCCCGCTTCTGAGACTTGTCCGCAGATGTCCGACGACTCGTATAGCGCCGGCAGCAGTGATTCATCCATCTGCACAAGTTGAAGCATCTCCTTCGACCAGCGCCGGTGCGCGACGTCGAGCAGCAGCGTGCCGGAAGCGTCGGCCACGTCGGTTGCGCGTTCGCCGGTCAATTGCAACCGCACATAGTCTTTGGGCAGCATCAGCGAGCGAACCCGGCTCCAGTTCTCCGGTTCGTTCTCGCGAACCCATAAACATTTGGTGAGAGTGAAATTAGTCAGCGCAGGATTGCAGGTGAGATTGATTAACTTCTCGGCACCGATTTTGGCAGTCAATTCCTGGCTTTGCTTTTCGGTTCGGACATCGCACCAGATCAGCGCCGGCCGCACCACACGATTTTGCCCGTCAAGCAGAACAGCGCCGTGCATCTGCCCCGATAAACCAACGCAAGCAATCTGCTCGCCCCGCAGGTTGCCATTGGCCAGCGCTTTGCGCACAGCGATGCCGCAGGCTCGCCACCAGTCCTCGGGATTCTGTTCGGCCCAACCGATTTGAGGCGATGCGAAAGGCTGGTGATCTTGAGTGGCGGAAGCAACGACAACACCTTTGGCATCGATGATGAGCGCGCGCGTACCACCCGTCCCTATGTCGATTCCCAGAAGGTACATGCCCACCGGCTGCTGCCCGCCATCAGATTGAAAAATGTTAAATTGGCGCAGTTTTCTTTACGTGTACGTTAACGACAACGTATCTTATCTTATGGCTGTGATCGTTTACAAGCAAAGATGCTTCGAAAATAAGGGATTTTACCGGCCCTGTTCATTCGCTTTCGAGCCATGCCTGGTTAGACAAAAGTGCGCAATCCCGGGCTAATTTCGCGGCATAAGATCGCCGTTGGCGAGGACATACGTCGTAATCTTATCGAGTTTAATGGTCCCACGATTCGACGTAAGGATAACCGCTCCGTCACCGGTGGTGGTTGACTCGATATTCTTCATCAGCACGCGGCGTTTCGAAATGCTTGAGGCTGACGGGGGAGATGCCGGCGAATCGTGCCCTTGATCGCGGCCGGGAAAAGGCTGCGAAGCCGGATTGTTCTGGTCGGGATATGTGCCCGCTCCATTCCAGTTCCTGGGACTCTTCGCCGCATCCGCTGGCTGGTAAGAAAGATCCTGATTCGACATGGCCACCTCTGGGTAATACCACGCGGTCAAGTAGGCCTTGATGGGGGCCGATCCATTCTTCCATTGCGCGGAATCCATGCGCAGAGCGAGGCGAGATGGTTCAGCTGCGGATTTCGCCACCGACTCGGTAACTACACCGGATAAAATGGCGCCCTTGGGGATCACAACGCCGTCGACAAGCGTGGCGATCAGGAGCTGGGCTTCCACCTTTGTACCGGCGGGCATGGCGCCGGCAGAAATTTTTTCCCGCATGATCACGGGAAACTCACGCAATTGAGAAGAAGTTGGCGCGACGGACGTTTGTTGGCCGAATAGCTGGACACAGCCCAGAAAAATCAAACCTGCAATCTTTTCCCCTGTAGTTCCTTTCCCCAACATATTTGCCTCCTTAGTGCTGCGAAGATTCCAGCAACTCTTTCAAATATTGCTGCCATACCTCTGCTTGAGTATGCGTACCATGGCCGCGGGTTTGGTCGGAGATAGGAAGCAGCACGAACCGGCCATTCTTCACTCGTTTGATCTCCCGCTCGGCAATTCCAAGCTCCGGAGGATTGATAAAATCGTCTGCCGAATTTACGAACGTCACCTGCGCGGTAATTTTTTCAAGCTGCGCGGAAGGATCGTAGTTGCGCGAGGCGTTGAAAGCGTAAAGCAAATCGTTGGCGTCGTGGGCGGCAATAAAGCGTTTAGCGAAATTATCTTCGGCCGCGTCGGTCGCATCACGCGTGCTTAGACTTTTCTGCATTTGCAAAGCGGAGCCGGCTGCTACATCGAACATGGCGGCCGTCACTCCCATTGCTTCCCGGGGCTGCGCACTATAGTCGCCGCCCTTCCAATCAGGATCGTTGCGAATGCCATCCATGACCAGCTTGCGCCAAACTCGATTCCGTCCGGTAATCTGCACCGGAAGACACGCCAGAGGCATCATGGCATCCATAAAGTCCGGATAAGTTTCGCCCCAGATCCAGGAATGCATGCAGCCCATGGAGGTTCCAAGAATCAGGCGCAGATGGTTTACATTCAGCCCTTTTTCCAGCAATTCATGCTGCAAGAGCACCATGTCATCATAGTCGTATTGGGGAAAATGGGCGTGCATTCCGTCGCTGGGCTTGCTGGATTTTCCGTGGCCGATGTTGTCGGGCAGAATCACATAATAATGAGTCGCATCAAGAAGTTGTCCCGGCCCTAATAACACGCCCGCGAATTGCGGCGCGAGAAACTGATCGCCCGAACCGCTGGTGCCGTGCAGGAGCAACACGGCATTTGTGACCTGCCCTTTCGCATCGCGCACCGGAGTACCGAACGTGGCATAGTGCATGCGAACTTCGGGCAAAGCTTCTCCCGACTTGAAATGAAAGTCGTGGGCAGCGTAGTCCCCTTCGGTTGGCGCAGGTAACTGGCTGGATTTCTGCCCGGTCTGAGCAGACAAATAAAAAGAGAACAACCCCACTACCAAAGCAAGCCTGGGGAGTCGAGTGTAGATATGCACTGTTGGACCTCGCTTCCGCGGCAGGGTATCACAGGAAGGGGCGCGAATGCCTGTGATCGTACGAAAACAAGAATTTCAACACCGTCTGAATCGTCGCACGGCTACGCGAGACTTCCTGTTACCCACTTAGCTTGCAACTCATCGGCTGCGCCCCGGTATTGATCGCGATCGCAAAGGCCGACGCCATCCACATCGTAGGGAGGATGGCCGTGGTGCCCGTCGGTATATTGCCAAAGAGTCCAGCTTGCCCAATTCGGGGAGATGATAGGGGCTGGCCCATACTGCGACCACCAGAGCCAGCAGGCTTGAAGCTTCCCATCCGTGATATTGCCAAGTTGTTCTTTCAGGTAGGCACCTCCGTACAAACCAGGGGCAAATCCGGCAGCATCCTGCACGGCCGCAATAAATGTACGCGCCTGGTCAAGGCTCATGCTGTTACAGGCATTCGCTGGGTTGGTTTCGAAATCCAGAACGACCAGATCCTGGGGCGCCGGGCTGGCGGTCTTTAGAAAAAATCGCGCCTGCGCCACAGGATCGGCGGATGTCCCGAAGTGATAGGCGCCCCACAGCAATCCTGCATCTTTCGCAGCTTGCCGGCGCACGACATAAGCAGGATCGGCAAAACCGCTGCCTTGGGTAGCCTTATGGATTACACCGAGTACTCCATTGGCCTGCGCTTTTACTAAATCCACGTTTTGATTGTTATGCGAGAGATCGATAACCACATTGCAGGCAGCCATGTTCCCTCTTTTATGAAGAAGCGGCAAGTAACAGGGCCCGGGCCGACGTTCAGACGTACCTATGTGCTTGTACGTTGGTTATCTGGTGAGGACATTCCCTACTTAGTAAATTCCAACTTAGCAACAAAGACAAGAATTTTCACGAACATCCTTCTGCTTTTTAAGAGGCTCAGACAATGCATGACTGGTCCCCCGGCCTTGCACAGCACGCGTGTGTGCATGGAGCGCGCGTCCGCCTTACGGCCCTCAGTTGTATGCTGTTCGCGCTTGCGTGGCTGAGTGCCTGTTCAAGCAACTCTCTTCCCGGCAGCACTGCCCCGGTTACAAATTCGAGTTCGAATTCTGCTTTTACCGTTTCCAGTTCGCTACCGCCCGCAACCATCAATGTCACGTACAGCACGGCGCTTGCCATTACTGGCGGAACTGCGCCTTACACATTTTCGATGGCTTCTGGTCAACTGCCCGCAGGCGTGGCTCTTACCGATAATTCGGGGACGATTTCTGGAACACCTACCGCGGCGGGAAGCTTTAATTTTGCCGTCACAGTTTCCGATTCCAAAGGAGTATCCGAACAGCAGCCGTTGCAAATTACGGTGGCCAATAAATCAACGACTACTACCGGTGGTGGAACCGGCAGCAGCAATTCATTTTCGAGCGTGCAGCATAGCAGCGGCTGGGGCGAATACGGGCAGGGACCGCCAAACTTTATCGACTGCTCGCCTTCGCCTTGCGATGGAATCTCTTACTGGATGGCGCAGGGAGTAAGTTCTCCATCAATGAGCGGAGAAGCTTCGGAATTTAATGTGGGTGGAACCGCTGTTTATTCTGACGCGTTATTCAATAACCATCTGATTGGACCTTTTTCTTCGCAAGGCATGCCTGACTCCAGTCAAACCATGGTTCCTACGCTGCACAACTTTACCTATGACGTGTACTTCTATGGAACGAACCTGAGCCTTTCGCAGGCGGTGGAGTTTGATATCAACCAGTTCTTCGACAACATGGGTTTTATCTGGGGCCATGAATGCCGTGTTGCAGGCGGCAACGAATGGGATGTGTGGGATAACGTAAACGCACGCTGGACGCCCACTGGCATTGCCTGCTATCCCAACAGCAATGCCTGGAACCATCTTACGATCCAGGTGCAGCGAACCTCGGGCGATGAGTTGCTGTATCAATCCATCACGCTCAACGGAGTGACCAGCGACCTGAACTGGACCTTCCCGCACGGGTCGACGCCGAATTGGTATGGTGTAACCATCAACTACCAGATGGATGGCAATTATCAGCAGGATTCTTACAACGTATATCTCGACAATCTAACCTTCTCTTATCAGTGAGAGTGATCGCGAACTAATTACCTGACGAGCCACTTCTACTGGAGTGCCGGAAGCCTTAAGGCATGCCCCCGAATATTCCAAACTTGGGCCGGGCGTTATAGCCCTGCCCTCTCAGGTGATTTCTCCCGCCAAGTACAATAGAATTCTGCCTGCGGCGCACATCGATGCCCCCTACTCAAAAAGCTAACGTGATCCTTGGCGTTGCTATTGCCCTCCTGCTGGTGAGCAGCCTTGCGGCATACGTTGCGCTTTTTCGTTTTCGTACCGGCGAAAGCTGGGTTCGCCATACGCGAGATGTGCAGAGCACGTTGGCTCAATTTGATATGAGCGCCTCGCGGACATGGCGGCTATCGCTGGAATATTTGAGTTCCGGTGACGATACGATCCTCGGGCGGGAAGCTGATCTGACCCGCGAAATGAGAAGCGGTATTGCATCGGTGCGCCATCTTACCGCCGACAATAGTCAGCAACAATCCAATTGTGCGCTGTTGGAAGATGCGACCGAAAAGAGTATTTCACTCATCGAGCATGAAATCGAACTCAAGAGATCAGGGAAATTAGACGGTTCGGCCCAGCAGACATTTACCGCGCAGGTTCTGGCTGACGCGACCGAAGTGGATAATTTAGCGCAGCGCATGTATGTGGGGGAGGAACAACTACTGACCCAGCGCCGGGAGCGGGTGCAGAATTCATTCGTCTGGAGCATCGCAATCTTAATTATTAGCCTGCTTTCCGCAACGCTCATGTTTTTTGTGCACCACCGCCTGCTTGTGGGCGAAGTGCGGGCGCGGACGCAAGCCGAAGCTTCCCAGCGGGCGCTGAGCGCACGACTCCTGATTGTGCAGGATGAAGAGCGCCGGAGATTTGCTCGCGAACTGCACGACTCCGTGGGACAGAATCTGGCAGCACTGAAGATGGTATTGTCCGGCATGCAGGCACAATTACCGGGGAATTATACGGTTGAAGACTGCCTCAAGCTGCTCGACGATTCGCTCGCGGAAACACGGACGATTTCTCATCTCCTCCATCCCCCGCTGCTTGATGAGATCGGCCTGAAATCGGCGTCACGCTGGTTTGTGGAAGGGTTTGCGAAACGTAGCGGCATTGCCACGAAGCTGGATATCGCCGACGGAGCAGAGCGATTACCAGATCTGATGGAACTTGTGTTATTCAGAGTGCTTCAAGAAGGCCTTACGAATGTGCATCATCATTCCGGGGCCGCGAAGGCTGAGGTAAGCCTCGCTGAAGTTGGAGACAACGTAGTGCTGAGGATAAAAGATTACGGGAGGGGCCTGCCGCAGGATGTTTTGCAAAATGTGCGAGAAGGCGGCCAACCTCGTGGGGTCGGCCTGGCAAGCATGACGGAGCGTTTGCGCGAAATCGGTGGACATTTGGAAGTGACTTCCACCGAGGATGGAGCTGAAATTGTAGCCAGAGTACCGCTCGACCGCAGATGGTCAAGCCAAGAGCGGGTCTTAGAGAACCGAGCCTTTGAAAACAAGGAGACACGGGGATGAACTGGAAAAAGGTATACGCTCTTTGCGGGTTAATGCTTCTGCTGCAAATGGCAAGCGCTTGCTCGCGGCGTGGTTCCCGGCCTGAGGTAATCGTAGAAATTCCGGCGGGTTTTAGTGGAAATTTCGAACTTGAAATGGGCGTGAATAATGCTCCTGCTTTGACGCAGCTGGGAAGTTCCTACGTGGTTACAGTGCCTAAAAGCGGGAATTTATCGACGTCAACGCTTTTGCTAAATCCGCGCACTGTTTTCAAGAATCTCAGCGGTACAGGCGTTTGGGGATATTCAAGCTCAATCTTTACCACCGGGGACGGCATTCCAGTGAACGGGAAAATTGAATTCTTCGTCGGCACACAAAAAGACTATGAAGCGTTCCAGGACAAGAAACATCACTCGAACGAATTTTTAACGTTTCATGGATTGCCCACGGCTGCCTAGTTTTTCATTGTTCTCGTAAATCTCCGGCTTGCGTACTTTGTTGGAAATTAATTTGGTGAAATGCGGCGGTTCTGCGGTATGCTTACCGCGTGAAGGTGCGGGTTACATAATGCCAGTTCGTCAATATTCATCGCGGGCGTGCGGTGCACCCCGGCGGTACGCGCGCTAACGGTTTCCGATTTTCTCCTGCCCATTTCTCTCCTCATTCAGGCCACCAAGTAGATCAAGTTTCTAGAGTTTGCCTCGCGTTTTTTCCGGCACTGATTTTTCTCTTGTCATTGCCTCACTCTGTGGCACAAGCCGTGACCGAAGGCCAGCATGCGCCGGCGCAATATGCCGTTTCCGTGCAGGAGTTGCGGGTTCCCGCCAAAGTGCGCGGATATCTTTATAAAGCGGAGCAGCAATTTCGCAAGATGAGGTACGCGGCCGCGGAGAAGGAAATTGACAGAGCGCTGCGCCTCGATCCCGCGTGTGCGGCAGCTTTTACGATGAAGGCGTTGGTGGAGATGGCTTCGCATGATTCCACCGAAGCACTTGCAGATGCAACTCATGCAACGGCGCTCGATCCAAACGACAGCGTTGCCCTGCTGGCCCTGGCGACTGCCTATAATACGCGCGAGTTTTTTGAGCAGGCTGAGGCTGCCGCACGACAGGCTCTGAAATTGCGGCCTGATCTATGGCAGGCGCATCTGGAGATGGCCAAGGCTCTTTACGGCCAGCAACAATTTGTTCCAGCGCTGCGTGTGTTGGACGCGCTGAAAGCCGACTTCGCCGATATCCATCTGGTTCGGGGTGATATTCTCATGCAGCTCGGGCGCAGCCATGAAGGAGCGGTAGAGTTCGCCGCTTTCCTGGATGAGGCGCCTCATGATCCGCGTGGCGGACAGATCAAACAGATCGTAGCCAGCCTGGCTCCGCCGCAACCCGCCAAGTTCTAAATTCCACAGAAATTCGACTCTACCGGCTGGAATATTCCCCCAGCCTAATGGCTCAAATCGCGCTCGCAGCAGGGTATTTCGAGGGCTTCGAGAGAAATAAATCTAAAAACCATTGACAATTGTACAGTAAACAAGTAGACATACTTGTGATGGTTGCGCGGCGCTATAGAGTAACTGAATCCGCAGCCGCAGCCATAGGAATTTCGATGCCGAGCCCCCGCGCCATCGCGCAGTGTTGAAGCACAACAGCATGCTTTGTACCGTCAAAGTATGCGTGGGCAAGTGGATCGCTCGGTCCTAGGCCAGGACGCCTAAGAATTTCGAGAATCTAAAACCCACGTTGGCGACGTGGGTTTTTGTGTGCATTTTCGCATTCCGATCTCAACTACATCCATAGACGTACAGTGCATTGCAGGAAATGAGGATTTCTATGAAGCAATTCGGGCGTGTTCTGTTGATTGCTGGGTTCGTTACCGCGCTGGCGGCCATTATGATGGCTCCGGCAATTCAAGCGCAGATCGTCGAAACTGGAACCATCACTGGTGTGGTGCGGGACAAGTCGGGCGCGGTAATCGCGCAGGCCGGCGTAAACATCCGAAACACCGCAACTGGCCTCGCAAATAATACGGCCACGGATTCGCAGGGACTTTTCGTCTCACCCCCGCTCGCTCCGGGAGATTACATCGTCGAGTTTAACGCTACCGGCTTTGGCAAGGTCCAGGAGCACGTGAGACTGGAAGTAGGCCAGCGAGTTGCCGCGGACGCCGTCCTTGTGGTTGGCCAGGCCTCGCAGACCGTTACGGTCGAAGCTACCAACCAGCTTCTGGACACGGAGACCTCGACAGTTTCCAATCTTCGAACGGAAGAAGCGGTCAAGGATCTACCGCTCAACGGCCGCAATTTCGCCGAGTTGCTGGGACTGGGCGCAGGCGTAGTGCCCGCGCAAACCCAGATCGTGAGCATCCCGTACACCCAGCAGCGCGGCCCTTCCTCCTATGCCTTTAACGGCCTTCGCTATCAGGAAAACCGCCTGCTGCTTGATGGCATCGGCGACAATGAAAACCACAATGGCCTCGCCGTAGTTGTCTTTCCGCCCATCGATGCAGTACAGGAGTTTTCGGAAGAGACCTCCGACGCCGACGCGCGTTACGGCCGGGGAAACGCCGGAACCATCAATCTGGTCTATAAGTCCGGCACCAATCGCTATCACGGAGAAGTTTTCGAATTCCTGCGCAACTCGGCTCTCGACGCCAGAAATTACTTTGACACCGCCGCGAAACCCGGTTTCCGAATGAATGAGTTCGGCGCGACCTTCGGCGGCCCCTTATTTCACAGGGACAATCCGAAGACGTTCTTTTTCGCCGATTATTCCGGACAGCGTACGCGCCAGGGTTTGACTTACGTCGATACCGTGCCGGATTTCGCTCTAACCCCGACCGGCTACGATTTTTCCGCTTACACGCAAACCATTAAGAACCCAGTTACCGGTCTTCCCTACGCCAATAATTTCATCCCACTCAGCGATGTAAACGCGACTGGCGCCAATATTCTGAACCTCTATCAGAAATATGCCTCTCCCAATATTGCCAGCGCGACGACCGCTAACAACTTTCTTTTTAATCCGACTCGCGCGGTGACAGAAGACGCTTTTGACGTGAAAGTAGACCATCGCTTCTCCGATATCGACAGCGCTTTCATCCGCTATAGCGAGGCGCGAGATAACATCTCACAGCCCGGCATTCTACCGGTGCCGCTGGTAGGAACAGTCATCTGCGGACCCGCCCAGGATCCTGCGCATCAAGCGGTGATCGGTGAAACACACATCTTCTCGCCGACCACGATCAATTCGGCGCGCTTCGGCTGGTCTCGGTTCTTCGTTTACGCGGAGAACTGGGATGCGGGGTTGAATCTTCCCACGCAGCTCGGCATTCCGGGCGTAGACATCACGGGCGATCGAAACTCCGACGGCTTACCCGTGATGAACTTTGCAGGATCCACCGCGATCGGAGATGCCGGCAACAGTCCCACGCACATCGGAACCAACAATTATCAGTTTGATGACAACATCAACCTGGTGCGCGGAAAACACTCGCTCGATATCGGTGTCGAATTGGTCAAACTGCAATACAACATGTTCCAGACCGGAGACGAGCACGGCGCGTTTTCATTCGGCACGGTCTACAGCGGGCTGACGTGGACCGATGCTCTTTTCGGAGCTCCGAAGACCGGCGTATATGCATTTCTGAATAATGGAGGATTCGGCTTCCGGCAAACGGACCTGTCGTTTTATGGACAGGACAACTACAAGGTTTCAAGCAGGCTTACGTTAAATCTGGGCGTACGCTACGAGAACTTCCTGGGATGGCCCTGGACCGAAGTCGAGAACCGCATGTACAACTTCGTCCCCAGTCTCTCGACCACTCAACTCTTCCAGGTGGGCACGCACGGCATACCGAAAAGCGGTGTGAGCGGAAACAATGCAAACTTTATGCCGCGCCTGGGATTTGCCTACAAGTTAACGAATAAAACCGTATTCCATGCAGGCTACGGACTTTATTATTCGGCGCCAAATGTCACTAATTCAAGTGGCCTTTCCAACAATGCCCCGGCAATCAATTACTGGACGTTTAACAACTCATCCGTTTACGGTGCGAATGCCACAAACGGCACGCCTTTCAACTTCGCGTCGAATGGATTCGTCCACACTCCTGCTACCGATGCCAGCAATCTTCCTGCAGGGCTCCCGGTTTTTGCTCAGGACCCTCATGCCAAGACGCCTTACAGCGAACAGTGGCATGCCACCATTCAGCAGCAGGTACTGCCCGCAACCACGGTCAGTGTTGCTTACGTCGGAACACGCGGAATTCACCTCGACGCTCTGGACGATATCAACGCCGGTTCGCCGGGAACTACAAGCGTGACAGCGAATCGCCCTTATCCATACTTTGCGCAGATCCTCCAGCTTCAGACCGATCAGCTTTCCAGCTATAACGCGGTGCAGGTTTCGGCTGAACGGCGCGCACGTGGGTTGAGCTTTCTTGCGTCTTACACCTACAGCCACGCGCTTGACGAAAACACGAGCAGCCCCGGCGCGGTTGTGAATCCGTACGACATCCACTCCGACTACGGCGATTCCGACCTCAATGTTCCCAATCGCTTCGTGGCCAGCGCGAACTATGAGCTTCCCTTCAAAACTTCGGGAAGGCTGAACCACGCAGTCGGAGGCTGGCAGGTGAATGCCATTCTGCAATACTTCGACGGAATTCCATTTTCGGTTACTTCCGCAAACCCAATTGGCGATGGCCTGACACCCCGCGCAGAATTTATCGGCGGGAGTGGAAACGGCACCTTACCGACCGGCCAGCGGAACATTAAGGAATGGTTCAACACGTCGGACTTCGTCAGTATTCCGTTGACCGGCTCACTCGCCAACGGACAATGGGGCAATTCGGGCCGCAACATTCTCCAGGGCCCGGGGACGAAGAACGTCGATTTCTCGGTCTTCAAAAATTTCCAGGTGGCCGAATCGAAGGCGCTGCAATTCCGCGCCGAGTTCTTCAACCTCTTTAATACGCCGCAATTCAACAATCCATCGGCAGTTGCGCCTTCGCCGGCGCCCACTTCCACTACGTTGGTGCCGAACATCGCGTCTTCACCGGCGTTCGGAACCATCGCTTCGGCAGGATCACCCACGACCTTCCAGCGAATTTCACGGGAGATCCAGTTGGCTGCGAAGTTCACGTTCTAACATCCGAGCCGCGCAGGCTTAGCGGCCTGCGCGGCTGTTGGACGGAGGGACTAAGAGAAAGAGCGAACACGGGGTATTGATTGTTGGGCCGATTTAGCAATCCTTTTAACCGAATTATCTCTGAGTGACTGAGCCTACAGGAGCGATATGAACACTAAGAACGCATTGCTGGTGTTGGCATCGGCATTCACACTTGCATCGAGTGCGGGACTGGCACTGCATGCTCAAGAGGCACAACCATATCAAGGAACAGTTGGCAG
>Ga0224568_1000059_pt1 | contig 22892 bp, 20 predicted proteins | sample CLU5metagenome_FD_182727 | JGI IMG/M metagenome (GOLD analysis project Ga0224568, IMG submission 182727) | Spruce litter microbial communities from Bohemian Forest, Czech Republic - CLU5 | ecosystem: Environmental > Terrestrial > Plant litter > Unclassified | place: Czech Republic: South... | reverse complement strand
GCCGGACCCACAATCGACCTTCCAGGTTCCAAAAGCAAATGCACATTCAGGCCATGCAGTGGCTTGGTAACGGCTCGCGCGTAGCGTGCGACGGAGTCGGAAAATTTAAAATCTGGATTCTGGGAGTACTGATTCTGATAGTCAATGCCCAGCCCGCCGCCGATATCGATATAGCCGATACGATGTCCATCTGAGCGCAAGCCGCGCACCAGTTCCGCGACCCGATCAACAGCTTCCGCAAAAGGCGCAATTTCGGTGATCTGTGAGCCGATATGGACACTGACGCCGGCGATCTTTAGATATTTCGTGCCCGCGGCCTTGGCATAGAGATCGCGCGCGATCTGAATCGGTATTCCAAACTTGTGCTTGCGCAATCCTGTGGAAATGTAAGGATGAGTATCGGCGGCTACGTCGGGATTCACCCGCAACGCAATCTGTGCGACTTTGCGTAATCGCCCAGCGCATTCCGCCAACGTCGAAATCTCGGATTCGCTTTCAAGGTTGAATAAAAGAATTCCGGCCTTTAACGCGGAAGCCATTTCTTTCGCGGATTTTCCAACCCCGGAGAAAACGACATTTTTAGCGGCGCGGCGGTCGACCATGAGCACTCGCTCAAGTTCACCGCCCGAGACCACATCAAAGCCGCAGCCTTGGCGTGCCAGGAGCCGCAGAATGCTTAAATTGGAATTTGCTTTTACCGAGTAGCAGATGGTGTGAGGAACGTGGCGGAACGCGCGCTTGAAAGCTTCGACCCGCTCCAGAATTGCGGTTGTCGAATATACGTAAAGCGGCGTACCGTGACGCTCGGCAAGCTTGGCCAGTGGAACCTCTTCGCAGTGCAGGGCGGAAACTTCATCGCCTCCGCGCTTTGCGTTACGGACTTTGCGAAAGATAAATCCAGGCGGCCGCTCCAGAGTTAGCGTTGCTTTCGAGCGGCTCATTTTTTCCTGGAAGCTCCGCTTGCGCCGCCGTCTTTTACTTTGATCACTACAACGGTCTGATCGTCGAACATTTCGGCTTCACCCGAATGTTCGGCCACAGCCTTAAACAAAATATCGACCACAGATGCCGCCGATTGGTTGGCATTTTCCTCAACCAGCCTTTCCACGCGTCCACGACCGAACAACTCTCCGCGGCGGTTGCGCGCATCAAGGATTCCATCGCTGAAGAAAACGAACATGTCTCCGGGTTTCATCTTGAAGCGGAACTCGTCATAATTCGCATCGTCGAAAAGGCCTAGCGGCAGGCCGGTCGTGTCGATCACGTGATTCTTTCCAGCGTGGACGTGAATGGGCCGGGGCAAGCCGGAATTGGCTACGATGAGCGTGCGATGCCCATCGTCCCACACCGCATAAATGAGGGAAACGAATTGCGCTTCGATGCGCCGCTCGGCCAGCGACAAATTCACCGCCCGCAACATTTCCGAGGGGCCGGGTTCAATGGGCGCATGCGAACGCAGAATTCCGCTTACCAGCGCGGCGTAAATGGCAGCGGGAGCGCCCTTTCCACTCACGTCGCCAATTACGATTCCCAGGCGCGAAAGGGAATAAGGAATGAAGTCATAGAGATCGCCACCGATGGCGCGCGCCGGAATGAATTTTGCCGCGAGCTCCAGGTGAGCCAGCTTGGGAAGAGTCTGCGGCAGAAGGCGCATTTGCAATTCACGCGCCAGCGCCAAATCGCGCTCCAGGCGCCGTTCCTGGCGAGCGATTTCTTCGTAGAGGCGTGCATTCTCGATGGCGATGGCGACTTGCGCGGCCAGCGTCATCATGGTGCGGCGATGATCGTCGGTAAAAAAGCCGCGCCGCGTATGCTCCAAATCGAGCACGCCGATTACCTTGTCTTTGTAAATCAGTGGCACCGCTAACTCTGAGCGCGTCTCTGGATTGGCCTCAATATAGCGAGGATCTTTCTTCACATCCGGCACCAGAATCGCCTGCTTGGTTTCCGCCGCTTGCCCTACGATGCCGCGCCCTAAAGGAACTTCGCGCTTGAGATGGATGTTCTCGTTGAAGCGCAGGGAAAACCGGTGTTGCAGCTTCTCGCCGGCAGAATCCACCAGCAGAATGCTGAACATCTGGTAATCGATCAGACGGCGCAGCAGCTCCGCAACCCGGTTCAGCAGTTCGTCAACATTCAAAATTGACGTCAGCTCACGCGCAATTTCATTCAGCAAAACCAGAATGCGGGCTTGCCGGGTGGTGCGCGTATAGAGTTGTGCATTCTCGATGCCGCCCGCGATTCGCGAAGCCACAAGAGTGAGCAAGCGACTATGCTCTTCGTTAAAATAGCCGGGGTCGCGCGCTTCCAGATCGATTACACCGATGACTCTATTCTTGGCGATCAGCGGGACGGCCAGCTCCGAGCGGACATTGGGAATCGCGGCAATGTAAGTCGGATCCTTGGTGACATCATCCACCAGCATGGTTCGACGCAGTTGCGCGGCTTGCCCGGTTACACCTTCGCCGACTTTGATCCGGGCGCGTTCGGCAAATTCCGGCGGATAACCGGTCTGGAAGCGAATGCGCAGTTCCTGGGTTTTTTCATTGATTAGGAGAATGGCGAAGATCTCGTAGTCGATGACCTTGCGCACGATCTCGGCCACGCGGCGCAACGTGGTATCCAGATCGAGCGAGGTTGCCAGTACGTCGGAAACTTCCAGCAATAGCGGTTCGACAGGCAGTTGGTTGGCAGGCTTGTTCAGAGCAGACCCCATTTTCTCTATGATAGCAGCCAGACTTTTGGTACCCAGTTGCCGGTACTGGTTTTATTCTCGCGGTACGATGCAAACATCAGCCAGGTTGCGATAGCGTTCGGCGTAATCGAGGCCGTAGCCTACTACGAATTCATCGGGAATAGTGAAGCCGACGTAATCGCCTTGCAGCGGCAGTTTGCGGCGGGAAGGTTTATCGAGAAGGGCAGCGATCTTAAGCTGCCGGGGCGCATGTGCGAGAAGCAATTTTTTCAGTACCGTCAGCGTCAACCCCGTGTCCAGAATATCTTCCACCACAATCACGTTCTTGTCCTTCATTGATTGGTCGACATCCTTGGTCAGTTTTACTTCGCCGGTGGAATCCCATCCGCTTTGCAGTTCCTGCGTGGGGCTGGGGCGGTTGCCATAGCTGGAGACGCCGATGAAGTCGAAGGTGGCGTCGAGATTGATTTGCCGCGCCAAATCGGCCAGAAAAATTGCCGAACCTTTTAGAACGCCGACAAGAATTACAGGCTGATCCGCGAAGTCGCGCGTAATCTCAGCACCCAATTCCGCCACACGTTTCGTAATTTGCTCACGCGAAATCAGCACCTTCAGGTTGGTCATGGCGTTTCATATTAAACTAAATTCAGCCATCGCTATATTGTGTTTGTTATTACGTTGTAGAAACATTGCCGGCAGGAGCCATCATTCATGAATTTGAAAGGCGTTCAACTTACCTGGCTGGGCCACGCCACGTTTCGCATCGAAACGCCGGGCGGCCAGACCATCATCATCGATCCCTGGATCATGAACAATCCGGCATGTCCGCCATCGGAAAAAAAGGTGAAGAAAGTCGATACGCTTCTGGTTACACACGGCCACGGCGATCACATTGGAGACGCGGTCGAAGTGATTAAAGAGCATAATCCTCAAATCGTGGGCATACCGGAAATGTGTGGCTGGCTGCGGAAAAAGGGCGCACAAAAGTTGGCGGAGATGAACAAAGGCGGCACGCAAAAAGTGGGTGATATCAAAGTCACCATGGTGCACGCCGACCACTCCTGCGGCATTCAGGACGGCGACCAGATGATCTACGGCGGCGAGGCCTGCGGATACGTGATCGAATTTGAAAATGGCGTCAAGATTTACCATGCCGGGGATACGAATGTATTCGGCGACATGGCGATTATTCGCGAGCTCTACGCCCCGGAAATTGTCATGCTGCCGGTGGGAGACCACTACACCATGGGGCCGCGCGAGGCGGCTTATGCCTGTAATCTACTCAAGCCAAAGACAGTGATTCCCATGCATTTCGGTACTTTCCCGTTGCTTACGGGCAGTCCGGCAGAATTGAAAAAGCTGGTGACGGACGTTGAGATTCTGGCGATGAGGCCCGGCGTGACGGTGCGCGATTAAAGCGGCTATTACTTCAATTCGAGGTTGACGAGTGCCTGCAAAGAAGCAAAAGAAAGAAAGCAAAGCCAGTTGGCGTCATTACAATTTCATTACCGCCGGCCCGGTGGATGATTATTTGTATTCCATGCTTCCAAAGCGAGACGAAGTTCTCGCAGAGATGGAAGACTATGCCAGCCAGCACAGGATTCCCATCGTTGGTCCCGCCGTGGCACGCGTGCTACAGCAACTGGCTTTGATGATCAACGCGAAAACAGTTTTCGAATTGGGCTCGGCGATCGGATATTCGACCATCTGGTGGGCGCAGGCGGTCGGCGAAAATGGCAGCGTGATCTACACCGACGGCGATGCCAAAAATGCCGATCGCGCGCGCGGCTACTTCGACCGCGCGAGTGTCTCGAAGCGCATTACATTGCATACCGGCGATGCGCTCGAAGTGCTCTCCGAGCAGAAGCAGCAGTACGACATTATTTTCAACGATGTGGATAAAGAGGACTACCCGCGCGTGCTGCGCCTGGTTTCACCACGCCTGCGCAAAGGCGGACTATTCATCACCGATAATGTTTTGTGGAGCGGACATGTGGCGGAGAAAAATCCGAAGTCGCCGCAGACCAAGGCGATTCTCGAGTTCAACCGCCAGTTATATAGTTCGCCGGATTTTTTCACTACGATCCTGCCGATTCGGGATGGGTTGGCGGTTGCGTTGAAGAAGTAATTTTGTTTTAGATCGACTTCACCGGAATCGCCAGTAAATCTTCCACCAGCCCCACTTCTTTTTGTAGAAAAGGCTCGCCATAAGTTACTCCGCCGAGCGCGCCGTAGTAGCGCGCCATCGAGTCTACGCGGGCGCGAATTTCATTGTGAGCGGGGAAGAGGTCTTTGCCGGCTTCCTGATCGCTGAATTGTGATTTGTAGGCAAAAATGGAATCCAACTTCGGTTCAAACTGAGCGCTGATGTCAACCACGAATGTGGGACGCACGTCGTAGTAAAGCGTGGCATAGATGATCTTATAGGGGCGGTGGGGAGGTGTACTGCTATCCAGCTTTGCCAGCCCAGCCAGAAAGCACGCTTCGTAACCCAACACGGAGCAGGTGTAGTGGTCCGGATGCCGTCCCTTCCAATAAGGCAAAATCACCACGCGGGGGCGAGTCTCGCGAATGACAGCGGCTACCTTTAGCCGATTCTCCCAGGTGTTTTCCACGCGGCCATCGGGAATGTCGAGCGCACGGCGCCAGCCTGCGCCAAGTATCTTTGCCGCATCCGCAGCTTCGCGGGCACGGTCTTCCGCCGTACCGCGCGTGCCCATTTCGCCCTGGGTCAAATCGAGGATGCCGGTGCGCTGGCCGCGCTGTGCAGCCTTTAGCATCGTGCCGCCGCAAGTTTGTTCTACGTCGTCGCGGTGCGCGGCGATGGCGAGAATATCGAGAGAATTTGAAGGCATGTCAGTAGATGGTGATTAGGAATTTCGATACCGAAAAAATCGGCAACGGCATTAGGCATTGTACTCGCCCGATTCCCACTCCTGCCGCAGTATGCCGTACAACTCGGAATCGACAAACTGGTCCCATTTGCGAAGATGTTCACGCTGGCAGCCTTCATAACGCATGCCTAGCTTCTTCAGGATTTTGCCGGAGACGGGATTGTGTTTAAAGTGCGAGGCGAAAATGCGATGCAGCTGCAACTTCTCAAAACCGTAACGCAACATTTCTCCAGCCGCCTCGGTTGCGTAACCCTTTCCCCAATATTCGACTCCCAGCCAATAACCCAATTCCGCGTGCCGATGTTGTTCATCCACGGTCAGGCCGATACCGCCGATCTGCCGCCCGTCGTCGCGCAGTGTGATGGCCAGCCAGAGCCTGTGAGCCTCACCGATAAGAGCGAGGAAATCCCGCGCATTCTGTTCGGTGTAAGGATGGGCAATCCGCAATGTTGTGGCTGCTACTTCGCGAGTGCCGATCAATGGCAGCAATTCGGCAATGTCCGCTTCGCTATAGGGCCGCAGCCGGAGCCTCGCGGTTTCGAGTGTTGGAAGCAAGTTCATCTTCGCATCTCAGGAGAGACTTTTTCGGCCATCATCCGGCGTGGGAGCAGTACAGTCACGAGCAACTCGCAGGAATCACTTCTTGCGCTCGACCAAAAATCTGGCCAGTTCTTTCAGTGTTTCGGCTCGTTCGCCAAAGCTGTCCAATTCGCTTAGCGCGGCATTCACCAGCGAATCGGCTTTGCGCAATGATTCTTCTACGCCAAACAGCGCCGGATATGTAGCCTTCTGCGCCGCCGTATCTTTGCCGGCGGTTTTGCCAAGCTGCTCCGAGGTTTGGGTAACGTCAAGCACATCGTCGACGATCTGAAAGGCCAAGCCGATCGCTTGCCCGAAGCCGCGCAGTTTTTCAACCTCGTTCTCTTTGGCCCCTGCGTATAGTCCGCCGCTAACCAGGCTGGCAGTGATCAGTGCCGCGGTCTTCGAGCGATGGATGTACTCGAGCATCTCCGCAGTCGGCCGGGTTTGTTCGGCCTCGAGATCGACGACTTGTCCGCCGATCATTCCATCAATCGTGCCTGTGCCGCGCGCAATTTCTTCGATGATACGCACGCGCGATTCAGCGGGGCATTCCAGCCGGGCAAGAACTTCATAGGCCTGCGTCTGCAACGCGTCCCCCGCCAGAATGGCGATGGCGTCGCCAAAAACTTTGTGGCAGGTAGGGCGTCCGCGGCGCAGATCGTCGTTATCGAGTGCGGGAAGATCGTCGTGAATCAGCGAATACGTATGGAGCATTTCCAACGCCGCACCGAGTTCTTCAATCTTTTTCGGTAGCGTTCCGGCGACCATGCGGCCGGCCTCCATGCACAGCACGGGCCGCAGACGCTTACCGCCGGCGAATACGCTGTGCCGCATAGCCTTGTGAATGGATTCGGGATGCTGGGTTTCCAGCGGGATCAGCCGGTCCAGGGCAGCGTCGGTTAACGATCGACCTTGCTCGAGAGTTTCTTGCAGCATTGAGCAGTGAGTATAGCAAAGGGCCGGATTGGGGAAATGACATCGGCAAGCGGCAATTTCGGGCGGTAGAATATCCAAAGTTTTTTACCGGATGCTTATGGTCAGGTAAAAGAGAGCTGGCAGTACTGTGCGCTGGCTCGATGAGCTGTTCGCAGAAAATGAAGCCATCAATTTTTTTCGCAAGCCACTCAATCAGGAGTTACTCATGGACGAAGGTAGCAAGAAAGAAGCTTATTCAAGGCGCGGTTTTCTGGGAATGGGGTCTGCCGCGGCGTTAGCCGCCGCTGGTATGATTGCGGCTACCGACGCCATGGCTCAAGACCAGGCTCCATATCCGACCAAGAACGACCGCAGCGCCAGCGCGCCCGGACCGGGCAATCCTGAAATAGATAATCAAAATCCTGACTCGTTCCTGCCGCCGCCAAGCGATGCAGGTGGCGTGCAAACATTTAAGTATCCCTTCGGACTTTCTCACAAACGCATGCAAGAAGGCGGATGGTCGCGCGAAGTCACTATGCGTGAGCTGGCCATCTCCAAGTCGATGGCTGGCGTTAATATGCGATTGACCGCGGGAGGCATACGAGAACTCCACTGGCACACTGCCGGTGAATGGTCCATCATGCTCTACGGAAATGCACGCATCACCGGTCTCGACGCCGAGGGAAAAAGTTTCGTCAGCGATGTGACCGAGGGCGATCTCTGGTATTTTCCCACCGGGATTCCGCATTCCATTCAAGGACTGGGACCGGATGGCTGCGAATTTCTGCTGGTATTCGATGACGGCAACTTCTCGGAATACGAGACGGTATTGCTCACCGATTGGATGGCGCACACGCCTCACGATGTGCTGGCGAAAAATTTCGGAGTAAGCCCAGAAGCCATGCAACCGCTGCCCCGGCGGGAGAAATTTATTTTCCAGGCTCCAGTGCCGGGACCGCTGGCTGCGGACTTGAAAGCCACGAGTGGCTCGATGGGTCTATCGCCGGTGGATTTCGCATTTCGCGCTTCGCAGAAAGCAGTTACAAAACACACCAAGGGCGGAGAAGTGCGCATCGTCGATTCCAGCAGTTTCAAAGTATCCACTACCATTGCCGCAGCCATCGTGACCGTGCATCCGGGTGGAATTCGCGAACTGCACTGGCATCCCAATGCCGATGAATGGCAGTACTACATGAGCGGCCAGGGGAAAATGACCGTTTTCGCGACCGGAGGCCGGGCGCGGACCATGGATTTTCAAGCCGGAGATGTTGGCTACGTGCAGAAGACGCTTCCCCACTACGTGGAAAATACCGGCAACACCGACCTGAAATTTCTGGAGATGTTCAAGAGCGGCTCTTACCAGGATCTTGCGCTCTCGGAATGGCTCACCCATACGCCTCCCGAGCTTGTGATGGCGCATCTTGGCCTCGATAAAGCGACGCTCGACGCTATGCCGAGGGACGAAGTTGTGGTGATGCCAAAATAATCAGCCAAAAAGTATTGGGGCGCCAAAAGCGCCCCAATGCTTTCCGTTCGATTTTGTAAATTTTAAGCCGTCGCACGCTTTGCGAAGGCCACGTTTTGCAGAACTGAGCTCAGAACATTCTGCACATCATCAGCCGCGCATACATCGCTGGCGCCGGCTTCCAGCGCGGCGATCCACAACTCTTCATCGGGTATGCGGTGCGTACACACAATGGGTAAAGAAGGAAAATCGCTGCGCAGATTGCGCACATCCGTGAGGCGCGAGAATTCCATGTTGAGAACGACAGCTTCGGGATGGCTATGCGTGACCCGCTCGCGCAGTTCCTCGCCCGAATGGGTCAGATGAACCGCACGAAAATGAGAAGAGAGTTGACCTGCCAGAGATTTGGCGATCCGAGGATCGCTTTCCAGAACCACCACACTAAAGCCCATAAATCCTCCTGACTGAAACACTGTCAGCTACAGCGGACCCGGGCTGCGGGGGAAGGTTGGTACCTTTACTCCACAGACATTTTCAAATCAAATCACCAGAAAAGAATAGCCACGTTATTTCCGGGCGAATCCACTTTCCGGTTCAAACGGTTCGGCCTGGAGTTTGCCATTTTTCTTCAGGAGAATCTCAACTTTGCCTTCCGCCTGTTCCAGTTCTTTTCGGCAGGCTGACGAGAGATTCATACCCTCCTCGAAAAGAGTGAGGGAGTTCTCCAAGGGTACATCTCCCTTCTCCAGTTCCTGAACAATCTTTTCCAGTCGCTGAAGGCACTCTTCAAATTTCGCCAATGGTTTTGCTCCTGTTCATATTGATGCAACGGCCAGCGCAGAATGTCCAGCATTTTTTATCCACAATGGTGAAATTTGCGTAACTCATTTCGCAAATGGAATTCTAAACCGGCGCGGGAGGGTTGCTGCCCAGCGCTTCCAGAACATCCACTGCCGAACTATAACGTCCCTGGGGAGCGCTGATTTGCGCTCCTTGCACGGTATGGCGAACCGCTAGCAGCATCTCCCGCGCAATGGCCACGCCTTCTGCTCGCGCCGCTTCCGGCGTCTGAGCCCGAGCCATGCGTTCCAGAATGGAATCCGGTACCGAGACTCTTAACTCGTTCTTCATGAATTCGGCGTTGCGCACGCTCACCAGCGGCCAGATGCCCGCAATCACCGGAATCCGGCAGTGCTCGATGCGGCGCAGAAAGTTTTCCAGCAAGCGAAGATCGAAGACCGGTTGCGTGACCACGTATTCGGCGCCTGCCGCCACTTTGTATTCAAAGCGGCGGATCTCTTCATCCAGATCGGTGAGCCCTGGATTCGCGCCCACGCCGATGACAAATCCAGTGCCTGCGCCGATGGGATTGCCACCGAGGTCAAGGCCGCGATTTAAGTTGTGGACAATGTTCACCAGGCCGATGGCATCGACGTCAAATACGGCCGTGGCGTCTGGATAGTTGCCCATCTTCGGCGGATCGCCCGTAATGCAGATTAAATTTTTTATCCCAACCGCGGCCGCGCCCAGTAAATCACTTTGAATGCATAGAACATTCCGGTCGCGGCAGGTGTAGTGGAGAATGGGTTCGATGCCCACGTCGCGCTGTACCAACAACGAAAGCGCCTGATTACTCATGCGAGCCGAGGCTCGCGGACTATCCGGGATATTGACCGCATCCACGCCCACCGATTTCACGAAACGGCAGCCTTCCAGTTCCTTGTGAATATCCGTTCCCTTGGGCGGCACTACCTCGACCATGGTTACAAATTCGCCGCGCGCCAGCTTGCCTCCTACCAGGGATCGTTCTTCCAAGGGCTGCACCGGAGTCGAAGCGGACGGCGCCGTACCAGCCGCTACGTGCGCCGCGGCTGCTTTTCCCCGGGCCTCGCCCACGCGCAGAGCCGACTTCATTACGCGGATATGGTCTGGCGTGGTTCCGCAACACCCGCCAACGATTCGCACGCCGGCAGCGACAAATTTGCGCGCATAACTTGCCATGTACTCGGGCGAGCATAAATAAATATTCCGGCCTTCCACCGACCGCGGAATACCGGCATTCGGCTGGGCGGAAAGCGGCAGGGAAGTGGCGGCCCGCACTCGTTCCATGGCATCCAGCATGGCCACTGGGCCGACGCTGCAATTGCAACCGATAACATCGGCACCCCAATCTTCGAGTCGAGGCGTAAAAGTTTCCGGATCGGAGCCGTCAAGGCAATTGCCGTCTTCATCGATGGTGACATGCACGATCAAGGGGAGATTTGCTCCAACATCTTTCGCAGCCAACATGGCCTGATGCAGTTCCTCGAGATATCCGAAGGTTTCGAACATCAGCAGATCGACGCCGGCTTCCGCGAGCGCGGCGATTTGCTCGCGGAAGGCCTGGCGAGCCTCTTCAAACGAAGTTTTTCCCAAAGGTTCGATTCTTGTTCCCAGCGGGCCAACCGATCCCGCTACCCAAACATCGAAGCTTTTGGCGGCTTCACGGGCAAGCCGCGTACCCATCCGGTTCACGTCACGTACTTTATCGGCGAGGCTGTGGCGCGCGAGGCGAAAGCTGTTTGCCCCAAAGGTGTTGGTTTCAATAATCTCAGCCCCGGCTTGAAGGTATTCGTGATGGATGCCACGAATGAGGTCGGGCTGAGAAAGATTCAGTTCGTCGTAGCAGCGGTTAATAAAGACGCCTTTGGAGTAAAGCAATGTTCCCATTGCGCCATCGCAAAGGACAGGGCTCTTCTTGATCCGCTCAAGAATGTTGTCGGGCATAGATTCAAGAATACAAGAGGAGCGCGGATTCGCGCATCTGGCGCACGTTATGAGGCACGAATGTCTTTAGAACCATCGTGATACAAAATGTGCAGCGCAAGCTCTGCTATAATCCGCTATTTCGCACTTAAATCTCTGGTTTTCCTGTAGTTAGGAGCCTGACGTTTGAAGAAATCCGCTCTGCTTTACGCCGTAATTCTGGCTGGATGCTTAGGAATCGTCTCGTGTAATGGTGGATCCTATGGTGGATCGAGCTCCACGTTGCCGCCCAGCAAGTTAACCGAGCGCATTTTCGCCTCGCAGAGCGCCTCCGGCACCTCGATCCCGGGTGCTCTTGTCATCATTGACGGGGAATATGACACGCTGGGCCGCGGTGAAATCAGCGCCGGCACTTCACCCGGCCTGATGGCAATTACTCCGGAAAAAACGGTTGTGATGGCTTTTGACATAGCAACCAACAAGGTGGACATAGTGAGTACGAAGAGCGAAGCGGTGATTGGCACCGTGCAGCTTCCCGGTTCCACCACCAGCATGGTTGCGCCCTTGCCCAGCGCGGGTTATGTAGCAGTACCGTCAGCGCCATTTTCCGGCGGAGTTCCGCCGGGAGCCGTAGTGGCCGTGAATCTCACGTCGCCAAGCGTCATAGCGGCCATCAGCGTACCCAATGCCCAAACCGTGGTATCGAATTCTTCGGGAACGCAGGTTCTTGCTTTCAGCAACGACTCCGACGCGGTTACCGTAGTCTCGCCGCTTTTGCTCAACAGTGGCAGCCCGGTCACGGTTTCGGTACCGGGTTTTGACCGCCCGGTGTATGCGGTTTACAGCAGCGACGGCAGCACCGCCTATGTTTTGAATTGCGGTGCGCAATGTGGGGGCACGCAGGCCAGCGTGCAGCCTCTGGATGTGACCACAACTCCTCCCACTCCCGGCATACCGGTGCCCGTGGATGCTGCCACGATCGGATTTCTCAACGGCACGACCCTCTATGTGGTTGGCACGCCCCCCACCAACAATGCATGTACCGGCGAAGTCACAGCGGCCAAAACATGCGGACGCCTTAGCATTGTAGACACAGGTGCGATGACGGTTACGAGCACCCTTGTAATCACCGATGGTTATCACAACCGCATCGATTTGAGCATGGGCGGCCAACTCTTCATCGGATCGATGGATTGCACAAACGAAGGTAACGTCAATAATGTCACAGGCGAGGTGCGGGGATGTTTGTCGATTTTTAATACGCTAAACAATAGCGTGCTCATACCCGCAGATAACGGGGATGTAACCGGACTGCAGAGTTTTACGTCGCGTGACGTTGAGTATGTTGCCGAGGGCGGTAACCTGCGGGTTTACGATACCTTGACGGATACTCTGTTGGAGAACCAATACATTTCCACCGGAACGATCATTATCACCGGCGTAATTACAGACGTAAAAGCTGTCGACTTCTTTTAATCTTCCTGATTATTTTGCCGGTTCCAGCATGAGATGGTGCGAGGCGTTCGCCTCAACCGCATGCGGCGTGAAGGGTAGCGTAAACGTCGAGCCCTGATACCAAGCCTGCCATTGATCCATGTAATAAGGACTGAGAAAGTTCCCGCCCTGGCCGGTGACGGTATTCAAAGTCGATTGATCGAGGTCGGCAAGATTCGCGGTAAAGCGCTCCGAGGGGCCGTGATGGCGCGTTACGGCTTTTACGGTATAACCACTGCCCGACTGCTCCTTCCATCCCGGCGCAGTCCACCGGCTGATCAACGGAATTTTCCCCAGCACAGGATGCTCGATATCGACTGCATTCACGGTGCCCCAGTGCCATGAATTTAAATCTTTAGGTGCATCCGCACCATTCACCGCCGCGTCTACCGCGGCATTCAACAATTCGTCAAAGTTAGGATATTTTTCTGGCAGCCAGCGCTTGGGTTGGTGCAGCATGACGTTCTGCAGCCACACGGTGCGCATCTCCCAGGCATAAGACTTCCAACTCAGTGTCGTTTCTTGTTGCCTGGGATCATCCGGAGCGGCTCCCAGGCGAGGTTCAAGAAGCAAACGCGTCAGTTGTTGTGCCGATCTTACTGCTATGGTTGCTGCGGCTGATGAGGCCTGCATGCGGCCATCCCAGTTGCGCATGAGATCGGCAGCCTGCTTGGCGCGTGCCGATGGCTTCGCCGCATGATCGACAGCGTAGACGAAGCGTTCCGCCGCGTAGAGGTCGTTTTCCGATTGAACGTCGTTTTCGAGCGCAAGCATGTCGGAAGGCGCGAACTTCCGTCCTGATTCCAGCACGTGATAAATCCTCGCCGTGCGCCACGGGGCTTCCCACTCCGTGCTGATGGAATAAGGGTAAGCGTCGGGAGTGATGCGCCCATTTGCAGTGGCGATTACGCCCGACGACGGGTTGTAGATGCTGGGCAGCTTGTCGAAGGGAACGTAACCCGTCCATTCGTGAGCATCGTCCGCTCCGCTCACCGGCAAGCTGCCGTCCCCGGCGGCGCGAATCGGTACGCGGCCGGTTGTCTGATACCCGATGTTGCCATCCGCATCGGCGTAGACGACATTCTGTCCGGGCGCGTCAAGTTGAGAGAACGCCTTGCGGAAGTCTTCCCAGTTCTGTGCGCTATCGACATCGAAGAATGGCATGTGAAGACCGTCGTAGAGCGTCCATCGTAGAGCGATTTGCCGCGTCTCTCCGGGAAGCAATTCGCTGACAATCGGGCCGTGGCGCGTGATTCTTACATCGAGCGTGACATCGGGTTGGCCTTTGACATGAATTACTTCTTCGCGGTGCTCCGGCTGCTGCCAGCCCTGCGGAGTTTGGTAAGCACCCTGCGCATTAAAGTTCTCGATAAATGCATCCGCCACGGTTGGCCCCACGTTGGTGAACCCCCACGCAATACGTTGGTTGTGGCCAACAATCACATATGGCATGCCCGGCAGCGTCACACCAGCAACGTCAAGAGCGCCAGACTTGAGATGAGCTTCGTACCACAAGTTCGGCATCTGATGGCCAAGGTGCATATCGTTTGAGAGCAGCGGCTTGCCCGTCACCGTATGGGCGCCTGCCACTACCCAGTCGTTTGAGCCATTCACTGCTTCGGGCGCGTGCTGCGCCCACATCGGTAAACCGTTAGTGCGTTGCGTTACTGCATTATCCGGACCGGAATCATCGTCATCGTCGTCGTCATCATCCTGATCGCCGGAATCGCTCTGCTTCAGCTGGTCGTCTATGTTCTCTCGCATCACGGTCGGAGGGCGGTCATGCCACGAACGATTTACATACAGATCGGCAGTCAGGTCGGGGCCAAGTTTGGCCAAAATTTTTTCCCGCGCGAGCGCGTCGCCGAACGTGTAGTAGTTGAGATCCTTCACCATCTGATTGGCGATGACGATGGAATCTTCGGGCTGCCAGGGCTTGGGTGCGTAGCGCAGGATGCGGAATTCGATGGGAAGCGAGTTTTGATGGGATTCAATGAATGCGTTGACTCCGCGCGCGTAGGCAGCAAAGTAAGACTGATCACGCGGAGCCGCCAGGGTGAGAGATTTTTTTGCCGCGGCGCGAAGACCCAGAAGGCGCTGCTCGCGATCGATTTTGAGCGTGTCTTCGCCGAGGATCTCCGATAACTCGCCGGCTCCAAAGCGGCGCATCACATCCATTTGCCAGAGCCGATCCTGTGCGGTGACATAACCCTGAGCCAAAAATAAATCTTCCAAACTTGCTGATTCTATCGCGGGCACTCCCTGTTGATTACGCGTTACCCTAACGGATGCAGAGAGACCTTTAACGGCGAGGGTTCCGTCCAGTTGAGGCAGGGCAGAACGGGCGCTGAAGTATGCATAAGCGGCCAGGCCGAGGATTAAAAGAAGGATCAGGGCCAGCAGCCAAAAGAGAATTCGCCAACCCGCCGAACGCCGGGAAGCAGGAATGCCAGTTGCAGTAAGCGTGCTCATGAGCAAGTTGATTGTAGGAGGAGTGCCGCCAGCGAGACAAATGAGAAAGGTCGTTCGTACGAAAACGCTGCGAATTCGTGGATTTAAAGTCCTGATCCACGCGCTTGCAGAAGCTTTTCGTTTCTGAAAATGAATTTCATTTTCAACTTGCCGATGCTATTCTGGCCTTCATGCTGCAGAAGCGCATCGATGACCAGCCCTCCATCTCGCGCGAGATGGTGCGCGAGGCGCAGGACATTCTTCATCGTCATCTCAAACGGGTTGGGCTGAAGCAGACGGCGCAGCGCGACGCCATTTTGCGTGCGTTTCTCGATACACGCGATCATCTCTCCATGGACGAGTTACACCGGCTGGTGCAGAAAAAGGACGCGGGCATCGGCTACACCACGGTTTACCGCACTCTGAAATTATTGGCGGAATGCGGATTGGCGAGCGAAGTGGCCTTTCACGACGGCATCGCGCGCTACGAACACCAATACAACCGGCGCAGCCATCACCACATGGTTTGCACCGAGTGCGGCAGTTCCGTGGAGTTTTTCTCGCCTGAGGTCGAATTGTTGGAGCAGGAAATTGGCCGCAGGCACAATTATGCGACCACCCGTCACACCTTTCAGATTTATGGTGTTTGCGAAGATTGCCGCAAAAATTGACGTCGAATCTGCCTACTGATTGGCGTTTCCAGCCGGCACTGCTTGACTCTGGTGTTTGTGCACCAGTTTGCGATGGATATCCGGCCAGAATTCCTTGATCACAATGGTGATGGTGTCGTAGCCGACTTGCGTTCCCCAAACACTCAGAGTGTTAGGCAGAGTGCGGTCGGAAGCCTGATGTTGATAGACCACCATATTCGTGCTGGGATCAAAATGCGCTGTGACGAAGCCGCGAGGGTGGTACGTATTAGTCGAGATGCCGGCCGATAAGGCACTGCCGAAAATTTCAGAATAATTAAATTGTTTGTGGCCAGAGTCGCTGCGAGTGATAAAAATCCGGCTTACGGCATATCCCGCGCGATGCGTAACACTGCCCTCGCTGGACTGATAAAACCGAGGGTCCTGGTGCAGAATCGAGGGAAGCACGGCGCTGGTCATGAAGTTCTCGAGCGTCCCGTCCGCGAAAGCCGACGCATAACGCTTTCCATAACCTTCCCAGCCTTGTCCGTAGCCGGGTTCGCTGTTTTCCGCCTGGCTGATGCCGGCCAGAAGGGCGTACCAGGGAAACTGGATCTTATCGAAGGAACCCCGGGCTACGACTTTGAATTTTTGTCCGGTCGTCAGCGGAGGCACATTGACAGAATTTTCCAGGGTCAGGAAGTTGGGCAGCGCCAGAAAAAGCCGGTCGTTGGATGTTCCCGCATTGGATGTTCCCGCATTTTTCTTCTGTGTGCTGGTAGCCTGATCGTCTTTGTTTTGGGTGGAGGATGATGTGCTGGAGTTAGCGCCAGCGTCCTTCTGTTGGGCAGCCGTTCCTGCGGGAGCGCTCTGGGTTTGAGAAGTAGCCGAATCCGGCGATTGCGGCTGTTGCGCGACCGACGATGTGGCGAAGAAGGCGGTGAGCAGAAAGACAGCGAAGGGCCGGAAGGCGAACCTCATTAAAAGAATTTCTCCTGGAAATCTGGTTCAGCATGACAGCACAGAGACAATCCTCCCATTCTAGCAGCCAGCTACGGCAAATGGGCGGAACGCGGGCCGCGTTTTACAATCCTTTACAGCCGCAATCGCTTCCGCAATGAGATGGAGAATAAAGTGGAGAAGGTTGGCCGCGGTGCAGGGCGGCAGTCAGCAAGTTACTATATAAATACGGTCATCAAAATTAAACGCGAGGGAATTCATGTCAGAACCGAGCTACGAAGAACTTAAAGCGCGACTGTCGCAGTTGGAAAAAGAAGTGGAAACCAAGAAGCGCAGCGGAGACCTGATTTTTAAAGTTGGCGAAAAGGGCGGGGTGAGCGTGTACGGCCTCGGCCGCTTTCCCGTTACGCTTTATTACGAGCAATGGAACCGGCTTTTGGGAGCGGCCAATGACATCAAAGCGTTCATGGAAGAGAATAAGTCCCGCTTGAAGCTGAAGGAGCAAGGCTGATTCTAAGGCAATACCGCCGCTCGTTGTGAGAGAAGGCGTGCCATCTCATCACTCGGAGCGAAAGCCTCTTGAAATGCGCTTTTCTTCAGCGGGGCCCCTTCATATTGCTGATAGCTGTAAGAAATCCGGCCATCGGGAGCCGTGCTGACGTTTACAAATTCCACTGACTTCACCTCATGCGGGATCCTCGCTCCAAACCAGCGGGGATCGTCCTGCTGCGCCCACGTTACAAGCGAGAGCACCGCGCCCGAGGGATAGTCGTGTTGTGGATGTGTTCTTGCGTAAGTAACTGCGAGGTCGTTTCCATAAAGTGTAGACATGGTTGAATCCGCGCGGTTGATTGCGGAAGTGATGATCTTCCATTGCAGCGGATTCGCCAGCAGCGCGCTCGCGGAATCACCGGACAACGAAGCGCTCTGATTGATTTCCGCCGATATTTTGGAGTGATCGCTGGAACAGCCGGACATGCTGAGCAGGACAAGGTTGAGCGCGGCAAGAGTGATAGAAATGCAAATTATTTTTATTGGCAGCTTCATTGCTGACCTCGAATCGGCTCGGTGAATACATAATTGGTATCGCGCAGCGGACTGTGGCAGCCAACGCATTCGCCGGAGAAATTCGCATCTTTCCCATATGGTTTCAGGTCGGCGCCACGCCACCGCGCCCATCCCCAGCCCAGCGTTCCAGCATATTTCTTGCTGTCGCGGATCATGAACTCAACCTGGAAGAACGCTCCGGTCTGCATATGGCCTTTATCGTCCGGCTGTTCGAACCAGGCCACTTTGGCAAATGAAGCTCCGTCGGGCCATGGATTGATTTGATTTTCTGCGATCGCTTTAATCGCAACATCGTTGGCAAGAATTTCCCTCATCGTGTGATTGTCAAAGCGCTCGGTGCTGCTGATCGCCTTCCAGTTTTTATATTCCGGTAAGAAAGCGATGCCATTGGGCGCCGGAGAAACTTGCGGCGTGGTATCCGCTGCCTGCACCCACTTGTCATATTGCGAATTTGCCGCGGCGACGTCTTCTGGGCTTGCCGCAGCAATCGGCGTCGGCGGATTGAGATATTGCTTCAACACAGCCAATTGTTCGGGTGTGACCGCGGATTCGGGATGAGGCTTCTCGTACTGTGGTGGCGGCATCGCGCCCAGCTCAATCTGGCTCACAGCCTCGAAGAGAGCGGCTTTTTGCTGCGCCGCCGGAAGCTTGCTAATCTCGGAAAAATTGAGATGCTCTCTCGCTTCTTTCACATCCCTGGCAACGATCCAATATGCCGGCACCGGCCGGTCGAACCAGGACAATTTGGTTTCATTGGAATGGCAGTTGTAACAGGAGGTTTGCAGAATCTGTTTTACCTGCGGCGGTACTTGCAGCTCTGCTGTAACCGGCGGATTGTCCAATTTGGGCCGGATGAACTGAAGAGCCACGAAGGCGGCAAACAAAACAGCTACGATCCGGAGAAGTGCTTTAGCGCGGGATTGCATGGGGATTCCCGATAATGAGTTTGGCTTCTGAAACTTCAGCTTTGATGCCCGAAACTCGAGGTTGATTCTTACAGAATTAAGAATATATACACATCGCGGCTCGAACTCTGTGTGTTTATGCGGCGGTATTGTTCGAGAGTCCGAACTGCTAAAACGAAAGAAATTGAACGTGCAGTATTAACAGTTCACGTTATAATAAAAAGACTGTGCCCAAGTACTCCATTGTCGTCCCTCTACACAACGAGCAAGAGAATGTCACCGATCTTTATGACCGCCTGAAGGTCGTAATGGAGACGGCTGGCGAGAGCTTCGAAATCGTGCTCGTGGACGATGGATCGAGCGATCACACCTTCGCCATGCTGCGCGAAATCGCAGCCGTGGACAGCCGCGTTACGGTGGTGAAATTGCGCCGCAACTTCGGACAGACCGCGGGGCTTGCCGCCGGTTTCGATCATGCGCGCGGCGAATACATCATCGCCATGGATGGCGATCTGCAACACGATCCCGCGGACATCCCGATTTTTCTGGAGAAGATCGCCGCCGGTTACGACATCGTCAGCGGCTGGCGCAAAGTCCGTATCGATAATTTCTGGATGCGCCGGTTCCCGTCCCGCATTGCCAACTGGCTTATGGCCAAGCTGAGCGGCGTGGAGATTCACGACTTCGGTACCACGTTTAAAGCTTACCGCCGCGAGATTCTGGAACAGGTTCCGCTCTACGGCGAGTTGCACCGGTTTATCCCGGCGCTCGCCTCGTGGTATGGCGCTTCCATTTGCGAAGTTCCGATCCGCAACGTGAACCGCGAGCGCGGCGTGTCGCACTACGGCATCACCCGCACCTTCCGCGTTTTCTTCGATCTCATTACCATTCGCTTCCTGCTGCGCTATCTTTCGCGCCCGCTACATTTCTTTGGCACCCTGGGCGTGTTCAGCATGTTCGGCGGCAGCGCTATTGTGGCCTGGCTGGGTGCGGAAAAATTTCTGCGCCATGTTCCTGTGATGGGCGCGCATGGCCCCTTGATGATGGCTGCTCTGGGTCTGTTGCTGGGTGGATTAAATCTGCTCGCCATCGGCCTGCTGGGCGAGATGCAGGTGCGCCACTACCATGAACCCCGCCACCGCGCTCCTTATTCAGTCGATCGCGTGCTGCGCTCGCAGAACGAAGAGCACAGCGTCTCGGAGTAGGTTTTGAAAGGGCGCGGCTTCCAGCCGCGCCGCAAATGGCCGCTCTCCGTTAACGTTGCGCCTGCAATCGCCTCTACCAAATCCGGCAAACATTCGCTGCCGGTTTCACCATTGGCTGCCCATCCTTGCACGAAAACGCCTCTTTGAACTCCGTCATGTTCACCACCACACCGTTAATCCGATAACGCGCCGGAGAGTGCGGATCGGTCATCGCGCGCGCGCGCAAATCTTCGGGACGCTCGTTGGCGCAATCCCATTGCGCAAACCCTACAAAGAAGCGTTGTTCCGGAGTGAGGCCATCGATGGGCTGAAGATTTTTATCTTTATTCGCATCTTTCCACGCCATGTAAGCCAGGATTTCTCCGCCCAGATCGGCGACGTTTTCGCCGAGTGTCAGCTTGCCGTTCACGTGAACATCTTCCACCGCAACGTATCCTGAATACTGATCGTCTACACACTTGGTGCGCGCGTCGAACTTTTCGCGGTCTTCCTTGGTCCACCAATCTTTCAAATTTCCCTTGGCATCGAACTGGCTGCCTTCATCGTCGAAGCCGTGGGTGAGTTCATGGCCGATCGTTCCGCCGGTGTTGCCGTAGTTCGGAGCGTCGTCCGTCTTGGGATCATAGAGCGGCGGTTGCAAGACGGCGGCGGGGAAGTTGATGTCATTCATCTGCGGATTGAAATAAGCATCGACAGTTTGAGCGGACATGTCCCACTCGCCGTGATCGACCGGCTTGCCGATCTTGTTGATGTCGCGCCGTTCCTCAAACTCACGGGCGCGCTCCACATTGCCGGCAAAATCTTTGGCCTCGATTCTTACCGAGCTGTAGTCTCGCCACTTGTCGGGATAGCCGATCTTGTTGCGGATTCCCGCCAGTTTGATGAGGGCTTGCTGCTTGGTCTCCGGGCTCATCCAGTCGAGTGCGCGAATGCGCTGGCTCATCGCATCCTCGATGCGCTTCAACATATCGAGGGTGCTGGCCTTGAGTTCCGGCGAGAAAACCTTTGCCACATAAACCTGCCCCAGCGCTTCGCCCAGGTCGTTATCGACGTACTGCACACAGCGCTTCCAGCGCGGCTGCTGTTCCGTTGCTCCGCGCAGGTACTTGCGGTAGAACTCGAAATTTTCATTTACAAACGGTGAGGAGAGATATGGCGATGCGGCATCGACCAGATGAAACCGCAAATAAACCTGCCAATTGTTCACCGGTACAGCTGTGAGCAGGCGGTTGAGTTCTTTGATGAATTCAGGAGCGTCCACGTTAAGAATGGCGAACTCCGGATACTTCATTTCGCGGTAGTAGCCGACCCAATCGAAATTCGGCGCAAGCTTGCTGAGTTCGGCTACGTTCATTTTGTGCACAAGCTTGTGCGGATCGCGCCGGTCAACCTGGGTCAGCGAAGCCTTGGCTAAAGCCGTCTCAATCCGCATCACGGTCTCGGCATTTTTCTTGGCGGCGGCCGGGCTGTCCCCGCTCAGCTCGAAAACTTTCTGCACATGCTGCAAGTACCGTTCGCGCGTCTCTTTCGATTTTGCGTCGTCTTTCGTGTAGTAATCGCGATCGGGCATGCCCAACCCGCCCTGGTCCACATCGGCGATCACCAGTTCGGAATTATCCGGATCCTGCGTCGAACCGGCGGAGAACATGATTTTTGAATAGCCGGTGGAAGTCATTTGCAGGTGCGCGACCAGCGGCGTAATTTCCTTCGCCGACTTCAACTGGGTAATCGCATCCAGCTCGCCCTGAATTGCCGAGATTCCACGCTTTTCAACTGCGCTCTCGTCCAAGCATGCGCCGTAGAAGTCGCCAATTTTCTGCGTGACCGCGTCGCGGCTGCTGCCACCTTGAGACGCCTGCTCCAACATGCCGCGAAGAAAAGTCAGGTTGTCCTCGTAAAGCTTCCCGTACACCGACCACGAGGTCTGATCCGGAGGAATGGGATTTTTCTTCTGCCAACTTCCGCAGGAATAGGTGTAGAGATCCACGCAGGGATCGATGGATTTATCCATCGCCGACACGTCGAGGCTGGGCGTGTAAGGCAACGCAGGCCCGGAAGAAGATTGTGCGGTAGCGGCTTGGGTGTTCAAAAGCGCCGAACCCATCGCCAGAGACAACGAAATACAGCAAATATATTTGCGCATATTCACCTTCGACGGACTTAGAAAGAAACGGTTATAGCAAACCAGCCATCGTACTCGACAATTCAGTGGTGGGCAACGGCAGCGATCTTAACAGGGTTAGTGTGAAGGGGATAAGCCGATCGAGCCTGGGCGGACTTTGCGAACTCGGCGTTTTACCGAGGGTTAGCGCGATTGATTCAACGCGGAGATCGCTAAGGTCGCCGAGGCAATCCAAACCGAACACTACGCACCTCTTTTAACTTGACAAAGTTTTTACAACTCCCAGACATACCCATCTGCTAACTGAAGTACTGTTCCGCGCGTCCGCAATGCCTCAATCTTCACTGCAACTGAAATGCAGGAGGAATTAATCCAGCTCGCCGCTACCCAGCAGCGAAATTCTGGCAAAGGTTAAGGTCATGACAACAAAACAAATCGCCACGAAAATTGGAAGAGTGCTGCTCGCTACCGTGATTTGCGCGATTACCGCGCTCCCATCCCATGCAACCATATCCGGTAAGGAATACAAATTTCGCGGCACGCCCGATGGTTCCGAACCCGACGGCACCCTCCTCGCCGATGGAGCGGGAAACTTTTACGGTACGACCACCGGGGGCGGCCTTAGCTCCTGCGGCTTCAGTGCGCCTTTTTGCGGCGTCGTTTTCAAGATGACCCTGGGCGCTAACGGGAGCTGGACCGAAACTGTGCTTTATAAGTTCAAAGGCGGCAACGATGGCGCTGGTCCCGCCGGCCGTCTCCTCT
>Ga0224568_1000058_pt1 | contig 24055 bp, 21 predicted proteins | sample CLU5metagenome_FD_182727 | JGI IMG/M metagenome (GOLD analysis project Ga0224568, IMG submission 182727) | Spruce litter microbial communities from Bohemian Forest, Czech Republic - CLU5 | ecosystem: Environmental > Terrestrial > Plant litter > Unclassified | place: Czech Republic: South... | reverse complement strand
TTCCTGGTGGTTGCCGCGATGCACGCGCGCACTGGGCGCCACCTGGTCCGGGCTGGGGGCTACTTTGCCGGCCAGGCTGCCCTGTCCCCTGCCAGCGGCGCGAGTCCGACGAGCTTGGACAGGAATCGATCGGCTTGCTCGGGGAAGGGCGGCCAGGGCAGGTCAGGCTCATTGATCCGCAGTGACAGCATGCCGATGACGGCCGTACGGAGATCGAGTGCGACGGTGGCGGCGTCCCCTGGCGAGGCAACCCCGGCGTCCATGCAGCGCTGCACCGCAGCCGTAGTGCGCGTGAACATGACCTCCTTGAAAGGCATGCCGACCTTGCTCTCATGCATCACCTTGTAGAGACCGGCGTGCTCCTGCACCCAGTCCGCCTGCGCCAGGACCCGTGCGCGCAAGCCGAGAGCGGGGTCCTGATGGGCGGCCTCGGCTCCGTCCGCGGCCTGGAGCATCTCCGCATGGCAGCGTTGCATGGCCGCCGCGACGAGCGCGTCACGATCGGGAAAGTACAGGTAGACAGAGGTGGGGGAGATCGACACCGCACGTGCAACCGCACGCAGCGACAAGGCCTGATCGTCGGCTAGGTCGCCGAGCATCTGCACGGCGGCGGAAATGATCTCATCCCGCAGCCGTTCCCCCTGCCCGCGCGCATTGGGGCGGCGAGGGCCAGCAGAGATACCTGCCGAGGTGATGTCGTCCATCGCCCGCTCATTCTAGCTTCGCGTACTTGCGCGGCGGCAATCTCTGACGATACGTTTGTTCATGCAAGGACGGTTGTCCATATAACGCGAGGGATAACAATGCCGCTTACGCTGCACGAGGCTCAGACAGTCATTACCGGCGCTCACGAGCGCGCCGCCAAGATAGTTGCGCTAGTCACGGTCGCGGTCGTCGACGAAGGCGGACATCTGCAGGCCCTGGGCCGGATGAACGGCGCAGCGCCGCTCTCAGCCCAGATCGCCGAGACCAAAGCGGCCAGCGTCGCCCTCTTCCGCCGCGACGGCGCCGCACTGCGCCAGCTGCAGGAGGCCTGGCCTGCCTTCTTCGCCCAGCTGGATCGGGCCGTGCGGGTGCCCATCCTGGCGGGCGCAGGCGCGGCGCTCATCCTGCGGGGGGACACCGTCCTGGGCGCGGTGGCGGTAAGCGGCGGAATGATGCCCGGGCAAGACGACGAGTGCGCAGCAGCCGGGCTTACTGTTCTCGCTCCCTAGCGCGGCGCCGCCCAAGTCCTCGACTGGGTCCTGGTGGCGCAGCGCTGCTGTCGTGCGGCGTCGGGGAGAGCGGCCTGTGGTCCGGGCTGGGATGGGCGTTCGAGGTACCGGGCATGCGGTGCCGTACTAGCCCCAGACGTCGGCGGCGGTCGCCACGATCAGGCGCAGTTTGGCGACCTGCTCCTCGCGGGTGAGCGAGTTTCCCTCCACCGTGGAGGAAAACCCGCACTGCCCGGACAGGGCGAGCTGCTCCAACGGCACATACCTGGCAGCCTGGTCGATCCGCCGCTTGAGCGAGTCCATCGACTCGAGCCCTGGCCGCTTGGTGGTGACCAGCCCGAGCACGACCATCTTCCCCTTGGGCACGAAACGCAGCGGCTCGAACCCGCCGGACCGCTCGTCGTCGTACTCCAGGAAGAACCCGTCGACGTCCAGCTCGGAGAACAGGGCCTCGGCCACGAAGTCATAACCGCCGGCCGCCGCCCAGGACGAGCGGAAGTTGCCGCGGCACATGTGGGTGGTGATCGCCATATCCTGCGGCCGGTCCCGCACTGCCGCGTTGATCTGCTTGATGTAGCGCAGGTGCAGGTGCTCGGCGTCCTCGCCGCGCCCGGCGATCTGCGCGCGCTGCGCCGGGTCGTTCAGGTAGGCCAGCGACGTGTCGTCGAACTGGAGGTATCTGCAGCCCAGCTGGCCGAGCCGCCGCACTTCGTCCGCGTAGGTGGCGGCCAGGTCGGACCAGAAGTTCTCGACGTCCGGGTACACGTCCTGGTCCACTGAGGCCGGGCCGCCCCGGTAGTGCACCATGTTCGGTGACGGGATCGTCTGCTTGGCGACCGCGCTGCTGACATGGTCCCGGACGAACGTGAAGTCATCGCCGAAGATCGTGTGATCCAGGTGGATCTCGCCGTCGATGTGCAGCGCCGCTGGGGTCCACTCGATCGTGCCGGACGGGTTAGTGAACTGGACCGCCAGGTTCCCCGGCGCCTTGGATACGCCGCCGAGCGCATAGATGAAATCCATGTGCCAGGTTGCCCGGCGCAGTTCCCCGTCGGTGGCCGACTGCAGGCCGACGTCCTCCTGCATCCTGATCACCTTGATGATCTCTTCGTCTTCGATAGTGCGCAGCTCGGCCGCGGTAATCAAGGCCTGGGCGAAGTCGTTGCGGGCCTGGTGCAGCCGCTGCGGCCGCAGCAAGCTGCCCACGTGGTCGGCGCGGAACGGCGGACTGGTGCGGCGGGCCATGCTGCCTTCTCTCGGGTGTCAGGAGCCGATGCTTTCCATGTAGCTGACCCAGCGGGCGGTCAGCTCGGTGTCCGGGTGAGCCGGCCCGAGTATCCGCTGCCTGGCGGCCAGCACGTCGCGGAACTCGGCGGCCGCGGCCGCGTTCTGGCTCATCGTGTACAGGCTGATCGCGATGCTCAGGCGCAGCGCGAGCGCGTCCGGGCTGTCCGGTCCTGCCAGTGCCTGCCGGTCCGCCAGGACCTCCCTGAGCAGTGCCACCGCGGCGGCATGGTCATCACCCGCGGCCATTTCCTCGGCCAGGCACTGCCCGGTGATGACCGTCGCCGGATGGCCGCGGCCCAGCACCTCCCGCTTGCGCCGCAGCACTTCGCGGTATTCAGCCAGCGCGTTGCCGTGATCACCGAGCGCCGCCAGCTCCATCGCGATCTGGTTGCGGGCCGCCAGCGCGTCCGGATGGTCAGGACCCTGGCCGGGCAGTTCCGATCGCGCCCGCAAGATACTGCGGTACTCGGCGAGGGCTCCCTCGTGGTCATCGCGGGCCGCCATTTCCGCCGCGAGATTGTGCCGGACCGTCAGCACATCGCCGTGACCCGCGCCCTGGATCATCGCCCTGATCGTGAGCAGCTCCCGGTACTCCTGTTCTGCTCCGGCGTGATCCCCGCCCGCCGCCATCTGGTCGGCCAGGAACTGGCGAGTGGCCAGCGTGGTCAGGTCATCTGTGCCGAGTACCCGCAGCTCGTCGGCAAGCAGGACTCGCAGCTCGGCGTCCGCTCGCGCCCGGTCCCCGCGTTCAGCCATGGCGATGGCCAGGCAGTGCCGCCCGACCAGCACTTCCTCGCTGTCCGGGCCGTTAATCCGGCGCCAGTCCGCCACCAGCTTGGCGAATTCCGCCTCAGCCTGGGCGTGCAGTCCCCGCATCGCCAGGTATCGGGCCGCGAAGTTGGCCGCGTACGCGATCGACATGGCCTGGTCATCGGTGCGGTCAGGTTCCGCGGCCAGGGCGTCCCTGACGTGCAGGGCGTGCGGCGCCAGCCCCTCCCAGTACAGCCACGCCGGGGGTTCCTCCGGTTCGATCTGCACCTGACGCGCGGCGTTTTCCAGCAGCGCGGACGCGAGCACGAGGTAGGCCAGGCGGGTCTGCTCAGCCGCGTCAGGCCTGCGGCCGATTATGTCGCGGACCAGCGGATGAAGGGTGATCGTGGCTCGCCTGCCGTGCTGGCCGGCCGTCATGTCGATCAGGGCGAAGCTGTACAGCGCCTTCAGCGACTGCCAGATTCGGATGCCGGTTATCTCCCCGCCGCTGCCTGTTCTCGTCGCCGCGAACAGCGGCGACGCCGCCATGATGTCCGCATCGAGCAGCAGGTCATACGGGACCGGCGTGCCGTCGAAGGTGGCCAGCAGGCGCAGCAGCCGGCCGGCCTCCGGCTGCCCGCGCGACGCGAGCAGGTCCAGCGATAGCTCCCAGGTGCGCCCGATGACGGTGCGGACCCCCGCGGAGGTGAGCTCACCGCCGGAGTCCGGGAAGATCGCGCCGAACTGGCCGGCGTCCAGCGCCGCCTGGTATTGCGCGTAGCTGCTGATCATGCCCGGAAACGGGAAACCAGCGACCTCGGCAAGGTAGGAGCCGGCGATCTTGAGCGCGAGCGGCAGCCCGCCCAGCCGTTCGGCGAGTTCGCTCGCCTCCGCATCGGTACCGAGGCTGGGATCGCCGCCGGAGTAGTCAGTGAGCAGGCCGGCCGCGTCAGTGCCGTCGAGCACTGCGAGCCGGTGCAGGTCGCACCACTTTCCCCAGCTCGCCGGGGAACCGTCCCTGCTGGTGACGATGACGCGCCCGGACGGGGCAGAGACAGGACGCAGCCAGCCGCGGCCATCGGACAGCGCACTGCCCGGGCCGGCCAGTAGCCGCGGATCGTCGGCATTGTCGAAAACCAGCAGCCACGGCTGCGTGCGGGCCGCCAGGGCGCGCCAGAGCGCGTCAGCGACGTCATCGCCGCGGAGTTCCGCCTCAGTCATGGCGAGCCGCCTGCCGAGTGCGCGCATGGCCCCGGTCAGTACGGTCGCGTCGGCGGCTGACACCCACCAGATGTCCGCGCCGTCCCGCACCGCGTGCCAGGCCGCTTCGAGCGCCAGCCGGGTCTTCCCGCAGCCGCCGAGCCCGTGCACGACGTGCAGGCGCCCGGCGCCGCCGGTCAGCTCGGCCAGGAGCGTGCCCCGGCCACGTAGCGGCAGTTGCGGGTCCAGGTCCCCGAACGGCGGGGACAGCGATACCGCGGGGGCCGGCCCGGCGCTCGCCGCCTCCAGGTGAATGTTCATCTCGCCGCTGCCCAGCGCGAACACCTTGGACCGGTCGCGCGCGGCCAGCTCCTGCCAGATGCCAGCGGGCGGGTTACTGTCCTCCGCTTGCGCGGACACAGCCGGATCCGGATGCACAGCCCTCACCCGTGCGGCTGGTTGTCACCGAAATTGATGTGCTGGACGCCCTGACCCTGGACCGCGACCTGGGCCTGGTCGTAGGCCTGCACGTGCTGCTGGATGCGGGCTGAGGTGCCCAGGCCGGCCGCGGTGATCTCCGCGACGATCGCCCGCAGGTCCTGCGCCGCGTCCGGGTGTTCCTCTAGCAGGTCCTCAAGCCGCGCCTGCCACCTGGTCGCCTGCACCTGCTGCGCGTGCGCCAGGTCCTCGCCGGATCGCCGCACCAGTTCTGCCTGGGACCGGTCCAGCCGCGTCAGTGCATCCTGGGCCTGTTTGTGGTCGCCGCGGCCGAACAGCGTGGCTATCTTCTTGCGCACGCCTTCCCAGCCATCGGTCACCATCGCGTTCACCAGGGCGCTGGCTCCGGCTACCGCGAGCCCTACCGAAAACGGCTCCATCATTCCTCCCTTCCGCAGTATCCGCCTATTTCCGCGCCGAAGCGATGGAACCTGCCCGGTTCGGAATTAAGCAGTGACGTTTGCGGCAAATGATCGGGCACAGCGTTTTTTTCGAGTAGCATACTCAGTATGCTACTGAATAGGCTCAGGGAATGAGCATCCGGCACGCGCTGCTGGCGCTGCTCAGCGAGGGCCCGAAGTACGGGCTGCGGCTGCGCGAGGAGTTCGAGGCAGGCACCGGAGAGGTCTGGCCGCTGAATATCGGGCAGGTGTACACCACGCTGCAGCGGCTGGAGCGGGACGGCCTGGCCGAGTCGGACGGCGAGGCGCAGGACAGCCCGCAGAAGCGATTCCGGATCACCGAGGCGGGCCGGGACGAGCTGTTCTCCTGGCTGCGCACTCCCCCGGACATGTCATCGCCGCCGCGCGACGAGCTGGTCATCAAGGTGCTGGTGGCGCTGCGTATCCCTGGCACTGACGTGTCCGCGCTGATCCAGGTGCACCGGCGGTACCTGGTGGAACTGATGCAGCAGTGGACCCGGATCAAGGAAGCCCAGGCCGAGCATGACCTCGCCCTGAGCCTGGCCGTGGACGCGGAACTGTACCGGCTGGACGCGGTGGTCCGCTGGCTGGACGCCGCCGACGGCCGGATCAGGCGCGCCGCGGTGCTGCCACCGCCCCCCGCCCGCAGTGACCTGCCGCGGCTGAAGAACAGATCGGGAGTCACGCCATGACCATGCTGGAGCTGCGCCGGGTGTCCAAGGTCTACGGCCAGGGCCCCGCGCAGGTACACGCGATGCGGGAGGTCGACCTCGCGGTGGAGCCGGGCACGATGGTCGCGGTGATGGGTCCGAGCGGGTCGGGGAAATCAACGCTGCTGACCATCGCCGGCAGCCTGGAGGAACCCTCTGCCGGGCAGGTCCTGGTCGGCGGCCAGGACCTGGCGGCGCTGTCGCGCAACGACAAGGCGCGGCTGCGCCGCCGGTCCATCGGCTTCGTCTTCCAGGATTTCAACCTGCTGCCCGGGCTGACCGCCGCGGAGAACGTGGCGCTGCCGCTGGAGCTGGACGGCGTCAGCGCTCGCAAGGCGCACCAGGCCGGGCTGCGCGAGCTGGACGCACTCGGCCTGGCGGACCGCGCAGCGCACTTCCCTGACCAGCTGTCCGGCGGTGAGCGGCAGCGGGTGGCGATCGCCCGCGCCGTGGTCGGCGGCCGCCAGCTGCTGCTAGCCGACGAGCCGTCCGGTGCGCTGGACTCGGCCAACGGCGACGTCGTGCTGCGCATGATCCGCACGGCCTGCGCGCAGGGCGTCGCCGCCGTGGTCGTCACCCACGACGCGCAACTCGCTTCGTGGGCGGACCGGGTGGTGTTCATCAGGGACGGCCGTGTCATCGATCAGACCGTGCCCGCGCCGGGCCCGGAATCGCTGCTGGGGCAGCACAGATGAGCGCGCTGACCCGCACCCGCCGACGAGGCGGCGGCGTCCCGGCCCGCAGGGCGGTGATGCGCTGGGGCTGGCGGCTGTTCCGCCGTGAATGGCACCAGCAGCTGCTGGTGCTCGGGCTGCTCGCCGTGGCTGTCGCCGCGACGGTCTGGGGAGCCTGCGTGGTCACCAACACGCAGCTGCCGAGCGCGACCTACGCGAGGTTCGGCACCGCGTCGGCCATGGCGACACTGCCGGGCTCTGACCCGGCGCTGACCGCCGATGTCGCCGCCATCGCGGATCGCTGGGGCCCGGCAGATGTCATCGAAACTCAGCGGATCACTCCCGCCGTGCAGCTGCGGGCGGAACGCCCGCGCGGGCATTACGACGCTCCCCTGCTCGCCCTGGTGGACGGCAGCTATCCGGCCGGGGCCGGACAGGTCGCGCTGACCGCACAGGTGGCCAGCAGGTACGGCGTACAGGTGGGCGGTACCTGGCAGCCGGCCGCAGGCAGCAGCTGGCGGGTGAGCGGCATCGTGGCGAACCCGAGCAACCTGGCCGACCAGTTCGCGCTGGTCGCCCCCGGCCAGATCGCCCGCCCCAGCCAGGTGAGCGTGCTGCTCGGCCCGGCCGCGGCGCAAGCGGCCAGCGGCGGGACGCTGCCCGGTGTGCAGGCAGCGGCCGTGTCGTTCCCCGACGGTTTCGCTGGCGGTATCTCGCCGGCGGTGGGCGTGCTGCTGGCAGAGGGACTCGGGCTGGCCTTCATCGGCCTGCTGGCGGTGGCCAGCTTCTCGGTCATGGCCCAGCGCCGCATCCGGGCCCTGGCCATGCTCAGCGCGATTGGCGCGACCGAACGCCAGCTGCGGCTTGTCCTGGTCGCCAACGGCCTGGTCACCGGCGCGGCCGGGGCGGCGGTCGGGACGGCGCTCGGCCTGGCCGCCTGGTTCGGCTACGCGCCGGCCCTGCAGCGCGACACCGGCCATGTGGTCAACCCGGCACATCTGCCCTGGTGGGCGCCTGCCACCGCGGCGATACTGGCGATCGCGATGTCGGCGCTGGCCGCCCGCCATCCGGCCAAGTCGATGGCCAGGGTACCGGTGGTCGCCGCGCTGTCCGGCCGCCCCGCGCCGGCCAGGGCCAAGCACCGGTCCATCGTGCCCGCCAGCATCGTGTTCGCCATCGGCCTGGCCTTGCTGGCGTTGAGCGACGGCCTCAACGCGGTGGACGGAGGCGGCGGAAGCAACGGGACCAAGCACGCGCTGCTGCTGCTAGCCGGCCTGATCGCCACCATCACCGGAATCTGCCTGCTCGCCCCGCTGGCCATCAGCGTGCTGGCGGCCGGAGCGAGCCACCGGCTGCCGGCCGCGATCCGGATCGCGCTTCGCGACCTGGTCCGCTACCGGGCCAGGTCCGGAGCGGCCCTGGCCGCGACCACGTTCGCGGTGTTCCTTGGCATGAGCATCTGCATCGCCGCCAGCGTCAAGTTCGACGACCCGCTGGACTGGACCGGCCCCAACCTGGCCAGCAACCAGCTGATCGTGCCCACCCAGACCAGCCCGGGTCCCGGCCAGATCGAACAGCTCAGCGGCACCCAGCTCGCCGCCCTGAGCGGCGCGGTGAACGGTCTCGCCGCCAGTTTGCATGCCCGGTCCGCGGTGCCGCTGGAAACCGCGAGCACGCTATATCAGGCCGGCGCACAGCCGCACGGTCCGCAGAACTTCACCGGCACCGTGTTCGTGGCCACCCCGCGGCTGCTTGCCACGTACGGGATCAAGGCCAGCCAGATCGCCCCCGGCACCGACGTCCTCACCATGCGGCCGGGGCTGGCGGCCCTGCCACGAATGGAGCTGATCTGGGACTCCGGCTGCACCGGAAGATGCGCAGGCAGTCCGGTCATGCCCGGCACCAGCGGCGGCCCGCCGTGCACGCTGAGCAATCAGTGCCTGCCCGATCCGGTGATTGCCACGATCGCCAGCCTGCCCGGCGGCACGTCCGCGCCGAACACGCTGGTCACCCAGAACGCGGTGCGCAAGTACCACCTGCAGCCGCAGCTGTCCGCCTGGCTGATCCAGGCCCCGGCCCCGCTCACCGCCGCGCAGCTCAGCACGGTGCGGCAGTTCGGCCGCAGCTACGGGGTGAGCGTGCAGACCCGGACCGGTAACCCGAGCCTGGGCGACTTCGCCGCCGGCGCCACCGCGCTCGGCCTGCTGATCGCGCTCAGCGTGCTGGCCATGTCGGTCGGCCTGATCCGCAGCGAGACAGCGCCGGACCTGCGCACGCTCACCGCGACCGGAGCCAGCCGCGGCACCCGGCGGATGATCACCGCCGCGACTGCCGCGGCGCTCGGCCTGCTCGGCGCGGTCCTTGGCCTGGCGGGCGCGGTGCTAGCCGGCATGGCCTGGACGCGCAGCGGACCGTCCGCCACGGCAGGCGGCGTGCCGCTGCTGGACATCGTGACCCTGCTGGCCGGGCTGCCGCTGATCGCCGCGGCCGGCGGCTGGCTGCTGGCCGGGCGCGAACCCGAGGCCATCTCCAGGCAGCCGCTGCAGTGACCGGGCCGCCGTATCCTACGCAGTTATGATCTATGACCCCAAGTCCGATCTGCACTGGTACCTGCAGCGTGCTCGTGAGGCCATGCTCTGGAAGCTGGACGGGCTGTCCGAGTACGACGCGCGGCGGCCGCTGGTGCCGACGGGCACCAGCCTGCTCGGCCTGATCAAGCACCTGACCGGTGTCGAGTTCGTCTACTTCGGTACGACGTTCGGCCGTCCGTGCGCCGATGAGGATCCGTGGTCGGAACAAGATCCGATGGCGGACATGTTCGCGTTCGCGTCGGAGTCGCGCGAGCAGATCATCGGCCTGTACCGGAAGGCATGGGCGCATTCCGATGCCAGCATGGCGGCTCTCGACCTGGACGCGGTGGGACACGTGCCGCACTGGCCGGCCTCGCGCAGCGAAGTCACGCTGCACCGGATCGCGCTGCACGTGATCGACGACACGCTGCGCCACGCCGGGCAGGCGGACATCGTCCGCGAGCTCATCGACGGCTCGGCCGGGCTCACCCAGCAGCGGTCCAACTTGCCGGACGGCGAGTTCAGCTGGTCCGAGCACTGGCACCGGGTGGAACAGGCGGCCAAGGACGCCGGGTAACCGCGGTCCAGGTAACCGCAGCCAGGGGTGATCGGCGATGACCGTGCAGGCGCCGGGCTCGACCTCGGTGTAACCGGCGTCCCTGACGACGGGCAGGTCAGCGGCGCCTAGCTCCGCCCATCGCGGCCAGGAAGCTGTCCTTACCGCCAGCTCGAACCCGCCGCCCTGCCAGGCGGCGCGAGCCGGACCGGGCAGCCGCCACCAGGTCAGCTGCGCGGCGTGCCCCGCTTGCGCCATCGCCTTGCCCGCGGTCATGTCCAGGCCGGGATTGAGCCACAGCACCGGCCGCCCGGGATCGGGTTCGGGCGGCTCCTTCTCATCCGACAGCTCGGTGCCCGATACCTGCAGCCTGGCCAGGTCCGGCGGCCAGCCGTCGACCGGTACCGGCGCGAAGACGCGCAGCTGCGCGGTGCCGTATTCGACCGAGATACCGGGCAGCGCCGCCGCCCGGTCCCATCCCGCGCCTCGTGCCCTGCGCACCACTTTCCGGATCCGGCCGTCCGACCAGGCCTGGTACGCGCCGGTCCACTCGCCCTGCACTGTGCGCGGGTCAGTCAGGAACAGCAGGACCGCGCGTGCGGCCGCCTCCAGCGCATCGGTGCGTGCCGGCCGCGACAGCCGTTCCACGCGAATGACCAGCGGCAACGCGAACTGCGGTACTTCGTCGCGGTACGCAGCCGCGTCCGGACCTGTTCCATCCGTGCTCACCTGCCCCAGCATGTCACCGCCTTCGCCGGCCGCTCCGGTCAGGGCCATATCGTCAGTGAGATGAGCGCAGCGCTGACCGTCGCGTCACTGAACACCCTGGGTGTGCACCGTCCCGGCGGTGCGCGCCTGGCCTGGCGTTACGCGGGGATCGGTGCCGGGCTAGAGGCCAGCGGCATCGACGTGGCGTGCTTGCAGGAGGTGCTCACCTGGTGGCATCTGCGGTTGCTGGCACGGGCGATGCCGTCGTTCGGGGAAGTCAGCTGCCGGCCATCGCTGTCCGGGCCGGCCGGCGGCCTGGTGACGTTCTCCCGGCTGCCTGTGTCCGGCACCCGCTACCGGCGATTCGGCTGGCCACCGCGGACGCCGGGATTGCCGGTGCGCACAATGCTCCAGATGGGCATCAAGGGTGCCCTGGCCACCAGCCTGGCAGAGCCGGGTCTGCGCGTGATCAACACGCATCCGGCCTCCAACAGCGACGGAGACTGGTCGCCAGCTAGCCGGTTCTACCCCATGCACCGCGCACAGCTCGGCGTGCTGTCACACGTGCTGCGCGGCATTGCCGGGCCGGCGGTCGTGTGCGGTGACTTCAACATCGACAGGGACAGCGCGCTGTTCGGCGATTTCGTCCGGGACACCGCCCTGGCGGACGCGTTCGGCGGAACCTGCCCGCCGACGTTCCGTGCCGAGTTCTTGGCGGCCGGCCAGAGGCCGCACTGCATTGACTTCATCTTGACCACCCCTGGGGTCACGGTCACCGGCACGAAGCTGCTGTTCGCGGCCAAAGAGCAGCTGCGCGGCGGCCCTGCTTACCTATCCGATCACATCGGCCTGTCCGCGCAGCTGTCCCTGGCGCCGTGACCAGGGGCCACGGCTATGCCTGGTAGGGCTCGGCCAGGACGACCAGGTAACCGTCCGGGTCGCGCAGCCAGATCTCGCGGTGCCCGGCGTGCGGGTTGAGGTGCACGTCGGGCTGGGCCGGGTCGCCGATGGTGCCGTGATGGTGGCCGGTCTCGTGCTCGTGCAGCTGCATGATCAGCTGGCCGTCCACCAGCAGCTGCTCGTACTCAGCGCCACCGTGACCGCTGGTCGCGCCGAGCACCTGCTGGTACCACCGGCTGGAGGCCGGCACATCCGCGACGGCGATCATCGGCTGCGGCCGGACCGCCGCCCTCTTCTCGTCCTGGCTCATGGCCAGACCATATCCAGGGCACGCGCAACTGGCCTTGGACGAATCGGACCGGCACCGGGTTTCTCCCCGCGGCACAGCCAGGCCGGCACCGGCCTGCCCACCTGGCCGCGTCCTTTCCTACAGTAGCTTCATGACCGAACTCAGCAGTTCACAGACCGCGGGACCACGGCTGGATCCAGGCGAGGCGGGCGTGTTCCTGCGCGAGCTCGGCCTGGAGCTGGACGAAGTCAGCGGCAGCCGGGTCACCGCGCACCTGGACCTGGGGCCTCGCCATCACACCCCATGGGGCATTGTGCACGGCGGTGTCTACACCACGGTGGTGGAGAGCGTGGCCAGCATCGGCGCCAGTGCGCACGTCAGGGACAAGGGGCAGGTAGCTGTCGGCCTGACCAACACCACGCATTTCCTGCGGCCGGTCACCGCCGGGCGGGTCCAGGTCGAGGCGGTCCCGCTCAGCCAGGGCCGCACCCAGCAGCTGTGGCGAGTCGACATCACCGACGGCAACGGCAAGCTCATCGCGCACGGCGAGCTGCGGACCCAGAACGTGGCCGGAGCGGCACCCGCGCCTGCGGGCCCAGCCGGCTAAGCCAGGCCGGCTAAGCCGACGCGGTCCGCGCGCCAGCAATGGGTCCGCATCGGCACCTGTACCGGGCCGCCGTCGGGGAACATCACGTCCAGTTCGGTCCGTACCCTGGCCAGGTTAGCGGCGCGGTCCTGCTCGCTGGCAGTAATGACCTCACTGTAGGTGGCCAGCAGCCCGGTGAGCTCGCCTGGCCGCATCATCTTGGTGAACCCGAACGACTCCCGGACGGCGTTGGCGAACTGCCCGGTAGCCGGCAGGCTCTGATAGCGCCCTGAGGTATCGCGCAGCTGCTGGTCGTTTCCCTGCCGGTCCGGGCGGCGCAGCTCGCGCAGCCAGCCTGCGTCCTGGTCAAGCCCGGTGCGCAGCACGCCGAGACGGCCGCCTTCGCGCAGCACCCGGGCCAGTTCGGGGATCGCGCGGTCCGTATCCAGCCAGTGCCAGGCCGATGAGATCAGCACCGCGTCCACGCTGGCCGCCGCCAGCGGGATCGCCTCCCCCACGCCGCCCAGCACCGTTACCTCGGCGGACCGGGCGCGCAGCACCGCGGCCATCCGCGAGTCGGGCTCGATGGCAACTACCCGTCCGGTGTGACGGGCCAGCACCCGGGAGACCAGACCGGTGCCTGCCGCCAGGTCGACGGCAGTCGCGCAGCCTGGCGGCAGCACCCAGCTGATCGCCGCGTCCGGGGGGCCCGGCCGGAACCTGTCGTACTCCTGCGCGATCGCCCCGAAAGACCGCGCCCGTTCCGCCCGTGTCGCCACGTGAGGCAGGGTACTAGTTCGGGCTGAACGGGGTGGAGGTCAGGTCAGGCGCGGGCCGCGAGGTCGTCGCCCGCAGCATTGCCGTCTCCCGTGCCAGCAGGCTCCGCTCGGCAGCCAGCCGGGCGCCGGCGTCAGGTTCGGCGAGCAGCGCCTGGTGCGCGGGCAGCTCGACGATGACAGCGGCGGCGATCACGTAGGAGAGCAGCTCCGGGTCATCAGGGAGCTCTTCGATCAGCACCGTCGCGCCGCCCTGCTCGACCAGGGCATCCAGGTAGGCGCGGAAGCTCACCTGAGCGGCCGGCACCGTCAGCTGGCCGGCTTCGCCCGCTTCGTCCGGGAGGCGCTCGACCTGCCCGCGCAGGTACGGCCTGTTCCAGTCCAGGCTCTGCTCGCCGGGGAGCAGGCGGAACCGGTCCGTGCCGATGGTGACGACGTCGAACCCGCCGTCGTCCTCCTCGCTGACATCGCGCAGCTCGGCGATGCAGCCGACCTCGTACAGCGAGGTGATGCCGTCAATGCCGCTCTCGCGGCCTTCCTTGATCGCGATTACGCCGAACTCCCTGGTGCCTGGCTGGCCCAGCAGGTCCGCGATGAGCTGCCGGTAGCGGTCCTCGAAGATGTGCAGCGGCAGCACCATGCCTGGGTACAGCACGGTGCTGAGCGGGAACAGCGGCAGCAGTTCGGTCATGCTCTGACCCTACGCGGCCTTCCCCGTCCCCGATAATCGCCCCAGCGCCCGCTCATATGGACAGGTTGGGCCGGAGCCAGCCCTGTGCCTGCCGGAGCGGCACGCCGCGGCGCCGGGCATAGTCGGCCACCTGGTCGGCGCCGATCCGGCCGACCGTGAAGTAGCACGAGGCGGGGTTCGCGAAGATGAGACCGCTGACGCTCGCGGCGGGCAGCATCGCGTACGACTCGGTCAGCGACATGGCGAAGCCGTCGGCGCCCAGCATCTCGAACAGCTCGTGCTTGAGGCTGTGATCAGGGCTGGCCGGGTAGCCGAAGGCCGGGCGGATCCCGCGGAACCGCTCCGCGTGCAGGTCACCGATCACCGGATCGGCGTCCGGCTCGAACCAGTCCCGCCGTGCCTGCAGGTGCACCCACTCGGCGAACGCTTCGGCGAGCCGGTCCGCGAGCGCGCGCACCATTATTGCCCGGTAGTCGTCGTGCTCGGCCTCGAAGGCGGCGGCGAGCTCGGCCGCGCCGTGGATGGCGACCGCGAATCCGCCCATGTAGTCACCGGCGGGCGCGATGTAGTCGGCCAGGCAGCGGTTGGCCCGGCCGTCCGGCTTCACCGTCTGCTGGCGCAGCATGGGCAGTCGTACCTGGCCCGCGACGATGTCGTCACCTTCTGACCTGGCCGGCCAGAAGCCGTAGCCGCCGCGCGCCTCCAGCAGGGCGTCCTTGATGATCTCGTCCAGCAGCTCGGTACCGTCCGCATACAGGTCACGGGCCGCGGGCACGTCCAGGATCGCGGGAAACTTGCCCTTGAGCTCCCAGGCCAGGAAGAAGAACTGCCAGTCGATCAGCGCACGCAGGTCATCAAGGTGCGGCTGCGCGCCGCGGACGCCGGTGAAGGCCGGCACCGGCAGGTCGGTGAAGTCCGCGGTGTCCGGGTTGGCGCGCGCCTGGTCCAGGGTGAGCAGCGGCTGACGCTGACGCGTGGCGTGCTGCTCACGCAGCCGCTGCTGGTCGGCCTCGTTGCCTGCGCGCAGCTCGGCGGCGCGGGCCGGGTCAAGCAGCGCTCCGACCACGCCGCTCACCCGGGACGCGTCCTGCACGTGGATGGTGGTGCCGTCGTAGACGGGCGCGATGCGCACGGCGGTGTGCTGCCGGGACGTGGTCGCGCCGCCGATAAGCAGTGGCACTGACAGCTTGCGCCGCTTCATTTCCCCGGCCACATCGGTCATCTGATCCAGCGACGGGGTGATCAGCCCGGACAGGCCGATGATGTCGGCGCTTTCCGCGGCGGCCGTGTCCAGGATCTTGGCGGCCGGCACCATGACGCCCAGGTCGATGACCCGGTAGTTAGCGCAGCCGAGCACCACCCCGACGATGTTCTTGCCGATGTCATGCACGTCGCCCTTGACCGTGGCCAGGACGATCGTGCCTTTGCCCCGGCCCTGGCCCTGCTTAGCAGCTTCCATGTACGGCTCCAGGTAGGCCACCGCCAGCTTCATCACCCTGGCGCTCTTGACCACCTGCGGCAAGAACATCTTGCCGGCTCCGAACAGGTCGCCGACGACCTTCATGCCGTCCATCAGCGGGCCCTCGATCACGTCCAGCGGCCGTGCCGCGACCGCCCTGGCCTCCTCGGTGTCCGGCTCGATGAAATCGGTGATGCCGTGTACCAGCGCATGGCTCAGCCGCTCCCCGACCGGCGCGTCGCGCCAGCTCAGGTCCTGCACCCGGCGGGTACCTGTGCCCTTGACGGTCTCGGCGAAGCTGACCAGCCGGTCGGTGGCGTCGGGCCGCCGGTCGAACAGCACGTCTTCGACCAGTTCCAGCAGGTCGCCGGGAATGTCCTGGTAGACGGCGAGCTGGCCGGCGTTGACGATGCCCATGTCCAGCCCGGCGCGCACGGCGTGGAACAGGAAGCTGGAGTGCATCGCCTCGCGGACCGTGTCGTTGCCGCGGAACGCGAACGAGAGATTGGAGATGCCGCCGCTGGTCCGGGCGCCCGGGCAGCGCTCCTTGATCCGCGGCAGCGCCTCGATGAACGCCATCGCGTACCCGTTGTGCTCGGCGATGCCGGTGGCGACGGCGAGCACGTTCGAGTCGAAGATGATGTCCTGCGGGGTGAACCCGGCCTGGGTGGTGAGCAGGTCATAAGCGCGGCCGCAGATCGCCACCTTGCGGTCGGCGGTGTCGGCCTGGCCGCTCTCGTCGAAGGCCATCACGACAACCCCGGCCCCGTAGGTCCTGATCACCTTGGCCTGCTCAAGGAAAGGCTTCTCACCTTCCTTGAGGCTGATGGAGTTGACCACGCCCTTGCCCTGGACGCACCTGAGGCCCGCTTCCAGCACGGTCCACCGCGAGCTGTCGATCATCACCGGGACCTTGGCCACTTCGGGCTCGGTCGCGATCAGGTTCAGGAACCTCGTCATGGCCTGCTCGCTGTCGAGCAGGCCAGCGTCCATGTTCACATCCAGCAGGTTGGCGCCGCCGCGCACCTGCTCAACGGCTACCGCCACGGCGGCCTGGTAGTCGCCGGACTCGATCATGCGCCGGAACCTGGCCGAGCCGGTGACGTTGGTCCGCTCGCCGATCATGACGAACCCGGTGTCCGGGCCGATCTCGAACGGCTCGAGCCCGCTGAACCGGGTGGCCGGCCTGATCGCCGGGACCGGCCGGGTGGCCAGGCCGGCCACGGCGGCCGCGACCTGCTCGATGTGCTCAGGCGTGGTCCCGCAGCAGCCGCCGACGATGTTGACGATGCCGTCCGCGGCGAATTCGTGCAGCAGCCGGGCGGTCTCTGCCGGGCTCTGGTCATAGCCGCCGAACGCGTTCGGCAGGCCCGCATTCGGGTGCAGGGCCGTGTAGGTCCCGGCCAGCCGGGACAGCTCGGCCGCGTACGGGCGGATCTCGGCCGCGCCCAGCGAGCAGTTCACGCCGACGACCAGCGGGTTGGCGTGCTCGATCGAGGCCAGGAACGCCTCGACGGTCTGCCCGGACAGCGTCCGGCCGCTCAGGTCGGTGACGGTCAGTGAGATCCACAGCGGCAGGCCGGGAGCCACCTCGCCCGCCGCGGAAATGGCCGCCTTGGCGTTGAGCGTGTCGAAGATCGTCTCAATGAGCAGGATGTCCACGCCGCCCTGCGCCAGAGCCTGGATCTGCTCAGCGTAAGATTCGCGGACCTCGTCGTAGCTGACCTGGCGGAAAGACGGGTCCTCGACCCTGGGTGACAGCGACAGCGTGACGTTCAGCGGGCCCACCGAGCCGGCCACGAACTTACCGCCGGCCTCATCCGCGGCCCGCCTGGCCAGCCGGGCCCCGGCCAGGTTCATCTCCCGCACGTAAGCGCCCAGGCCGTAGTCGGCCTGGCCGATGCTCGTCGCGGTGAACGTGTTCGTGGTGGTGATGTCGGCGCCGGCCGCGAAATAGTCCTGGTGGATGCCGAGGATGACATCGGGGCGGGTGATGTTCAGCAGATCCGGGTCACCGGTCACGTCGTGGGAATGGCCGCCGAGCCGGTCACCGCGGTAGTCCGCCGGGGTGAGGCCCTTGCCCTGCAGCAGCACACCCCAGGACCCGTCGAGTACGACCACACGCTGATCGAGTAGACGCCGCAGCTCTCGTTCCCGCTGATCCACCCAGGCCACCTCCCGTAATAGGGAGGCGCCCTTTGTTCCGGGTGCACGCGTTCGGTCGTACCCGGCGGAACCGAGCGTGGCGGGCTGATGCCCGTTGCAGCGCCTCTCGGCTCGTGCCACCATTTTACGCCTTCCGCTGCCCGGGGTCATCGGGCATACCGGGGTCCGCCGGTCCTGACGCGCCTTTTAGCATCACAATGACCGATAGAAAGGGGCGCGCGGTGACCCGAGGCAGCAGCTACTCGTTCGGGGATACGGCTACGGCGCAAGAGCGGCTGGACCTGCTGGCAGCTGTCTTCGATCCGCCGTCGCGGGTGTTCCTGCGCACGATCGCGACCAGCCCGCCAGCGCTGGCCCTGGACCTTGGCTGCGGTCCCGGCAACACGACCCGCATGGTCCGCGATGTCACCGGCGCCCGCCGCGTCGTGGGCCTGGACCATTCGGCGGCCTTCACCCGCTCGGCCAGGGACCGGGCCGAGGGCGCGGGCCTGCGGTTCCTGGTAGGGGATGTGGCCGGCCCGCTGCCGGTTCCGGCCGCTGACCTGATTTATGCCCGCATGCTGCTCGCGCACCTGCCCGCACCCGGGCAGCTAGCCGCCGCCTGGGCCGCCCAGCTCGCCCCTGGCGGCCTGCTCCTGCTGGAGGAGGTCGAGTCCATCAGCACCAGCAGCCAGACGTGCACTAGCTATCTCGACGTGGTGGTGGCGCGGGTCCGTGCGGCCGGCGCGCAGCTGTACGCGGGCCCGCTGCTCGGCGCGATCCCGTTGCGCGATGGCTGCCACGTGCTGTCCGACCAGGTGGTGACGCACCCGGTGCCGGCCCAGGACGCGGCCAGGCTGTTCCGGCTCAACCTGGCCGTCTGGGGTGATGATCCCTGGCTGGCCGCCAGGTTCGGCCCGGGCACGGCGGCCCGGCTGGACCGGGAGCTGTCCCTGATCCGGGACGGCGAGGTCACCTGGCGGCTGCGCCAGGTCGCGATCAGCCGCGACGCCGGCCCTCGATAGCATCCGGCCGCCGCAGGTCGGCGACGATGTCGCGGCCCAGCGAGCGGACCGCGCTGCGGTTCAGCATCGCGCCGGCCACCGCGCCGGTGAGCAGCGGCCCGAGCGAGGCCGTGCTGCGCCCGGCGCGGGCCAGCAGCCGACGGCGCAGCAGCCGGGCCAGCGGCGAACCGGGCGCGAACATGACGCCGCCGGGAATCATGAACACTCCCCTGCGGTGTGCCCAGGCCGCCAGGTAGGCGCGCATCCGCTCGGCCAGGTTGCCGTCGGCGGGCAGGCCGAATGCCTCGTGCAGCTCCGCCACCAGTTTGACCTCGATGCCGACCACGACCAGCGTTTCCGCCGCGATCTCGACCGGGAACGCGGTCACCACCGGCACGACCGCCCACATCCCCGCGGCGCCGCCCGCCGCGGCCGCGGCGTTGGCGGCACTGTCGATGAGCGCGGCGGCGATCTCATCGGGTGACTTGCCGGGAAACTGTGCCTGCAGCGTCTGCTGATCACGCACGCGCAGCCGCGGCGCCATCGCGATGACCTGGTCGGTCAGCCAGCCGCTGCCTTTGCGGCCGCGTCCCAGCACCGCGCGGGCGCCGCGCCCCGTCGCGCGCGCACCGCGTCCCGTCGCGCGCGCACCGCGCCCCGTCGCGCCGGCGCCGGACAGGGCGGTGCCTTTCACGAACCTGGCGAGCCGCTTGTGCCGGTCCTGCGGCTGCGCCTCAGTCATGTCAGCGGCGGTGTCAGCCGCTCGCTGCGGGAAGTCCTCGACCTCGGCCATGCTAGCCACCTACCCCTAAAGCGCCCGGCTATGACCGCGACCGGCTAAGTCCGCTTCCGGGCGGGCAGGACTAGCCTTCTGGACAAGGTGCCGTGGGTCCGGGCAGGCTGATCTGGTGCCCACCCCAGCAGTCCGGTACGCGCTGCGGCGGCTGCCGTCCGTGCCTGGCGTGTACCGGTTCCGCGACGGCGACGGCGTCGTGCTCTATATCGGCCGTGCCACCTCGCTGCGATCGCGGGTCGCCTCCTACTGGTCGGACCTGAGCGGCCGCGCGCACCTGACGGCGATGGTGGCCGCCATCGCCGCCGTGGAGGCCGTGCCGTGCGTGTCCGTGCATGAGGCCGCCTGGCTGGAGCGGAATCTGCTGGAGTCACGCCTGCCCGCCTGGAACCGGTCGGCGGGCGGCCAGGAGGTGGAGGTCTTCATCCGGCTCGACGCCGCCGGGCTCAGCGTGTGCCACTCGCGGCAGGGCCGCTGTTTCGGCCCGTACCTGGGTGGCCTGCGGGCCAGGCAGGCAGCGCGCGGCCTGCGCCGCATCCTGCCAGCTGGCCAGGACGGCGAAGGCAGCGCCGCGGCCCTGGCCCTGGCGCGCGGCGCGGGCGTTACCGGCCATCAGGACCGGGTCGCCGCGGCCGCGGCCATCCTGCACGGCGACGCCGGTGCGGTGCGCTGGGCGCAGACCGAACTTGAGCGCCAGCGGGAGCGGGCCAGCGCCGTCCTGTCTTTCGAGCTCGCCGCCCGGATCCAGGCCGAACTTGAGGCCCTGAGCTGGATAGCCAGTCCGCAGCGGGTTACCACGGAGTCCGGCGACTTCGAGGTGGCCGGAATACATAACGGCGTTATGGTAAAATTCGGGTTCCAATCGGGAAAGCTGCGCGTGTGGGCGCAGTCGCCGCGCTCGGAGCCGCTGCCACCGGCGCTGGCGCCCGGCCCGGCTCTCACCGGCCTCGTCCAGGATAGCGCCGAACTCGCGGCCGCCCTCATCTGCCCGGTCAGCTGACCCTGAGCTGACTGATAACGTCCGGTAATGGACCGCGGCTTTCCTGGTGTAGCGGAACTGTCGGCGGTCACCGGCGACGTATTCGGTACCGGGCGTCGCCTCGCCGCGGTCGCCCGGCTGCGAGGCGGCAGCAAGAAGGGCGTCTACCGGCTCACCTTTAGCGATATGTCGACAGCGGTCGCGTACATCTGGGGCCCGGCGGAGGACTACTGGGCCGACGACGCCGGCCCCGCGCAGGGCCCGTTCGCGCACGCCAGCGCCGCCGCCCTGTTCCAGGCCAGCCACGCCTGCCTGGACCAGGCCGGGGTGCCTGTGCCGCGGCTGTACGCGCTGGACCAGACCAGGCAGCGTTACCCCGCCGATATCGCTCTGGTCGCGGACGCACCGGGCGGCACGCTGGAAGCGATGCTGGCCCGCGATCCGGAGGCCGCCGCGCCGGTGCTGTCCCGGCTGCGCGCGGCGCTGCGGGTCATGGCCGGCTGCCGCCGCGCTGAGGTCGCCAAGATCGCCGAAATCGCGGCCGGCCGCGGCAGCCACGGCAGCTGCCCGGACATCCTCGCGGCGCGAGCCAGGACCGACCTGGAGTTCGCGGCCGGGCGTGAGCCCGCGATCGCGGCCGGACGGCGCGCGCTGGAGTCCCGCCTGGACGCCCTGGCCTGCCTGGAGCCGCGCGCCAGCCATCCGCTGATCCACGGCGAGCTCGGCCCGGACCATGTGCTGATCACCGCCAGCGGCGACCCGGTGATCATCGACATCGAGGGCCTGATGCACTTCGACCTGGAATGGGAGCACGCGTTCCTCAAGCTCCGGTTCGGTGCGCACTACCCGGCGCTGTGCCCGCCGCAGACCACCCTGGACCAGGCGCGGCTGCGGCTGTACGAGCTGGCCATGCACATCTCGCTGGTGGCCGGCCCGCTGCGCCTGCTGGACGGCGACTTCCCCGACCGCGAGCCGATGCTGGCGATCGTCCGGTACAACATGGCAGCGGCCCTGCACGCGATCCGCTGAGCGGGGGTCCCTGCAGGCTCAGATCCGCACCCCGGCCAGCATCGCCGCGACCTGCGCGGCAGGCTGGTCCAGCGCGAGGCGGAATCCCTGGCCCGCCCACAAGCTCATCCCGCCGACGTCGCCGGCGGCAGCGGCAGCGGCGCGCAGCGGCCTGGTCGCGTTGTTGATCTCGGGGTAGGCGGCGGGCGCATCGCCATGCGCGAGGAGGAAGTCGTTCACGATCCCGCGCGCCGGCCTTCCGCTGAACGCCCTGGTCAGCGCCGTCGAAGTGGAGAGCGGGTCGGCGAGAGCCGCCTTGTGCAGCGGGTGCGCGCCGCTTTCCGGGCAGCGCAGGAACGCGGTACCGCACTGCGCGGCGACCGCGCCGGCCGTACGCACGGCCCGCACCTGGGCGGCCGTCATCAGCGCGCCCGCCGCGATCAACGGCAGGTCGCAGACCGAGCCCACGATGGCGAGCAGGGACAGCAGGCCGAAATCCCTGGACAGGGCATCATCGTCGTTGACGAACGTCCCCCGGTGCGCGCCGGCCTCGACCCCCTGCACGCACAGCGCGTCGGCGCCTGCCTGCGCGGCCACCAGTGCCTCCTCAGGCGAGGTGACGGTCACGATCACCACCGAGCCAGCCCGCCGGAAGGCCGAGATCAACGGCGCGGCCGGGCAGCCGAACGTGAAGCTGACCGCGGGCGGCGGATCGGCGAGCAGCGCGGCCACCTTGTCCTCGTAGCCGTCATCGTCCCAGCTGGCCGGGCCGGCCCCGGCGCCCAGCGAGAGCAGGAACCGGGACAGGTCACCGCCGCCTGGCGCCCGTTCCCCCGGCACGAACACGTTCACGCCGAAACCAGTGACGCCGGCCGCCCGCACCGCCGAGATCTCCGCCACCATGGCCGGCCCGGTCTTGTACCCGGCGGCGAGGAAGGCGAGCGCTCCGGCCGACGCGGCGGCGCTCACCAGCGCGGGCGTGCTGGGGCCACCTGCCATCGGCGCCACGACGACGGGTGAGCGCAGCAGCTCGGAAAGGACCATGACGGTACGCTAACCTAGTAAGCACGCGTTGACGGAGACGAGTAACCCCGGTCTCGCGCGGGCTGAGAGAACCGCCGGCAGCTGAGAAGGCGGTCCCGCGTCCTGGCGGTGAAGACACTCCCGAGCGGGTTCGGCAAATAAGGCCGCGGTCCTGCGGCGAAGGTGTGGTGGCACCGCGAGTTGCCCTTCTCGCCCGCACCCCGAAGGGATCATCCCGAGGGGAGTGAGATGCCATGACGCGTACCCTGATCGCCGGCCTGCGCGACCATATCGACCGCAGGGTCACCATCGCAGGCTGGGTCGACACCTTGCGCCTGCAGCGCACGATGCAGTTCGTACTGATCCGCGACCACACCGGCACCGTCCAGGTCACCTGGAAGCGTGACGGCGGTCCGCTGGAGACCGAACTCGAGGAGCTGAGCATCGAGTCGGCCGTCCGGATCACCGGCACGGTGCGGGACAACCAGATCGTGGCGCTGGGCGCCCTGGAGATCATCCCGGACCGGGTCGAGGTGGCGAACCGGGCGCAGGCCCCGCTGCCGATCGACGAGCACACCGGTCCCGAACTCCGCCTGGACTGGCGCCATCTCGACGTGCGGCTGCGGCCGCGGGCGCGCCAGGTCTTCGCGGTGCAGACCACGGCGGAGCAGGCCATGCGCGAGTTCGCCTACGCGCACGGCTGCACCGAGATGCACACGCCCAAGCTGATGGGCACCGCGTCCGAGTCCGGTGCCGAGGTGTTCAAGCTCGGCTATTTCGGCGGCAGCGCCTACCTGGCCCAGTCGCCGCAGTTCTACAAGCAGATGGCGATCGCGGCCGGCCTGGACCGTGTCTTCGAGATCGGCCCGGTCTTCCGCGCCGAGCCTTCTTTCACCGCACGGCATGCCACCGAGTTCACCGGGGTGGACGCCGAGCTGGCCTGGATTGACGGCGTCCAGGACGTGATGTCCTTCGAAGAGCAACTGCTCCGCCAGGTCATAACGGCGGTGGTGCACCGCCACCAGCTGCCGGTCACGATCCCGGAGCTGCCGTTCCCCGTGATCACGATGGACCAGGCCCAGCATGTGCTGCGGGCGCAAGGCTGGGCCGGCCAGCGCGACGACCTGGACCCCGATGGCGAACGGCGGCTCTGCGCGTACATCAAGCGGGAGACCGGGCACGAGTTCGTGTTCGTCACGCGCTACCCGGCCAGCGCCCGGCCGTTCTACCACATGCGCGACGCCGACGGCCTGACGCTCAGCTTCGACCTGCTGTGGAATGGCCTGGAGATCACCACCGGTGCCCAGCGCGAGCACAGGTATGAGGTCCTGCTGCGCCAGGCGGCGGAAAAGGGGCTGAGTCCGGAGCCGATGGCGGACTACCTGAACTGCTTCCGCTACGGCTGCCCGCCGCACGGCGGCTTCGGCCTGGGCCACAGCCGCCTGCTGATGGCCATGCTCGGCCTGGAGTCGATCCGCGACGCGACGTTCCTGTACCGCGGCCCGCACCGGCTCACGCCGTGATCCGGAGCAGAGGCCCCGGCTGATCAACAGCTGGCAGCTATTTTCCCAGCTTCCCACATGGTTCTCAGGGTTTGGTCTTTACCAGCGGAGTTACCGTGCACACATGGACGAGCTGATCGATTCCAGCGCTTTGGTGCGGGATACGGTCGCGCTGCGCGAGCGGCTCTCGGTACACGGGTACTTGTTCTTTCGCGGCCTGCTCCCGGCTGCGCAGATCCTGGCCGCGGGCACGGCGGTGATGTCCCGGCTACGGCACGGCGGCTGGGTAGATGCTGATGGCGCGCCGTCGG
>Ga0224568_1000057_pt1 | contig 25615 bp, 19 predicted proteins | sample CLU5metagenome_FD_182727 | JGI IMG/M metagenome (GOLD analysis project Ga0224568, IMG submission 182727) | Spruce litter microbial communities from Bohemian Forest, Czech Republic - CLU5 | ecosystem: Environmental > Terrestrial > Plant litter > Unclassified | place: Czech Republic: South... | reverse complement strand
CCGGCACCGAGTGGGTTTTGGAAATGTAGTAGAACGGCATCATGACCAGCGCCAGAAACAGCATCGCCGGTATGGCCCCGATCCAGTACCAGTGCGTGGCCAGAATGCCGTACTGGTAGGCCGATCCCGCCCACCCCATCAGCTCCAGCGCACCCAGATTGGCGGAAAGAAAACTCAACCCGGCGACCCACGCCGTCATCTCCCGCCCCGCCATGAAAAAGTCTTCCCCGGTATTCGACCGCCCCTTCAAATACCAGCCAATCGACAACACCAATGCAAAATAAAACACCACGATCACCACATCGACCGCCGAAAGATGCACCAACTGGGCTGGAAGAGCGAGCGCCGGCAGCGTCATTGCTTGTCCTCATTTTTAGTCTGCCCATAATATGCATTCGCGCCATGTTTGCGAAGGTAGTGCTTGTCGAGCAGTGCGCCGCCAACCGATTGCGCCGCGGAATTGATGCCTAGGGTGAAGTAAGCCATGCGCGCCACCGCTTCCAGAATCACTGCGTTGTGAGTCGCAGTTATCGCATCTTTTCCCCAGGCAAAAGGGCCATGGTTGGCAACCAGCACGCCAGGAGTCGCCAACGGATTTGTCTGCCGAAGGCTTTGAACAATTACGTGGCCTGTATTTTTCTCATACTCTCCAGCAATCTCGGAATTGGTCATCTCGGCAGTCACCGGTACCGGGCCATGGAAATAATCCGCGTGCGTCGTACCGAAACATGGGATCGGCTTGCGCGCCTGCGCCCAGGCGGTGGCATATGCAGAATGCGTATGCGCCACCCCGCCAATTTCGGCAAAGTGGTTATACAACACCAGATGAGTGGGCAAATCAGAGGAAGGCCGTAGTTTTCCTTCAACAATGTTCCCGCTCAAATCGGTTACCACGAGATGCTCGGGTTTCATTTGCTCATAAGGCACGCCACTGGGCTTGATCACCACGAGACCCTCCTCGCGAGAGATCCCGCTGACATTGCCAAATGTGTAGAGGACAAGACCTTTTCGTACCAGTTCGAGGTTAGCCTCAAGTACTTCTTCCCGCAGGCGCTTTAACATAGTTCTGGTTTGTACCATTTTTCGCAGATATGAGTTAAGCGAGGTGACTAATAGTCACTTTTGTGTGGTAATCGTTTACTCAAAACTAACGGGAACAGAGTATTCCCATGCCTATCCAAATTGCAACCCTCTTTTCCCCGCCTCTGGAGTTCTTATTCATAGCCACGGGAGTCTTCGGATTCGTATTGCAAAACGCGGAGCGAAGCCACGAACACGAGTTCACGGTTTACAAGCCGCCAGATGGGATCTTTCGGGATCCACTTGCCCGGTGCGCTTTGAGAGGCGGCACTGTGCGCCCCCCGGAATGGGCCAACGCAGTGGAACGCCGAAGCACCAGGCTCGTAACCAGCTCATATTTGTTGTGCTGAGGTGAAGGTGGTTCAGATTCGACTTCATTCAGTAAGGCCTGGAAGGCAATCTTGGCCAACTCGTGTTGCGACATCTGCACCGTGGTGAGCGGAGGAATCGTAAACTCGGCAAGGCGGATGTCATCAAATCCGACTACGGAGAGGTCATCCGGTATCTTAATATTTTGGTCGTAGGCTTCCCGCATGACCCCGATGGCCGTCATATCGTTGGAGCAGAGCACAGCGGTAGGCCGGTTACTCAAATTGTTGAGCTCTACGAGCGCTTGCATCCCGCCCTCCATCCGATGATCTCCCACTACGATCAATTCTGGTGAAAGTCCGATTTCTATCATCGACACTTTGAACGCTTCCCGTCTGGCCAGTGCGGACTTCAGATGCAACGGGCCAGTCACGAATGCGATTCGCGTGTGCCGCAGAGCAGCGAGGTGTTGCACTGCCTGCCGGATTCCGTTCTGATAATTAACCCGGATGTTGACAATGCCCGGGACGTCCGGCCCCACGTCGACGAACACCAGCGGGACTTTGCGGAAACGGAGGTGTTCGATCAGCGTTTCTTCCATGCCAAACGTCAGGATCGCTACCCCGTCCACGCGACGCTCGATCATGCGCCGTACCGACGATTCCATTCGTTTCGGGTCATGCACCGTGGACGTGACGAGGATCTCGTAGTTGTTCTCGACCGCCAGATTTTCGAAGGTCTGCACAATTTCGGGGAAAAAAGGATTGGTAATTTCGGAGACGATCAGGCCAAAAATGCGGCTGCGTCCCGAAACCAGGGCACGAGCCTGTGTATTGGGGTAGTATCCCAGTTCGTCGACCACCTTCCAGACTCGCTTGGCGAGTTGCGGATCAACCGTGGGAACACGATTAATCGCCCTGGACACGGTGGCGGTTGAAACCTTCGCTCTCCGCGCGATCTCACGAATATCCATGGAATTGCTGGCGAACGCCCCTCAGAGACAAGCATATTAACATAGCGGTCGTGCGGGGTTGCGGGAGCTGCTATCCTAAATTTGAGAAATCGTTTGCCATCTCAAAGGCGTTGGTTGCGTCACACTGCCAGCCGAATAACGAAACCGATCAGCCGCCGAAAATCCTTCTTTCCACGCTTTATAAGTTCGTCCGCATTGCAGGCAATTTTGTAACGGCGGCAAAATCTTCATCGCCATGCCCATCGGCAATTGCATCTTGGAATATAGAAAGTGCGGCAGCCCCTGTTCGCAAAGGAATTCCGCTGGCTGAGGCACTTCCGACAGCATAAGCGAGGTCCTTTGCCATCCAGCGCAGGGCAAAATTTGGCGTGAAGTCGTGAGTCGCGATTCGGTCGGCCACTCGCTTGACGATTCCACTTCCGGGCGCACCTGCCGTGAGGATTGACACGGCCTTATCGCGATCAAGGCCGCCGGCATCGATCAGGGACACTGCTTCCGCAAAAGACGCGGCTTGTACTCCGCACAGAAAGTTGTTAATGAGCTTCATGAGAGCACCGCTTCCGCTTGGACCCAAATGGACTACATCGCGACCCAGCACCGAGAACACAGGCCGCGCCGCATCCAGCGCGTCGGGAGAACCTCCGACAAGAAAGAGTAATTCGCCGGATTCCGCCTGGGGCTTGCTGCCCGTGACCGGAGCATCCAGAAATTCGCAGCCCAGTTGAGCCGCAGCACTCTCAAGCTCTTTAATCCAGTCGATGCTCAGCGTGCTGGATTCGATCAGGACCGAACTTGGGGAGACCCCGGCCAATGCTCCACTATCGCCGAGCCACGTGTGCCGGGAAGCGGTATCGTCGGCCACCATGCTGAGAATAATCTGCGAACGCGATGCCGCTTCACGCGGCGACTCAGCTACGAATGCACCTGCGGCGGCGAAGGGAATACACTTGGCGCGATCCCGGTTATAGACGGTCAGTGAAAAGTTTGACGAGAGCAGTCGCCGGGCCATGCCTGAGCCCATGATGCCCAATCCCAGGATTGCTACATTCGGTTTTGACATAGATCACTCATCCCAGAGAAATTACGTTCACAAGTGCAGGTTTCGAACTATTTACACGAACCGGATTTCGCAGAGGTCTCCCATAACCTTCGACGGCAATCTGCATGACGTCTCCATGCTGCAGACGAATGTGATCACTGAAACTCAGGCAATCCGTTCCGAAGAAGTGCACGTGGATGTCTCCGCGGCGGCGATGCGCTTCGTATTTGAAATGATGGTGCTCGATGTTTTGCAGGCTATGGCACATTTCGGATTCGCCGCTGCGGAACGCCTTGCTCCAAAGGATGTTTCCTTCCCGCTCGATGGTTACCGCTACCGGCACAGATTGGAATTCTGGGTCAACCACAAGTTCTGGTCCAAGTGCACATGTACGAAGTTTCGAGCCGGCGAGATTGAGATAGTTTTTCTTCTCGAATTGATGATCCGCGAATTCATTCCCTACGGCCATTCCGATGCGATAGAGGCAGCCATCGGGAGCAACCAGGTAGACGCCGGCGATCTCAGCTTCTTCGCCGCCGTCCTCGGCATAGGACGGTACATCGAGCGGTTCTCCATGGGCGCGTAACGCGCAACCTGTGCCTTTGTAAAACCACTCCGGAGGTATGCCGATACTGCCTTCCGGTGGACGCCCACCTTCGACACCCCACCGGAATATCTTCATACTGTCCGTTAGGTTCTCCGACGTGACTTGATGCATCGACTGCCGGTTACGGGCACTGCCGAGATGGGTGAGTCCTGTGCCGGAAACCAGGCAACGCGCCGCTTCATCAGGATGGTCGATCGCCGGAAGTAATTGCCAATCCGAGCGGCCGTTGTAGATTGGGTCGTAATCAAGAGTGGATTGTCCAGTTCTCTGTCGCGCGATATCGCTGAGCTTCATGCCTGTTGCAATGGCGAGATGAGCGAGTTCGTAGATCGAAGAACAGCTATCCAACAAGCGAATGTTCGGCTCTTCGACCAGCGCCACCCGCCGAACATTCCCTTTTTTGATTTGGATGAGTCGTGTCATCAGTGTGTTTTCGTCCGGGAGAATTATTCGAATACCTCGAATTGATCGAGTCCGGCTTCGTTGATCGTCAGTCCGAGACCCGGAGCGTTTTCGTCCAAATCGATGCTGCCATGTTCTGCTTTGGGTTCGCCCTGAAAGATATACCAGAACAGTTCGTTGCCTACTTCCACATCAACGATGGGAAAATATTCCGCCATCGGTGAGTTCAAGCTGGCCATGACAATATGATAATTGTGCATTTGACCGGCATGAGGAATGACCGGAACAGAATGAGCTTCCGCCATGGCCGCGATTTTGCGGGCCTGCGTTATGCCGCCCACACGGTTGGTATCGAACTGGATGTAATCGAGCGCGTGAGCTTCCAACAAATCGCGAAAGCCGTAAAGCGTGAACTCATGTTCGCCGCCTGCTATCGGGATGCGTCCGTAGGATTTCAACTCGGCATAACCGTGAATATCGTCAGGGATCACCGGCTCTTCCAGCCAGCGAAGATGAAAAGGCTCGAGCAGCGGCAGCATGCGCTTGGCATAATCGAGAGTCCAACCCATGTAGGCGTCGGCCATGATGTCGATTTCGTCACCTACGCTCTCACGAACGGTGCGCACCAGTTCAATGTTCCGCTGCATGCCGCGAGCGCCATCGGCAGGTCCCCATCCAAATCGAAGCTTCATCGCCTGGTAGCCTTCCTCTTTGTAGCGCTTGGCTTCCGCCGCAAGTTCGCTCAGTTCCACACTGTAAAGGCGGGAGGCGTAAACCGGAATGCGCGCTTTCGTTCGGCCTCCAAGCAGGCGGTAGACGGGCTGTTTGGCTGATTTGCCAAGAAGGTCCCACAAGGCAATATCGACCGCGCTGATCGCAACCATCCCGACGCCTTTGCGGCCAAATGCCATCGTCTTGCGATACATGTGTTGCCACAGGCGTTCAATATCCCACGGGTCCTGGCCGAGCAAGAGAGGTTTGAGATAAAGATCGATTACCTGTTTTGTTACCTGAGGAGCCAGAGCCGCATTGCCCAACCCTACAAGGCCGTCGTCCGTAAACACTTCAACGATCAGCCAGCCGTGAAAAGTAAAGGTCTGCATCGAGGCTTCCGGCAGTTGCAGGAGGTCCATAGGATTGGTGCAAAAATGCGGAGGGAGGGGAACGGTTTTTCCCCTCCAACGCGCGACGCGAGTTCGAATCTCGGTAATTCTCATTAGGCTCTCCCGTAACTAAACTTATTTTCCAGAGACAACGGTCGCACCGCGGGAACAGCCATGAGAATAATTAAAAACGCAGTAACATGAAGCGTTCCCGCAAGGCCAAACACTACACCGTAACCGAAGCCGTGATCCAATAAGTAGCCAGCGATTTCTCCAAAGACAATTCCGCCCATGGCCCCGCCGAAACCAACCAACCCGGCTACGGAACCGACAATATTCTGCGGGAACAAGTCCGTGGGCAGAACCATCACAAGCGTCGACCAGGACTGCTGTCCAAAATATGCCAGGCAGAAGATTGAGATGGCCCAGGACACGGCAACGTGTGGAATTAGGATGACGAGAGGCATCAGCGCAGCGCTTAAGCCGAGTGCGAGTTTCCGCGCTGTGCCGAGTGAGAATTGCCGGCGTACGAGGTAACTCGAAAAACCTCCGCCCAGTAGACAGCCCACCCCCGCCGCTGCGCTTGGCATCCAGGCAAACGTGCCTACGGCCTTAATGTCAAAGCCGCGAGCGTCGTAGAGATATTTTGGCAGCCAGAATAGATAAAAGAACCAAGCGGCATCGCTAAGAAATTTGGCACACACAAGTCCCCAGGTTTCGCGAAGGCTTAGCAATCGCGTCCATGAAAATTCACCCGCAGGCTGGGCATGCGACGTGCCATCCATCGAACCGACCTGAGCTGAAACCTCATCTGGAGGACGATAACTCCAGCTCCACCATCCGGCCCAGAGCAAACCGACTCCGCCGGTAACAACGAAGATCCAGCGCCAGCTGGTATAGCCCAGAACGGCGGCGATCAAGGGAGGAGCAACGACTGCTCCCACTGCCGTCCCCGCGTTGATGATGCCCATTGCAGTGGCGCGCTCCTTGGTTGGAAACCACTCAGCAACTGCCCGGGTAGCGGCGGGAAAACCGCCGCCTTCGCCCATGCCTAGCAGAAATCTACTGGTCGCGAGCAGTGCGAAGCTGGTAGCCAGAGCATGGCTGGCACAAGCCAGCGACCAGAACAGCATAATCACCGTAAAACCCCGATGCGTTCCCAGGTAGTCGACCAACTTGCCGCCCCCGGCATACATCAGCGCGTAAGAAAATAAGAAGGCAGACTGCAGGTCGGAGAACTGCACATTGGTCAGAGGGATATCTTTGCTGATCGCTTTGATCGCGACCGGCAAGGTCTGCCGGTCAAGATAGCTGACGGCGATTGCAGCGCTGACCAGAATGGCGATTCGCCACCGCAAGATTCTCTCTCCCCTGATCCGAGCGGTTCCGATGAATGAGGATTATACGGCAGAAGTGGTAAACGTTTTCTGGATTTGTTCGCTTCCGCTACAATGGCTGGTCCGAAGAGCAGGAGACCAAATTATGAGTCAGAAATGGAATCGCCGTGAAGTCTTAAAAGGGCTGGTTGCCGCATCGACTGCCTTAGTCATTCCTCCTAAGCAGGGAAGCGCCCAGGAAACCACATCCACCACGCAGCAGGTGGAGATACAAATCTTCTCCGTCAGCGCGCATACCTTTCGGCTGAGCATATTTCCTCTCAACGAAAGGGCGGAAAGATCGATACCCTCTAACGGATCTCTTGTCCAGGAATCGTGGGGTACTCCCGTGGCCACGCTGCGGGCAGAGCCTGCTCACGAAGTTGCCCTGGGAAATCTCCGGCTCAAGATTTCTTTCCACCCGGTCAGCGTCATAGTTACTGACGAACGTGGAAATGTGCTTCAGCAGTTTACGTGGGATGAGAATACTGGCATCTTGTCTTTTCTGAGCGGCAGCGCACCACTGTTCGGATTGGGCGAGGGTGGTCCGCAATTCGATCGTCGCGGCTCAACGGACCCAATGCGCAGCGGTCAAGGCGGCTACAAGCTTGCCACTCATGGCGGCCGTGTGCCGATTCCCTGGATTATCGGAGCATCCGGGTGGGCGATATTTTTTCATCAACCCTTCGGCACTTTTGACCTCACCGGCGCGCAAGCGAAATTTCAACCTGCAAGCCGGAGCGCCGCGCTTCCGCTCGACTTATTTTTCGTTGCCTCTTCCGATCCTGCCACAATTATGGCCGAGTACGCGCGCCTGACCGGCCATCCGGAAATGCCTCCGCTATGGAGTTTCGGCTATCAGCAGTCGCACCGCACACTTGCCAGCCGCGAGGAGGTGCTTGCTGAAGCCAAGACCTTCCGTGAGAAAAAGTTGCCTTGCGACGCGTTGATTTATCTGGGAACGGGTTTCTGCCCCTCCGGCTGGAACACAGAGAACGGCTCGTTTGTTTGGAATTCCCGCGTCTTTCCCGATCCCAAGCAAATGCTCGACGAACTCCACGATGAGCATTTTCGCGCTGTGATGCATGTGGTAATTCTTTCCGACAAGCTTCGCGGAACGGTTCACGACCCCTGCGACGTGACGCGCTTTGACGACGAGGAAGCCAGTTGCCACTGGGATGAGCACCGCAAAGACTTCGCCCTGGGTGTCGACGGATGGTGGCCGGATGAAGGCGATCCGCTCGATATTCCATCGCGGCTGGTCAGGAATCGTCTCTACTGGGAAGGTCCGCAAATCGACCGTCCAAATGAGCGGCCTTATGCGCTGCATCGCAACGGCTATGCTGGCATGCAGCGGTATGCCTCGTTCCTCTGGTCCGGCGATGTGTACTCCACCTGGGAAACGCTGAAGACTCATCTCCCTCTTGCATTGAACACCGCGCTAACCGGCATTCCGTATTGGGGTACGGACATTGGAGGATTCGTTCCCACGCCGGAGTTTACTGCCGAGCTATATCTGCGCTGGTTTCAGTTCGGGGCGTTCTGTCCGCTCTTCCGCTGTCATGGCCGCGCTTGGAAATTGCGCCTTCCCTGGGGCTGGAACACGGGCGATCCCGGTCCTGTAGAAATCAGGAATTATGACGGCGCAGCTATTCCGGATTCCAGCCAGTTGCACGATGAGCGCGTGGAGGCGATCTGCAGAAAATATCTCGAACTGCGTTACCGCATGTTGCCCTATCTTTACAGCGCGGTGCACGAATGTGCGACGACGGGCATGCCGATCATGCGCCCTCTGTGGTTGCACTTTCCTGATGATCAAAAGGCGGTCGAGTGCGGAGACCAATATTTGTGGTGGAAGAGCGTGCTGGTTGCTCCCGTCGTCGAGAAGGGAGCAACTACTCGTCAAGTCTATCTTCCTGCAGCGACTTGGTACGATTTTTGGACTGGCGAACGTATTGAAGGTGGACGCGAAATCAGCCGTCCGGTTGACCTCGAAACCATGCCGCTCTATGTCCGTGCGGGATCGATCGTGCCGCTTGGCCCGGTGAAACAGTTTGTCGACGAGAAAGTCGATGGGCCGCTCTCCATTTCCCTTTACCCCGGAGCAGATGCCTCATTCTTGCTTTACGAAGACGACGGCATTTCTTTCAACTATCGCAAGGGAGATTGGACCGGAATCCAGATGAACTGGAACGATGCGCGCAAGACTCTGAGTCTGAAGCTAGCTGCTGGCTCGCGCATGCTCTCGTCCGAACCGAGGCCGATCATGGTGCAGTTAGCCAAGGCCACGCGAAGCGTAACGTTTAAGGGAGAGCCGGTAGAGGTTTCGTTCTAGCTTCCAGGGGAAGCTGGCGAGGCGTGAACCCGCGAAGACAGAGCACTAGAACTCCTGCGCTCAAAAGATCGACCATCAGCCAAAGCAAACCGGAAGTGAAAGTTCCGGTGCGAGTCACAAGATAGCCAATAATAAACGGCCCCGCAAACCCGCCCAGGTTGCCGACGGAATTGATCATGCCGATTGAGGCCGCTGCGGCGGACTCGCCGAGGGTAGCTGTGGGCAGAGCCCAAAAGCAAGGCTGGTAACCGTAAATACAGGTGGCGAAGATAGTAAAGAATCCGAGTGCGAGCCAGAGGTGGGCACCTGAGACGATCACCAAAAGCAGTGCCCCCGAGGCGGCGAAGAGAGGGCCAGCCGTGTGCCAACGCCGTTCTTGCGTTCGGTCGGAATGCCATCCGTTTATTAATGTTGCGGCCAAAGCTGCGAGATAAGGTAGGCATACGAGCAACGTGACCGTCAAAGTCGAGAATCCTGTCGCTCGCTTCAGAATGGTCGGAAACCAAATAGAGAAGCCGTAGATGCCGGTCGCCGCCAGGAAGTAGATCAACGTGAGCAAAACTACCTCTCGCTGTCGAAGTGCTTCCTTCACTGTCCAGGAACGCACGGCGGCTTTAGCTTCCTTTTCACGTTGCAGTTCGCTAGTGATCCATTCACATTCTTCCCGCGGCAGCCAACCCGCTTGGCTCGGCCAGTCCGTCAAATAAAAGAATGTGACAATTCCCAGAATCACGGCCGGAATCCCCTCGATAATAAAAAGCCAGCGCCAGCCTTCAAGTCCGTACCAGTGAATTAGCAAAATCCTGCCCGCCAGCGGCGAACCCACCAGATTGGCGAGCGGCTGGGCAGCCATAAAAGAAGCCACCGCCTTCGCCAGATCGCGCCGGGAAAACCAATGCGTGAGATATACGATCACACCCGGAAAGAAGCCGGCTTCGGCAGCACCGAGCAAAAATCTGATCGTATAAAACTGTTGCGATGTGTGGACGAACCCCACAAACACAGTGATGATTCCCCACGAGATCATGATGCGGGCGATCCATCGCCGCGCACTCCATCGCTCGACAATCAGGGCTCCGGGAATCTCCAGCAGAACGTAGCCGATGAAAAAAATTCCAGCGCCCAGGCCGAACACCCGGTCGCTGAAGTGCAAATCCTGAGACATTTGCAGTCCCGCATAGGCGACGTTCACTCGGTCGAGGAATGCAATCACGTAAAGCAGCCAGAGGAAGGGAAGTAAGCGCAGCGCGATTCTACGACGGGAGCTGTTCGCGACGACCAATGGTGCGGGAAAGCTCATTGTGATTCGCTTACTACGGATATCTCGTCGGCGATCGCATCACCAACCTCGCGAGTCGTCGCCTTGCCACCGAGGTCAGGTGTGCGGATGTCTGACTCTGCCAGCACGGTCTCAAAAGCTTTTTCGACGGCCCGCGCGGCTTTCGATTCTCCGAGGTGGTCCAACATCATGGCGCCCGTCCAGATTTGCGCGATGGGGTTGGCGATGCCTTTACCCGCAATGTCTGGAGCGGAACCATGCACCGGTTCGAACATGGAAGGGAACTGCCGTTCCGGATTCAGATTTGCCGCCGGAGCCAAGCCGATCGAGCCAACAACAGCAGCGCCGAGGTCGGACAAAATATCTCCGAACAAATTTGATGCGACGACAACGTCGAACCACTCCGGGTGCCGAACAAAATGGGCGGTGAGAATGTCGATGTGGTATTGGTCAGTGCGGACGTCTGGAAAGTTCTTCGCGACGGCAGAAAAACGTTCATCCCAGAACGGCATGCTATGAATAATTCCATTTGATTTCGTGGCCGATGTAACATGACGTTCGCGCGTGCGTGCCAGATCGAAAGCGTAGGTCATGATGCGGTCACAGCCGCGCCGGGTAAAGATCGCTTCCTGTATCGCTAGCTCGGCGTCTTCATGGCGGTAGAGTCGCCCTCCCACCTCGGAGTATTCTCCTTCATTGTTTTCGCGGACAATGCAAAAGTCGATGGTTCCCGGCGGAAATCCTTTGACCGGCGAGTCAACGCCACGAAGCAAGCGCACCGGCCGCAGATTAACGTACTGCTGAAACGCGCGCCGGATCGGGATCAACAATCCCCAGAGTGAAATATGATCCGGGACGCCGGGATATCCTACGGCGCCAAGGTAGATGGCATCGAAGCCGCGCAGCTGGTCCAGCCCATCTTCTGGCATCATTCGGCCGGTTTTGAGATAAGTCTGGCAACCCCAATCGAAATGCTGCCATGAAAAATTTATGTCATAGCTTCTTCCGGAGGCCTCCAGAACTCGAAGACCCTCGGGCACAACTTCATGTCCAATGCCGTCTCCTTCGATCACTGCGATCTTATAGCTTTTCAAAATGCCTCAAAGCCTCTTCCAAGGCAACACGAAGGATTCTGCTCGATACTGAGTGCGAGTGGTTCTGATCTAGTGTGCTGAATAGTGCTTGCTTTTCTGTGTTCGCGAATTGAAGACCTCGAAGCTGCCGTCGGGCCAGGCAGTCAGCTCCAGATAGTTTGCGGCATCCGTACCCACCGGATTGGCAATGAATTCCGGGGCAACGTTGTGGGCCGCGCCACCTTCTTCCGAGTAGTGCAACTGCCACAGGTTTTCGAGGCGAGGCGATTTTTCAATAATGTCCCAGGCGGAAGGTGTGCCGCCCTTCTTGGCTCCGTTGTCCATAATCGCAACGCGAGGTGCAATTGCATTCAAGAACGCAGGGCTGTTGCTTTGATACCAGCCATGGTGAGAGACGATATAAATATCAATCGCACCCAATTTGTTCTTCGGACACACCAACTCCATTTCTTTGTCGCGCGTAAGATCGCCCAAATCCAAAATTCTAAGTTTGCCGAAGGTGAAAAGCGTTCCCAGGGACCGTAGGTTCTCCGTCTGATCAGTCGGGTATTTTTCAGCGCCGTTGCAGTTCGGATTATCCTGTCCAGCGCCCGGCAGGCTGTGGTCGATTACGGTCCCGTCGGAGCTTAGGACGGTGGTCTGAATTCCCTTGATTGGAAGAGCGTCTCCGGGTTTGAGAGTCAGGCGTTTGAACTTCTTAGCCGCTAAAAGTTCTTGGTAGGCCTTCCAACCCGCCACCGTCGGTGCGTCGATGCTCTCCCGATTGTCACCGTGATCAAGAACGGTTCCCACCGGAATTCGAGCAACCAACTGTGGCAGGCCTCCAACGTGGTCGGCATGAAAGTGAGTAATTAGGACGTAATCAATCTTCTCGATCCCGGCTTTTTTTGCTGCCGCAACAATGCGGTCGGCATCCCGCCCGTCATTTCCCGGCCAGCCGGTGTCGATGAGCAACGATTGGTGCGCTGGAGTGACGAACAAAGTTGCCTGTCCTCCCTCCACATCTACGAAAAATATCTTCAGAGCCTTCTGCGGATTGTCTGCGGACCACGCCCAAGCTGAAGAAAGTAGTGCAAATGCCAGAACGATGCGCGATATGTGGCTAGGAGCATGCGTGGCTATTCGATTTCGAAAAAATGATGATGCAGGAGACATGTTCCGATCCTTGATAGTAGGGATGTGAGCATCGAGATCATCTTCCACTCCCGGCTTCTCGTCAAGAAAAACCCTGTGGCGAGATTACGTTTACCCGATGAATTTTACGTTATTATCGCAGCACGCTGGGGTTCAACCTGGCTTGAATTTTAGTCGGCAAACCTTAAGGATGGAGCAATGAGCAAGCTGCGTAGCCAGGCGTGGTTCGGACGCGAGGGTAAGGACGGTTTTATCTATCGGAGCTGGATGAAGAACCAGGGTTGGCCCCACGACCTGTTCGATGGCCGGCCTGTGATCGGGATTTGCAACACATGGTCGGAGCTGACACCTTGCAACGGTCACTTTCGCGAGCTCGCCGAATTTGTCAAACGCGGAGTCTGGGAAGCAGGCGGCTTTCCGCTGGAATTTCCGGTCATGTCGTTGGGTGAGACGCAAATGCGGCCCACCGCCATGCTATTCCGGAACCTGGCCAGCATGGATGTGGAAGAGTCGATTCGCGGCAATCCTATCGATGGGGTTGTTCTGCTGATGGGTTGCGATAAGACCACGCCGTCACTTCTTATGGGAGCCGCTTCCTGTGATCTGCCGACCATCGGCCTTTCCGGCGGCCCCATGCTTTCCGGAAAATTCCGCGGCCGTGACTTGGGATCGGGAACCGGGGTGTGGCAAATGACCGATCAACTCCGCTCGGGCGAGATGAAGGTCGAGGAGTTTCATGAAGCGGAAAGTTGCATGCACCGCTCCAAGGGACATTGCATGACCATGGGCACCGCCTCCACCATGGCCAGCATGGTCGAAGCGCTGGGTATGAGTTTGCCGGGTAACGCGGCCATTCCCGCAGTCGATGCGCGGCGCAATACTCTGGCCCAGATGACCGGCCGCCGCATCGTGCAAATGGTTCACGAAGATCTTCGTATTTCCAGAATCCTAACTCGCGAGGCCTTCGAGAATGCAATCCGCGCCAACGCAGCGATTGGCGGGTCGACCAATGCGGTGATTCATTTGATCGCAATTGCAGGCCGTATAGGCGTGCCCCTGTGTTTGGAAGATTTCGATCGGCTGGGATCGTCTCTGCCCTGCCTGGTGGATATTCAGCCCTCGGGCAAACATCTTATGGAAGATTTTTTCTATGCCGGCGGGTTGCCCACGGTGTTACGCGAGTTAGGAGATGCCAATGTCCTTAACAGGGACGCGTTGACCGTGAATGGGCAGCCGATCGGGAAGAATGTTGCGGATGCACCTTGCTGGAATCGCGACGTGATTCGTCATTTCTCTGATCCTTTCAAGGCGAACGCTGGAATCGCTGTTTTGCGCGGCAATCTTGCACCCGATGGCGCGGTGATCAAGCCGTCGGCCGCAAGTCCACATTTGTTGCATCATCGCGGGCGGGCTGTGGTATTCGAAACCATCGAAGAATGTCACGCGCAGATTAACGACGACGCGCTGGATATCGATGAAAGTTGCGTGATGGTGCTCAAGAACTGCGGTCCGCGCGGCTACCCCGGTATGGCAGAGGTGGGAAACATACCGCTGCCTTCTAAGCTCCTGCGAAAAGGTGTAACCGACATGGTCCGCATTTCTGATGCCCGCATGAGCGGCACGGCTTATGGAACCGTTGTACTACACGCTTGTCCGGAAGCCGCGGCGGGCGGTCCGCTCGCGCTGGTGCGTTCGGGTGACATAATCGCGCTCGATGTTCCTGCGCGATCGCTTCGCCTGGAGGTTGATGATGCTACTCTCGCCGCCCGCCGGGCAAAGTGGACGCCTCTTCCTCTTCCGGAGCGTGGGTGGCTTCGGCTTTACGTCGAACACGTCCAGCAAGCGAACAAAGGCGCTGATCTCGATTTCCTGGTGGGAGGCAGCGGTTCGCACGTCGCGCGCGACTCGCATTGAGCTCAATCTTTGAGCCGAAGTTCAATCACCCGCTAACCCAACCACTGCGGGTGCTGAAACGTACCGTCGAAATTGTGGGTTGTTTTATAGAGTTCGTACTCTCCCTTGCCCGCAGCCGACGCAGTTTTCGCGAGCAATTGGGCGATCTCGTCTTTGCCCATCGGCTTGAAGGTGCGGGCCGCTTCGAAAGCCTGCTGAAGAATGGACGACGAATCGCAGCCGGTTATCACCACACTGGTGGGCAGGTTCATGGCGTAGTGCAGGCACTCGATGGCAGAGGCTGTCTTGCTGTGGAGAATAATTTTGTCGCCCATGGGTTTCATGCCGAGCACGCCGATGTTGTGCTTCACCAACACGGGGAGTACTTTCTTTTCGAAGCTGTCATAGTGCGCATCCATTACGTTGAGCGGCATCTGCACTGTATCGAACGTGAACTGGTGGGCGAAAGCTGTATCCAGCATCTTCAAATGAATATCGGGACTCTTATGGCCGGTGAACCCGATGTATCGGATCTTGCCTTGTTTCCGGGCTGCGAGCGCCACTTCCATGCTGCCGCCCTCGCCAAAAATTCGAGCGGGATCGGTTTCGCGTATCACTTCGTGGAACTGTAGAAGGTCGATGTGGTCAGTTTGCAGGCGGCGAAGGGATTCTTCCAATTGTTGCGTCGCGGCCTGTTTCGTCTGGCCATCAATTTTGGTCATGAGAAAAGCTTTTTGGCGGTAGCCATCGCGCAGCGCTTTGCCCATGCGCTCTTCGCTGACGCCAGCGTTGTAGTCCCAACAATTGTCGAGGAAGTTGATGCCGCCATCGAGCGCGGTGCGTATGATACGGATACTTTCCTGTTCGTCCGATTGCATTCCAATGTGGTAGCCGCCAAGTCCGATGAGAGACACTTTCTCACCGGTGTGACCCAACACACGGCAAGGGAAGGAATCCGGCGCGCCGTACGACAACTGAGAACTCAACGAAGTAACCACCGTAGTTGCTGCCGCCTTCTTGAGAAAGTCTCTTCGATCCATAGAGCGCTCCTTGGTCGCAGCTGGATGCGACCACACCAGACGAGAATACAAAAGTAGCGAGCATTTCTCCACCCCCCTTGAAGGGAGCCTGAAAGTGCTCCTCACAAAATGCGACTAGACCCGTTTCGCTATTGCGATTAAGTTCGTTTCTGTCGTCATCAATGGTGAGGAGGTCAGGACAATGGCGGACATGAATCAAGGCGAGCTGGAATTGGAACTGGAAGATGAGTTCCACGAGGGCGAAGGCAAACTTGAAGATGAGAAGGAATTCGGCGTCATCGGCAACATCGTTGGCAGACTGCCCGCCCAAGCCTTCCAGACTCCGGTATTGGCTGGCTCGCCGCTTGACCATGCACTGTAATCGATCTGGAGCGCGGAATTGGATCGCTACCCTTCGCCCTGTATGGCCGCTACACGGACTTTGGCTGTATACATAGCTATGACCTTCCTGAGTCGCGTCGTAGTGCTCTCTCGCAGCCGCAAGTTTGCCCCAAATCCAGCGGTTAGATGGAGACCGGCGAAACCCGTCTTTGGGATTCAAGCGTCCATCGCTTTGCTCGCGCTGTTGTCGCTGACGCAACCCTCGCGAACTTTTGCGGCGAATCCTGATCTGGAGACTGTGCTCACTGGCTCGCGCCAGCGTATTGAGAAATTGGACTACCGCGTATCGGGGCGGCTCACACGGGTGGAAGGCGATGGCAAGCGTACGAACTACAAGTTTGTCGCCAAGGCTCACTGGTTTCCCGATGGCCTGCGCCTGCTATGCGAGATCTCGGGGCCGGGCTCGGAGAAAACGACCCTTCTTCTGCATATGAGCGTGAGCGGGCACCTGACCATCGAAGCGGCACTTCCGGGCGAGAAGGTCGCGAAGACTTTGCCCTTCGAACATTGGAACGACCCACTGGTGGGAACGGACTTTTCCTACGAAGACATGGTGGAGGGCCAGTTCTTTTGGAAAAATCAGGAACTCCTGCCGCCGGAGAAATACGGCGCACGGGATTGTTTTGTCCTCAAGAGCGCGTCCGGTACGCAGGACCGCTCTTATTATGATTCGGTAACATCGTGGATTGATAAAAGCATTTTGTACCCGGTGCACGTGGTGAAGACGCTTCACGGTACGGGGCAGCAGAAGGAATTTATTTACTACGGGCTGCGGCAGGTCGGCGGTGCTTGGTCTGCGTCGCAAGTGGAGGCAACGTTGCAGGGCAAGCCCGGCTCCTCAACCCTTGTAATCGAAACCGGATCACCAAACGCTAAGCTCGGACGCCAGGACTTTGAGATTGGCGGGGCAGATGCGCAAGGGGAGAAGGCGAAGTGAAGCGAATCTCCTGATTTGTTTTGGTCCGGTTCTGTGAGATTCCCGAAGCACTGCGGCCGGTTGACGTCATGGAACCGGTTCTTGCTTAGCTGTTGCCGTGGCCCCATGCAACCCCCAGGGCCACCAGTTCCAGTCTCCGGCAAGTTGTAACAGCGCCGGCCCAACCACCATCCGCACCACGGTAGCATCGATCAGCACCGCCCCGGCAAGCGTAAAGCCCAGCATTTGGACGACTAGAAAGCTTCCCAGCGTGAATGCGGTGAAGACGGCAATCATAATGGCCGCGGCACTCGTGATGAGTCCCGCCGTCCGCGCCAGACCTTCGATCACTGCCGATCTCTCGGATAGACCGCGCCGGCGTTCTTCGAGGACGCGGGCGACCAGGAAGACCTCATAGTCCATGCTCAACCCGAAGACGATGGCGAATGCGAGAATCGGCACGATTGGGTAGACGGTGCCGGTCGGTCCATTGAGTCCGAAAAGTTTGCTGCCGTGGCCATCCTGAAAAACGACAACTAACGCGCCGAATGCAGCGCCCACCGAAAGTAGATTGAGCAGGATTGCTTTGACAGCGGCAAATAAAGAGCGTAACCCGATCAGAAGCGCCAGCAGGCTCCCCAACACGACACACAGGATCACCTTTGGCAATCGCTCTTTTACTACCGCGTCATAATCTGCGTCGAGTGCAGAAACGCCGCCGACGCGCAGCACAGCGCCGGGCACGCCGGTAATCGCCGCAGCATCGGAGGAACGCACCTCGCGCACCCATCGTATTTGTTCATTGGGCGTAAGAGCGGTGGTGGGCAGCAATTCAATCAACGTCGCCTGGCCATCGCTGCGAAGAAAGGTCTTGCGGATTGCGTCGGGCACACTGCTGACGGCATCCGCTGTGTCAGACATCCCAGTGAGAGTCGGAAGAGATAACACCTCTTGCGCTCTCGGATCGCTCTGGAAGCGCTTCGTCAGTCGACCGACAGCAAGCCAGCCCGCCGCCGAGAGCGGTGGTGACTGCGGCGGCAACTCCAGAATCACTCGGAGCGACTGCACAATACCTGACCGCCCCATTCTTTGCAGCGTGCGCAGCGCTTGCACCGATTCGGCCGCGGAAGGAAGCGAATCGTGATCAGGAATTCCGGGAGTGATTCTTCGCGCCTGGAAGGCAAGGATCAGTAGCGGAATTCCCGCGATAAGCAGAGCTGCCCAGGGCCGGCGGGTTACGATGCCGCCCCACCGCTCCCACCGCTTACTCTTGGCACATAAATTGTCATCGGTTCCCGCTTCGGATATTTTGTCGGGAAGCTGCACTCGAGCGGCGTTGATGCGATGCCCCAGCAGGCCAAGCACCCAGGGCAGAATGAACGTACACAACATCACACTTAAAACAGTCACCAGCAAGCCGGCAATTCCAATGGAGCGCAACTCGCTGATAGGCACAATCAGCAACGCTGAGAATCCGATTGCCACCGTCGTAGCGGAAATTAGCAGCGTCCGCCCCGCTTGCTCGCCGGCAATATCGGCTGCGCATCCGGGATCGCATCCGTCGCCCAATGCTTCGCGAAACCGGCTCACCATCAGCAATGCATAATCGATGCCCAAACCGAGGCCGAGCATCGTCGCCAGATTCTGCACCAGAATCGAAAGATGCAGATAATGCGCGAGTAGCGCAGCCGCGCCCAGCGCCATCGAGATGGAGAGTATTCCAACTCCCAACGGCAATAGCGCAGCTATGAGGCTGCCAAAAGCCAGCAACAGCAGCACGAGCGTGACCGGCGTCGCTCGTTCCTCGGCATGGGTGACGTCATCCGCACTAACCTTGCGCAAATCGAAGGTCAGCGGCGTTTCACCCGTAATTTCCAGTTTGATATTGGGATATTGCGACCGAAGCTGACCTTGCATCCAGTCCGCTTTTGCCCTGAGCGTAGGAACCAACGCCTCAACAGATTTATCGTGTGGATCCAATCCGACGATGATCAGGGCCCCGCCATTGTCCCCGGTGAACATTGGATCTGGCCAATCCAGACTCGAGATGGCACCCGACACCCCAGGCACACTCAGCAATGATTTGGTTAAGAAGCCCAATGCGTCCGCGCCTTTGGCTGAATCCGGATCGGGAACGCCGCTGATAACCAGAACGAGCCGATGAGCGTACGGAGACTGGAAACGCTGCGCCAGTTCCGTATCAACTTCTTCGGATTCTCCGCCCTTGATATGGACTGCGGTCTCCAGCCGGCGTTCGACTTTGTAGGAAAAGGGCAATAGCGCAAGCGCCATGGCAAAACCCAACATCGCCAGCCAAAATCGGCGGCGAACGGCACCCTGTCCAATCTTCATGCTTCGCATTTCCTTGAAATGTCCACGTCGTTTTCCGGTTCCTTTGAGCGCGATGAGACGACTTCAGTGATCGGGCTCACACATAATATAAGGATAAACTGGATATTCATCGGGTTTTGGCTCGCGTTTGGTTACCGATAGATGCCGGAAATGGTTCGTGGAGTTTCTTATCAATTAAAGGGACGGCCTGACAGTGACTCTGCGCCAAGGAGCGTACGTCAATCATCGGGATCGCAGGAAGCCGGGAGGATTGTAAAAACCTTCACAGAGAGCGAAGATACAGAAACTCAGTAGGTTAGCTGGTCGCGGGGGCGCTCCGCCCCGAATAGACAAATTCTGAGCATACGTTTTCGTAGCGAACTGACTCACTTCGCAGCCCTGCGGACGGCTGCCCTTTTCACGGGTCAGTTTCCCTGCAGCCGACGAGGAAAGAATTGAACTCTTTCATCTAGACTTTAACCAACTGCCTCAATCACAGTTGTCCTCAGGGCTCTCACCCAAAGGTTCTTGGTTTATAGGAGAAGTTGTAAAGGTCACAAGAATTGGGCAAGAGTCAACTGGCCGTGGGCACATGGGTACGTTTTGACTACCGTAACGACCTCACCAAAAAGCAGATTCGGGACTTTTTCATTGAATGTATAGGCATCGAACTTGACGAAGACCGGATCTCGCTCCGCAGTTCCTCTTTCGTGGTTTCATTCGATCGCATGCAAATCGCCTCATTGATACAGTGGTTGATCCATGAATGGACACCAAACAAGAATTGCATAAGAGTTTCTCTACCACGAGAGGGCCTGCAATACGTACAATACGAGCGAACTATGGTGACGAGAGAAGCAAGCTCTGGGAGATAAAGGCTTCCCAGAGGAGTACCAAGTCGTTCGCTGGCTGAATCCTCAAATCCTTGCAGATTCAGGCTTGGTACCCTCAATTCTGAGTTGAAGTACAATAGCGAACAAATCCGTGAGGAAGCCCATGCCTTTCGGCGTATGCAAGATGTGTTTGCAGGAAAAGAACCTCGTATCTAGCCATCTTGTCCCTAGGAAAGTTTACGAATATTGCAATAAAGAAGGGCACAATCCCATTGTGCTTACGGATGATGTTTTGATGGCAAGTGACCGGCAGTGGCAATATCCTCTCCTTTGCACTGACTGCGAGAATGTTCTGAACGAGGGTGGTGAGGATTGGTGTGTGACGAAGCTCGCTACCTTCGAGAAGACATTTCCTCTTTACGACCTTGTTTCTACGAAGTCACCTGTCTTTTCGGTTGACAAAACCAATATCTTTCTTGTGAGGGATATTCCGAGCGTCAAGGTGAAGGAACTTGTCCACTTTGGGATGGGGATGTTCTTTAAGGCGGCTGTTCACGACTGGAAGAAGGGGGTAACAGAACCCCGGATCAATTTGGAACCGTACACGGAGAGTTTACGTTTATGGTTGCGTGGTGAAGGGAAATTCCCTTCGGATATGTATCTCACTGTACAGATCACTTCCCCAGATCAGGCTCAGATCAGTCTTTTTCCACCATATGAAGCTAACAATCGAGTGTTTTATGTGTATGTGCCGGGGCTTCTATTCATGCTGGACGTGGGACCAGATGTTAAAGAGGCGAAGAAACCCCTCTGCCTGTGGAACAACCCCGATAGACCAATTCTGAGTTCGGGTGTTCTCCTCGAAAAATTTATTACTCATGCGAATGAAAGAATCTTAAGTGCGAAGCAGACGCACTCGTTCCTAAACGCTATGGGGAAGATTGCCAAAGAAAAAGGCGAGAAATTAAAGAATTGAGTCCGACCTGTCAATACCCAACCGAAATAATTCTCCGTTTAATTGCTAACGAACCAGCGGGGAAAGAGATCATCCTGGCACTGCGCTGAGCGCCCCATAAAGACTGGTTTTTCCACACCCGGCCTTATGCTTAATGTGTGGAATCGTGTGCTACATTTACCGAGCGTTTGATTCGACGGCCAGAACTGGAGAACAAATTGGCCCGTCGAAGATTTCAAAGAGGTCACGTGTCGCTCAGCGCAAACGGTACCGTCTGGATAGGGATCTATGCCGAATATCGCATCGACTCCGCCGGAACAGAGACGCGGAAGCAGAAGAAAATCCAACTCTGTTCGCGATTCAAACCTGACGGTTCCAAAACATACGAACGGGAGGCTCTACACCTCCTCCAACCACACCTAAACAAAGAGAACGCTCGTATCGGAACTCCGGTAGAAGAAAAAAAGACCATAACGTTCGAGGCATTCGCAGAAGTGTGGAAGTCTGACTTCTTGTCCACGTACAAACCGTCCACTCAAGCCGGTATGAAGAGCCAGTGGTCACAACCGCCGGATCATTGCTGAAGAGTCGGAGCCAGACAGTGGGCATGATGGCGACGAACAAGCCGACCATTTCCGTTACACCCCCCGCCAGCAGGGTCGCAATCCAAGTGATCCGACGGGCGCGCCGGGGATTCCCAGCACCAATAGAAATACCAACCAGCGTCACCACTGCTGTACCCAGTCCAAAAAGAAGCGGCATTAGCATGTAATCGAGGCGGGAGGCGGTTCCGTATCCGGCAAGTGCATCCCTGCCAAACAGGCCCACCGCGCCCGTAACAACAATCACGGTTCCGTTAAGTTGCAGAGTTCCGAGTGCCGAAAGCAGACCAACGCCCAAGATTTGTTTGAACAGACGCACCTCAGGCCTTGCCCATCGCAGCGCGAGGCCAGATCGGCCGACAAGCATGATCCACAAGAGCGCCAGCGCGGCAAACGAATAGAACAACGTGACCGCAATTCCTGCGCCCGCTATGCCCAAGCGCGGAAATGGTCCAATACCGAAGATCAATGCGGGCGAGAGGATTACCAGCATGAGGGTTCCAGTGAAGGTGACGATTGCCGGAGTTCTAACGTTTCCCGCACCTCGCAGGGCGGCAGCGAAGAGGTTAACGATCCATATTGGAACTGCGCCGATAAACACAAACTTTGAATAGGTCAGTGCCGCCGCGAGCGCACTCCCATTGCCACCGAGAGCGCGATAGAGTGTTGGACCAGTCGCAAGGGCAGCAATCGAGAAGGTCACGCCAAACCCGATGGCCAACACAAATCCGTGCAGAACTAATGCATTGGCATCAGAAGAACGCCCCGCTCCGATGGCACGCGCAACCGCAGAGGACACCCCGCCACCGATGCCGCCATTCGACATCATCGTCATCAAGATCACAACCGGAAAAACCAGAGCTACTCCCGCGAGGGCATCGGTTCCGAGGAAACTAACATAGAAGGTCTCAGCGACCCCAACCAGGGTTTGCAGCAGCAGCACTACGATCACAGGCCAAGCCAACTGTAATATCAGTGGCAGCACGGGAGCGGTAAGGAGACGTTGCCCCAAAGCTCGTTCATCCATGCCGCGCAGTCGAGTTGTAGGTTTGTTAGTCATCTATCAAGGGTGATTCGCCTGCGTTTTGGAAGATCACACCCGCGGCAACTGACTGGTATCCCATCCGCCGCCTAGGGCTTTGATCAGAAGCACGTTTGCCTCAAGCCGTCGCCGCATGATGTCGATATCATTGCGCTCGTTTGTGAGAGCACTTGTTTGCCAGATCACTACCTGGAGGTAGGTATCGACCCCGCCCGCATAGCGGTTTTCAGAAAGTTGCAGTGACTCCTCTGCCGAAGCTGTGGCCGAGTGCTGCTGCGCGGACTCTGTATTCAAGATGTGCAGTGCGACCAGATTGTCTTCGACCTGCTGATAGGCATTCAGCACCGTCTGACGGTAGTTGGCTACAGTTCCGTCGTAGCCGGCACGAGCCGATTCTGTTGTCGCTCTGCGCCTGCCTTGATCGAAGATCGTCTCGGAGAGACTACCGCCAATCGCCCAAAACCGGCTAGGCCACACCAGCCAGTTCGCCGGTGAGATCCCTTCTACACCGAATAGGGCGGCGAGGTTGAGCGTGGGATAGAATGCGCTCTTCGCAATGCCGATTTGCTCGTTGGCCGCAGCCATTCGCCGCTCCAATTCCGCAATATCAGGACGCCGTTCGAGCAACTCCGACGGCAGGGTCACCGGAATGTCAGGCAGTACAGGAGCCTGAATGTTGATTGGAATAGGCGCGATGTGCAACTCTGCCGGCGATTTGCCGAGAAGAATAGCCAGCGCATGCTCGTATTGCTGCCTCTGGACGATGATGTCGGAGGCTTGCACTCTCGTTTGCTCAAGTTGCGTCTGGGCTTGTGCTACGTCTGCTTTTGGAGAGGCTCCGCCCTCAAAGCGATACTTGGTCAATTGGAGTGCATCGCTGTATGCCTTGACCGTATCGTCCAGCAGTTGCTTTTGCGCATCAGCGCTGCGGACCTCGAAGTAATCGATTGCGACCTCGGCGTGCAGGCTCAGCCGAACGGTCTCCAGGTCTGCGGCACTGGCTTGGGCTTGTTCTCTCGCCGCCGTGACGGTACGGCGGATGCGGCCCCAGAGATCCACTTCGTAAGATAGGTCAACAGGAAGGACGAGATCTCCGGTACCGTTGTTCACAAGAGCGGGCGTGAAATAAGGCTGGTTTGCGGAGGCGCGGATCGCCGTGGCGCTGGGCGCGACAGCAATCGTTGGCGCTTGTGCGGCACGGTTAAATCTGATGGCGGCGCGGGCCTGGCGAAAATTTGCATCCGCTTCTTTCAGGGTTTGATTGGAGGGATCTATCTGCTCTTCCAGTTCGTTCAACTTTGTATCCCGGTAGAGTTCCCACCACTTTCCACGAAGCGCGGTATCGCTTGGTTCAGCGACCTTCCAGCCGTCACCTTGCTGTGATTCCGAGGTTTCCTGGAAGGTCGGTGCCGGCGGAACATCAGGCTTGCTGTACTTCGGGCCGACCATGCACCCAGTTTGCAGGAGCAGCAATATGCTTGCCGAGATAAGTCGATTCCTTCTCATGGCCGCACCATACCGGCCGACTTTGTGCTAACTCGGACGGGGCTTCCATCGGCCAAAGAATCTGATGGGTTCACGATCACCGCATCGCTTGGCGCCAGTCCGGAGAGAACTTCAACTGTGCTTCCATAATCCTGACCGATCGTGATCGGCGTAAGCACAACGTGGCCGTTGCGGACAACTCCCGCGCGCAAGCCCTCAGTGCGAAAGAGCAATGCATTCGAGGAAAGCATTACTGAACCAACACCGGCAGGAAGCTTCAGATGAACAAAGGAGTACGCGCCAGGAAATAGGTGCTCTGTTCGATTATCCACATCGACCTCAACGTTTAAGGTGCGTGTATTCAGGTCGCTCGCATCTGAATTGCGTACCACGGTTCCGCGGAACTCTTCATTGGGAAAAGCATCCACGGTTACCTTTACTGATTCTCCATTCCTCACGTTAGGGGCGTAAACCTCCGGAACGGGAATGTAGATGCGTAGCGTCCTGATCGACGCGAGGTGGAAGATTTCTCTCGTTGAAATGTTGTCGGCTTGGATCAGATCGCCGATATCTGTATTGCGCGCGGTGATGACGCCATCGAATGGCACCGTGATCCGTTCAAAGGCCTGCAACTGCTCGAGACGGTCGACATTTGCCTTGTTCGCCGCGACCAGCGCTTGTTTCGCGTTGAGATCGCTTACTGCCTGGTCGGTCTCCTGTTGTGAAACCGAATTCGTCTTGACCAGATTCTGCCAACGTGTGGCGGTAATCTGGGCAATCTCAAGATTTGCCTGGGCAGTTTTCAGGTCTGCTCGTGCCTGTTCCAATTGCTGGTCGAGTTCAGGAGTCTCGATCAGCGCCAGGAGTTGCCCATGTTTCACGTGCGCTCCAATGTCGACGTACCAGTGCTTTACGTAACCGCGGGTACGCGCATAGATGGGAGTGTCATTGAACGCCTGCGCGTTTCCAGGCAATGCAATCTCCTGGCCGTCCGCTCCAACGTTCGGATACACAACTTCCACCACTGGGATCGCGGATGCTTGGGCTACTTGGTTCAGGTTCGCTGCAGCCGCTGTCCTTGAATGGACCCCTTGAACGATCCCGAGCGCAATCACGAGAACCAAAGCTGCTGCCGTTATGAAGAGAAGCCTTGTGGTGACTGGGGCTGTAGCATTTCCATCACCGGGCCCATTTGCGTCGTTTATGACTGGATTCATATCTATGCCTCCGACTCCTGAGCCTGAGAGGGCCCGGCTTTCCAGTGAAAGAGAGTAAAGACCGATGGCACGAAGATCAGAGTCGCCATGGTTGCGCAGAGCAGGCCACCGATCACGGCGCGCCCTAGCGGTGCATTCTGTTCGCCGCCGTCGCCAAAACCGAGAGCCATTGGGACCATGCCAATGATC
>Ga0224568_1000056_pt1 | contig 25897 bp, 17 predicted proteins | sample CLU5metagenome_FD_182727 | JGI IMG/M metagenome (GOLD analysis project Ga0224568, IMG submission 182727) | Spruce litter microbial communities from Bohemian Forest, Czech Republic - CLU5 | ecosystem: Environmental > Terrestrial > Plant litter > Unclassified | place: Czech Republic: South... | reverse complement strand
ACGCTGAATAGTCCCCTTGTCGTCCCGAGTCCGGATGCTATTGGCCAGTTTGATTTGGTAAGCAGCACGCTCAATCCCGAGTACGGGCGCAACTCCGGCGCCATCGTTAACGCCGCCATCAAGAACGGTACCAATCAGTTTCACGGCAATGCATTTGAGTTCTATCGCGACACGTTCCTGGATGCCACGCCCTGGTTTGAAACCGCGCCCGCGCTCTTTCACCAAAACCAGTTTGGCGCCACAGTCGGCGGCCCGATCGTTAAGAACCATGCCTTCTTCTTCTTTTCCTATCAGGGTACACGCTCCGTCACGCCGCAGCCGGCTGGGCAGGTAGACAGTTTCAGCGGTCTTAACTACGGTCAGTACCAGCCGTATGTGTATACGCAAGCGCAACGCGGCGGCAATTTTTCGGGCTCCGCTCCTTTCAGTTCCAAACCCATTCCGTTTGCGATGTTTGGAGACAGTGCGTCCACCTGCCCAGTGAGCGGCGGCACGCCCTGCGCGGCCAATGGAGTGAATACCTACGCCGATCTTTTCAGCACGGGGAACATTCCCACACAGGATTTAAATCCACTATCGACCAAACTGGTGAACCAGTACGTCCCTCTGCCGACTCCGGGTGCATCGAACAACGCGTTTCTGTTCAATCCGCTTGAGGTCCTAAAGCGAGACCAGTACTTGGGCCGGTTGGATGAAAAGCTTTCGGAGAAGGATTCGATCTGGTTCTATGGGCTGTATCAGAATGCTGTAAAGAACGACGATTTAGGCTTCGATGGCTCGACTTTGCCCGGCCTGGGCTCGGCGAACCCATCCAAGACTTACCAATACACCACTGACTGGAACCACACTTTTTCGTCCAGCATGTTGAATGAGGCGCGCTTTGCCTACCTCCGCTACAACTACCTCGCCGCTATCCCTCTCAGCACGCAGAGCCCGTCGGCCTATGGCTTCACCGGCCTTGCCAGCACTCAGGACCCAGCGTTCGCGCAACTTCCCGTCATGGCTGTGGGGGGCCTGTTTAGCCTTGGTTTCAGCGCCAATGGACCGCAACCGCGGGTGCAAAACACCTATCAAGTGGTGGATAACCTCAGCAAGGTTTGGGGCCACCATACTTTTAAGGCCGGCTTCAACATGGACCGGTTGGAAATCAACAATCCCTACTACAACAGCCTGAACGGCACCTATCAATTTTTTGGTTCAGGGCCGTTTTCGACGGGGAACTCCGGAGCAGATTTCTTACTTGGAATTCCCGACGAGTTTGACCAAGGCAGTGGCGCCATCGTCAGGGCGCGGGGGAGGGAATATTACTCATACGGCCAAGACCAGTGGCAGGTCCGGCCCGACCTGACCCTGACGCTGGGCGCAGGCTGGGATATCGAAACCCCCTATAAAAACCTCTACGCCAACGGCGAGATTCTGGGCGCGTTCAATCCGGGGCAGCAATCAACAGTTTTCCCCACAGCTCCTCCAGGCCTGGTCTTCCCGGGTGATAAGGGGGTGGGGCCGTATGGAGGAGCCCGCGTTCACTACGATGACATCGGACCGCGCCTTGGGTTTGCCTGGAGTCCGGGAGACACTCACAAGTGGAGCGTTCGTGGCGGCATTGGGTTGTATTTCAATCGTACCGAATCCGAGGCTACGGGGCAGACGCTCACCAATGCGCCATTTTCCCTCACCTCGCCTGGAGCAGCGCAGATTGGTTCAACTCCAGCCCTTGCCAACCCGTACACTTCTGTGAATCCAGCTCCGGTGGGGGCGACCCCCAGCGGCACCGTGAACAACCCATTTCCGTTTACTCCGCCCGTGGCAGGGTCAACGTCTGTTAATTTCGCTAACTTTGAGCCCATCGGGCCCGGTGAAGTTTTCTACGATCCGCACCTGACCGTTCCCAGGTCAACCAATTTCAATCTGAACGTGCAATACCAAGTTTCAAAATCGACGGTTGCAAGCGTTGCTTACGTGGGAACGATAGGGCGCCACCTAGAGGGCGCATACTGCCTGAATCCGGCGGGAACCGCTACCGGGAATGCGCTCGCTGTTTCGGAAAACCCGGCAGCCGTGGCTAACGGCACACTCAGTGATTTCACCCTTAACACGTTGGCTCAGAACACTTACCCATATAACCCGAGCCTATACGGAGGAATTGGGATAGTCGCCAGCGCTTGGAACTCCAACTACAACGCTCTCCAGGCACAGATTAACCGGCATTTCACCAATGGCCTGCAACTTCAAGCTGCCTATACGTGGTCCCGTTACTTCGACTACACCTCGAGCCTGGAAAACAGTGCCTTCAACAGTCCTGGCTTCAACGCCCTTAACTTCGCACGGAATTACGGCCCCTCGGCCAACGATGGGCCGCAGCGCGTGGTGATGAACTACGTGTACACGCTGCCGATCTATAAGTATGGGCGCCATTGGAAACAACTCACTGATGGTTGGAACCTCTCGGGAATCGCCACCTTCCAGCATGGTTTCCCGGTAGCCGTATTCCAGCAGGCTTACAACGAATTGCAGGGCAATCCCAGCCTCACGTTTTTCGCCAGCCCGGCCTTTGTCAACACAACCGGGGCGCCTTTAAACATCAATCACAACCCCAGAAACAGCCCGACGCAGCAGTGGGTGAATCCGGCTGCCTTCGCCATTCCTGCCCTGGGAACCGAAGGTACTGCCAATCGTAATCCGTTTTATGGGCCGGGACTGAATTACTGGGATATGGCTTTGGAGAAAGATCTTCATTTTACAGAGGCGATGTACGTCCAGTTGCGGCTGGAGACCTTCAACACCTTTAACCACGCCAATTTTGGTCCGCCGGTTGGTAACTTCTCCGCGGCGAGCTTCGGGCAAGTCAACAGTGTCCAGCAAATAAGCACAACCGGTGCAGGCAGAGTGGTGCAACTAGGCGGGAAGTTCTACTTCTAGCTAACCGAGCTGAAAGTAAAGAGAGGCATCCCGGAAAGGATGCCTCTCAGCGATTCAGTCCTCGATGTACATAATCTGTGGACTACGAAAGGCAAAACCATGGTTTCAATTTCTGATTACCCGCACTCCACCGCGCGGTTAAGTGCGCTTGCAGCGTTCGTGATCTTCCTTCTTGTCTCTCCCGCTTCGGTTCGCGCACAAACCACGATCTCCACTGGAAGCATCCAGGGGACGATCGTCGATCCCACTGGCGCAACGGTTGCTGGAGCTAAGGTCACAATTAGCGATAGCGCAACCGGGCAGACGATTACCCAGACGACGACTCCGGCAGGAACCTACACTTCCGGCTCGTTGATTCCCGGCAACTATGTGGTGCGGGTGGAGGCGAAGGGATTCAAGACCTTAGATGAAACTGTCGCCGTGGACGTAGGAGTGACGACATCCGGTAACCTCAAACTTCAGCTGGGCGACGCAGGTCAAGTGATCGACGTGCAAGCGGGCGCGTTGCAGGTGAACACCGAACAGGCAACAGTGCAAGGTGTAATCAACACCGAGCAAATTGAGAACCTTCCGGTCAACGGAAGAAACTTTCTCGATTTAGCTCAGCTTGAACCCGGAGTCCAGATTCAGGATGGTGGCAACTTCGATCCCACGAAGAAGGGATTCTCTTCGATTTCTTTCGGTGGCCGATTCGGGCGTACCGCGCGCATCGAGGTCGATGGCGTCGACACGAGTGACGAAACTGTAGGAACCACTACACAAGATATTCCGCAAGGTGCCATTCAGGAATTTCAGATCGGGGAGTCGATGTTGGATTTGTCTACGGAGCTGACCTCGTCCGGTTCCGTGAACGTGGTAACCAAGTCGGGGACCAATACTTACCACGGCCAGGCCTACTACGCTTTGCGTGACCAGTCGCTCAATGCCAATCTGCCGGGTGGGTCGGACACATACTTCCAGAGAAACCAATTCGGCGGTAACTTTGGCGGCGCAATCATCAAGAACAAGTTGTTCTTCTTCGCCGATGCCGAGCGTACCCAGCAGGCCTTTGATCAGCCAGTCCTGGCCGGGCCGCCTTTTCAATCGGACTCAGGCAATTTCCTGGCGCCGTTCCGTGAATTAGAGGGAATCGGGAAATTGGATTACCAGATCAGCAAAAATTATCATTTGTTCTACCGCTTCTCCTATGACCAGAACAGCGATGTCTCGTCCTTCGAGGCGATCGCATTCCAACCTTTGGACAACAAAACTCATACCCGCGACCATGTCATCGGACTTGACTTCACGACCGGCAGTTATACGCACAGCGTCCGTCTCGGGTACATGAAGTTCTTTAACCACATCGGGAGTGGGACGGTTGCGACAACGCCCTTCAACCCGACATCGCCCCTCGAGTTGGCCATTGGCCCAGATCAGACCTGCCTCAACACATCGGGAGTTCAGCCCGACGTGTTCTGCTCGGGCCAGGGCTTTTTAGCTCCGCAGAGCACGCCGCAGTCGGATCACCAGATTAAGTATGACGGCAGCAGAGCGCTGGGTACGCATATTCTGCGCTACGGCGGCGGTTGGAACCACATCCGGGGGGGAGGGTTTGCCGGATTTCTAGCGGACGGGCCCGCGGTGAACGCCAGCGCGACCGCCTGCGGCTCCCTCTGTCTTGCCATGCCGGGAGGTGCAGCCAACGCGCTGAATTATCCCGCGACGAATGTGCTCTTGGGCAACGGGGCGGGATATTCCACGGAAAAACCTTCGTTTGGTTTTCCCTTCGGGGGCTTGGGGCCAGACAATCGAATTTCGGGGTACATCGGTGACTCCTGGAAGATAAAGTCGAATCTGACGCTCACCTATGGGCTGCGGTATGTGCGAGACACGGGAAGAACAGATAACGACCTGGCGCCAATTCCGCTGATCAGCCAGGATTTTGACAACCAGTTTTATTCCGGCTTGGGGGATCGCATTAACAATCCGAGCAAGAATTTTGCTCCGCAGTTGGGCTTCGCCTGGGATCCCGATCACGGCGGAAAGACCGTACTGCGTGGTGGAATCGGTTTGTTTTTTGAAAACTCAATCTGGAACAACGTTCTTTTCGACCGGCCGGGACGTCTGGCAACTGGCGATTTTCTGGGTTTTCAGCCTGCGTGCGGAAGCGGTAAGCCGTTGACTTTCGCATTGCCCGGAACCACGACTTCGATTACACCTACTTTCTGCGGCCAGCCCGTTGGGCAGGTGCAGGCGCAGATCGCGGCGCTACAGGCGCAATATCAGGCCGCATCGCAAGCTGTCGGGGGCGGACCAAACCCGGGCTATATTCTTAACACGTTGGGCGACACTGGCCCCAATGGGACGGGCACGAACCTGTTCGCACCCAACTATCGAACTCCACGCTCGGTGCAGATAAATTTCGGCATCCAGCGCGAGCTTCGCCGCGGAATGGTACTTACCGCCGATTATCTTCGCAACATCTCCACGCACACATTACTTGCGGTGGATACGAACCATGTGGGGGACACACGGTTCCTGAACATGGCAGCCGCTCAGACCGCCATCAACACGACCAATGCCAGTTTCGGTTGCGTGGCAGGCACGTTGGGGATTCCCTGTGCCATTGCGGCTGGCGCGACCATCGTCGACTTCGCCTCGAATGGTCTCGATTCAGGTTATCAGCTCTGTGGTGGAGGCCCATGCCCGAATGCAGCCTTCGGTGGCATCGCTAACGGCCAGCCCGGATCGCCAGGCCCAGCCGGCGGAGTCGGGGGAAACCAGATGCTGTTCCCCATCGGGCGATCCGTTTACAACGGGCTGCAGACTTCCTTGAAGCAAGATATACGCAATCCCTTCAAGGGAGTTCATTATGCGAACCTGCAATTGTCTTATGCGCTCTCAAAATATATTTCGCCGTCGCAAGATGGCGACTTTGTAAACAGCGCGTGGGACTATGCCGACCCCGGCAAATATATTGGCCCAAATGGGCTGGACCGCACCCATCAGATTTCTTTCGGCGGCACCATGGAGTTCCCAGAACATTTCCGGGCCAATGTAATCGGGCACTTTTACAGCGCGCTGCCGCAAACGCTGACGCTGGCTCCTACCGGCACTGCGGGCGGTATGTTTGTGACCGCCGTCAACGGAGACGGCACCGGCGATGGTTACGGGCCGAATGGTTCGAATGGCACGCTGGGAGGCATTCTTCCCGGGACAAACCTCGGTTCCTTCGGGCGGAGTATTAACGGCGCTAATATCAACCAGGCGATTAGCAACTACAACGGTAGCTTTGCGGGTAAACCTACTCCGGCCGGCGAGGCACTCATCAATGCCGGGCTGTTCAACCAAGCCGAACTAACCCAGCTCGGAGCCGTGATGCCTGTAGTTAACTCTGCCCCTCCGAATGAGGCGCAAAATAGCTGGCTGCGAGACCTGGACCTAAGCCTGAACTGGACATATAAGGTGAAGGAGCGGCTGGAATTGCAGCCACAGGTCAGTTTCTTCAATGTGCCGAATTTCTCCAACTTCGACGCGCCGAAGAATACTCTCAGCGGTGTGCTCAGCCTTGCCGGTCAGCCGGGCCTTCCCGCTCAGACGCCTGCTGTGGGCACCGTGAACGGCACCTCTGGGGCACAGCCCAACAGCCTTCGGGTTGGTTTGGGTTCCGGAGTGTTTGGTCTGGGATCTCCGCGAGTTTTAGAGCTCTCGCTGAAGATCAATTTCTAACGGCTGGGACTCGGGCGGCGGACTGCGCCGCCCGGTTCGGTTTAGGTCGGGGAGGTTCCAGGGGAATGTCAATCGCTATTGATCAGACTGCGCGTTCAGTCTGGACAAGACCATGGGTGCCAATCCACGACTCGGCAAGAAGATGTAGATTCTTTTTGTAAGTACGAGTGACTGTATATTTCTTGCCCCCCCTGATGCGCAGCAAGTATTCCCCTGTCGACAATGGCTGGATCTCTTCCACGAATGCGGGATTCACTAGAGAGGATCGATGGATTCTGACAAATCCAAACAGACTCAACTTCTCTGCCATCGTTGAAATCGATTCGCGCAGCAGATATCCACTTGATTTGTGTTGCAGCAAGACATAGTGGCCCTCGGCTTCTACAGCAATGATGTCGGCAGAGTCGATAAATAGAATCTTCTTTCCTGCCCTGATAGCGATCCGAGAAGCGGACCCTTTCGTAACAATGTGTAGTTGCGGTGACATTCCCATCACGATTGCAACTCCTTTTCCCTCTTGCAGAAATGCTGCGTCTCATAGTTCTGGAAGCTACTTACTTGCTAAGCCTGAGAGTCCGCTGCGGAATCCGCGGAATGAAAGCTTCCATCTTCAACCCCTGAAACCCATACCCAGGCGCGGGGGCCATTGTCACCGGAGACTAAGCGGGCTTCTCCATATTGCGCAAGCCGGCCAAGCACTGTCGTAACCGCAGGAACCAGATTCTTGGAACACGGTACATCTACCATGGTTCGCTGTTGAATCTGTTCGCACACATTTCGCACCGTTAGTGGGCAGCCAGCGTCCATCAATACCTTACGGCACGCCTGGGTAATCCCCCGTCGCCGTACTCCGATCTTGCCATTCACCAATTCACGTAAGTCTTCACTTAGTTCATCGCCTCCATACAAATTACAGAGCCCCACGATCGTTTGCTTGATTGTGCCAATGCGCTTCGTGATCTCCAAGCGCTGTTGCATGAGCCGCCGCAGCTCGCCGCGCGCTACCTTGACGATCACTTGAACATCCGGGACATCGCGATTAGCAAGACTTCCGGAGTTATCACCATCACTGCTGGCTATCTCGAACTCCATGAAACTCCTCCGACACGACCTCTATCTATCCATATCGAGTAGGGCGATCCTGGGAATAGATGTATTCTCCTGCTCCAGCATCTGCCACGCGGATCCACGGACAAACCAACACGAATATCATTAGAGCAATAGACGTAGTAAATCTCAGTCGGTCATCAGTTCCTCCCGGAGTGGCATGATTGCGTGCGTTACTCTCCGCTACATTCCCGTCGTCAATTGTTGACTGGGGCGAGCGTTCCATCCGACCACATGCCGGTAAGAACCATGAATACGTCGATCCCTTCCAGGGCGAACTGTGGATTCAGCATGATGGGAGACTTGGGCAGATCCGAGCCCCAAACTGCTTTGTCCACCAGCGAGGTATAGAACATTAAATGTGCCATGTTGTGGTCGTCCGCGTCCGAAAGATAGGCTTCCTTCGATATCATGTAGGTCAGCGCACCCGGCTCTAGGGGCGGCAGCTCTTTCTTGACGAATATCCTGATTCCTTCCATGACCTGAGCCTTGGATTGGCCCGCCAATACCATTTCGGTCCTTTTGTAAGTCATCGGCAGGATGGAGCGCACCGCGGGTGGGTTGTAACAGATCGGGCCTCTAATTTTGGGGTTCCAAAATTCCGGATGGTCGAACGGAGCCATCCAACCTCGCTCCACGGCGCATACAAAACCATTCTTGCCTTCCACGGCAGTTTCATAGCCATGCGGCCCAAGAACCAGAACTTTTGCATCGCGAGATATGGAGTCCGGAGCCGCACTTCGTGCCAGGGCGATTTCGGCATTTCGATCCGGCATCAGGTACTGGTCAAGCGCGGCCATGCTGGGATACGAAGTTTGGGATTGTGCTTGCATTTTTTGGGAGCTAGTACCCAGCGCAACGAGGAGCGCGAAGCTTACTAATCCAATTTTGCGTATCCTACGGTTCATCATTTCCCTTTCGACGTATATTTCTGGGCGATTCAATCTTATGATGCGGCCAGTCCACTTGTGTGTTGTATCTATCATACCGACTAGTATGTATGCTGCAGGCCCTTATATCTTGGCTGAGGTCGCGCTCAAGGCCAGTTCGATCTGCCGCGCCATGCCACAGTATTCACATTTAACTTGCGAATTGCAAGTTAATATCGAACGATAGATGCAAAGATGGTCAGCAAAAAGGCAGGTCTAGCGCGGCGGTCGGGATGTCCGCTGAACGCTTCGGTGGAGATGCTGGGCGACCACTGGTCGCTGCTGATCATTCGCGACATGATGCTGCAGGGTGCCCGCGCTTACAAAACATTTCTGAAATGTTATGAAGGGATTGCCACGAATATCCTAGCTGACCGCCTGCGGAAGCTCACCGCTCGTGGAACGGGCGGGCATGCGAAGAAGACTTCGCATGCACAACAAAAGGCGGCTATCCGCGGCCTGACGCTCGCCTTCGGCCTCGCACCGGGCGTAGCAACTCAAGCTGGCGGTTCAGCCTTCTTTGGCCGGATTGCATCGTCCGTGGATCCTGCGAATTCTTTCCTAAAACGACGTACCCCTCCAACGCCGCGATCAGGAACGTAGCCGTTTCATCCGCGTTTATATCGTTCCGTACCACCCGGCGTTTCTGGCCTTCACGCAACGCTCCCGCGATAGCGTCGTGCCAGTTCTTAAAAATTTTTGCCGTCCTTTTGCGGAATCCCTCATCAATACCTGACATCTCTTGAGACAAGTTGAGCAAGGGGCAACCACGCTCCACGTCTTCTCTTTTCAGCGATTCCGACTGAACAATCCGAATCAAATCGTCGATGGGGTTCTCGGCGTTTTGTAAAGGCCGCACCCATTTCTTGTGAAGGTTACTCGCGATGATCTCGTCCACGACCGCGTAGCCGAGGGCCTCCTTGTTGTCAAAGTGGTAGTACAGCGCGCCTTTGGTGAGGCGCGCTGCCGCCAGAATGGCATCCAGGTCAGCGCTTCGATAGCCAGAGCGGTATATCTCCTGAAAGGCAGCCTGCAACAGGAGCTCTCGCGTGCGCTCTGGATTGCGTGGGGCCGTCGCCCGCGTGCGATGCAATCGTTTTCTAATAGCGGACATACCAACTAGTATGCACGTTCACGTGGGGTGGTGTCGAGCCGAACGATTTCACAGTGAATTCGCATCCGACCTTGACCAGCACAAAAGTATTACGCCGAATCACACAATATCCTTCGATTGGCGAACTAAAGAGCGTGCCCAAGGGGCTAGGACCACCGAGAGCTACTGCCATGGCTGTCTGGGAAATAGACTGAGTCTGCCTGGGATTACGCATGAACTCAACCAACGCATTGTGCAGAACTCAGAACGGCTCTCCGGGATCGATTCCCCTGCGATGGGGTGTTGGTGCGCTGGTTCTTATCCTGCTTGCCTGCGGCGGGCTGGTGGGTTGCGGCTCGAAGAGTTCGCCTAGCTCGTCCTCTGGAACAAGCGTTGTACCGATGATCTCAACCTTTACAGCGAATCCGACAAGCGTAAGCCCGGGGACAAGCAGCGCACTAAGTTGGGCAGTATCGGGGGCGACGAGTATTGCCATCACCCCGGGGACATTCACTTCCGCGTTCGCGAGCGGCTCGACGAGCGTGAACCCAGCGGCGACGACTACCTACACGCTGACTGCGACCAATGCCACGGGTTCGACCACCTCCACAGCACAGATCAACGTAACCGCAGCCGGTGGTTCGTTGGCGATCACGACGACCTCGTGCCCAAGCGGAACGCAAGGCGCGGCTTATGCGGGCTGCTCCATCGTTGCTAGCGGTGGTTCCCCACCTTACACCTATTCCGTAAGCACGAATGCCAGCTTCCCTCCGTTGCCTGAGGGAATGTTCCTCGATACAACTACAGGAAACATCAGCAGTTCGCTCATCGGCGGTCAAGGTACCTACACGCCCCAATTTGTAGTTATGGATTCGAACAGTACACAGGCAAGCCAGAGCATCAGTATCGCCATCAACGGCAACAACAAGTTCCTCGCAGACATATTTCCGTCGACTTCCATCTTTCACCACCGGGTGGATGCAGCCACGACAAGTTTGCCCGTAGACAATTCCCCCGCAGCGCCTATCTATAGTGGCTATTTGTCATCCACGGTGAAGCCATTCTTCGGGAACAATTCGAACGCTCCATTTCCCAATGGAATACCAGCCATAGAAGTTCCTTACAACCAGGCGGACGTATCGGTTACAACCACGGAATATCAGTCCTACTTCACCACCGGCCCAATTCCGGCGAATGCGCCGGTAGAAGGTACCAGTAATTCAACCGGAGACAGACATGTTCTGGTCTATTTGGAGGCAGGCAATGGAAACAACCCTGCTCTCTACGAAATGTGGCAGGGAATCTACGAAGGTGGTCCCTGGACCGATTCCTCGAACGCGCTTTGGCCGGACGTAACTTCGAATAACTTGACGCCGCAGGGAAACGGAACATCCGACGCTGCGGGCCTTCCGGTAGCGCCACTACTTGCTAATGCCGATGAGGTGATCGGCACGGGCACTTCTATTGCACCGAACGGTACGATTCAGCATCCCATTCGATTTACGCTCAACCATATGTTGAACTACTGGGTCTGGCCTGCTACGGAAACAGCGGGCGTGGGGAGTTGCACGGCGACAGGAGGGAGCGCAATTCCCGTGGAGTCGCTCATTTCACAATCCTCTCCTCCCGCCAGTTGCACGATGCCCGGACCCGCAGGCGAGATCTATCGACTAAAAGCTTCCGTCGCGACCCCCTCCTGCGCCTCCACCAGCCCACAAGCGGCAATAATCATCACCGCATTCCGAAACTATGGAATTATCCTGGCCGATAACGGAGACAGCGGTGGATTAATCGGCACGCCCGACGCCCGCTGGAACGATAACGATCTTTCCTGCCTGACAAGTCTCACCTTAGCGGCCTTTGAGCCGGTGAACGTCTCCAGCCTCATGGTCAGTAATGACAGCGGGGCCACCAGCCATTAGGCAAACGGCTTACTCGCTAGTCCTGTTAAAAAACGGTTAGGCGTTATCTGCAATAATCATTCTTCTGTGCGGTCGATACCCAGGGGAACCTACCAGAGTTCAATTCGATTCCAAGGAGCATATCTCTTGAAAATGACATGGTTCGTTTTATCGGGCATGTTGCTTGCGGGCTTCACCTTGCAGGCGCACCCTCAACAGTCATCGCCAGCTTCCCAGACAGCTTCCCAGCCTGCGCCGCCTCCGCTGGTGGGTTCACTTGCGGGTCACCCGGGATGGCCAGCCTCGAAGAACCAAGGCGATGTAGACACAGTGGAGCACCTCGTGGCCTCGCTGTATGACGTAATCTCCGGACCGGCAGGCAAGCCTCGCGATTGGGACCGCTTCCGTTCGCTGTTCCTGCCGGATGGCCGGCTCGGCGTGATCCGGGCTGACGCCCCTGCCACAGCGGAACAGCCCGCGCGCAAAAGCGATGCTGTCTTCCTGACCCCTGATGGGTATGTTGAACGCGACGACCCATACTTCAAGGCGCACGGTTTTTTCGAGCGGAGCATCGCCAATCGTGTCGAAGAGTTCGGCAACCTTGTGCATGTTTGGAGCACTTACGAGAGCCGCAACGCGGCGGATGATTCCAAGCCTTTCACTCGGGGCATTAATTCGATTCAGATTGTGCATGCGCAGGGACGATACTGGGTGGCCAGCATCCTATGGGACGACGAACGGTCGGGATTGACGCTGCCGGATAAATACCTCAAATAAGAAAAGCGCCGGCATCTACTACTGGCTTCGCAAAGTCAGAGTGGCTTTTCCGACAGATACGGCTCCATTTCTATTGAACCGGCTTTGTATCGAACCGGCGATTATCATGATTTCTGTTAAGGTTTCGGTTGGCAAATCCGGTGCGAGGATCGATTGATTTTATGACGACAATATTTTCCTTATTTCACACCGCGGAATATCGACGATTGATGCTGGTCGCGGTTGCTTTTGTCGTGCTCGTTCCTGCTGGGCGCGCCCAGACTGCGCCTCTAACTCCGGACGTTCCCCCCAAGTTTGAAACGCCGGCTTCTTCCTACGACTACGTCAAGAGGGAAGTCATGATTCCGATGCGGGATGGGGTGAAGCTCTATACCGTGATCGTAATTCCCAAGGGTGCCACGCGTGCCCCGATCCTTTTCACTCGGACTCCCTACAACGCTGCCAAGCGGGCTGAACGCCTCCGGTCTCCGCACATGCTCGCGACTCTGTCCCAGGGCGACGAAGTGTTTGTAGCCGACGGTTATATCCGCGTCTTTCAGGATGTTCGCGGAAAATATGGATCTGAAGGCGATTATGTGATGACCCGGCCGTTGAAGGGGCCGCTGAATGCGAGCGCAACCGATCATTCCACCGACGCGTATGACACCATCGACTGGCTGGTGAAGAATATTCCTGAGAGCAACGGCAAAGTGGGAATGCTGGGAAGTTCCTATGAAGGCTTCACGGTTGTAATGGCTCTGGTGAATCCACACCCCGCGCTGAAAGTCGCAGCACCGATGAGCCCCATGGTCGACGGATGGATGGGCGACGACTGGTTTCACTTCGGCGCGTTTCGCCAGCCAAATTTCGATTACTTCACCGAACAGACCATGGTCCACGGCGCCGGGCATCCTGTCGTGCGCCAGGGATATGAAGACTACGATAATTTTCTTCGCGCCGGTTCGGCGGGGGATTTTGCCAAGGCCGGCGGACTGGACCAACTTCCGTGGTGGCATAAAGTCTCGGAGCATCCTGCCTACGATGCGTTCTGGCAGGAACAGGCCCTCGATAAAACAATGAGCCAGCAGCCGCTCAAGGTTCCCACCATGTGGATTCAGGGTTTGTGGGATCAGGAAGACATGTGGGGCGCGATCCATTGTTATTTGGCGGTCGAACCCAAAGACACACGCAATGATATGAACTTTCTGGTGATGGGCCCATGGCGCCACAGCGGAGTGAACTATGACGGCTCTTCGCTCGGACCATTGAAGTGGGAGGGCGATACCGCTCTGCAGTTTCGCCGTGATGTGCTCAAACCATTCTTCGATCAGTATCTAAAAGACGATGCACCGCACGCCGATACTCCGCCCGTGCTCATCTACAACACCGGCGAGAACCATTGGGACCGGCTGAAGTCCTGGCCGCTTGCGTGTGAGAACGGCTGTGCGGCGAAGCCCAAGCCCCTCTATCTGACAGCGGGGCTCGGTTTGTCGTTCACTTCTCCAGGTGGACATGATGCCAAGTCGCGCGAAAGCTACGACGAATATGTTTCCGATCCCAGCAAGCCCGTGCCTTATCTGCCGCGTCCCGTTGCCTTCTCTGATGGCGATGCGTGGAGACGCTGGCTGCTCGTGGATCAACGTTTTGTGGCCGATCGTCCCGACGTCCTGTCCTACACAACTCCGGTTTTAACCGAGCCTCTGCGAATCAGTGGCGCGCCGGTGGTGAATCTTGTCGCTTCGACCAGCGGCACCGATAGCGACTGGGTCGTGAAACTTATTGATGTGTATCCCGACGAAGTGCCAAGCCGGCTTGAGATGAGCGGCTATGAACTCAACATTGCCATGGACATTTTCCGGGGCAGATATCGGGAAAGTTTCGAAACAGCGAAGCCCATACCGTCGAACACGCCGCTGCCATATAAATTCATCCTGCCAACCGTGAATCACGTATTTCTGCCCGGTCACCGGATCATGGTGCAAATCCAGTCGAGTTGGTTTCCTCTATATGATCGGAATCCGCAGACGTTCGTGCCGAATATTTTCTTCGCCAAGCCGGAAGATTACGTAAGAGCCGTTCAGCGTATTTACCACACCACGGATGCGGCGAGTTTTATCGACCTGCCTGTAGTTCCGGCGAAGTAGTTGTCATAAGCACAAAGGATGCGAATGGCATACTCAATCCAAACCCAGCATCCCCTGTAGTCGTAACCATAAATTAGTCATGTAACAATAGCTGACACGAAAAGAGGCCGTTTCTCAAGGAACGGCCTTCGGAGAGTTCTGATGCGGCGATTTTTCCCTCTTCTTTTGGCTGCGGTATTTATCTGCCCGATTTCGCTCACCATAGTCCATGCGCAAACCACCGACAAGCCCGATTTGAGCAAGCAGCCTACGCTATACGTGGTTGGCTATGCCCATCTCGATACCGAGTGGCGATGGGAATACCCGCAGGTGATCGACGAATATATTCGCAAGACGATGGAGGATAACTTCAAGCTGATCGACAAGTATCCTCACTACATCTTCAACTTTAGCGGAGCCAATCGATATCGCTTCATGAAGGAATATTTCCCCGCGGACTTCGCCCGTCTGAAAAAGTATGTCGATGATGGCCGCTGGTTTCCGACGGGATCGTCGATGGAAGAAGGCGATGTTAACGCGCCCAGCGCGGAAGGCATTATCCGGCAAGTCCTTTATGGCAATGACTGGTTCCGCAAAGAACTGGGCAAAGCCAGCGCGGAATATATGCTGCCCGATTGCTTCGGCTTTCCATCCTCGCTGCCCACTATTCTCGCGCACTCGGGTGTGAAAGGATTTTCGACGCAGAAATTAGTCTGGGGATCCTCCGCTCCTGCGGGTGGTCCAGAGTCGCTGGAGAAAACTCCCGAAGGCACTCCGTTCAATGTTGGCGTGTGGGTAGGACCGGATGGCGAGAGCGTGTTGGCCGGGCTGAATCCTGGACCCTACGACGGTGGAATTGAAACCGATTTAACCAAGCCATTGTCTGCATTGCCCGCAGATACCGCTCTCCAGAACATTCAGAAGAAATATCAAGCCCTTCGTGAAAAGCTCGATCAGGAGCAGAACAACGGACGCGCCTCTGATCAGAACGATATTGAAGAATCCATCCGCCTGCGCAGCGAGTTGCAAGTCCTCATCAGGATCGATCGAAACCGGGCGCTGGAGCGTCACCAACTCGATTGGGCATCCCGCGTCGATCTGAACGGTAAAGTTGGCGGCGTGTTTACCGACTACCATTACTACGGCACCGGCGACATCGGCGGTGCGCCGCGTGAAGAAGATGTGAAGCGGCTGGAAGCGATCATCACGCGCGGCACTGCAAGTCTGCCTCCGCAAAGTGAACTCTCGTCTGGTGAAAGGCTGAATGGCGGATCTCCGGTGCAGGTCGGCGATGGTCCGGTACATGTGATCTCGGCCAATGCCGAACAGATGTTCCTCGACATTACTCCCGCCGAGGCTGCCGGATTGCCGCGTTATACGGGCGAGATGGAACTCACGAATCACTCTGCCGGCTCGCTGACTTCACAGGCTTACCAGAAACGCTGGATTCGAAAAGAAGAGTTGCTCGCGGATGCCGCGGAAAAATCTTCCATCGTCGCGGAGTGGCTGGGAGCGCACCCGTATCCGCAGCAGCGCCTGAATGATGCGTGGACACTGGCCATGGGCGGCCACTTTCACGATGTCGCAGCCGGAACCGCCACCCCTCGAGCTTACGAATTCGCCTGGAACGACGATGTGATCGCGATGAATCAGTTCGCGGGGGTTCTCACGAATGCTATGGAGGGCGTTTCCGCGGCGCTGGATACGAGAACAAGTGGCATGCCGTTCGTGGTATTCAATCCGTTGAATATTGCCCGCGAAGACCTGGTGGAAGCAGCGGCGAACTTTCCCGGCGGCACGCCGGATGCCGTGCATGTCATGGCTCCTGACGGAAAAGAAGTTCCATCGCAAATTGCGGATGGGAAAGTCATCTTCCTGGCGAAGACCCCATCGGTTGGATATGCCGTTTACGATGTGCAGGCTGGTGCGGGCGCGAATGCGCCTTCCACCCTGAAAGTTTCAGAGAACTCGCTGGAGAATGAATACTACCGCGTGAAGCTGAACGCCGACGGCGACGCGGCCAGCATCTTCGATAAATCGATCAATCGGGAACTGCTTTCTGCGCCGGCACGGCTGGCGATTTCTTACGACAATCCTCAGCAATGGCCGGCGTGGAACATGGATTGGGATCAGGAGCAGGCTGAACCTAAAACGTATGTGAGCGGCCCCGCGAAAATTCGCATGGTCGAAAACGGTCCGGCGCGCGTGGCGATCGAAGTTTCAAGGGAAACCGCCGGTTCAAAATTCGTGCAGACCATTCGTCTCTCCGCTGGTGATGCGGGAAAGCGCGTGGAGTTCAGCAACGTGGTTGACTGGAACACCAAAGAATCGAACCTGAAAGCCACTTTCCCGCTTGCAGCTTCGAACGAAAAAGCCACTTATAACTGGGATATCGGGACCATCGAGCGCACAACTGCGACTCCGAAAAAATTCGAAGTGCCGTCGCATCAGTGGATCGACCTGACTGACATGAACGGCGAGTTTGGCGCGACTGTTCTTACCGATTGCAAAAATGGATCGGACAAACCCAATGACCACACCATTCGTCTCACGCTGATTCGCACGCCGGGAACTCGCGGAGGTTATGCGGATCAAGGTACGCAGGATATCGGCCATCACGAATTTGTCTACGGTATCGCGGGACATGCCACGGGTTGGCGCGAAGCGCAAACGGATTGGCAAGCGCAGCGGCTGAACGATCCACTTATTGCTTTTTCAGTTACAAAACATGCCGGCGATCTCGGGCGCGAATTTTCGCTGCTGAAGGTCAGCAATCCCCGCATTCGAGTTCTCGCTGCCAAGAAAGCGGAACAGAGCGATGAGATCATCGTGCGGTTGGTCGAACTCGATGGCAAGCCGCAGCCGGATGTGCGCGTAACCTTCGCTACTCCAATTACCGCCGCGCGCGAAGTCAACGGCCAGGAGCAGGCGGCCGGCGCGGGGACTTTGGATAACGGCGCCCTGGTTACATCATTCTCCGCCTACCAACCGCGCACCTTCGCGGTTCGTTTCTCCGCTCCGCCAGCCAAAGTTGCCGCAGCGCATTCTCAGCCAGTCACGCTGCGTTATGACCTTGCCACAGCCAGCAATGACGGCACGCATTCCGTCGGCGGATTCGACAGCAAGGGCAACGCGCTACCTGCGGAAATGCTGCCTTCGCAAATCACCTTCGACGACGTGCAGTTTCAACTTGCCGCGGCCAAAACAGGCACTCCCAACGCGCTCATCGCTAAGGGACAGACGATTGAGCTTCCCGCAGGAAACTACAATCGCGTCTACCTGATTGCCGCTTCGTCGGAGGGAGATCAGAAAGCCACTTTCACAATCGGTGGCAAGAAAATTGATTTGAATATTCAAGACTGGGGTGGATTCATCGGCCAATGGGATGACCGGAGGTGGAGTTCAGTTGACGCTGCCAACGATAACTACGGCAAAATGATTGGCCTTACACCGGGTTACATCAAGCGCGCCGACCTCGCCTGGTATTGCTCGCACCATCACAACGCTGCGGGCCAAAACGTGACGTACAGCTACTCTCATCTTTTCGCCTATCCAATCGACCTGCCAGCGGGAACGAAAAATATCACTCTGCCCAACAACAGCAAGATCAAAATTCTTGCCATGTCGGTGGCTGAAGAAAGTCCAGATGTAAAACCGGCGCAACCGCTGTATGACGTCCTCGCAGCAACTGCTCCAGAAGATTAATTTTTGGCTTCCATAACCGGACTTCGGCAATCGGCCATCATGCGATGGCTGCTATAGCTTTTGGTTCCACACGTATAAGTAATCCGCATCGGTGGCCGTGGCTACATTGCGGGCACCTTTGTGAGTTGCGCGATTCAAAGCGGCGCGAACCTTTTCCTTGCCTTCCGCCAGTTCGGCCAATGGCACCTTGAGTGCGACATTCTCTTTTAACTGATCGAGGTCGGAGAGGATTTTTGTAACAATCTCTTTGTGCTTTCCATTTCGTCCTTGCGGAACATCGATCTGCGCCATCGTGCGGAAATTCATCGGGGATTTCTGGGACCGGGGACTCATTGTCAGCTCCTTTCACTAAACGTTAACGTAACGTAATCGTAATATAAAAAGTTCGACTCGTGCAAGTAAAATTATTTATCCACACCAGACGTGGCGATACGGTGAAAGCCTTTGCAGCCAAAGTCGCTTTATTTCAATACGTTAGGTTTCTCAAAAGCAAAAATCATCGGCCTAACAATGTGACCCGTAAGGCTTTCACTCTGCTACTGTTTGGACTAGCAAGGGGAGCAGGATAATGCAGGAGTCAAAAACACATTTCGAGCAGATTCCGGTAGCGGTAGTAAAAAAGATAGCCGAGGAGGTTCATGACGGCATGGCCGGAAACGACAACGCGGCCCCAAGAACTTCACCGAGCAAATTGAAGCCACATCGGTTGGCTTCCCTGAGGAAACAACGGAAAGCGAGCCTAACCATGCAATTTCCGAAGCCGGAAATAAACTGCTCGATCTGCGCCAAACCAGTCGCGCTTGAAACCGCCAAGACAGATGAAGTCGGGCAAGCCGCACACGAGGAATGTTATCTCTTCAAGCTTGGTATCAAGGCCGGCAGCAACTCCGTACCAGCGTCAAAACCATTGTCGAGCGGCGGAGTGATACTGGCCCAAAATTGATTGCGCCGTGAACCGCTGTCCTGTCGAGAATGTGGAGTGATTGGCAGGCATCATCGGCGGTTCCACTTCGACAGATTAAATTCGTTGAAATGGTGCTCGCATAATGCGCGATGCAGATGGTTTGGTTCCTGGCTTCACATTTCCGTGGTCGTCGATGGAATCCCATCCTGAGTTGGCGATGTAGTAGAAACTGTTGTTAATGACGACGCCGTGCGTCGGATCGCCGAGTGTGCCCGTCGACCGCTCGATAATCATTTCAGACTCAATTCTAGTGAGCATCGCGTCCAACTTGAAGACTATAACGCGTTCGGGCGTTGTCCCATTCTGCACGGCGATCAATCTCCCGTGAGAGAAATACAGCCCGTCAATGCCGTTGAGGGCAAACCGTCCCTGCATGGAAAGCCAGCGTACTTGTTTCGTTGCAATCTCCAGCACGCCTATCCCGCGCTCATAATCGGGCACGAATACATGCTTTCCGTCGGGGTACATCGCCGGAGTTTGCGGGGAGATGAAATCCCCGCCGTCCAGACGTTCTAATACCGAACCATCGACCGGCAATCGATATACGCCTCCTCCGTCTCCGTCACTTACGATCACATCGCCATTTGCCATTAGTGCCATGTCACCCAGAGCACTTCCACGTGGCCCCTCGATTCGCCGCAGTAACTTCCCACTTTTCAAGTCATAGCAGAGCACCGCTGACCTGCCCCAATCCGGTTGAGGCGCGAAGATGAAGCCTTGCATTGCGACCTCGGTTGCCCACACTAAACGACGCGTGGTGTCGACCTTGAGAGCCATCATGGGCCAGTTGTCGGGCGCCGTTGCAAAATCAGCATTGGCGCCGCTGGCCCCCACCGAAATAATCTTTTTTTCCCGCACGCTTGTAATAAAAAATCGCCGGGTCTGGGGATCGTAGTCCAGGTCCTCGGCTAGCAGGCTCGTGTCGGACAACTTCATAGCAGTTGATCCGGTCGAAATCGAACTGCGGTTTGCTTTCATTGCATTCTGGATTCTTGTGAAGTTTGCGTGCCTGAGAAGTGGGGCGAAGTCCGCAGACGTGGCGAGCAGGTCGATGGACTGCCCCATGCGGGTAAACTCCTCCAGTTCGCGAAATGCCCCATTGAGGTTGTCGAGGTGTACTTCCGCGCGTGCAACCTCCAACAAGGAGTCTGGATCCCCATTCAGCAGCTCTTTCAATTCATTTGCACTAACTAGATTCGAATGCCAATCGTTGGCCTTATGCGATTCTTGCAGTTTTACTTGCAGGCCCTGAAATTGTTCCACGGCAGAGCCCATTTCCTTTGCCGTGGAGGCCGCTGTGAGAATGAGCAGAACGCACGCGAGAGCGCGCTTGTACGTCTCTAAAATCATGCGAGGACCTCTATTTTTGTCCCTATGAACCAAAGCGATGCCGTGAGACAAAGAATTTGTCCATTTTACGGCGGAGAGATAGCAGTCCAAAAATGGTTCTTAACCGGCAGGGATCCGAGGCCGTACGCCGCAGCAACGCGGCGGGTGGGATTCATTCACTGCCAATGAACGTACTATGAGGATATGCTTGGCCACCTCAAGGCAGCCACCAGTTTAGCCCATCAGCTAACCAGGTAATACAGGCGCCGCCGTTCAGTTCCTGCAAACTCTGCCTGCATGCAATGGTCGCAGGAATTATCTTCCAGGAGTTCATAAACGCGGTAAACAGCCTTGAGAGTGGCTGAAAATTTTTCCGCTTCTTCCGGAAATATACGATCAGCCGGCAGCCAATCGTGGAAATGCAGATTTGCCATGGCCTTCGCGAAAGCTGGCCGAACGCCGCACAGCAACACCGTTACTCCGCGCGCTTCCATGTCATGCAGGAAATGGTCAAAGCGTTCGAGCGAAACCATGTCGGGATTGCGGGTCCGCTTAAGGCGTAACACGACGAAATGAATGTTTTCGCCCTCGGTGCGCCGTTTCAGATAATCGAAACAGCGGTCGAGCTCCGGAGCGGCGCCAAAAAATAATTCACCTTCCAAATCGTAGAGCAACATCGCCGTGCAAGACCGGTCCTCTGGCAGGCGCTCCCGGATTACGCGGTCGCTGCTCACTACCAACTCGTTCCATCGCAGCAGAGAGGCGCGCGGAACAAACATCAGAATCGACAAGGCCACGCCGATCAGGATGGAAAACTCAACACTGATAAAGATCGCAGAGAAGGCGGTAACCAAAACTAAAGCGGCATCGTAGCGTGAGGCCCGCATGGCATAGCTCAGCCGCTTCCAATCAACGAGTCGGACTGCTGTTACCAGCAGTAACCCCGCGAGAGCAGCTTTGGGAATGTAGCGGGCATAGGGAGCGAGCGCAACCACCACGATTGCGACTGTTCCCGCTGCGACTACTCCGGAAGCGCGGCTTACGGCTCCCGACTGAAAATTAATCGCCGATCTGGTCAGCGAACCGGAGCCCGGCAGGCATTGAAAAAAACCGCCAGTGAGATTTGCCAAGCCTTCCGCCAGACACTGCCGGTTGTAGTCAAGTGTCTGGCGTGTAGTATTGGCAATCGATTTGGCGATCGCCAGTGCTTCCAGGAGTCCGAGAAAAGCAATAGCCAACGCGCTTCCCGACAGTTGCTTCACCCACCAGAATTGAATCCGGGGAATATGCGGCATGGGCAGATTGCGCGGTACGCTGCCGACGACAGAGATAACGGTTGTTCCATCAAGCGCTGGCTTCGACCAGCCGAAGGCCGCTGCTACCAGCGCCGCAACGATCAAGGCCATCAGCATGTCAAATTGCGGCAGACGGTATTTGCGCGCCAAATATCTGAGCAGGACGACGAGAATAATGGTTCCGATTCCAACACCCAGGGCTCGTGGGTTCACGTGGCCGCCGCTGAGCGTGAGCCAAATGCGGTAAAGCACATGCTGCTGCCCGGTTCCGCGATCGCGCAAACCCGTAAAGTTGCCCAATTGGGTTATTGCCACTAAAGTGCCGGCCCCGGCCATGAAACCGATTACGACGGACTCGGAGATATAGCGCGTCAAATCTCCGAGTTTGAATACCGCGATCAGGATCTGGATAGAGCCAATCATGATCCCCAAAAGGAACATGGCCTGGTAGGCTTCGAGCCGCGCATCGGAATTGAAGAACCCGAGGGCGCTGAACACCACGAGCGAAATAGCGTTGGTCGGGCCGTTAATCAAATGCGAGGACGAACCAAAGATCGAGGCCACGAGAGTAACTACGATGGCGGAATACAGCCCAAAGCGCGGGTCGACACCCGCGATGAGCGCATAAGCCATGGCTTGCGGCAAAGAGATTGCGGCGACGGTAACGCCGGCGAGCAGATCTTTGCGCGTCTTTCCCCAGGAGTAGTTGAACGTCATTCTGATTTACCTCACCCTTCGCGCGAAAGCGACACACTCGACACGTACGCCGATAGCCGTCCGGCTGACCTCATTAATCCGTGCAATGAGTGCTGGGGGGAGGGGACAAATCGAACTTCGCGCCGTAATTATGCAGCTTTGCCGATTGCGCTCGCGCCGTCCACTTCAATCAGGTTCCCAAACGAACATTCGTAGACGAAGCCGTAAAACGGTGATCGATTTGGGAACCAGTGTATGGTCGCGAATGCGCCACTATCAGCTGAACTTGTGTCACTATACTATATAGTCAATCGTAATACTAGACATTTAGCCGCTGGGGCCAGATTTGTTGACCCTACTGGCAATAGTACTGGGACTGGTGGCAGCGGCCAATCTCCTGCTTCCACGATATTCAGATTCTTTTGCGGTCGAGATTTAATAGCTACCCTTTAATAGCTACCCAATGATCATCACGACCGGACTTCTACCGGACCGTCTGAAGCAGCCGTACTCGAGATGTGCTTGAATTTCCGGCAAACTTGATAGAAAGCCCATGCGCTGCAGCGAAAAAGAGCGATCACAGAATTGAAGAGAAACGTGGAAACCGCGCCTCGCGGCCGGAGGCGGGCATAAACCAGATTCATCGTCCACGCAGGGCTGGTGTAGACCATTCCTGCCTGGCGGGTTCCGATGCGATTTCTTACGCTCGGCTCGTAAACGATTCTCTCGATTCCGCTGTTAGAGAATTTCGCTAGTTGCAGGATTCGGCTGCTGTACAAAACTCTGGGCAGAGCAGGAATTTCGCCGCGCTTGCGAAATTTCAAGATCAACGACGCCGCTTCCACCGCATGCCTTAACGCGGCTGTAACTCCATTCGCCGTGATGGGATCGATCATCGACGCAGCCTCCCCCGCGATCAGCCAGTTCGGTCCGGCCACTCCTTTATGCGCCCGGCATCGAAAGGAGATTACGTTCAGTGGGCTGATCGATCCGGCAGTCACCATTGGCTCAAAGTGCGGATATTTCTTCAACTGCTCTTGAAAAATCTCATCGACGGAAAGTCCCTGCTCCCGCTTGGCCTTGGTTGCCGCTCCGGTGGTCACGTATCCCACGCTTACCGTGCCGGGGTTGATTGGAATCTCCCACACCCAGTCGAGGTATTCCGAGGGAACTGGATCCATGTAGAGTGTGGTTCCGTCCACGGGTTGTTTCTCTGTGAAGTATGTCCACAAAGCGACCTTGTGCGGTCCAAACTCGATTGCAGGCAAATTAAATTCGCGAGCCAGCACGGGAGCTGCAAATCCTGACGAATCGATGAACCACTTAGCCGCGAAGGTCGCGCCGCCGGCAGTCTTAACAGAAATAATCTTGTATCCCTCCTGCTCAACGCCGACGACTTTATCGCGGATGACCTGGACGCCCTGAGCGATCGCCAAATCCAGCAACTCCTCATCCAATCGCACACGGTCCACGTGCAACGTCCGGAGTTCGACATGAAAAGGCGCGCGGTTGAGCCAGGCCGAGGGGCTGTACTGCTCCGAGCACCCGTTGCGGAGTTGTAGGGTCACATGTTTTTTCCAGGTTGCAACGCCCCCTTTTACCAACCGCTCCATCGGCAGCCCCAGCGCTTTGAGCAGTTCGGGAGCGGACCAGTCGAGAGATTCTCCAACGGCCTGGCGCGCCACATTCTCATGGGGCTCAATACAAATGACGCTCAGGCCGGCCCGCGCGAGGTGAATCGACGCTGCCTTTCCGGCCAAACCTCCGCCGATAACAATTACGTCGGAAGCGCTGGTGGGTGGAGCGGCCATTCCTTCAGTCCTGACTAAGGTAGTGGAATATTGTCGCAGGACTTGGCTCGGTCCTGGTCTCTGGGTTTCCGCTGTGCGTCTGGCTCTCTATACAGCGGTTTCTAGCCGGCGCCTTCTACAGTCGAGCGCGTCGAGTGCCGCAAGAATCTGCTGAACCTGCCACAGGTGACGGCGTTGGTGAGCGGCGAGCATACGGAAAGCCCCATAAGCGTTGTAGGTTACGTGCACGCACACCGGACACGGGACCTTCACCTTGTCTATGGCGAGCCCGGTCGCTGAGCATAAGGTTTCCGAGAGCCGCGATTGTGACTCCTCAAAAGCAGACCACGCGGCTTCAAAATCCGTCTCCTGCGGCACCAGTTGGGGGATGACTTTGTATCGGAGACGATAAGGCGGTTCCAGATTGCGAATCAATACCGAAGCGAGTGTCCCGGTCCGGAGTGGGCGTTTTGTGGTGAGTGTGGGAGCGGTCGCAACCGCTCTCGATATCGCCGGAAGAAACGAGCCCGTCGTCCGTGCAAGATGATCCAGGCACTCCGCAATCGACCAGGATTCCGGCTCCGATTTCCTCGTAAGATCTTGTATCGAGCGGCCGAGCACAAGCTTTCTGGCTTCACGAGTCACACACCGAAACTGTTCGAGCAGGCTGCCAAGCTGGGAAAAAGACGCGCCGGATTCAGAATTGGCGATTGCGGGATGAAGCGGTTCCAACGACAGGTGAATGTTTTCAGACAATCCGTCTAGCAGTCTCATGATCCCGCTCCGCCAATTGCCTGATCTATCCCCCACAAGTGGCCGCCTCACAAGGCGGCGGTGGTTTTCAGGATTTGCCTTGAGACGTTAGCGGCGAACGATTCAGGAAACAATAATGTAAATCTACTATTGAACCTCTCTTTCTAGCCGTGGGATGATTCTGTCCTCCGTTTTAGCAAGTCCCACAGATGGGGAGCGGGATTCCTATGACAGCCAGTCGCACAATGCCAAATGTCGCCATAGCCTCAGCCGGAGGTGAGAACTTTCTCCAAAAACTAAACTCCCAATGGCACGAACGCGCGTTGCAGGGATTCATGCTGATCGTGCTCGGCCACTGGGCGGAGCATCTGGTTCAGGCCTACCAGATTTATGTGATGGGATGGCCACGCCCGCGGGCCAATGGTCTGCTCGGCCTGTGGTACCCATGGCTGATCAAATCCGAGACTCTGCACTACGGCTATGCTCTGGTGATGCTGATTGGCCTTTGGTTTCTGCGCAAAGGTTTTACGGGAGTTTCACACACCTGGTGGATGGTGGCGTTCTGGATTCAGTTCTGGCACCACATCGAACATTTCCTTTTAATTTACCAGGCGACCACCCACCACAATTTCTGGGGAAGGCCCGTTCCTTGTAGCGTTCTGCAGTTGTTCTTTCCCCGGGTTGAGCTCCATCTTTTTTACAACTCGATCGTGTTCATTCCTATGGTGATTGCGATGTACTATCACATGTTCCCGCTCGTCCATGAAAAGGAGCGGGCAACGTGCACTTGCGCATGGCACCGGGATGAATTGCCCAGCGCAGCCTGATC
>Ga0224568_1000055_pt1 | contig 26107 bp, 19 predicted proteins | sample CLU5metagenome_FD_182727 | JGI IMG/M metagenome (GOLD analysis project Ga0224568, IMG submission 182727) | Spruce litter microbial communities from Bohemian Forest, Czech Republic - CLU5 | ecosystem: Environmental > Terrestrial > Plant litter > Unclassified | place: Czech Republic: South... | reverse complement strand
AATGGTTCCCGAACCGCTGGTCAGCGTGTATCCTGCAAACAAAGGAAAGCTGTGGACGCCGCTCGTCGTATCGTTGGCGATCACGTAGTAGTTGTACTGAGTTGTTCCACTGCATCCGGTGCCTGTGCAGGCAAACTGGGGAAGGTGAGCTCCTGGCTGTACACCGTCGTGGATATGGAGAGGTCCAATTCCACTTTGCCAGATGATTCCCGCAGCGCTGAATACGCTTCCCGATCCTGGATTATAGGGATGAGTGCACGGACCGGCACCTTCCTCCATGTACACATTGTCCGATTCCGTACCTTGATAGCTGCCCAACAATGTCTGGGTGTTCTCCGCCCACATGCCAAAGCCTTCGATTACACTATCAGTAATTCGCGTTGAATTGTTGGCGTAGACCGTTACACCGTTCCCACCGCACTGGGGACTGATATTCGCTTTGTCGATCCAAATGACCGGTGCCGCAAGCGTGGTCCCTGACGAATAGACGAAAGATCCACAGTGATGAGCCGTACAGACCAAGGGAACGTTATTCTCATTAAAATTGCGGATCGTAGCCGACTGGTCATTGTTAATCACGAAGAACTCGTTATAGGCATTGGTCCCTGTAGCATACGTATCAATGTTTTCCATGAGGCCGAGTTCAGTCGCGTCGTCTTCGACGGCGGCGTTCTGGATCGCAATTGTACCCGGCGACGGTTCAGACGCTACGGTTCCCGCATGGCTGTAACTAATAGTGGTTCCCGAGACGATGACGGAGCCGTGTTCTCCCCAGAAAGCTGTACTGTCGGTAAAGGCAATGTTGACCGTATCGCCGGTGATGATCGTCGAGCATCCTGAAACTACGGTTATCGTTGCGGTACCACCCGACTCTACCGTGTTAGTGATCAAGCATCCATCTTGCGTAACGCCGGACGTGAAAGTGACTCCCCTCAGGGCTACATTGGGGTAGCCGATGGTCGGCGATCCCAGCAACCACGCTCGGTCACGTGTGTATGTTTGAAGTATGGTTCCGTACCCTTCGACTATGCAGCGCGCGCAGTGTTCAAAGACTGTGCCGCGAATCTTCATTGCGCCGGAAATCCCGCCGCTTGGCGGCAGAATGACATGGCAGTCGGCAGCGGTAGACCCCGTTCCACAGCCGTCGTTGATCGCTTCCTGAATCCCCGTCGACGCGCTCCCAACTGTGCCCCCAGATGTGTAGGTGTTGTTCGGCGTGAAGACGATTGTCCCGCCCGAAGCAGGCGTGTAGGTCCCTCCCGTGACCTGCTGGATTTCTGAGGTGGATCCCTGCACCAAGTAGACGAAGTAAACCCCGCTATTCGACACATCGATGCCAAGCATTCCCGCGGGTAAAGTCACTGTAGCAGGACTCCCGCCGGTGATAGTCGAGGTGAGAGTAAAGCTCCAGTTGTAGCTTGGCGTTACATAGCGGATGTTAGAAAGATTGTTGATGCTTGTGCTCGTCCCGACAGGCTGAACAATATTTTGATTACCTGTAGGATTGACCACTACGTTCTGGGCTAGAAGCACGCCTGAGATGAAAAGGCTCGGTAACAATCGTATTCTGCTCAACATAGAAGGTCCTTCTTGAAACAAAATTGCGGTTCTTGCGCCATTTGTGGTATTGCCGACGGCACGGAACGGCAAGTATACGACCGAAATGCCTTCAGGCCGGAAAAACATCCTTGCTCGTTACGAAATCCGAACTTGCTGATACGCGCGACGTGGAACGATTCGTCTCGACGAATCTCCTTGTTGCGAGATCCTTTCCGGCTGATCTGCGTTGTAGAATCTTCTCGCGAACGCAAATGCGATTAACTTTTCAAACGGCTCATCCCTTGGCGTTCACAAGGCCCAAGAGAGGGAGGGATGTCATGAGTTGGGTAACTATCCTGATCATCGCAATATGGCGAAGCGGAGGGGACTTAGGGCCGAACCCGCCTCGCCTTGATTTTGTGGAATCCTAATCTTGTAGTGTTGGCATCCATGAGACAGCCCGGAAGGGCAAGATCGAACGGAGCAGCTGTTCTATAGCACTCCAAAAACAGGACGGGAGCAGTTCGTGATTTCTGTGGAACGAGCGACGCTCGGATTCACTAAGCTCACATCGTTGCTACGGACAAAATGCGCCGACCGGCTTCATGGTATTTGCCGAGACATGGGATACGTTTATCGGGCTGTAAACAACATTGCTCCGACCTCCCCAAGAACTGGGTCGTCAATTCTCTGAACCTCGTGGTATGGATATTGCAAGGTGAGGGTTCGTACTAAAGTGGTGTATCTGCTGTCGCGAGGCCCACCCCACACAACAATAACATCGGGGGCCGCCTTTCTCAGGTCTTCGATAACGGTGCTCAGTTCAGTTGAACCTGGCAGGGAGTCCATCGTTGCGACAAGGCTGTCGCCACCAAAATAAGCAGCCTGATAGCCCGCCTCCCATCCTACTCCATGCTCGGGAAAGGGTCCGGAGCCGACGCTAACAAGTGTCGACCCTCCAGGGTGCCCGCTCAAGACTGCCCCAGCTTCGTAACTCATGACCTGAAAATCTCGCGTCAAGACGCGAAAGGGCGACGACGGGTAGATGAGTGACGCAACGATACCCAGCACGGCTAGAGCCATGCTGACTCTTCGCCAGCCGCTGTGATTAAATCGGTGGTCCGCGACCAAGAAACGCGCCCCGACGGCGAGCACTAAAGGAATCAAGGGAAAGAGATAACGTCCGTCGAAGACCAACATAGAATACGCCAACACTAAGATAAGAAAGCTTAACGAGATGATAGTTACCAATCGCCATTCCACAGGATACAGTTGCCTGCTACTAGTGAGAACCGCTAGAGTGATAATGAAGGCGATCAACACGCCCGGTGTCACAACAATGGTTAATTCTTTCAATGCTTTGGGTACATTGTGTTTTTCTGCGAGAAGCAACTTCGGAAATTCCTGTTCCATCGTGGTGTGATAAGTCCAGCCCCACGACCCAGGTGGCATCGGATCAGCCACGACGAATTCGTCCAGTTCCTTCGTTGTATCTCGCAGGAGTGCATAGGTTTTTTCGCGGTGCTGAGGATATTCGTTAAGAGTCCATTGAAGCAGGTTCGTTCTAAACTGGCTGCCCGTTGCGTACACGTCGTACTTTGAGTGCAGCACCGTGGCCCATCCCCCCGCGACGATTAATGGAAGCAACGCCGTCAAGCCGAGCCGCACCGCCTTCGTTTTCCAAGTTGCTTGTGAGATCGCCACAGCGACTATAGTGCATAGCCCTAGCCATGGAAGCGCGAATGCCTTTGCTAGAAATGCTAGGCCGTGAATACCCCCCAGAAACAACCAGTTTTGCAAACCGCCAGCACGGAAACAACGCAAGAGAATGATGAAGTAGATCAGCACTAGAGAGGCAAATAGGAAATCAGGAGTAACTAGCGCGACTGCTGCGACCGAGAGGCCGCGACCAAAAGTGAAAAGCAAAACTGCCAGCGACGCAACCAACCGCGAATGCCACAACTGCACCGCAAAAGCGTAGAGCAGTACCAGACACAGCAGAAAGGTGCCGATGCTAACCAGCTTGCCGATATGTAGATAGTCTGCGCTAGCGAGGGAGAGTACCGCTATCAGCCACGAAACTAAAGGACTACGAAATGCGTTAATTGCTGAATTAAATTCGCCTTGGCGAATGTGCCTCGCGATTCCGGCATATGCCATGCCGTCGAAATCCATCTGATTGAAGCACTTGGTGGCAAACCAGTAGAGTTGCAGGATGCAACTAAGAATTGCGACCGTAATGAGCAACAATGAGACGCTGCTGTTTTCGCCGGACTGCTCATTTTCGCTGAACATAGCTAAAAGCTAGCACGTTCTGCGCCTGGAAAACAAAAGAACTTGTCGCGTCTCGTCCTGCAAGAGCGACAAGGCCTAGCAGGCTGCGGAAAAACCCGCCGCGCGTACAAAAAGTGCACATCTGGCGCTAAAGCGCGGCCTCATTTTCAGCGGCTTAACGGCACGAGTGGAACTCGTGCCCTTCCCGAACCCGCTCGAAATCGAGTTTTTCCGCAGCCTGCTAGAGCAGAGGAAAAGTGTCGAACAAATTTTGAAACGCAGCCCGAACGGAACTGCACAGAATGGGATCGGAAGGAGGAGGTACGATCCCTTGTCTTGCGGAAGAAACGACGAAACTGAACTATCAAACACTCCTGCTAGAGAGTTGTTTTCTTATGCACGATCCCCGATTACTGGTCCGCAGTTCCAGTCCGCATCCATCGCGTCTTGCAGCTACTTACAAGTACTTGGCAGTCCCACGTGTCCTTGTAAGTACTTAAAAACACTGGTTATACACACTCTGAAAAGGCTGGCGTCGGCGGTTCAACTCCGTCCCTGGCCACCATATTTTCAAAGACTTAGCTCCATCGTCCCACCCGGGTTGGCTCCAATCGGCTCCAAAATCATTTTCAATTTGCGAATTCACCATTCGCGATTGCAGCCGCATCGAAATACTTCCTTTCGCCGCGACCGGTTTCGAGTGGCAGCTTCAAACGATTGATGCGTTCGATCACGCAAGGCTCAACGCCGATATCCTTGGGTTACTCGCATCGCCCTTGGGAAAATTCTCACTCCACATAACAACCCACAGCAACGGATGGCGTTTTTCGGATTTCCTGGATTGTTTGTGGATCGAAGTGTTGCACGGCCATACCGTCGATATGGGAGAATTACATTGCATGAAGAAAATTGGTTTTCTCTCATTCGGCCACTGGACACCTTCACCGCAATTACAAGCACGGTCCGCCGCTGATGTGCTTCTGCAATCCATTGACCTTGCCATGGAGGCCGAGCGATTAGGAATGGACGGAGCCTACTTCCGGGTTCATCACTTTGCACAACAATTGGCATCCCCGTTTCCACTGCTCGCAGCGGTGGGCGCTAAGACGCAAAAAATTGAAATTGGCACCGCCGTAATCGACATGCGATATGAGAATCCTCATTACATGGTGGAGGACGCAGGCGCGGCAGACGTCATCGCTGGCGGCCGACTACAGTTGGGAATCAGCCGCGGTTCTCCCGAGCAGGTGATTGATGGTTGGCGCTATTTTGGCTACAGCCCGAATAAAGGCGAGGACGATGCCGAGATGGGCCGGCGACATGCCGAAGAATTTCTCGAGTTGCTGCGCGGCAATGGATTCGCGAAGCCGAATCCGCGTCCAATGTTTCCCAATCCGCCAGGCCTGCTGCGCCTTGAGCCATACTCTGCCGGATTGCGTGATCGAATCTGGTGGGGGTCAGCTTCCAACGCGACGGCGGTATGGGCAGCGAAGTTAGGAATGAACCTGCAGAGCTCAACCCTCAAATTCGACGAGACCGGCGAACCGCTCCATATCCAACAGGCGGCGCAGATTCGCGCCTTTCACGCAGCCTGGAAGGACGCCGGTCACAAGCGCACTCCGCGTACGTCAGTGAGCCGCAGTATTTTTCCGTTGCTCGATGACCGTGATCGCCGCTATTTCGGACACGGCTCTCGTGAAGAGGAGGACAAGATCGGGTTCCTTGACGAAAATACTCGGGCGATTTTTGGCCGCAGCTACGCTGCTGAACCGGAGATTCTCATCGAGCAACTTAGGAAAGACGAGGCGATTGCGGAGGCCGACACGTTGCTGCTAACCATCCCAAATCAACTTGGTGTTGCCTACAATGCGCACGTCATGGAGGCAATTCTGACTTCGATCGCTCCAGCGCTCGGTTGGCGCTAAATTATCGCCGTATTCCAGGAGCTGTTTCCCCGCAATGGCGTGGACGCTGCGGCAGGACGGCAGAGGCCGCGGGTTTGATACGTGTGCGCAATTCGATGACTCCAGCTTGAGTTGTTTGCGATAAGCGGCTTAGGGATAGATATCTGCACCCAAGACTTAGTAAAAAAAGTACTGCTGCGCCCCACAACGCGTGCCGGGCGAAGGCATTGACGATTGGGTCGACAGGGGTCTTAACGCCGAGAAGCCGCTCTGCAATCCAGCCGATCGACGCAACTCCAGCAAATATCGCGCCGCCGATTCGAACCTTGGGATAGGCTCTTGTCCGGCTCATCAGCATGAGCGACGGCAGGATGATGGCCACCACCAGCATTTGCATCGTCTCGATGCCCAAATTGAAGGAGAGAATCCCTGCCAGTCGCTCCCAACGTGTCAGTCCGAGCCGAGCCAAGGTTGCGGCGAAAGCCAGGCCGTGAATCAGGCCGAAAAAGGCGGCGATCCATGTCTCTCTGCCGGGAAAGATGGGGCGCATGGCATGTGTCGCGGAAATCAGAATGGATACCGCGATCAAGACCTCAATCGGTCGCTCGCGAATATGGACAAAACCCATGGCCGCCAGACTCAGAGTGATGGAGTGGCCGATGGTGAATGCCGTTACGATACCGAGAATACGGATCAGACTTTGACGAACCGGGGCGGACCGACCCCAGCGCGAGCCGGCGACGATTAACGGGGAGGGAAGCAGCAACGCGAGTAGAAAAAGAAGATGGTCGGTTCCCTCGGCAATGTGACGCAATCCGAGACGGAACAAGCTTGAAAACTGAAGACTGTTTAGCCATGTGCCTAAGCCTCGGCTGGGCGACTTCGAAGTCACATCCACACCGCTTATTTGCTCATAATCCAGCTCGTAAACCGATTGCAGTTCGTTGCGTTTCTGGGCAAGGATGTGAATGTTGTGATCCTGTGGAACAACGGCATTCATGAGGTAAACCGAAGTGGGATTGAGGTGATGATTTGCCAGAATCAAAGTTCGACTTGAGTCACCGTGCGGCAATTCCACCGTGTACTCAATCTGAATTTCCCCAATACCACCCAGCATCTGCGCCGGCTCCGGGAAACTCCACGAGAACAGTTTCGGCGAAACGCTCTTGCCATCGAGCGTAATCGTCAAGTCGCCCAGCACACGTTGCGCATACGCTTGCTTCTCGCTCTCAGAGAAAACGCCGTCGTGATTGCTGTCGATTGCGGCGATCACCGACGGGGCGACCGTCATCCCGGGAATCATCCGCATTGACGCCTGTACACGACTCGCTTCCAAAGAAATCATCGTCGCCTGTAGGTATTCATCGATGCGATGCGCCCGTGCACCTTCTGTATACAGCAGAATGCCCGCGGCGGCGATGACAACGAACTTCCCCTTCATGGGTTCACACTTATCGCTTTAACAAGGCGCTGCCGTAGTCGTTGGTTGGATCGCGGTACATCGTATGCACATGATTGCCCGGTTCATCACGTTGGGGCGCGTACTCGATTACAAGATGCGGACCCTGGATGCGATAGTAGGCCGTGATGTTGTTGCCGGCTTCGGCAGTCGTGGGACCGCTCCACGCGAACCAGGTCTCGTTCATGTCTGCCTTCATCTCGGCCATGCGAATCGCGGCAGAGGTTTCGTTCATGATGCCCGCCCACTCCGAAATCAAGTCCAGCAACATGGCCTGCTGGTTGGCGTTCATCGACGAAGCTTTTAGCCCATCGGGAACAATCTTCTTTCCGTCCTGCCCAGGTCCCAACACAAGATCAGCCACCTGGTAGGAGAGAACGGCCTGCTTGCGCTGATTCTCGTCGAGAGATTGCAGCAGCGCGAGCGCTTTGTCACTCTCACGTCCGACAGGGCGAATAGTTTTGCCATTCAGCTTGAAGGTGGCAGGCTGCGCGCCGGTAAGTGTGGGTGTGAGCACGCCTTTGCTTCCCGCAATCGTGATGTTCAATGCGAGGTGGTGTCCGCCAAATTGAAGCATCCATGGCTGCGTGGTCGAAGGTAGCCCGAGAAACGAGATGTAGTAGAGGTCGCTTCCGAACATGTTGTCACTTGAAAACTGTCGCCGTTCCCCTGGTCCGGCAGGACCACCGGACTGAGGAGGCGGTCCTTTCTGATCTCCTGGCGGTGGTCCCGGTGGCGGAGCATTACCGCGGCCTCCAGGCCCACGCTTTGATCCGTTGGCCTTAAAGTCGTCATCGGCCTCACGAATCTCGTTCACCTTTTCGACCCCCATCGGACTCAGGACGGTCGCCAGTAGTTTCATGGTTGCATCACGCTGCGGGGCACTCATTTGTTTCAGGCTAATGCCGCCACGAGGCACGAACCCGGTCGGGAAGTTCGACCACCGGACTCTCTGCGCCGCATCGTCGTATGCATAAAGGACCTTCTGCCGTTGCTCGGTAGTAAGAGTCGCCAAAAAGTTATTGGCAGCGGATACAATCTCCGCAGTTGATGTGGTTTCCTGCGACTCCGTAAGTGACGTGAGCGACAGAAGTACCAGGGCAACAGTCGCCAGTAATTTTTTCATTGGGCTCCCATTCTCATCGATTTCCTTTGAGGTGACGATCTCAAGTGATCTGCAGCCTGTCACAACCTTGATTTTCCCATTTTTTTCTACTGGCCGCTCGCACGCGAAGCTCACGGCGATACCGCAAATTGGTTCTTCAGAACGCACAGATCACTGTCAGGATGGTGGGCAAGCCGGAAGTTGACTAGAAGAAAGGGCTTCGATGAAGTTGGACGGATTTGTATCGACAGGTCGGCAAGTAGAAAGTGATCTCGTCCCTTGGCCTTGGATTCTGGGCGGATTACGGGCAAACAGGACGTTATCCCAAGGGGATCCGATTCAGTTGATAGGAAGATCACGAGCCGATCTTCTTGCCAATTCTCCTGATCTCGCCTCGAAGCCATGTGTGCGCAGCATCGGTATTGACTCGCGGATGCCAGATCATCGTGTATTTGAATTCTTCCAAAGGCCGTGGGGGAGCGAGGAACCTAATTCTGCGATCGTGCGCATACGCCTCCGCAAGCCGCCGTGGAACTGTAGCGATCAATCCGGTTCCGGCAACCGAGTGAATTGCAGCGGAAAAATACGGCACCCGCAGAACGACACGGCGCTGATGACCAAGCGCCGCCAGCCGGTCATCCGGCAATGTCTGCGAACCGGCGAGCGTATTCACGCTGATGTGGTTGCCTTCAACATATTGCTTCAGCGTCAGCTTGCTGCCCTTCCACGCTCCTGCAGAGACCACACAGACAAACTGCTCTTCATAAAGCTGTGCTCGCTGGAGCGGCGACGGGACTTTAACTTCTTCGGCGTCTAGCACCAGGTCAAGGCTACCCTGCGATAGCGCCTCGAAACGGTCATTGCGCCACGTCGTCAGATCGAAGGTCACTTTACTGGCCGGCAGGAGATCCCTGCAAATTATTGGCCCGAACAAACTCGCGGCATAGTCCGTCACCGCAATACGGAAATGGGTTGGCTCGCTCGCCGGATCGAACTCCGTCCCACTGATCAGCCGATCCAGCCGCGGAAAGATGCTCTCCAGTTCCTGAAGCAGCCGCTGCCCCTGAGGGGTCAGCTCATAGGAACGGGCAGCCGAACGAACCAGAAGATCGTCGCGGAACAGCTCGCGCACGCGCTGCAGAGCGCGGCTGACGGCGGGCTGGCTTAAAAGAAGGCGGCTCGCGGCCCGCGAGACGCTCCGTTCCTCCGCCAGGACCGCAAACACCACCAGCAGATTAAGATCGGCCTGTCGTAATTGCGTCAGACGCATACTACACTTTAGCACTATGCATTGTACTTATCGCTGCTATGAGCGTTTATTGGACCTGTGCCCCGGCGAAACACCCGCGGCAAAGGAGGAAATCATGGCAAAAACAGCAATTGTCACCGGCGCATCACGGGGAATCGGTCGGGTGATCGCCAAGCGGCTGGCGAAGGATGGCTTCGCAGTCCTGGTGAATTATGCGGGCAATGGCGCGAAGGCGCAGGATGTCGTTGCGGAAATCACGAAAGACGGGGGTAAAGCGGCTGCCATTCAGGCCGACATCTCGAAGCCCGAGGACGTGCAGAGCCTTTTTACCGCCGCGAAAAAACAGTATGGGACCATCGACGTGGTCGTGAACAACGCGGGCATCATGGGCCTGTCGCCCATCGCCACGGGCGATCTCGATGTCTTCGACAGGACGATCGCGACGAACCTACGGGGCACTTTCCTGGTGTTCTCGCAGGCGGCGCAGAATATCGCCGATGGCGGCCGTATCATCGCCTTCTCAAGCAGCGTAGTGCTCAAGTCCTTCCCCACCTACGGTCCATACATCGCCGCCAAGGCCGGGGTTGAAGGCCTGGTCCATGTGCTCGCCAACGAGCTTGCGGGACGCAACATCACGGTGAACGCCATAGCGCCCGGGCCCACAGGCACGGAACTCTTCCTCGACGGGAAGACCGAGGAGGACATCGCGCGTCTGCGCAATCTCTCTCCGTTGCACCGGCTTGGCGAGCCGGAGGACATGGCGAACGTGGTGTCGTTCCTCGCAGGGCCGGACGGCGGATGGGTCAATTCCCAAATCCTGCGAGTCAATGGCGGCTTCGCTTACTAATCAGCCGCCGATCCTAAACTCGCAACGTTACTGAAATTCAAATCGACACATACAAGGAGAATGAAACATGAAAAGCGTGATTGTAATTACTGGTGCATCCAGTGGATTTGGTGCTCTCACGGCGCGTGAACTGGCGAAGGCGGGACATACGGTTTATGCCGGCATGCGCGAGACGACGGGACGCAACGCGGCACAGGTGGAAGCGGTTCGCAAGTTCGCAGGTGACAGCTCCGCGGATCTCCGTGCAGTTGAAATGGACGTTCAGTCTCAGGCATCAGTCGACAAGGCGATCGAGTCCATCGTCGCTGAGCATGGCCGACTGGACGTCGTGATCCACAATGCAGGTCACATGGTCTTTGGACCAGCGGAGGCCTTTACTCCCGAACAACTGGCTGAACTTTATGACATCAACGTGTTGAGCACCCAGCGAGTCAATCGAGCTGCATTGCCGGTACTTCGCAAGCAAGGGGTTGGCTTGGTACTGTGGGTGGGTAGCACAAGCACTCGGGGAGGCACCCCACCCTATCAAGCCCCGTATTTTGCGTCGAAAGCCGGTATGGACGCACTGGCCGTCAGCTATGCGGGTGAGCTGTCACGATGGGGCATCGAGACTTCCATCATTGTTCCCGGAGCTTTTACTTCCGGCACGAATCACTTCCTGCATGCCGGCCATCCCAGCGACGGCGCTCGGTTGGCAGAGTATGACAATGGCGCGACCGCGGGACTCGATAAGCAGATCATGAGTGGTCAGCAGAACGTGTCTCCTGGCGGCGACGATGTGATTGACGTAGCCCGGGCCATCGTCAAGGTCGTAGATATGCCGTTTGGCTCACGCCCTTTCCGCGTGCATATCGATCCTACGAACGATGGAGCCGAAGTCGTGAACGGAGTTGCCGATCGGGTTCGCGTTGAGTACCTTCATAACATCGGGCTTGCTGACCTCCTGCATCCTGTGCAGAAGAACACTGTAACGGCATAAGCGGCGAAAGCAGAAAACACACGGCACCAACCAGATTGCGTTTTCATCGGTGTCAGTCGGTAGTGGCTACGACGTCGCTAATATCATCTCGTTTCTCGCCGGTTCCGATGGGACTGGCTCAATGCTCAGGGCATCAGGACGAACGGCGGCTTGCCTAAGGCCGCACGCAATCAAACACGGAGGACCGTCATGTTTTCAATTACTGGAATTACTGGTCGAGTTGGCGGAGGTGCTGCCAGCCATCTGCTCGGACTGGGTAAGCAAGTACGCGCTGTTGTTCGCGACGAGGCCAAGGGCAAGGTCTGGGCATCGAAGAGTGCCTCGGCCTGATATCGACAGTTGAGATCAGGATTGTCCACGTAAGGTCACTATGGTCTAACCTTCTGCCTCAGCACAAGCTGATCTCCTCCGGGCTCGATCGACCGCACCTCAAGTGTCATTGCCGGAACTGGTTGCTGTGGATCGACGGCGTGCTTCAACGGCCCAAACGTCTGAACGACCGCCACGCCCCCGATTCCAGCGCTGAACGTAAGAAGCTTGTTCGAGGCAGAAGCTCCGGCAAGAACCAGATCGTATGACTTTCCGGGCGTGAGCCCCGTCGCCGCGATCTGAAGATTATCGATCGGCCCCAGCGAGTTGACGGAGACGCTCGCGTGAGCCTTTGAATGGACCGAATCCGGTGGAATCAGCTCAAGGTGAAGTGCATCGGCCAGAAGGCCGAGTGGCTTCAGGTTGGCGTCTCCGGCGTTTGAGGTTACGGCATTCGGGACATAAACAAGCGCCTGTGGGAGCGCCCCAACGGGAATCGTAGCAATAATGCGGTTCGTCATCGTGTCGATCGCCTGAACGGCATCGCCATTTTCCAGCCCCACATACACCTTGCTTCCATCACCTGAGCCCCATATTCCATGCGGTAGATCGCCGGTCTGGATGGTTGTCATCAACTGGGGCGTAGGGCCGCGGCGGTAGACCTTTACTTCGTCCGTCCCGCCTATGGAAACATAAGCGAACCGGCCGTTGGCATTGTCGACGAACGTAACATGGTTCGATAACGGTCCTGTGTCCAGCACAGCGAGGCCTTTGAAAGGTGGATTTGCGCTGACGATCTGGGTCTTACCCGAGTCCTTCAGCGTGAACCATACCTCATCCTGATCGACGGCAAGATTCGGCGAAAACGGAGTTACCTGTGGCACTCTGGCGATCACCTGATAGGTGTTCGTGTCCACGACGTCCATTTCGGGCGTGAAGCTCGATGGGATAAATGCGTACTTTCCGTCGGGGCGGAACAATACCATCCCCGGACCGTCGGCGGTCACGATCCGCCGTGTCTCTTTCATCGCTACGGGGTCGATCACACTGACGTAGTTCTCGCCACGCACTGCGACCCATAGCTCGCGTCCATCCGGGCGAAAGAACCCTTCATGCGGCGAGCGTCCGACGTAGATCGTCCCTTTGACAAGGTTCGTCTGCGTATCGATCAAGGTCACCGCATTGGAACCGATAGAGATCACGTCCAGCGTCTTGTGGTCGGGAGAGAAGCCGAGACCATGTACGAGGAGTTGACCGCGATATAACGGAGTGAGCGCCGAAGGCACATCTTCGCCCAGGTGTATGGACCCAAGAAGCTTGTTCGCCGCAGGATCGATCACAGAAACCGTGTTGGATGTCTGGTCGCCTGTATAAACTCGGTCTCCGGTTTGCGCGAGCCCGGCTCCCGCAGAAGCGGCTACGACTGCGATAACCCATAAGGTTTTCATGGCGTGTATTTACTCCGTGGCACAGACATTTACTGTTTCCTGCGAAGCCAGCGATTCATGGCGTCGATCTCCGATTGCTGGTCGACGAGGGTCTCTTCTGCAAGGCGGCGCATCACGGGATCCTTCCCATAGGCCAGCTCCGCTTTGGCCATATCGATAGCTCCCGCATGGTGCGGAATCATCATAGTTGCGAAATCGTGGTCTACGTCACCGTTCATAGGTGCATCGGCCATCCCTTTGTCCATCGTTTTCATGCTTGCTTCCATGTCGTGCATAAATTGACCTGAGCTGGGAGCCGCTTGCGCAACGAGGGCTACGGCGGCGAGAAGAACAGATACCGGCCACGTGATCTTCATTGAAGTGTACTCCGTGAGGGTTTATAGCTGCTCCTCGATACGGTGTTCCATAGCCGACCGCTTGTCATCGCGAATTGATACTATTTTTACTATAGCGACAGAAGAGGCGCTTGGAACAAACAGCCACCTCAGAAACGACAGAAAGCTGATCCGGGAACAATGAAAGTTGGAAGCGAACGACTCCACGACATACAGGCAGGAGCTTACGGTGTGCGGAGAGTAGTTGCGGCGCTGGAGCTCGTCCAGCATCCCGCTGACGAAGATGGTTTACAGGAGAATCTCCTTGTGACCCAAACCCCATACTGCAGCCGCCGCGCCAGCGGCTTCGCTCAAACGTGCTTGCCGGAAGTGATCTCGGCACTTTTCATCAACGAGTGACGAATCGCCATTGCACTCATCGACATGAGATGAGTAACGACAAGTCGTCTTTTCGGTCCAATCCGATGCGGCTTCGAATCCAGTCCAAGTCGAACCATTGACGATTGGCGCGGTTCGGATTCTCGTGAAAATAGCGCGGAATGATTGCCGACAAGCCGGGAGCCGATCGGATTGGTAAACAGAAGCGCGTTTCGCGGTACCAAACCAACGGGCGAGCGGATAACTTCCGAGTTGCCCGTCGCTCGGCAGGAATCTCACTGATAGTCAGCGACAGACTTCCCATAAGCCGACTTCTGAGGAGTAATCGGCTTTTTAGCTTCGAGTGCGCAGCCTTGGCGTGTCTGAGGCCGGAGATGTCGGAGTCGGCGGGGAAGGGGATAGGTCGGATGACTTCGCTATTGTGGCAGACCGATCTTCTGCTCAAACGCTGCGAAGCGTGGATCGGAACGCACGGAGTCGAACCCGACATCGGTCCGAAAACCGTTCAGCCAGTCCCGCTCCTGATAGGCGACGTCGAGCCAGCGGAAGGCTTCATCTTTTTCTCCTAATGCGGCGTAAAGCTGGGCAATCCCGGACGCCGGCGTGTAGGTGGTCTTGCGCTGCGCCTCCCGCGCTTGAATGGCTTTGGTGAGAGCGCCCTTCCAGCCGCCGGAATGAAAACCCTCTTCCATGGCAGCGCCGAATTCGGAATCATTCTGGTCGCCAGCCAGCTCGCCGTAACGCTTGAATTCTTTCACGACCTCCGGGTACATGCCTTTGCCCCAATAGGCTTGCGCCAGGCAAAAGTGTGCTCGGGCGAATGTCGGGTCCTCATTCGCCAATTCCTGACAGCCAGCGATGGCATCGTCGAACCTGTGCGCAATGATGTGGTTCAGTCCGATTGTCTGGGTGATGATGAGTGAAAGCGGATCCAATTCGTGGGCACGCTTAATCTCTGCCATCGCCTCCTGATCCTTGCCAAGCGACTCAATATCCTGCGAATACCATTGATGGGCCGTGGCGTCGTTGGGGTCAAGTTCCAACGCCTTCTTGTACTCGGCTTCTCCGGCGGCATAATCCCAGTCGTATTCCATCAAGTTGGCGCCCAGCACGGCGTGGGGATGGGCCAGCGTAGGGTCGAGTTCTAATGCCTTGCGGGCGGCGGCATTTGATTTGGGCATGACATCGCTCGGTCTGCCGCCATAGACGGTGTACACGCTATAGGCGTCGGCCAGGCCGGAGTAGGCCAACGCGTAGCCCGGATCCTTTGCGATCGCCTGATTGAAATAAGAGATCGAGGTCTCCACGTCGGCATGGGTCCGTCTGTTCCAGGCGTAGCGGCCCTTCAAATAAAGCTCATACGCTTCTGGACTCTGCGTGCTTTGTTGGGTGACGTGCTGCTTCTCGGAACTGCTCATGCCGGAGCGCAGCTTGGCGGCAAGATCACCGGCGATCTGCTGTAGGAGCGAGATGATGTCTGCGCTCTTGCCGGTGTAGTGCTGACCCCAAAGTTCGGTGTTGTCACCGACATTGGTCAGCTCGGCGCTGACTTCGACGCTGTCGCCGTGAGGAGTGACTCGTCCAGTGACCAACGCGGAGACGCCGAGGTCGTTGCCGGCTTTCTGCGCGTCGACGTCTTTGCCTTTGTAGTGAAAAACCGAGTTGCGGGACTTCACTTTCAGGTCTGGAACATGGGTGAGGTTGGCAATCAGCGATTCCGTGATGCCGTCGCTCAGGTAGTCGGTGGTGGCGTCGCCGCTCACGTTGGTAAAGGGAAGCACGGCAATGGAATCAATCTGCGAGGTCCTGCCTGCGCGCATGTACCAAACGGCCGCCGCGAGCAGGACGATTATGAGCGCGCCGGCCGCGGCAATCCACACCCCGGTGCGCCTGGGCAGCGTCTCGGGCGCGGCTGGTACGACGGCGCTTCGGCTGGATTCGGTCTGCCGTTTCAGGCGCTTGAGATCAGCGAGCAGGTCGGCGGCATGCTGATAGCGCGTGTCGCGATCCTTCTCCAGCGCCTTGTCAATAATCCGCTCCAGCTCCGAGTGCACTTCCGGATTGATCCGTACCGGCGACGTCGGCGCCTTGTTCAGGATGGATTCGAAAATCACTCCCGAGGTGTCGCCGCGAAAGGGCAGCGTACCCGTTGCCATTTCATACAGCACGATGCCGAACGAGAACAGATCGGTGCGCGCGTCGAGTTCCTTCCCCCGCACCTGCTCGGGCGACATATAGGCGACCGTGCCCAGCGCCGTGCCCGGGCTGGTCAGTTGCGCAGGGCCGGCATCAGCCGTGGCTTCGAGCATTACAGCGCTCTCCGGAACTCGTCCTCCCGCCGCCGACACCTTGGCCAGCCCGAAGTCCAAAATCTTGGCGTGTCCCGCCAGGGTCACCAGAACATTCGCTGGCTTGATGTCGCGATGTACCACGCCCTTGGTGTGCGCTGCATTCAGTGCCTCGGCCATCTCGATGGCAAGGGCCAGCACGGTCTCGATCTCCATCGCCTTGTCGGCAATCCTGTGCTTCAGCGTCTCGCCTTCCAGGTACTCCATGGCGATGAACGACTGCTCGCCGTCCTTACCGATCTCGTAGATCGTGCAGATGTTGGGATGGTTCAGTGCAGAAGCGGCCCGCGCCTCGCGACGAAAACGTTCAAGAGCCTGCGGATCCTGGGCGAGATCGTCAGGCAGGAATTTCAGGGCCACGAAGCGGTCCAGTTCGGTGTCCTCGGCCTTATAGACGACTCCCATCCCTCCACCACCCAACTTCTCGACAATGCGGTAGTGCGAAATGGCCTGGCCGATCATTGGGCTTTGATCTTACGTGGATGAAACGGAGCCGGTCAACGAAGGTGGGGGTTGGCGATGTCTCTCTACGAAAAAGTTTCCGACTAAAGGAGCCAACGGTTCACCTGCTCAGTAGGCGATTTGGGGATCGTCGACAATTCGGAAATAGCTCTGGAGCCCTTCAATGCCTTCGTCTGGAGGTCCATAAACAGGCTTCTGGGAAGTCAGCGTCCACGGGGTTCCGAGCGGATTGTCGGCCAACCGGAAGTTTCCAGAAACGGGCTTCGGAGAAGTTGTCCGGATAGGTAATGGGAAGTCGTCTTTTCGGTCCAATCCGATGCGGCTGCCAATCGAGTCCAAGTTGAACCATTGACTAGCTTGGCGCGGTTCGGATTCTCCTGCTTCGTGTTTTATTTCGTGTCAAAATTTGTGGAGACGGTGAGTTTCTTCCAAATTCGTGCTTCCTCTAATCGCGCAAGATCATTCTTCTCAACGGCGGCGTATGCATCGCTGCCGAGCAAGAGCCGCAGAGGAGGATTCGGTTCCTGCGTCAACTGGACGATCGCTTGAGCTGCCTTTTTGGGGTCGCCAGGCTGCTTGCCGTTGTAATTGCGCTGAAATCTTGCGGTAGCTCCAACCGTCGAATCGTATTCCGGATGACCTTCGCTCAGTTCGGTGGAACTGCCCGCGAAGTCTGTGCGAAAGCCGCCGGGTTCAACGATGGTGACCTTGATGCCGAGCGGTGCCACCTCGCGCGAAAGCACTTCGGAGAAGCCTTCGACACCCCATTTCGCCGCCGAGTAAGGCCCACGTCCCGGAGGGCCAATCCTTCCGCCCACCGATGAAAACTGAATGAAGTGGCCTGCTTTCTTTCCGCGAAAATACCTAAGAGCTGCCTTGGTCACAATAATTGTTCCGAAGAGATTGGTTTCGATCTGTGCCCGGAATTCCGATAGAGGCGTATCTTCGACGGAAGAAAGATTGCCATACCCCGCATTATTAATGACCACATCCAACGAGCCAAATATATCGACCGCCGTCATCACCGCGTTTGCTGCTGCCGCTTCGTCGGTCACATCCAGCGGGAAGAGCTTGACCTGATCTCCATATCGTTCCGGGAGATCAGCCAGCGACTCAATGCCCCGAGCTGTCGCCAACACTTTATTGCCCGCAGCGAGGCCCGCTTCAACAATTGCGTGACCCAGACCGCGAGAGCTGCCGGTGACTAACCATACCTGCGCCATTCATCCTCCTGTATCGAAGCCATCCACTCGGATATTCTGGAGAAGCTTCTCAAACTCAGGATTGGATGCGCAATGGGTATACGAACGGACTTGTTAGTTACGGAGGAAATCGCCGAATCTTCAGATCTCAGGGCGACTCCCTTTGAGTTCGAGAGAGCCAAGAGAGTTGAGGCGGCGCTCTCAATTCTCGAAGGTAAATGGAAGATCGTTATTCTGAACCGGCTCTTCGCGCGCCCTATCTGGCGATTCTCTGAGCTTGAACGTGCCGTCCCCGGCATTTCACAACGTATGCTGTCGCAACAGCTGCGTCTCCTTGAGAAATGCGAGTTGGTGAAGCGAACCGTTCATCCTCAATTTCCACCAAAGGTGGAATATGAGCTCACCGAGTTTGGGAAAACGCTCTGTCCGGCGATGAAGACGCTCGTCGATTGGGCGATGACCTTCCCCAAGACCCGCGAAACGTCCCGGTATCAACCGAGAAAGGCTCGAAAAGGCTTTTAGTGTTTTGAGCTAGTGATTAGGGAAAGTGCAGGAGGAACCCTTCCTGCAGCTTTCGCCTTTACAGCCTGCGGCGCTTCGATGCCGAGAAGCGCGTTTGTCAGTACTAACTCGCCACGGGCACTTACGTGGAGAGCTAATATCGCATGAGAATTTAGGCTCGTTTGCGTGGAGCGCTGACGGCTCGCCTGCTAACTTTTCGGAAGCTCGCTTCTGGATAATTTCCAATTAGAGGTCGGGCTTGGATGACGCAAGCCCCCGCGAAACTTTCCGCGCAAAGCTGACCAGCCTGGAAACGACTTGGAGCCTGGCAGGTGCCTCGGTCCTCCAAAGTATGATTCGGTTAACCCTTCACCAGGATGACGCTGGCGTCATCCCGCAGACCCGCACCGTCGGCAAATGAGCGTACGTCATCGAGCAGGCTTTCGGCCGAAGCGTCTGTTCGCGAAAAATGTTTTTGAAGACGCGCTAACCCATACTCTTCGCCCGTTTGATTTTCCGCCTCGGTAATGCCGTCGCTATAAAACACCAAGCGAGAATCCGGAGGAAGCTTCACTTCTACCTCCGAGAAGTCGCTCGCTCCCAGTCCAAGGGGAATTCCACACTCAACGTCGAGGAATCGGGTTGAACTACCGGTCATCAGGAGCGGACGCAGGTGACCCGCATTGGCGAAGGTCAAAGTGCGCTTAGCTGGATCAAGAACGCCATACACCATGGTCACAAAACGGCCAGCGGGAAAGTCCTCGACCAGAAGGCGATTTAGCTTCATAAGCACCTCACCGGGAGTGCAAGCCGCTTCGGCCAGGGATCGCAAGATGCCACGAGTGGCGGACATGAGGAGCGCGGCAGCCGTTCCTTTGCCCGAAACGTCGGCCAATACCAATCCCCAACGGCCTTGGTCCATGGGGATGAAGTCATACCAGTCGCCGCCCACGGCGCCCACGGGAATGGAAAGCCCGGATACGGTAAAACCAGGAATCGTGGGAGCGGCCTTGGGGAAAAGCGCTTGTTGAATGATGCGGGCTTCCCGCGCCTCGCCACTCATTTGCTTCCTGTGCCGTAGCTCCCGTTGAAATCGGCGGGCGTTGTGAACGGCCACAGCCACATCGCTGCACATGGCTTGAAGCAGCCGCAGTTGACAGGGCTTGAAGGCATCCAGTTCGTTGTGCGAGGCGGTGAATACTCCCACAAGCTGCCCTTCCACATGGAGAGGAATCGCAACTTCCGAGAGCGTGGATTCTTCACAGCCAATGTAGTAAGGGTCCTGGCGCACATCGGGCGCATAGTGCATCTGGCCGGTGGATGCGACGTATCCAACCATTCCTTTGCCAATTTTCAGGCTGTGCCCGGGGCCACAGAGCTCGCAGCCGTCGCAGCCATGGGCGCACGCGAGCGAGAGTTCGCCGCGTTCTGGGTTGTGCAGGTAGATGTCAGAATCCAGACACCCGAAGGAGCGGGCGACCTCGTTTACGACCTTATCAACGAGTTGATCGAGGTCAAGGATGGAGCTGATTTTCTGAGCTGCCGTTTGCAGCTTGAGAAGATCCTCCACCTGATCCAGATTCAGGAGAGTAGAGTTCGAGGGCGGCGGTGCGGTGAAGTTTGGAGTGGCTGCCATGGGATCTGCTCCGAATACACAACCTACTAAAAGAGATGATCCATCCGATGGTTAGGACTCTTTTTCACAATATCTACGGCCCGCCCAGATAGCGGATTCCTTCTGGATGGCGCAGCAGCAATCGATAGCTTTACACTGCTCTTGATGAGACCCGTCCTTATTCTACTTTTTGTTCTGTCGATCGTAGGCTGGTGCGTGTTTGCCTCGGCTCAGGCCGCAACTTTGAAGTCCGATGCCCTCGCGCATTCCACACAGATGATCGTAGTCACTACTTCGGACTGGAGTGTAGTTGAAGGGCGACTGCGGCGATATCAGCGCACCACTCTCGATGAAAAATGGCGTCCTGTGGGCGACCCGATCTCGATTGTCGTCGGCCGGAATGGCTTAGCGTGGGGTATCGGCGTTGTTCCGACCGACGATGCCCAAGTGCGCTCAGCAGGCGATCCGGTGAAAAGGGAAGGAGACGGCAAGTCTCCCGCCGGTGTCTTCGCTCTGGGCACCGCCTTCGGCTACGCTTCTCAGCCACTGCCGGGATTGAAGATGTCCTATCTGAAGCTGACCCCGTCGATCGAATGCATCGACGATCCTGGTTCAAAGCACTACAACCGCATTGTTGACCGCTCTACGGGCGCTCCCGACTGGAACAGCTCAGAGCACATGCGGGATGCCGGTGAGTCGTACCGCTGGGGAATCGTCGTAGATCTCAATGGCACCATCGCGGGCGGCGCCAACCCACCCGATCCGGGCGCCGGCTCGTGCGTCTTTCTCCATATTTGGCATAGCCATGACGAGGGCACGGCGGGATGCACTGCCATGTCACCAACCGATCTGGAAACCTTGCTTACCTGGCTCGATCCGGCACGCCAGCCACGGCTGGTACAACTACCGGGACCGACATATGACCGGCTAATCAATCGCTGGATGCTGCCGAAATTGATGAATGTTCCTCGGCGTTGAGCTGTGGCGGCATTTCTGTAGTGTCCGAGATCGTCGGGCGGCTTTACAAGGTCCGAGCAATACATAATCCCCAACGACCGAAAGCGCAGGCCCGGGCTCCGATAGAGAGTTTATCTACGGAGTCAAACTGCCTGACAATACCCAAACTATGACCCCTGAACGTTGCGCATTGTTAGGCCCGCGATAGTACAAGGCTCGCGATATAAAAGACCAAAGAAATGCTGATGCCGATGAGCGGCGCACTAAAAAAATAAACCTTGCAGAGCACGGCGAAACCACCAAGCATAGCCAGTCCGACAATGAGCAGGAACGGTGACCGAAAGAGGAGCTGGTCGTGAGCCAATCCGAGAAAACCGAAAACCAAGCCGAACAAAATAAGTCCCATGCTGTGGCTGGCATTGAAGCCTACCCAAGCCCGCCACATCGTTGTTTCATTCGTAATGACAGGTGAAGTCTGGCTCATGCTGATTACGAGCGCGGGGTCACGGGGCGTGAGTTCTGGCCCCCAGAACGTATAGAAGAGGTGGACGATTCCGAGGGTAAGAACAATGCTCGCACTCAGCACCATCAAAATCTTTGCGGCCAAGACGCTCTCCCTATTTTTTGGCCCATTATTAACTAAGAGGCTCTGCGCGATTGTTTCATGAAACTCGCTCTTTGTATCTGCTGCAACCAATAGCTTGCCCAATCGTTGATGAAGACGCAACACGGGTCGTGCGAGTATTGGAAGAAGCCCACCAGGACGCTGGCGTGGCGGAAAAGTTCAGTCTTCGGGAGCGGCTACCTTGCCCCGTAGCACAGTAATCGAAGCTTTTGGCAGAGTGAAAATGGTTCCCGGTTCTCCATTTACGATGGCGGCCACTGGCGGATTGTCGGGATCAGCGTGACTGTTAGGCCCGTCGTTGATCCACGCATATTGGTCGCTGCCAAATGTCACGAAGGTGACCGGCCCGGAAAAAAATGCTTTCCGCTTGCTCTTGGCATCCGCGAACACAACCGTCACTGCGTGAGGATTGGTCTCATCTCGATTCACCAACATCAACGACCAGTTACCATCGGGACGGTGTACTGCATAGGATGTCACAAGTAGATTGCTCTCGCTGTCTTTGATGTCGACGGAAGTGGGGAACATAGAATGCATGCCCGCTCTGTGCTGCACCCATTCGAGATTGATCATGTGGGCGGCGAAGTAAGGTGAGGTGTACCCCTTGATTTCGAGAGTCTCTTCATCCGATACAAAGTTCGACCAGGAGGACCAACCCAAACAGGTGTTCTGGATGCCCTGGGGCTGGATGGGAGAGTGGGTGAAGAGAGCGCCTCCACCTTCGAAGAACGAACCTACATTGTCGGCAAGCCATAAGCCCGCGAAGATTGTTGTCATCGGTCCGGTGAGGCTGGCGGCCAGGTGATCTTCGGTGATCATCAAGGGCACCTCCTTGGGAACGCCGTCGTCTCGCCAGACCTGGAGAATGTGCTTCACCAGTGCCGGTTCGCTGTAGAGAGTCTTCCACGTGATATCGCACGGTTCGAAGGGATAGTGCTCAAACGATACGAAGCCGAGGTCGGTGAGCCGGCCGTGCGCCTTCAGATACTCCACAAAGCGGCCCATCCACGAGGTGCGGCCATGGGCATCAGGCCAGACTCGAATATCTTCGTTGACGCCTTCGAAGACGGGGCCGCCCAACTTGAGTTTGGGATCAATCTTGTGAATGGCAGTGGCCCACTGAAGGTAGAGCGCCCCGTAGTCTTCCGGCATGGCGTGTTTGCCGTCGGGTTCCTCGCCCATCTCTATATATGAGATGGGATAGCCGCGCTTCTCAATGTAAGCGATCTGGGCGGCCGCGTCGTCCGGGGTACTGTAGAGCATGGTTACTGGAATCATCGCGGGCAAGTTGTTGGTGAGCCCGCTGGTGAAGAAGAGATCGAAACCGCTGTGCTGGTAACTTCCGGTGGCATTGATGTCAGCGTCGGCCGCCGAATGCCAGGGATCGATAGAAGACGAACAATAAGTAGTGGGCGATTCGCTGAGGCTCTTCTGGACCTCAACAAAGGCACCGTTATTATCGGTGCCCCCGACACGAATCTCTCGAATCGCGTATCCAACACAGTTCCGAACATCGTCCGAGCCGTGCTCATCGCAACTGTTGGAGGACTCCGTCATCAAGACGCGCACGTACTGGGTTGAAACCGGTGTATCGACGAGCTTCAGCGAAACAGTACCGCCTTGCGAGCTCTTCACCAGACCCGAAGGAAAGGGTTTCCATTCGCCTTGCGGTCCCGCATCAAAATCGAGTGCGCGTTTTCCCACCCAATACTCCACCTGATACGTTGTGGCGTACGGGCTGACCCACCCGATGCGAATCGCACTCACTGGCTTTTCGGCCTTGAGATCGAGAATGACCCATTGTGGATGCAGGGAGTCGCTTTCCCCAGTGAACTTGCTGGTCAGGTATGGATTGCTCTTCCAGTAACTGAGGTTCGGACCCATGATGGGTCGGTCGCCGCTGGTCGAGAACCCGCGGTGCGGGAGCGCGTAAGAGAGAATGTAACGCACCGGTTGCTTGAGTTCCGTGCTGCCGGTGAAGTATCCGCTCTTGTGGACTGGATCGCTCCAGGTTCCGTTCTCGGTCCAGTGCCAGGCGGCCATGCGGAGTTCGCTGTTGTTGCGATAGGAGATTGGCCCCCATCCTGCGGACAAAGATTCCTGGATGATGTGCGGAGTGTAGACCTTATCGATGCTGTCATGGGACAGAACATCGATCGAGCTGCCCAACGCGCTATCCGGATCGAACGAATTGATGGCATGGCCCGGTGTCGTGTCGACGCGAACGATTGATGATTGCGCTCCAGTTTTATCTGTAAACGATTGGGCAACGGCCGCTCCGCCCTGCGCCAGTGAACATAAGATAGTAGTAATAATCGCAGCCCGGTTCAGTGACTTTCGAGCCCCAATCCTGCTCCAACTGACCCTCCAGTTTAGGCTTCTTACGGCATTCGCCACCGGCGCCTCCGTATAGTGCAACATCATCGCGCTCAATCTAACGAATATGGGGAGCACAACGCAATGAGCGTTTCAGGAGGCGAATCTAATCGCTAGACACGAGACATTTTGTGATTTCACCTGGACAGTTGCACCGAGCGCGCCGTTCACCTGACAGAGCCCGCGCCACGGTCCAACGCCTGGCAGAAAACCTCTGGTGTCGGCAATTGTGCTTATCTTTTCGGTAATTCGGCGTGCCGGTTGTGGGCCAGAGTCAGGGTACGGTGCACCCCAAGGTCAGCCAGCGAAATTATCTTTGCCGCGTGTTCAGCTTATCGAGCGCGCGCTTCAACTCTTCCAGCTTCTGTCCGGCTTCACCGAGCTTGCCTTCCGCCGTCAGGCGCTGATAGTCGGCAAGGTCTTTGGCGGCTTCCGTGATGAGAGCGCTGCGATCCTCTGTGGGAGAGGGCGATGTGGCGGATGCCGGTGTGCTTCGCGACGGCTCCGTAGTGACTGCCGCGGCGCTCAGCGACGAAACCCCACCACCGAAAAGAGCTGACATCGCGGACTCGAAAGTTGGTCCGTACGCCAGGCGATCTTGCAGCGCGAGCACGACCAGACGCAACTCCGGCATCGGGCTGCGCTCGGCTTGCAGGTAAATCGGCTCCGCATACAACAACGCCCGCCCGGTCGGGATCACCAGCAATGCCCCACGCCGCACATGTGAGCCTTGCTGATTCCACAGCGTCAATTGTCCGGAAAGCTGCGCGTTCTGATCAATTCGCGCCTCGATTTGCAGCGGTCCATCGACCAGTTTTGTTTTAGGGAAGTTGTAGACCACTGACGTTCCGTAGTGTGCGCCGTCGCTACGCCCGGCGATCCATCCGATCAGATTATTCCGGTTGGCCGGAGTGAAGGGCAGGATCTCCACGAACTCCTCTCCGGTTTCGCCCGGCAGTTTCATCAGCACGAAGTTTGGCTGGATCGCCTGCGTTACTTGCTGACCGCCCTCGCTCATGCCAACTTCGGTGGCGACGGTCCACAGATCCTCGCGGTTGTAGAACGCTTCGGGGTCCGTCATGTGATACAGACCGTAGACTTCGGCCTGCAGTTTAAGCAACAACTCGGGGTAGCGCACGTGTTTGCGCAGTGCAGGCGGCATCATGGCCGCATCCTTGAACAGGCTGGGAAAGATCCGGCGATAGGCTGCGATGATCGGATCATCCGGATCGAACACGTAAAACGTGGTCGTACCATCGTAGGCGTCGACCACCACCTTCACGCTGTTGCGCATGTAGTTGATGAGATTGTTGTCGAGCTGGTAATGGGTCGAGTACGGATAGCTGTCTGAAATTGTGTACCCATCCATGATCCACGACAGACGGCCGTCATCGCCAAGCACGATGTAGGCATCTGGATCGTAGGTGAGGAACGGCGCTAACGCCGAGACGCGATCGCGTATGTTGCGGCGCATCAGCAGCCGGCTATCCTTATTTATATCATCGCTGAATGGCAGCTTCGCGAGATCATTTTGATCGAGTGCGATGATCATTCGGCGCAGGAAGCCGCCGAGTGCGATGCCACCGTTCCCTTCATACGACGTGAGATTGTTAGTCGCGCCTTGCGGGTAATTGAATTCCTGCTGCCGCGTCTTCACGTAGACATCACTATTGGTCAACTCGCCAAAATAAATTTCCGGACGTGTCACGGCTAGGCTGCGCACCGTGCTCTGGACCGGCATGTTGCTCAAAAGCAGCGTGGGCAGGCCTTCCGTCGTGAAACCATTGACCGGGTTCATCGTGATGCCGTAGCCGTGCGTGTAGATCAGTTTCTCGTTAATCCAATTGCGACTGCTCTCCGGAAGTTTATCGACGTTTAACTCGCGCGCGGCGAGCATGACCTCGCGATTTACGCCGTCGATTGGGTAGCGATCAATGTCGATGTCAGGGAAGTCGTAGTAGGTCCGGATTTCCTGAATCTGGCGCAGCGTGTCCTGCAATGCATGCCAGTCCCACAGCCGGATGTTTTGCAGGGTAGCCTGATTGTTGGCCGCGTCGGCAGCTTCAACAGTCGTCTCCGCCGGAAACTCGCGCTGCGCGACTCGGTTCAATCCGTAGGCTTGCCGCGTCATCTCGGTGTTGTAGACGATGTAGGGCTTCTCGCGAACCAGTTCGTTCGGTTTGACGATAAAGTTG